>Ga0116178_10001148_pt1 | contig 22212 bp, 15 predicted proteins | sample AD_STIC12_MetaG_FD_89880 | JGI IMG/M metagenome (GOLD analysis project Ga0116178, IMG submission 89880) | Active sludge microbial communities of municipal wastewater-treating anaerobic digesters from USA - AD_STIC12_MetaG | ecosystem: Engineered > Bioreactor > Anaerobic > Digestate | place: USA... | reverse complement strand
GCTGGCCGAGATCGGCGTGGTCATGCTGCTCTTCACGGTCGGCCTCGAGTTCTCCCCCGAGACGATCCGGCGGATCGGCAGGATCTTCTTCGTCGGCGGCGGCGTCCAGGTCTGCCTGACGATCGTCATCGTCACCGCGGGCCTGCTGATCATGGGGCGGCCCTTCGCCGAGTCCCTCCTGTTCGGCCTGCTGCTCACCCACACCAGCACGACCGTGCTGCTGAAGGTGGCCACGGACCGCGGCGAGGTCAACACGCCCCCGGTCCAGACGGCCCTGGGGATCAGCCTGTTCCAGGACATCGGCTTCGTGCCCATGGCCGCCCTTGTCCCGGTCCTGGCCCGGGCCGGCTCGGCCTCGCTCTACCGCGTCGGCGGCCGGCTGGCCCTGAGCCTGCTCATCCTGGGGGCCGTCTTCTTCCTCGTCAGGGCCATCATCGCCGAGGTCCTGTTCCGGATCGTCGGCACGAGGCTCCGGGAGCTGTTCCTGCTGATGTCCCTGTTCATCTGCCTGGGGATGTCGCTCCTGTCCTCGGCGCTGGGGCTGTCGCTGGCCCTGGGAGCGTTCCTGGCCGGCATCCTCATCGCCGGGTCCCCCTACAGCCACCAGGTCGTCTCCGACATCCTGCCCTTCAAGGACGTCTTCAGCAGCCTGCTCTTCGTCTCGATCGGGATGCTGCTGAACGTCTACGACGCCTGGGCCGCGAGGGGGGTCATCCTGTTCCTCATCCCCGTCGCCGTCCTGCTCAAGCTCGTCTCGGGATTCGCGGCCGCGAAGACGCTCAAGCTGGCGCCCAGGACATCGTTCCTCACCGCCCTGGGGCTTGTGCCGCTGGGCGAGTTCTCGTTCGCCCTGGCCGGCATCGCCCGGACGGCCGGTCTTCTCGCCGAGGCGCCCTTCCAGGCCTTCATGGCCACTTCCGTCTTGACGATCCTCATCACCCCGCTCCTGCTCGCCCAAGGCGACCGCTGGGCGGACAGCCTCGGCCGGCGCCTGAAGTGGCGGGAGACCGGGCCCGCCGAAGAGGCCAAGGCCAAGACGCCCGAGGGTCACGTCATCATCGCCGGATTCGGGCTCAACGGACGCAATCTGGCCAAGGTCCTCAGGGAAGCGGGCATCCCTTACGTCGTCCTCGAACTCAACCCGGAGACCGTCCGGTCCTCCCGCCGGGACGGCGAGCCGGTCATCTTCGGCGACGTCTCCAGCCGCACGGTCCTCCGGGAAGCCGGGATCGGGAAGGCCAAGGTCATGGTCGTGGCCATCTCGGACCCCAAGGCCACCCGGCGGGCGGTCCGGGCCGCCCGAGACCTGTCCGAGGGGATCTACATCATCGCCCGGGTCCGCTTCGCCGTCGACGTGGACGGGGTCGCCGGCCTCGGGGCCGACGAGGTCATCCCGGAGGAGTTCGAGACCTCGATCGAGATCTTCGCCCGGGTCCTCGACCGCTACCATGTCCCGAGGAACCTCATCGACGCCCAGGTCCAGATCGTCCGGGGGGAGTGCTACGGCATGCTCCGGGGCACCGGCGGCGCCATCAGGCCGGTCGCGGCCCGGATCTCCGACCTGCTGACGGCGGGGACGGCCGAGACCTATTTCGTCGGTACGGGCGCCTGGCCGGCCGGCCGGACGCTCGGGGAACTCGACCTGCGCGGCCGGACGGGGGCGACGGTCGTCGCGGTCGTCCGGAACGAGGAGTCCTTCGCCAGCCCCGGCGCCGGTTTCGAGCTCAGGGAGCAGGACACCCTCGTCCTCGTGGCCAACCATCGCGACATGGACCGGGCCTTCCGCTTTCTCGAGACCGGGCGGGCGGACGGGGGGGGCGGATGAGCGCCCCGGCCGGACCCCGGCCGGCTCTCCTGCTCGTCGGGCCGACGGGCTCGGGGAAGTCCCCGCTCGGCGACGAGATCGAGAGGCGCGGCCTCGGCGGGCGGAGGGCGGTCCATTTCGACTTCGGGGCCCGCCTGCGGGCCATCGCCGCCGCGCCGGACGGGGGAGGCCTGAGCGCGGCCGAGGTCGCCGCCGTGCGGGCCTCGCTCGCCAGCGGCGCGCTGTTCGAGGACCGGGACTTGCCCCTGATCGTCCGGATCATGGAGCGGTTCATCGAGGCCTCCGGGCTCGGGCCGGGCGGACTTATCGTTCTCAACGGATTGCCCCGTCACCGCGGCCAGGCCGAGGGTTTGGCGGCGCTCATCGCCGTCGAACGGGTCGTTTCGCTCGAGGCGGGGGCCGAGGTCCTCCGGGACCGGCGCCGGCTCGACCCCGGCGGCGACCGGGCCGGCCGGGTCGACGACTCGGACGAGTCGGTCCGCGCCCGCCTCGCGGACTACCGGGCGAGGACGCTCCCCCTTCTCGGCCACTACCGGCGGCGCGGCGTCCCGGTCACGGTCATCACCGTGACGGCGGACATGACCGCGGCCGGGATGTATGAGATCTTGGCCAGAGAGGCCGCGGCATGATCGGTGACGCCGCGCTTCTGGCCGGGGGGCTGGTCCTCCTCGTCGCCGGAGCGGGCTGGCTGGTCAAGGGCGCCTCGCGCCTGGCCGTGGCCCTGGGCGTGACCCCGCTCGTCGTCGGCCTGACCGTCGTCGCCTTCGGGACGAGCGCGCCGGAGCTGGCCGTCAGCGTGGCCGCGGCCTATTCGGGGGCCTCCGCCCTGAGCGTCGCCAACGTCGTCGGCAGCAACATCTTCAACATCCTGGCCATCCTCGGCGTCTCGGCGCTCGCGGCGCCCCTCGCCGTCGACCGCCGGCTCGTCCGCCTCGACGTGCCGGTCATGATCGGGGCCTCAGTCCTGCTTTTCGTGCTCGCGGCCGACGGCTCGATCGGCATGCTGGACGGCCTTCTCCTGGCCGGGCTCATCGTGGCCTACACGGGCTTCCTCGTCGGCCAGGCCCGCCGCGACCGGGAGGCCTCCGGGGCCGGCGCCGCGGCCGAGGTCGCGGGCCCCGCTTCGGCCAGGCGGATGGCGCTCCCGCCCAACCTGGCCCTCATCGCCCTGGGCGTCGCGGCGCTCGTTCTCGGCTCGCGCTTCCTGGTCCTCGGGGCGGTCGGACTGGCCCGGGCCTTAGGGGTCAGCGAGGCCGTCATCGGCCTGACCATCGTCGCCGCCGGGACATCGCTGCCCGAGCTGGCCACCTCGGTCGTGGCCGCCCTCAAGGGCGCCCGGGACATCTCCATCGGGAACCTCGTCGGCAGCAACATCTTCAACATCCTCTCGGTCCTGGGCTTCAGCGGCCTGGCCGCGGGCGGGCGGCTCGTCGTCGCTCCGGACATCCTGGCCGCCGACCTGCCCCTGATGATCGCCGCGGCCGCGGTCTGTCTGCCCCTCTTCCGAGCCGGATACAAGGTCACCCGCGGGGAGGGCGCCGTCCTGACGGGTCTCTATCTCGCTTACATCGCCTGGACGGTGATGCGGGCCACGTCCAGCCCGGCCCTCGGGGCCTTCACCGGGATCATGTTCGACCTGGTCTTCCCGGCCCTGATCGTCGGCCTGGCCGTGATGCTCATCGGCGCCGTCCGCGAAGAAGAGGCCGCCGCCCGGAAGCCGGGCGGATGACGCCGGGGGGCGGCGGCCGCGCCGCGGCGGCATCTCCCCTTGACAGGCGGCGGGCCCTTCCCATAGAGTCAGAGGGTACGCTCGCGACGAATTCCACGATACGGAGGCGGTCTTGATGACAGAACGGTTCCGGAGAACGGTCGGCCGGGGGCTCGCCCTCTCGGCCATCCTGCTCGGCCTCATGTCCCTCGCCGGCGCCCAGAAGCCCGAGGCGCCGCCCGCCCGGGCCTCACGGGCCTGGGTCGAGGAGCCCGAGAGCTGCACGTCCATCCAGGTCGGCCGGCTGGCCACGGCCGACGGCTCGGTCATCACCTGCCACACCTGCGACGGCAACTACCGGCAGTGGCTGAACATCGTGCCCCGCAAGACGTGGCCGGACAAGTCGACGACCAAGGTCTATTCCGGCAAGATGCACACGGAGACCTCCACGGACCTCGTCGGGATGGTCCAGACGGGCGAGATCCCGCAGGTCCCGGAGACGTTCCGGTACATGAACACGGCCTACCCCTGCCTCAACGAGCACGGCCTGGCCATCGGCGAGACGACCATCGGCGGCCGCCGCGAGCTCGTCAACAACGAGGGCATCTTCATGATCGAGGAGCTCGAGCGCCTCGCCCTGGAGCGCTGCAAGACGGCCCGCGAGGCCGTCAAGCTCATCGGCGCGCTGGCCCAGGAGCACGGCTACGGCGACTTCGGCGAATGCCTCACCATCGCCGACGGCAAGGAGGTCTGGCACTTCGAGATCATGGGCGCCGGCCCCCTCGAGAAGGGCGCCGTCTGGGCGGCCGTCCGCATCCCGGACGACCACGTCGGCGTCTCGGCCAACATCCCGCGCATCGCCGAGATCGACCTCAAGAACCCCGACCGCTTCATGGCCTCGGGGAACGTCTTCCAGCTGGCCCGGGACATGGGCTGGTGGGACCCGGCGAGCGGCAAGCCGTTCAAGTTCTGGGAGGCCTACAGCGGGCGCAAGCCGTTCTCGACCCGGGAGTTCTTCGTCCTGAGCAAGGTCGCGCCCTCGCTCAAGCTGTCGATGGAGATGGCCGAGCTGCCGTTCTCGGTCAAGCCCGAGAAGAAGCTCTCGGTCCGGGACATCCTGGCCATCTACCGCGACCCCTACGAGGGGACCGACCTCGACATGACCAGGAACATGCCCCTCTTCCCGGTCCGCCAGCCCCGGTTCAAGCCGGGCGAGGCGGCCCCGGCCCAGGCCCAGCCCGCGGCGCCCCAGACGGAGCCGAGCCCGATCGTCAGCGCCTGGATGCCCCGCGACCTCCAGGCCATCGTCAACTCCCTCAAGCCGGGGACGATAGCGCCCCAGCGGACCATCCCCATCGCGGGCTGCTCCTACGCCACGGTCATCCAGGTCCGGGGCTGGCTGCCGCCGTCGGTCGGCGCGGTCTGCTGGTTCGCCTTCGACAACCCGGCCATGAGCGCCCGCTTCCCCGTCTTCGCCGGGACGCTGGAGCTGCCGCCGAGCTTCGAGATCTGCGCCCAGCACCGCTTCCGCCTGGATTCCGCGGCCTGGGCCTTCCGGCGGGCCAACCGGCTGGCCACGCTGAAGTGGGGCCAGACCCGGAAGACGATCGAGGCCACGATCGCGGAGTTCGAGAACAAGGCCTTGGCCGACCTCCCGATGATCGAGAAGAAGGTCCAGGAGATCCTGGCCAGCAAGACGCCGGACAAGGAGCCGTTCACCGTCGAGCAGTATCTGACGAAGTACACCAACGACATGGCCCGGGCGGCCATTCAGAGGTACCTCGAGCTCGGCGACCGGTTCTGGATGCTGATCGCGATGGGCCTCTGAGCGAAGGGGACGCGTACGAAGCCGTACATGTCCCCCTTCGCTCTTAGAGCGCGTACTTGTAGAGGTTCATCCCCGACGGGAGCTTGACCTTCTCCCGGAAGATGTCCCAGTAATAGGCCTTGGCCTCGGCCAGCCGCGCGTAGAGCGGATGGCCCTTGTCCGGCAGGTGGGTCGCCGCCGCGGCGTTCCTCTCGTCGACCAGGACGAGCTTCTGGCAGCGGTTCATGATCCCGGCCGTGCCGACGCTGGCGGCGACCACGAGCTCGCCGGCCCGGGTCCGGTCGACGAGCTCGCCGTAGCTCATGTGGCGCTCCTCGACCTTGACGCCCATCTCGCGCAGGATCGTGACCAGGCCCCGGATGGTGACCGAGGGCAGGATGAGCTCGCTCTCGGGGATCTTGACGACCGTGCCGTCGCGCAGGCCGAAGAGGCAGCAGGAGGAATCCCATTCGGTGACGTGCCGCTCGCGGAGGGGCGCGTGGGTCCGGTCGTCCAGGAACAGGGCCGCCGCGGCCCCGGGGTCGACTCCCTTGGCCGCCTCGATGGCTTTCAGGCTGACGAGGTAGTTGATGCCCAGCTTGAGCCAGCCGGTCTTGTTGACCGCCACCGCCCGCACGAGGTGGGGGATGACGACGCCGGTGAAGGGCTCGCCCAAATAGTTGTCGTAGCGGCAGAACAGGGCCCGGACCGCGGGCAGCCCGGGGAAGGTCACGCCCATGGACTGCTCCTCGTCCACGGTGAACGGCCGGAGATAGCCCTGGGCGCCGAGGTCGGCCATCTCCTCGAGGAAGGCCCGGATGGCCGGGTCGGCGAAATACTGGTGGACGAAGACCGTCTCCAGCTCCTCGACCGACGGGACCCATTCGGCCTGGTCCTTGCTCAGGTTGAAGGCGATGCCGCGGCGGAACCGCTCCAGGTTCTTGTGCCAGTTGAGGAAGTTGACCTCGAGGCGGCCGCCGGGGCCCTTCCTGCAGAAGAAGCGGATGCCCTCGAAGCAGAGGAACGTGGCGTAGAAGACCGACCGCGACACGGCCGCGGTCGGGGCGTCCGCGTCGAGGAGGGCGAAGGACTTGTCGGCGAGAAGGTAGCGCATTTGGCGCGGCGCCCATTTGACGCCTTCGAACTTGGCCATGGCGACTCTCCTTGGTTTTCTCGGGCCTACTTGACGACGGGCTTGAGATGCTCGACGAAGTAGGCGACCCGGGTCTCGGCGGCGTGGGGGTAGCGGATGCCGTGCTGGTTCTCCGGGTAGATCATCAGGTCGAACCTCTTGTTCTCGCGCAGCAGGGCCTGGACGAGCTGGATGGTGTTGCCGGGGTGGACGTTGTCGTCGATCGCGCCGTGCTGGAGGTAGAGGCGGCCCTTGAGGTCCTTGGCGTAGGTCAGGCAGGAGCCCTTCTCGTAGCCGTCGGGGTTGTCCTGGGGACGGCGCATGTAGCGCTCGGTGTAGATGGAATCGTAATTCCTCCAGTCGGTGACGGAAGACGCGGCGACGGCGACGTGGAAGACGTCCGGGGCCTTGAGCAGGCAGAGGGCGGAGAAGTAGCCGCCGTAGGAGGCGCCGAAGATGCCGACCCGCGCCGTGTCGACGTAGGGCCTCCGGCCGAGGGCCTTGACGAAGGCGACGTGGTCCTCGAACTCGATCTGGCCGAGCTTCATGTAGTGGAGGTTCTGGAAGGCCTTGCCCCGGCCGGAGACGCCGCGGTAGTCGCAGACGGCGACGAGGAAGCCCAGCTGGGCCAGGGCCTGGTTGCCGTCGACCATGTTCCAGCGGTTGTTGACGCCCTTGAAGCCCGGCCCGCCGTAGACCGACAGGATGAGCGGGTACTTCTCGCCGGGGTCGAAGTGGGCCGGGAAGTAGAGGAGCCCGTCGAGATCGTACTTGCCGTCGGCCGACTTGAACAGGAAATGCTCGGGCTTGATGAGCTTGAGGTCCCGCAGCTCCGCGGACACGGCCGTCTCGCCGATGACCTTGACGACCTTGCCGTCGGCCTGGAAGAGGGTCGTCTTGCCGGGGACGTCGAAGCTCGAGAAGGCGTCCGTGTAGTGGTCGAAGGTCGGGGAGAAGGCGACGGTGTGGGAGCCCGGCTCCTTGGTCATCTTGGCGAAGCCGGTCCCGTCGAGCCGGACCTTGTAGGCGTGGGTCTCGGTGCCGTTGGCCTCGGCGCCCGAGAAGTAGACCCAGCCGCGGGCCTCGTCGACGCCGATGACGCCCCGGACCGGGAGCTTGGCGTTGGTCAGCTGCTTGAGGAGCCTGCCGGTCATGTCGTAGAGGTAGATCTCGCGCCAGCCGCTCCGCTCCGAGGTCCAGAGAAAGCGCTGGCTGTCCTTGAGGAAGATGAGCTCGGTCGACTCGTCGATGTAGCAGGGGTCGGAGTCGGCGAGCAGGAGGCGGGTCTGGCCGGCGGCCGGGTCGGCGGCGAAGACCTCGACCTTGTTCTGGAGCCGGTTGAGGCGGTGGTAGGTGAACTCCTTGCCGTCGTTCGTCCACTGCCCGCGGTAGTGATAGACGTCGAGGTCGTCGCCCGTGTCCAGGCGGACGAGCGCCTTCGAGGCGACGTCGGCGACGAAGAGCCGGACGATGGGGTTGTTGCCGCCGGGCTTGGGGTAGCCGAGCATCTCCAGCCGGGGGATGGGCTGGACGTCGTGGACGATGGGGTATTTCGTGACCGGCCTCTCGTCGAACTGCATGAAGGCGATCCTCTTCGAGTCGGGCGACCACCAGAAGGCCTGGTACTGGCCCAGCTCCTCGGGATAGACCCAGTCGGGGAAGCCGTTGCGCAGGTCCTCGGAGCCGTCGGTCGTCAGGGCGGTCTCGTTGCCGTCCATGTCCTTGACGAAGAGGTCGTAGTCCCGGGTGAAGGCCCGGTACTTGAGGTCGGGCGAGAGGCTGTCGCCGTAGGCCCGGCCGCGGACGCCGACGATGGAACGCTCGGGCTCGAAAAGAACGAGCTGGCCCGAGGCCGGATCGTAGATGAAGACCTTGTTGAAGGCCTGGAACTGGATCTTCCGGCCCCCGTCGACGTATTGGAAGCGACTGAAGGGGAGCTTGACCTCCTGGCGGCCGGTCCTGGCGTTGACGGCGGACAGGAGCCGGCCGTCGTCGAAGAGGGGCGTCTTCTCGCCGGTGACGATGTCGGTCCGCGTGAAGGTGCCGTCCTCGAAGGCGTAGGTGGCCTTGCCGTCGGGGGTCCACTGGAGGCCGCCCATCATGGGGCCCGTCGGGCCTCCCGCCATCATCCGGCGGCCCTCGCGCTGGAGCTTCTCGTAGAGGGCCTTGCCGACGATCCTCTCTTGGGCGAAGGCCCGGCCGGCCAGAAGGACGGCGAGAACGAGTCCCAGGCAGGCGGCGGTCTTGCGGTGTTCTCTCATCGTTCCTCTCCTTTGACGTCGAGCGGTCGAAAGCGCCGCGTCCGAGCCGGGCGCGGCTCTGTGAAGGCCTATTCTAGTTTTTCCGGGAGAAGGGGTCAAACCCTCGCTTCGGCCGCCGTCCTCCTTCACGGAGCCGGCCGGGTTGACAGGCGGAGCGGGTCTGCATTACTAATCTCTCCGAGGAGGGCCGTCATGAGAAGGCCGACCTTCGTCGCCGCGGCCGCCGTCGCTCTATTGACGTGGGCCGCGTGCAAGCCCAAGCCCGCCGCGTGGAAACCCGCCGGCGAAGGGATCGTGACCCGCTGGGCCGCCGAGGTCGGTCCGGAGAACGCGCTGCCCGATTATCCCCGGCCGCAGCTGGTCCGGCGCGATTGGCTCAATCTCAACGGGCTCTGGGACTATGCCATCGCGGCCAAGGACGCGCCCAAGCCCGGGAAGTGGGACGGGAAGATCCTCGTCCCGTTCGCCGTGGAGTCGGCCCTGTCCGGGGTCGGGCGGCCGGTCGGGGCCTCTCAGGCCCTCTGGTACCGCCGGACGGTCGCCGTTCCCAGGGCTTTCCGGGCGGGCCGGGTCCTTCTCCATTTCGGGGCCGTCGATTGGGAGAGCACGGTCTGGGTCAACGGCCGCGAGGCCGGGACCCACCGGGGCGGTTACGACCCGTTCACCTATGACATCACGGGTCTCCTCAAGCGGGGGAAGAAGCAGGAGATCGTCCTCCGCGTCCTCGATCCGACGGACGAGGAGAACACGGGCATCGCCCGCGGCAAGCAGGTCATGGAGCCGAGCGGCATTTTCTACACGGCCGTGACCGGGATCTGGCAGACGGCCTGGCTCGAGCCGGTGCCCGAAACCTATCTGGCCAAGCTCGACATCGTTCCCGACGTCGACCGGAAGACCCTCTCCGTCCGGCCGAGGATCGGAGGCCCGGCCGACGGGGCGAGGCTGTCCGTTTCGGCGAGCCTGAACGGGCGCGCCGTGGCCGCCGCCGAGGGGCCGGCCGCGGACGTCCTGTCCGTCGAAATCCCCGAGCCCTCTCTGTGGTCGCCGGCGGACCCGGCCCTGTACGACCTCGAAGCGTCCCTGAGCAAGGGCGGACGGGTCGTCGACAGGGTCGCGAGCTACGCCGGGATGCGCAAGATCTCCGTCGGCAGGGACAGGCAGGGGTTCAACCGCCTCTGCCTCAACGGCGAGCCGCTCTTCCAGTTCGGGCCGCTCGACCAGGGTTGGTGGCCGGACGGCCTCTACACGGCCCCGACCGACGCCGCCCTCCGTTCCGACATCGAGGCGATCAAGTCGCTGGGCATGAACATGCTCCGCAAGCACGTCAAGGTCGAGCCCGACAGGCTGTACTATTGGTGCGACAAGCTGGGCCTGCTCGTCTGGCAGGACATGCCGAGCGCGCTCTACGAGCGCGAAGCCCTGGCCGCCGAGGCCCTGGCCGCCAGGGACGCCCAGTTCGAGAGCGAATGGAAGGCCGTCATGGACGCCCTGGCCTCCCATCCGTCGATCGTCATGTGGGTGCCGTTCAACGAGGGCTGGGGGCAGTACGACACGGAGCGCATCGCCGCCGAGACCAAAGCGCGCGACCCTTCGCGTCTCGTCGACAACGCCAGCGGCTGGACGGACAGGGGAGTGGGCGACGTCAGCGATATCCACAGCTATCCCGGCCCGGACATGCCCAAGGTCGAGGACAGGCGGGCGGCCGTGCTCGGCGAGTTCGGCGGCCTCGGCCTGGCCGTCGCCGGACACCTCTGGCAGGCCGAGGGGAACTGGGGCTACCTCGATTTCGACGACGCCAAGGCCTACGAGGCCCGCTACGCCGAGCTCGTCAAGAGCCTCTATCCGCTCGTCGACAGGGGCCTGGCCGCCGCCGTCTACACCCAGACCTCGGACTGCGAGATCGAGGTCAACGGCCTGATGACCTACGACCGGTCGGTCCTCAAGCTCGACCCGGCCCGCTTCGCCGGCCTCAACCGCGGCTTCCTGCCGCCCCGGTTCGTCGCCGACCAGACCCTGTTCGACGGCCCCTTCTTCATCGTCGAGCTGGCGGTCCGGCCGGGGGCGACGGTCCGCGTCACCACGGACGGGTCCGAGCCGACCCCGGCCTCCGAGCTCTACCAGAAGCCGCTCGTCATCACCGGCGGCACGACCGTCAAGGCCCGGGCCTTCTGGGCCGACGGGACGGCCAGCCTGATCGAAAGCCGGACCTTCGAGCGGGCCCGCCCGGTCGCGGCCGCCGAAGCGGCCCCGGCCGCCCGGGGCCTGGAGTTCGATTGCTTCGAAGGGGAGTTCGAGAAGCTGGCCGACCTGGCCGCCCTCGCCCCCGTCCGGTCGGGGACGGCGTCGAAGCCGGACCTGGCGGCGGCCGGAGGCCGGAAGGAGAGGTTCGGCCTGCGGTTCCGCGGCTTCGTCCGGGCGCCCCGGACGGGAGTCTACGTCTTCTACCTGGGCTCGGACGACGGCAGCCGTCTCGCCGTCGGAGGCCGGGACCTCATCGTCAACGACGGGGTCCACGGCGTGTCCGAGGAGAGAGGGGAGATCGCCCTGGCCCAGGGTTGGCACCCGATCGAGATCGATTATTTCCAGGCCACGGGGCCGATGGCCCTCGACCTGGCCTGGCGCGGGCCGGGCTTCGCGAGAAGCCCGCTGCCGGCCTCCGCTTACGGGCGCTGACGGGGCCGGCGGGGAGGCCGGACGGCTCTCAGGGCGTCCGGTCGAGCACGGCGCAGCGGATGCCGCGGGGATCGAAGCACCGGTTGCAGGACAGGCACTCGGACCCCGCGGCCAGGCCCTGCCGGAAGCGCTTGACCAGGAAAGGATCGCGGATGAGGGGCCGGCTCAGCGAGACGAGGTCGGCCCGGCCTTCCTCGACGATCCGCTCGGCCACGGCCAGGGTCCGGATCCCGCCGAGCCCGAACACGGGGACGTCGACGGCCCCCTTGATCCTCGTGGCGTTGGCGACGAAATAGCCTTCGTCGGACTGGCTCCGCAGACCGGGCCAGACCGAGCCCCGCCCGGCCTCGGCCATGCCCCCGCTCACTTCGATCCCGTCGATTCCGTCCGCCTCGAGCAGGCGGGCGACCCGGGCGGCGTCCTCGAGGGTCAGGCCGTCCTCCAGGAAATCCGTCGAGTTGAGCTTGACGATGACCGGGAAGCCGCGGCCGCAGACGGCCTTGACGCCCCGGAGGGCCTCGAGGAGGGCGCGGGCCCGGTTCTCGACCGGGCCGCCCCACTCGTCCGTCCTCCGGTTCGTGTGCGGCGAGAGGAAGCTGGAGAGGAGATAGCCGTGGGCGGCGTGGAGCTGGACGCCGTCGAAACCCGCCTTCCGGGCCCGGCCGGCCGCGGCGGCGAAATCGGCGATGACGCCCCGGATCTCGTCCGCGGCCAGCTCGCGGGGCATGACCTTGGTCGCCGGGTCGTAAACGGGCGAAGGAGAGACGGGGACGCAGCCGCAGTCCCGGGGCTTGGTCTGGCGGCCCGCGTGGGAGATCTGCAGGAAGATCTTCGAGGCGAAGCGGTGGACGGCGGCCGGGATCCGGGCCAGCCCGTCGATGAACTTGTCGTCGAAGACGCCCATCTGGCGAGGGCCGGCCTTGCCCGAAGGCCGGACGTTGGCGTTGCCCGTGATGATCAGGCCGACCTCGCCCTCGGCCAGGCGGGCGAACAGGTCGACGTGGGCCCCGGTGACGAAGCCCTCGTCGTCGGCCATGTAGTCGTTCGTGGCCGAGCGGACGAAGCGGTTCTGGACGGCGACGGAGCCGATCCGGACGGGCGTGAAAAGGACGCTCATGGCGTCCATTCTAGCCGATTCGGGGACCGGATGGTATAATCCCGGCATGCCCGTCGCCGAGGTCGAGCGGAAGGTCCTGGAGGCCCTGGACGGCCTGGGCATCTCCTGCGTCCGCCACGAGCACCCGCCCGTGGCCACGGTCGAGGAGGCCGAAAAGCACTGGGGCGCGCTCAAGGGCGCGCACTGCAAGAACCTCTTTCTCCGCAATGACAAGGGCAACCGGCATTATCTCGTCATCGCGCCCGTCACCCGCGGCATCGACCTCAAGCGGCTCAACGCCGCTCTCGGCGAGGACCGGCTCAGCTTCGCCTCGGCCGAGCGCCTCCGCCGCTGGCTCGGCGTCGAGCCGGGCTCGGTCTCGCCCTTCGGACTGGTCAACGACGAGACCCGCCATGTCCGGGTCGTCTGCGACCAGGCGCTCCGGGAAAGCCGGCGGCTGGGCTTCCATCCGAACGTCAACACGGCCACGCTCGAGATCTCGCTGGCCGATTTCGAGAGGTTCCTGGCCTGGCGGGGCAATTTCGTCCGCTGGCTGGAGCTCTGAGGAACTGGAGTCTAGACCCATGCGCGCACATTTTTTCCTCGCCGCCGGCCTCCTGGCCGCCGCCGCGCTTTCCGGGCTCGCCGTTCCGCCGGCCCGCATCCCCGAGCCCAAGGCCGCTTTCGCCCCCTGCGAGTACGTCTGCCGCCGGGCCCCGGGGCCGATCAGGATCGACGGCCGTCTCGACGAGCCCGCCTGGAGAGACGCCGACTGGGCCGAAGTTTTCGGCGACATCGAAGGGCCGTCCAAGCCCGCGCCGCGCTTCCGGACCCGGGTCCAGATGCTCTGGGACGACGACTGTTTCTATATCGGCGCCTATCTCGAGGAGCCCCATCTCTGGGCCACCCTGAGGGAGCGCGATTCGATCATCTTCCAGGACAACGATTTCGAGGTCTTCATCGACCCCGACGGCGACACCCACGCCTACTACGAGCTGGAGATGAACGCCCTGAACACGGTCTGGGACCTGCTTCTCGTCAAGCCCTACCGCGACGGCGGCCCGGCCGTCCACGCCTGGGACATCCAGGGCCTCAGGACGGCCGTCCATCTCATGGGCACCCTCAACGACCCCTCGGACCGGGACAAGGCCTGGACGGCCGAGATCGCCCTTCCCTTCGCCGTCCTGAGGGAGTGCGTCCCGGGAAAGCCCGAGCGGCCCGTCCCCGGCGAGCAGTGGCGGGTCAACTTCTCGAGGGTGGAGTACCGGCTCGATGTCGAAGGCGGCCGCTACGTCAAGGCCGTGGACAAGGCCTCGGGCCGGCCCCTCCCCGAGGACAACTGGACCTGGTCGCCGCAGGGCCTCGTCAACATCCATTACCCCGAGATGTGGGGCTTCGTCCAGTTCTCGGCCAAGCTCCCCGGGAAAGGAAAAGAGGCGTTCGCCAGGCGGCCCGAGGAGAAGGTCAAGTGGGCCCTGCGCCGGATCTATTACGCGGAGCGGCGCCTCTTCGACGACCGGGGCGGCTTCGTCGCCGGCCTGGCCGGACTCGGCCTCGAGGGCGAGCCCGGCCTGAGGATCAAGGGCTGGTCCTATCCGCCGGAGATCCGGGTCACCCCGAGCCTGTTCGAGGCGTCCTACACGGCCAAGACCGGGGAGAGCTGGCGCATCCGCCAGGACGGGCTGGTCTGGAGAGAGGGCCCGTCCGGGGCGGCGGCGAAATGACGGGGAAGGGGAGGAGGGGCCCATGCTGAAGAAAGCCTGTTCGGTCGCGCTCGTCCTCGGCGCCGTGGCCGGCCTGGGGCGGGGCGCGGCGGCCTCGCTTCCCGCGGCCAGGCCGGAGGACGTCGGCATGTCCTCGAAGCAGCTGTCCTTGCTCGACGGCCTCATGGCGGAGGCGGTGGCCCGCAAGGACTTCCCCGGCGCCGTCCTGCTCGTCTCCCGGAGGGGCCGCGTCGTCTACCGCCGGGCCTTTGGCCGCTCCCAGCTCGTGCCCGAGCCTCGGCCCATGAGGGCCGACATGATCTTCGACCTGGCCTCGGTCACGAAGCCCGTGGCCACGGCGACCGCGGTCATGGTCCTGGTCGAGCGGGGCGCGGTCCGCCTGTGGGACCGCGTCGACCGATATGAGCCCGAGTTCACGCCCTGGTACGGCGAGAAGGGCCTGGCCGGGGAGCCGGTCCGCCTGTACCACCTGCTGACGCACACCTCCGGCCTTCCCCCTTACACCGATGCCGGGGAAGCCGCCCGGAAGCTCGGCGACCCCTGCCGGACGGCCGACCTCGCCCGCCTCATCGCCGGGCTGCCCAAGGAGTCCCCCGCTGGGGACAGGTTCGTCTACAGCTGCCTCAACTACATCACGTTGGCCGACATCGTCCAGAAGGTCACCGGCCGCGCTCTGGACGATTTCACGGCCGAGACGGTCTTCCGGCCCCTGGGCATGGCCAGGACCTTTTTCCGGCCGGCCGAGGCGCTGCTTTCCGAGTGCGTCCCGACCGAGGTTGTCGACGGCCGCCCCCTGCGCGGCGTCGTCCACGATCCCCTGGCCCGGCTGCAGGGCGGGGTCTCGGGCAACGCCGGGCTGTTCTCGACCGCCGACGACCTGGCCGTCTTCGCCCGGATGCTCCTCGACGGCGGGGAGGCGGGCGGCGTCCGGGTCCTCAGCCCGCTGGCCGTCCGGCGCATGATCGAGATCTACCCCAAGGTCGCCCCGGCCGGCCGGGGCCTCGGCTGGGACCTCGAAACCGATTATTCGACCGTCCGGGGCGACCTCTTCGGCCCGGCCTCCTACGGCCACTCCGGCTACACCGGGACGTCCGTCTGGATCGACCCGGAGACGGGCGTCGCCGTGATCTTCCTGACCAACCGCGTCCACCCCGACGACAAAGGGGACATCGTCGCCATGCGGAGCAAGGTGGCCAACGTCGTCGCCGCGGCGGTCCTGAAGAAATAAAGGCTTTGACACGGGTCCGGCCGTGTGCTATCGTTCGGGGCAAGAGCGAGGGGCTTCATGCAAGTCCAGATCGAGCGCGATATCTACATCCGGGCGTCCCGGTCCTTCACCGTCCTGAACGACGCCATCCGGCTCTTCCGGGCCTATCTCGAGCCGGCGACGGCCGCCCAGGCCGCCGAATACTACAGGGCCCGCAATTTCCTCAAGGAAGGCAAGGCCTTCTACGACCAGACCCTGGTCGACGCCAAGAAGCTCCTCGGGCCCATCCCGATCTACGCCGCCAAGGATTTCGAGGCCTGGCGGACCCAGACCCTGATCGAGAACAAGATCGTCGTCCTCGGCGAGACGGCCGGGGCGCTGCGGACCGAGCTCCTGGCCGACGAGTTCCTCCGGACGATCATGTCCCCCGAGGAGATCGAGGCCTACCTCGCCGCCCGCTTCGAGGCCCAGAGGTCGGGCAAGCGGAAGCTGGCCAACATCAAGATCCGCATGACCCTCGACAAGCTGGCCGCCCTCGTCGTCGAAGGCCAGGACCTCCAGCAGAAGGCCCAGCGCAAGCAGCAGGGCCTGCCGGTCTGACCGCGCGGGCTAGCGCAGGGGCGTCCGGTCCCGCCAATACCTCATCTTGCCGAGCCCGCCGCGGTCGGGCTTGGCGTCGAAGCCGAGGCCGTGCTGGCCCTCCTTGGCCAGGACGAGCGTCCGGCCGTCGTGGTCGGCCCGGGTCAGGTTGACGATGGTCCAGTCGAGCGACCCGGCGCCGGACGCGGCGAAGACGAAGTCGCCGTCCGTCTCGAACGGCCCGACCTTGATCCGTCCGGCCTCGTAGGTGTAGCGGGGGCGGCGGTAGTCGCGGGTCATGTCCATGCGCAGGTCGTTCTTGGCCCCCGCGACGATCTCCCGGTCCCCGGCCTTGATCAGGACGGCGGCCGCGCCGCGGCCAGGTTCGGACGGCAGGGCCGTCACCCGGCCGAGCCAGGCCCGGGGGTCCTCGCCGGCGGGATGGGGCACGAGCACGGTGACGAGGGCGCAGGTCTCGCCGAGCTCGAAGTGCTGGGCCCAGGACTGATGGATGAGCCACTCGTCCTGGCCGTGGCGCTTCTCGGGCTCGACGCCCTCCATCCGGGACTCGGTCGAGGGGAAGAGGACGAGCAGCCGCATCGTCTCGGGGAGGACAGCCGCCTGGATCCTGTCGTAGCCGGTGTCGTACCAGCGCTCGCCCCGGGCGAAGACCTGCCTGGTGTGCCAGAAGGCGCCCAGGGTGAAGAAATCCTCCCGCAGGGCCTTGAAGATGTCGAAGACGACGTAGCATTCCGGGTCCTTGACGTGGACGACGACCCGGTCGGCCTGGAAGCCCCAGCCGTCGTCGATCGTCCGGGTCCGGCTGTAGTCGAAGTCGTCGAAAGTCAGGAAATCGACCTTCCTCGTCCGGACGGGGCGGTAGGAGCCGGCGTTGCGCATGAACTCGAGGACGGACTGGCCGGGGACGGCCTCGCGGACGCTGTAGCGGTGTTCGCCCTCGGCCTGCCCCCAGAAGATCTTCTCCGGCCGGACGCAGAGCCGGTTGTGGAAGTAGTCCTGCCGGTAGGCGCCGTAGGGGCCCGAGGGCATGTAGTCGCGGTAGCCGGCGTCGTGGAGGAGCACCGACCCGCCGGACATGAGCAGGACGATGGAGTTCTCGTCGGCGTGACCGTGGGTCATCTTCTCCTCCTCGACGGGGATGGTGTCCCGGAGGTAGTCGCGAAAATTGAGGCCCCCGTCGCCCTCGTCCCGGTAATTGAGGAGGAGATAGCTCGAGTCCGGCGCCCAGCCGTTGCGGAAGACGATCTTCTTGCCCACGACGTCGTCCATGACCTCCATGGAGCCGGTCGCCGGGCGCACGGCCCGGACGGCGTCGGTCCCCCAGCGGTAGCAGTCGAGGAGCATGCAGCCCAGCCCGGCGTTCGTCGGCTTGGAGAAATCGACGAAGGCGTCCGCGAGCGTCTCGGCCGCCCACTTGCAGCCCGGGTTCCCGAGGGCGGCCGCGGCGGCCTCGAAGAAGACGAGGAAATGGGGCCCGCTGGACGTCCATTGGGCGTCGCCGAAATCGGGGACGACGCCGGCCGGCGACATCAGGTTCAGATAGTACTGGGCGTAGTAGGCCATCTCCGGCGTCGCGAACAGCGCCGGCATCTTTCCCAGGGCGTCGGCGTAGCCCAGCATGGAATAGAGCCAGACGCCGTTGTAGATGGTGGCGTCCTCGATCTGCCAGGCGCCCCAGTTGTCGTCGCCGAGCGCCTTTCGCTGCATCTCCCAGACGGGGGCGTCGGGGTGGCCGGGCAGCGCCCGGACGGCCCAGGCCAGGGACTCGGCCCGGAGCGCGGAGCGGTTCATCGGGCCCCATTCGGCCGTCCGAAGGAGGTAGCGCACGCTCCCGGCGATGAGGTCCGAGGCCCGGGCCTCCTCGCCCGGGGAGAGGCGGCCGAGCCGCCGGAGCGTATCGAAGGCCCGGATGTAGCGCATGGCCGTGAAGAAGTCGGGCAGGGCCGGGACGCCGTCGGCGTAATCGGACCTGAGCCTGACCGACGACTCGGGGTAGGCGGAGCGGTGGTCGCCGTAGGTCAGGAGGACGTCCTTGGCCCGGGCGGCGTGTTCCGGGTTCCGCTCCTTCTCGTAGAGATAGGAATAGATGACGGCCATCTCCAGGAGGTGCCCCGGGGCGCGGTAGCCGAAGACGTTGAGCGGGTCGAAGGTCGCGCGCCACCGCTCCAGGAGCTCGGCGCGGTGGGCGTGGGTCCAGTCGGCCGCGGCCCGGGCGTAGGCCAGGTAGCGGGCGCGCGGCGCGGCCGCGAGCGTCGAGGCCAGCGAAGGGACGAGCCAGAGGCCGAGGGCCAGGGCGGCCAGCGGCCGGGCCGTGCGGGCAGCGGTCGGTCTCATGGGGTCCTCCTCGCGGCGGGGTTCGGTTTCTATCTACCACACTTGCGGAGGCGAATCAAAGCCGCGCTTGGATCCGGTGTCCATGGGGCCCTCCTCCGGTCGCCGCCGGGCCGGGCCAAGGCCCCCCTCCGCCTCCGCTGACCGCCGGGACGCGCCCGGGAGGGTTGCGCCGCCGCTCGCGGCTGTGAGAGAATGGGTCCCGACGGACCGACGAAAGGAGGCCGGATGAGGCGCGAGATCGGACGGCGGGAGTTCTTCAGGACGAGCGCGGGGGCGGGACTGACGCTGGCATGGGGGCGCTTTCTCGCGGTCCCGGCGGAGGCGGCCGCCAAGGCGCCGGTCGTCGGCGTCGGGATCGGGGCGGAGGGGGAGGCCGCCCTGAAAGCGGTCCGGCTCCTCGGCGGGATGAGGAGGTTCGTTCCCAAGGGGGCCAAGGTCGCCCTCCTGCCCAACGTCCAGAGCCGCCACCCGGGCACGTTCACCCATCCCGAGGTCCTGCGGGCCGTCGTCCGGATGTGCAAGAAGGCCGGGGCCGGGGAGATCAACGCCCTGAGCTGGCAGACGGCCAAGCAGTGGGAGGACACGGGCCTCAAGGCCGTCCTCGACGCCGAGGGCGCCGGCCTCCGGATCTTCGAGAGGGACGAGTCGCTGTTCACTCCCCTGGCCGTGCCCGGCGGGGTGGCCCTGAAGGAAGCCCGGCCCCTGGCCGCCCTGGCCGGCCACGACGTCCTCATCAACATGCCCATCACCAAGGACCACGCCGGGAACAAGTTCACCGGCGCGCTGAAGAACCTCATGGGCCTGAATTCGCCGGCGAGCAACCGGACCTTCCACCGGCCGGACTGGCAGACCGACCCCGAGGCGATCGCCCATCTCGATCAATCCATCGTCGATCTCAACAAGGCCGTCAGGCCGGCCCTCAATATCGTCGACGCCACCGAGTTCATCGTCTCCAACGGCCCGTTCGGGCCCGGCCAGCTGTTCCGCCCCCGCAAGGTCGTGGCCGGGACCGATCGCGTGGCCGTCGACGCCTACTGCGCCTCGCTCTGGGGCCTCGAACCCAAGGACATCGTCCAGATCAGGAAGGGCGCGGAGCAGGGGCTGGGCCGGATGGACCTCGACAAGGTCGTCATCCGGGAGGAGGACGCCTGACGGCGGCGGAAAGGCCGGGGAAGACGGGCCCCATGCGTCCGAAGCGCCGCGCCGCGCCGGCCCTCCTGGCCGCCGTCCTCTTGGCCTTCGCGGGAGGGGCGCCCGCGGCTTGGGGACCGGCCGGGGGCCCGCTCCGCGCCTATCTGCCCGACGCCCGGGCCGTTCCCGGCTGGGCCCCGGACGGCGGCCCCCAGGAGTTCGAGGGCGAGGACCTCTTCGCCTACATCGACGGCGGGGCGGAGATCTACGAGGAATACGGCTTCCGCCGGGTCGCGGTCCAAGACTACAAGGACGGCGGCGGGAAGTCCCTTTCGCTCGAGGTCTTCGAGATGGAGACCCCGGCGGCCGCCTTCGGGATGTTCACCTTCAAGCGGTCGGGGCGGGGGCGGAGCCTGGCGCTGGGCGGAGGAGGGGAGATCGAGTCCTATTACCTGAACTTCTGGAAGGGACGGTTCCTGGTGACGCTGACGGGATTCGACGAGACGCCCGGGACCCGGGCCGGCCTGGAGGCCGTGGCCGCGGCCGTGGAGACCAGGATCGGCGACGGCGGGGAGGCGCCCCGTCTCGCCGGTCTCCTCCCCGGGCGCGGGCTCAGGACGGAGAGCGTCAAGTACGTGAGGGGCCGGCTCGGGCTGGCCAACGCCTACGATCTCCACGCGGCCCGGGGCCTCGACTTCGCCGAGGCCGTCAAGGGCGATTACGAGGACGGCACGGCCCTGATCGTCCTGGCCTACGCTTCGCCCCAGGCCCTGGCGTCCGCCTGGGCCGAGCTCAGGGGCGAGATCGCCCGGGGAGGCTGGTTCGAGCGGACGGACGCGGAGGCGGTCTATCGGGACGGCCGGGGCCGCTTCGCCGCGTTCGCGCCGGGGCCGGAGGTGCTCGCCGTCGCTCTCGGCGCCGACGCGGCGGCCGCCCGGCGGAGGGCGGAGAGCGCCGCCGCCGGCACGCGCTGAGGCCGCGCGGCCCCCGCCCGTCCCCCCCTTACTGCAGGACCTTCTTGACGACGTCGACCAGGCCGAGGGCGTATTCGATCTCGGTGAACGGGACCTTCCGGGCCTCGGCCAGCTTGGTGAAGCGGCCGTCCTTGTTGCTGTCCTTGGTCACGACGATGTAGTCGGCCTGCGGCGCGACGGCGTCGATCATCCGCTCGTTGTCGCTGCCGGCCGGGCCGCGCTTGGATTCGCCGCCGATGTGGACGGCCATGACGAAGATCTTCTTCTGCTTGCAGTACTCGATGAGCTTCTTCAGCCGGGCCTCCTCGCTCTCGAGGGTCAGGCCCGAGGCGCCCATGCCCTTGAGGCTGGCCCCGATGGCGAAGATGACGGCCTTGAAGGGGGTGCCGGCCGGGTATTTCGCGAGGTCGGTCTCGGTCTCGACATGGAAGCCCGGACCGGACTCGCGGCCGCCGAGGCCGACGCCGTCGGCGACCATCTCGACGGTCGGGACGTCGCAGTAGTCGTAGCCGATGCCGGCCTCCTCGAGGACGATGTTGACGGTCGTGACGTCGGCGCTCTGGCCGGCCGACGTGGTCAGCACGGGAAGGCCGGCCTTGGGGACGGCCTGCCCGGCGGCGAGCCATACGGCGCCGAGGACGGCCGCGGCGCCGAGGACCGCAAGGGCTTTCTTGGTCATGATCGCGCTCCTTTACTTCTTGTCGGGTTCCATGAGGATGTCGAAGGCCCGGGCGGCTCTCTTCCACCACTCGGGCGTGGCCGGCTGGCCGCGGACCATCCGCCTGTTCTCGACGTTGTAGAGGTAGAGCCGGTTGTACTTGACGAGGAGGTCGTCGCCGAGCTTCCACCAGGCGTTGGTCACGGTCGTCGCGTTGTTGACGGCGAACCCGGTCAGGAACCTGGCCGCCTCGGCCGGCTTCTTCCTGAAGAGGGCCTCGGCCTGCCTGTCGATCTCGGGGATGCGGGCGACGAGCTCGGCCTCGTACTTGGCCTGGGCCGCCTGGACGTCCTTGATGGCCTCGGAGTAGACGACCTGGACGTGGAAGTCGGTGTAGTCGAAGGCCCAGCGGGCCGAGTCGCGGCTGAAGGTCCAGTGATCGCCGACCATGAACGACTTGGGGACCTCGGTCATCCCGGCGTAGAGGGGCATGTAGCAGGAGGTGTCCTGGGAGCCGAAGGCGATCCAGACGAGGCCGCCGACCGGGTCGGGCAGGCCCGCCCGGCTCTGGGTGACGGTCGAGTACTCGGCCAGGCCGTGGTCGATGACCCGGGTCTGGCGGTAGTAGTTGGGGTTCTTGAACGGGCCGCCGCGGATGCCCATGACCGGGTCGTAGGGCGTGCCGTAGCTCCGGTCGCGCGTCATGGCCATGACGTCCAGGACGGAGACCTTGTTGTCGGGCTTGACCGAGAAGGGCAGGTCCATGTTGGGCGTCTCGGGCTTGAACTTCTGGGACGGGGCGACGATGTCGAAGAACCGCCACAGGCGCTGCATCCGGCCGTTGGTGCTGGCCGCCGAGCCGTTGACCGGCGAATAGGCCTTCTTCCAGTTGAACGGCTTGCCGCCCTGGGGATCGTAGAAGCCCATCTCCACGGCCAGGGAGACGACGTTCGGGGAGGCCATGAAGAAGTCCTTGTTGGCGAGATCGATCTCGCCGATCCGCGACTCGTTGGGGCAGACGCTGACGTGGTCGTCGGGCACCCGCTGGGCGCACCAGACGGCCCCGGGCTTGCCGCTCTCGG
>Ga0116178_10001143_pt1 | contig 22234 bp, 16 predicted proteins | sample AD_STIC12_MetaG_FD_89880 | JGI IMG/M metagenome (GOLD analysis project Ga0116178, IMG submission 89880) | Active sludge microbial communities of municipal wastewater-treating anaerobic digesters from USA - AD_STIC12_MetaG | ecosystem: Engineered > Bioreactor > Anaerobic > Digestate | place: USA... | reverse complement strand
TGCTGTCTGACCTCTATCTCGGCCGTAATCTGCCGGTCGTCGAAAATCGCATCAACGGACTCTTCAAAGCAATCGGCAAAGTATTCGTCAACATTCTTGCGATGCGCGCCGGAATCCCCGACTCTCTAGCCCTGTGGGCCGAACCGGTGACGATACTGCCGGTCGTCTGCATCTCGCAGACAGCCACCGACAAAATTCTGAACATTCTTGATTTTTTCAGACAACCAGGGGCATTTGCGGTATTCAATCTGCTGGCCGAAAAACTCGATGGCTATGCCGCCAGTCTCAAAATGTTCAAGGCTGAGCGCGCTGCCAGAAAGCTGCAGAAAAAAGCACGGGAAATACGGGGTTTTGCCACTTCGAATATCGATGAATTTTCAGATACCATGCGCTCGTATGTCGGCTGCAACCTTGGCTTTTTTGCTCTACTCGGCATTCTCGACCAGACGGCCGACCCGCGCCTGCGGCAGTCGGCACTGGCAATTCTGCCCCGTTCCTTCGAGCCGATCGCCGATGAAGCCAACAGCATGTATACCTTTATCACGGCGGCATTCAGCGGGCACAGCGTCAATACTCAGCTGCTCAAGGCCGCGCGCCAGACTCTGCAGCTCTACCCTGAAGACCAGCTCAGCCGTCGCTTCGACCACAGTCAGACCATGCGCCATTCTCTCTGGCCCGACCGCTTTGGCCGTTATGGCCGCCAGAGCATCGATCTGATACCGATCAACCAAAGGGCGCCGCACATTTTTATCTGGCAGGAACCGCCACGCATGCTGATTACCGGCAGCGACGACCGGACAAGAATTGCCCCGGTCGGCTATCTGCTCGCCTACTGGTTTGGCCGCCACCACGGCCTGCTGACCAAAACCGACTGAAAACAGCTATCCAACACGCCAGTCCACTGTCACACAAGATTTACAGGGCTCTTCGTCATTCACGCGGAGCCTGCACTCGCGAAGGCAGGTGGCGGAAATCTTGCGTGTATTGGCTTAGAACCCCGCTTCCGCGGGGATGAAGTGAAAATTCAACGATTTCACGTCATTCGCGCAGCCATATACAGAATCAATCCGGGCGCAGAGAAACGTCACAGACCGCACAAAACCCTTTTTATTCAGGAAAAACCCTGAGCCTGCCACGCACCTTCAGCTGCAGACAATTCTTTGCAACCACTTCGCCCCAGTTTCTGAAACCATCCGGGGGAAGATAACAGAATTTTGCCGCATCATATCTGCCGGTAATACCGGTCATCGTCTGCATTGAACTGGTTGCAGCAGCCTTTACCCCGTCGTCAGTGCTGCGGCTGCCACCGAAATAGTCGTTACCTGGCCATGAAACGTGATCCCAGGCTACGATGCTGAAAAATTCACAGTCAGAAAAGTCATCGCCGTCTTCGCTATAAGCGCGCGGGCGACAAAGCTGCGGCCGGTTTTTTCCTGCATTCAGAAACGGGCGAACCAGCAGTGAAACGCCGTTGATCTCATGCCGGGCGTTGCTGCATTCTTTATAGGGGCCGTAATACACCGCCCTGACATTCGCAAACGAACGGCCGTGCTGATGTAAAAAACGAAAAAGCACCTTTTCAAGCTCGGTACCGAGGCTGCCCTTGAACGGGCCGGCAAACATGCCACAGCCAACCCCGGGTATCGTGATCAGCGCCTGGCGACCATTGGCGGCGGCAGCTCTATCAGCGTAAAAGAAAGCCGGCAGAAACCGCTTTTCATAAAAACGATAGAACGCCTCCGCCTCTATGTGGCCGTTGCTGACCACCGCATCCCAGTCGGCGGGGGGCATTTTTTCAGAACCGGTATCAAGCAGGGCACCGGGCACAAAAAGCAATGTGCCGGCGAATGGCTCGGCATGAACATTTGGGTTCTGGTGCAGACCGTCGTCGTAAACCGTTACCGGCACTGCGGCGCTGACATAGCCAAGAATGGAAAGCTCCGTCATTGTCCAGTCGCTGCCATCGCCTTTAACCGCGCTTTCGGCAAAAATCATCGGCTTTTTCGTCTGAAGCAATTTTTCGATAAATTCTTCGCTTGGCAGCTGCACAAGATCAGTTTGCGCGAGATTTGCGGCCAGAAAGGCGCCCGGTTTTTCGCCGCTTCTCAGTGCTTCAAGATACTGCCCCGCCCGGGTGAAAACTTCGTGATGCAGCAAAAAAGTGTAACTGTTCATTTCCCCTCCTGTGGCGGTCTGGTGCAGAAATAAGCACAAAATGACAAGAACCACCGGTATAGTCGTTCGCACCGCTCAAAATCTCTCTCTTAAAGAACTTTTCTGTATTATACACTCTGCCGGAAAAAATTTCATATTGTTTTTCAGGGCTTTTTGACACCGGGGCCGCTGATGCTGCTGCGGCCGGTGTTGCTGCCGACCACGTTGATCTGTGTGCCAATGCGTTCCTTGAGCATGGCGACGTGCGAAATCACTCCGATCAGCTTGCCATCCTGCTGCAGGCCTGCGAGAGTATCGAGCGCCACCTGCAGAGCGTCGTCGTCGAGCGTGCCGAAACCCTCGTCGAGAAACAGCGAATCGACCCGCACCTTTTTACTGGCCAGCTTTGACAGGCCGAGAGCCAGCGCCAGGCTCACGATAAAGCTCTCGCCGCCAGAGAGATTTTTGGTCGAACGTATTTCACCGGCCTGGTATTTGTCGATGACCATCAGTTCGAGCAGATCCTGCGGGTCGCGAGTCAGAAGATATCTGCCGGTCATTTTTTCGAGCTGCTGGTTGGCCAGACTGATAATAACACCAAAAGTCAGCCCCTGAGCGAATCTTGAGAATTTCTGACCGTCTTTCGAACCAATCAGCTCGTTGAGCAGCTCCCACTTCCGGCACTCGACCGACTGTCGGTCAAGCTCGCTTTTGCGGGTGCTGATGCTTTCAAGAGCCCGCCGGTTATCCTCGAGTTTCTGCTTCAGCCCGCCAATGGTCTCGCCCAGAAATTTAACGAGAGCGGCCTTCTCGGCAATCGCGGCCCTGAGATCGTCTGCCGCAGCATTGGTCAGGCTCAGCTGCAGCTCCCGCGCCAGCTGCTCTCCTCTGTCTTTGAGTCTGGTGCCGGTTTCTGCCACGCGCGCGTCGAGTTCCTGTGCCTGCCTGGCCAGCGCCTGCCGCTGCTGCGGGCTCATGCGACAGCCAGCAAACATGGCTTCGTCGGCAAAACCTTTCTGTTCTAGTTTTACAACGAACCCCTTTTCGAGCCCCGCCAGTTCAAGACTTCGGCGCGCAAGCGCCTCTTTCAGCCCGGCAATCTGCGTTCTGGCTTCATTATGGCGACTACGCACCTCTTCGACCGCCGCCACAGTCTTCTGCAGCTGTTTCTCGGCCTGAGTGATCTGTTTTTCGCCATTTTGCTCTTCTTCGTCAGGGTCGCGACTGCCGAACAAAGCCTGCCGCTCGACCAGCAGCCCGCGCATTGTCTCTTCAATACCGGCAATCGCCTGTTTTCGACTGTTCAACGAATCTCTGAGAGCAGCAACTGTGGCGTCAATAGCTTTAAGGTCGGCGACGGTTTTCTGAAGTCTGGCTTCGGCGGTCGTTTTCCGGCTCTGTGCTTCCTGCCAGGCCTTCAGCCTCGACTGCAGCGAAGCTATCAGGGCGCCATGATCGGTACCCACAACTCCGGCAATTCCGAGATCAGACAGCTTCTTCGCAAAACTTTTTCGGGCGGCAGCAAGTTTATCGCCGGCCTCTTCGGCCAGTTTTCTGCGGTCAAGAACGGCCTTTGCCGCGTTTTGAGCAGCCTCACCCGCCTGCAGCATCCGGCCCTCAGCCTTGAGCAGCTTTCTTGCCAGCTCATGCCCGGCAGCCTGCATTGTGCTTATCTGTGCTTCAAGGGCTTCGACCCCGGCGATAATCGTTTCCAGCACCGCCGTGCGCTTCTGATTCTCATCGAGCTCCGGAATATTGCCCAGCGCAAACGGGTGCTCGGTTGCGCCGCAAAGCGGGCATGGTCTGCCATCTTCGAGAAACCGGCGCCGGTCGGCTTCATAACCGGCAATCGTTCTGATAAAACCCGCTTCTCTGAGCAGATTGTCACGTTCAGCCTTGTATTCGCGCAGTAATTTTCCGGCAAGGCGCTGACTCTGTTCTTCTATTTTCGCCTTCAGAGCCTTTTCAGCCGTCTCGGCTTCGCTTCTGAGGCTGTTGCATTCTTTTTCAGCGGTTTCCCGTTCTCTGGTGGCACTAACCGAGTTCTTCTCTTCTTTTTCAAGTTCTTTCCGGCGCTGTGTGACTTCGTCTTCAATCGGCCCAAGGCCGCCGGCGAGTTCACTGATCGCCGCAAACTGCTCGACCAGCATCGCGTCACGGGCATTTTCGGCCAGAAAACTGCCGATCTGTTCGAGTTCTTCGCTGTTTTTTTTCTCGGCTGCGGTCAGCTTTTTTTTCTGCTGCTCCTGCGCTTCGAGCTGTAACTCGCCAGTTCTGCACTCGGCCTCTGCGGCCGCCAGCGTCTGCCGTTGCCCAGTCACTTTGACATCGAGCGCACGCACCTGCTGCCAGACAAACTTTTGCCCAGCGTGGGTATTTTTGAGGGCGGCAATCTGCTGTTCCGTTTCCCGCTGCAGTTTTTCCTGGTCACGGTAGGCCTGCTCAAGAGCGGGAAACCCGCCTTCGGCGGCGGCCAGAGCTTCACCATCAACCTTCTGCTGCTGTCTGGTGATCGTCAGGGCGGTAAAATCAGCGTCGAGTTCTGCCGCTTTTCCGGCCAACTCCAGCCGGTCACGCTCGGGCCTGAAAGCGGTCAACAGTCTGTCGTTTTCGGCCGCCTCGCTTCTGATTCTGGCAATATCTGAACGCAGAGTCTCGATGCCGGTCAGCCATTGCAGTGCCCGCAGATCGGCCGCATGTTTCTGCACGGCTTCCGTTTCTTCGGCCTGCTTCTGATCGAGGTCGTCCCTTGTCTGGGCTTCTTCTTCAGGCAGCAGAATTTTTATGCCTCTGATTTCAGCATTGAGGGTTTCGAATCTGGCTTTTTCGGCGCTGCATCGCTCATAAACCCGGCCGGAAATACGACTGAAGACATCACCGCCGGTAATCTGCTCGAGAATCGGCGCGCGGTCTTTGGCCGGCGTCTGCAGAAAGGCGGCGAAACTGCCCTGTGCCAGCAGAATCGACCTGGTAAACTGCATGAAGGTCATGCCGGTCTTGTTTTCTATGACCTCAGCGACCAGCGATTTCTTGTTCTCGATCAGCTCGCCGGTATCGGCGTCAGAAATTTCGTGGGCGGGTTCCTGCAGGTTGCCGGTCGGGCTGCGTCTGGCGCGCGTCTGGCTCCAGTGGCACCTGAACCGGCCCAGCTGCGACTCAAACACGACTTCAGCAAAACATTCGGCGGTTTTTCGCGACATGATCTCGTTGCTGCTTTTTACGACCTTTTTCAGCCTTGGCGTCATGCCGTAAAGCGCCAGGCTGATCGCATCGAGAATCGTCGACTTGCCCGAACCGGTCGGCCCGGTGATCGCAAAAATACCATTGGCCAGGTAGGCTGGATCGGTGAAGTCAATCAACCATTCGCCATAAAGGGAATTCAGATTTTTAAAACGCAGCAGCTGTATCTTCATGAATTGGCCCTCTATTCCCTGTTAGTGTCTTCTTCGGCAAGTGATGTCAGAATTTCAGAATAGGCCGCCCGCAGTTCGCGCCATTGCTCTTCGGCAACCCCGTTCATTTCAAGGAACTTCTGAAAAACCCGCTGTTCATCGAGTGCGTCATGTTCAGCCTCGCCGGCGAGACCTTCGATCAGGCCACTGACCAGTTTCTGGTTCTTAACTCTGACGATATTTATCTGCGTGCCCTCGACCAGCCTGAAAACCTCATCCTGCAGGTCAGGCCGCAACTCATCGCCTGTGTAGTCGACTTCGACCCAGGCATTGCTGTTTTCGGTTATCAAAGCTTTCAGGCACGACCTGATCTGTTCGAAAGAGCCGGTTAATCGCCGCAGCGGCCGGCAGCAGGGCACCGCAATTTCTTCGACCGCGGGGCTTCTGCCGCTGAATTCGACGAGCAGCACCTGTTTCTGCTGCCCGGCTTCGCCGAAGCCCATGGCAATCGGCGAGCCGCAATAGCGCAGGTGGTTTTTGCCGCCCACTTTCTGGGCGACGTGCAGGTGACCCAGCGCCAGATAATCGATCGTTGCCGGAAAAACATCGGTCGGAGCATGTGCCAGCGCGCCGACGTACAGCTCTCTGACACCGTCATCCTCGCTGACCTGGCCGCCCTGAGTAAACAGATGACCGGTAGCGATCAGCGGAATTTCGCCGTTGTTTTTGCACAGTTCTTCGGCAACCGTGCACACCCGCGCGTAATGTTCCCTGATACCCTGCAGCAGCTTCGCGCCTTTCTCTTCGATAGTCTCGCCCGCTTCGACGCTGCGGATATCGCGATCGCGCAGATAGGGCACGGCGCACACCACCGCCAGCGGTTCCCCGGTTAGCCGGTTTTTTAGGGTAATGACCTCATCTTCAGGGTTTTCGCCGGCCGCCCCGATGACATGAACACTGATGGCTCTGAGAATTTCTCTGGGGGCATCGAGAAACGAGGGCGAATCATGGTTGCCGGCAACAATGATCACATGGTGGCAGCATGACCCAGCCAGGCCGGCGAGGAACCGGTAATAGAGCTCCTGCGCCCGGTTCGGCGGCGCAGTATTATCGAAAACATCGCCCGCGACGACAAGAGCGTCGACCTGCCTGTCGATTATCGTCTGAGTCAGCCAACCAAGAAAGCTTTCGAACTCTTCATACCTTTTAAAAGTTTCCAGCGACCGGCCAAGATGCCAGTCAGAAGTATGCAGCACCCGCATTACGCCCTCCCTGCCACTATCCGCAAATCATTCCCCGCCGCCCGCATTGTCGTGCATTGACAAACACAACTTCTGGGCACTTCCGCTTCTACACGCATGGTTAGACTGTTATCTGGTTTATTTTCAGCCATTCTTTCTTCAGTATGGAATAAACAAACTGATCATATCTGTTTTCCTGTATCCAGTAATGTTCTCTATTTTTTCCATCAAGTATAAACCCATTTTTTACCAGCACTTTTTGTGAAGCAATGTTAATTTCAGATGTCGTTGCATATATTTTGTTGATCGGTTGCTCTGTTGCAAGGAAAATCTCAGTAATAAAGGCTTTTACCAGAGCAAGTCCGATTTTTTTTCCGCGAGCTTTCTCTGGCAGATAAAACCCGATTTCCAGGCTCTGATTTCTTGGATTATAATCGAATGCCTTGATTTCACCCAGCACTTCGTTGCCGGCAGAGTCTTTTATCACTCTGATCATGTTCCCCGACACAGCCATCCATGCTTCAATTTTAGCAAGATATTCATCTATGGAACCAATCTCTTTTACGGGCCGGCAGGTAAAATGCTCATGATTGGCTTCATTTTTTTTCCAGTCATAGATAGCATAAAAATCAGCTTTCGTCGGCTTTTCAAGTAAATACATTTTCCAAGCCACCCATTCAACTCTTCTATAAATCCACTTTATCGTCGCAAAGTTTCATTGTGCCTGTATTGTCTTCATTGTTTTCAAAAATAAAACGTAGAAATAAATCGCAGCCTGTTTTTACTTTTTTACCCTTGGGTTCATCTTATTTCAAAGGATCAATTTTAATAGACTTCAATCAGCCCGGATCATTCTTCCGGAATATTTTCCGGACTGTTTTCTGAAGCAATTTCCCGGTCTGGTTGTTGCGCATCCTGGCGGGTCCAGAGTTTAGCCCAGAAGGAGAGGGCTTCGGGGTCGCGGTGCAGGCGGGCGCAGATTTCGTTGTAGGCGCAGAGAGCTTCTGAGATTTCGCCGGAGGCGGCGCGGTCGATGCGGTCGCCAGGGTTACCAGCAACCAGCTGGCGCAGGCCTTTGACCAGATCGGTCAGGGGCGAAATGAGAACCGAAGCGGCGAGTACCCCGAAAATGGCTGCGAATAAACCGACGCCGAGAGTGAAAGCGATCGTGCCCCGGCGCAGGTGCTCGAGCAGGCCGGCAATGGCGGTCTCCGGAATACCGGTGCAGATGCCGAGGCCCGATTTTTCCATGCGGACAACGGTCTGAAGGTAGCCGGACTCGCGAATCAGAAGATCCTGGTAGTCCATCCATTCACTGTGCGGTGCAAAATTTTCGGGAAGCTCACCGGTACTCAAAAGTATCTTCGCATCTTTGTCGATAAGCGCAATATAGCCGCGCGGGTGCGGCTTGAGACTGGTCATCATTTCGAGCAACTTGTTGGTGCGGTCGAGGACAATGCCGCAGCTGAGCAGCCCGATAACCCTTTCCTCATGAACGACCGGCACGATAAAAGAATTCATCAGACGGTCGGTGGCAGATTTGAAAAACGCGGAAAACACCGGCGTGCGCATTTCGAGCGCCCTGACCAGATCGAGATAAACCATGCGGGTTTTTTCCTGCTCACGGTAGTTTTGAAAATTTTCGCCGGCATATTTCGCCAGATCGCGGCCATCGGCATAGGCGGCAGCCTTCAGCGGCCCGGCCGGGTCGAAATAATAAATGTTGTTGAACAGCGAAGAAGAATCGACAGCCACCTGCAGAAACTTCTGGATATCTTCGGCCGAACCGCCGTTGAGAACAGTGTGCCGACTCAAACGCATTATGGCATCGGCAGCATCGTCAGCTTTGTCATTGAGACTCGAACTGATGGTCGTGGCAATGCTGCGCATCGAATCATTGAACTGACCAACGATAATACGCCGACTTTCGAGATAATTCAGGGTACCAGCCCCGACGGCGGCAATGACGCTGAGAAGCAGAAAAAGCACGGTAATCTGAAAATACAGACTGAAAGAAAATTTCATAAAATTTCGAAAGACTCCTGAGTCTTGTGGCATAACTGTCAGTGTGACTGCGAATAAACCATTATACAGATTAATACCCCGATTGCTAAGCCCCCCGCCACAAATAGTTGGAAAAATGTTAATTGCAAAACTAAGTGCAGTTTGACGACAAAAAAAGCCCGCCGACAGGAGCCGGCGGGAAGAGAAACTTGCGCAACTTCAGTCTTTATAAAACTCTCAAGGAGGCAACCTCGACGATGTCTTCGGAAAAAATGCCGCGCACGGCCTTCTGATAGACCTTGCAGGTGCCATCGTCGAACTTTTCGACTTCAACAAAGCCCGGCAGCGAACGAAGTTCTTTTATATCCGGCTGGCTCGGGCAGAAATAACCGGGGTTGGCATAAGCATGATTTTTACCGTTACCGCACAGGCTGAGGGTCGGGCAGTGCGTGTGCGCCATTAACGCCACTTTGCAGTGAGGGTTGTTGATAAAATGCATCCTGACAAAATGACCCAGGCCATCATAGGCAACCTCGGCCTCACAAAGCGCTTCATAAAAGTTGTCTGCGGTAATCAGGTTCGGGTAGAAACGGGCAACTCCATCGGTGCGCACTTCCACCAGACTTTTTCCGGCAACCTTGAACTCAAGCAGATTATTGCGGTTATGCTGCAGCATCAGATCGAGAATGATGCGGGCCGGGTTGAATTTTTCGCCACGATGCGCCTGCTGCATAAGCTGCGCAATCAGATCGTACAGTTTGATGCCGAAACTGTCATAGCTCGTGCTGCCACAACCCGCCACGCAGGCTGCATTCATGCGATGCGTGCTGGCAATGCGCTTTTGCAGGAAATGGCAATAGATGCGGGCAACAAAATACCCGAGCGGCAGCGGCGCCATCGGGTTTTCTTCGTTCAGCGCCGGCTTGTTGAACAGATCGTGCTGATGACCGTGTTCGGCCCAGATCGTATCATTGAGATAATAGGTATTGGCAACCGCCGCCTTTTCATGGTCCTGGCCATGCCCGGGCAATACCCGCCGATCAGACCTTGCGGCGAGGGCCTGGTTGATGTCTTTCAATTCGACTTCCATGTCGTGGTCGCCGTTGATGAAGCGCACCCTGACTTCTTCGAGCAGGCTGATAAAGTCGCCATCCTTCTGCCGCTGAAAAATACCGGGGTTCTGATCCATTATCAGCGCAACCGAGGGCGGGGCACAGAACGGGTGATAGTTCCACAGATCGAACCAGTCGCCAAGTATGACAAGCTCGTCGATATTGCGGGCATTTTCCTGCAGATAGCGCAAAAAGCACTTCAGCAGAGGTTCGTGCACCGATTTCTGATACCAGTTGGTTTCGGCTCCCGAGCCAATATGCAGATCGCCGACAAAAACAGTGCGACTGGCCATGACGCCTCTCCTTTTATCTGAGGCAAATGCAGATATTGCTGCAGCAGAATGCCGTTTATAGTATAATTGCCTCCCGGTCCCTCTAACTTAAATATAACCCTTTTAAGAAAAAATTCCTACCTTTGCGAAATAATTCGCCATAACACGGAGACAAAATGTACACAGACAACCTGTTCCAAGCTTTCATGCTGACAATGTTTGCCGGCCTGGCCACCGGTATTGGCAGCCTGCTTGCCTTTCTTTCAAAAAAAACCAGCAAACGCTTTCTTGCCGTAGCTCTCGGATTCTCTGCCGGAGTCATGATCTACGTTTCGATGATCGAAATTTTTGTCAAGGCCAAAGACTCTCTAGTCGCGGCAGTTGGCCCAACCCGGGGCTACTGGTATACCACCATCGCCTTTTTCTGCGGCATGTTTTTAATCACTCTTATCGATAAACTGGTGCCTGAATTCGAAAACCCGCACGAAGCACACGAAGTCAGCGAACTCGAACGCAACCCGGAAAAAAACGAAGCGGGCAAAAAGCCTAATACCGCCAGCCTGCACCGTATGGGCATCTTCTCGGCAATCGCAATCGCCATTCACAACTTTCCGGAAGGCCTCGCTACCTTTACTGCCGCCCTCCAGGATCCGAAACTTGGGGTCAGCATTGCAGTCGCAATAGCCATTCACAACATCCCCGAAGGAATCGCGGTGTCGGTGCCGATCTACTATTCCACCGGCAGTCGCCGCAAAGCCTTTATGTACTCGTTCCTTTCGGGCATGTCTGAACCGGTTGGAGCAATTTTTGGTTATTTCGTTCTGATGCCGTTTTTCAACGACACAATGTTTGGCCTTCTATTTGCCGGGGTTGCCGGCATTATGGTCTTCATTTCGCTCGACCAGCTGCTGCCCGCCGCCGAAAAATACGGCGAACACCACCTGTGTACCTACGGCGTCGTTTCAGGCATGATGGTCATGGCCGTCAGCCTGCTGATGTTTGCCTGAATTTTATTTGTTAGACAGCATCCGGTCGATCAGAATCGAAGCCATGGGTATTATCACGGCCGACAGCAGCCCGATTACCTTGTTCATGTCGAATGGCCAGGTGTTGATTTCGTGCAGGTGCGTTCGAATTTCCATCAGGTTGCGCAGCTTGTGAATCTTGTCGTGATCAAGACCTTTGCCAGATAGCAGCTCATTGAGCTCGTGTGAAATGCGATTCAGCTTGCGGTCTTTTTCACGGATCATGGCGCGATGAATGTTATAAATCGGCCAGAAGAGATAAAAAAGAATCGCCACGCCAAACAGCCCGAACCAGACAGCGAGCAGCGAACCAAAATTCCAGCCCCCGATATGACGCGCAACGATACTGCAGACATAGGGTATGACCGCGAACAGCGTCGTCTGCAGAATGAACTTGCCCAGCAGGCGAATGCCTGAGTTTTCTTCCTGGATGATGAGAATCCGTAGATCGAGATCCCCGAATTCTCTTATGAACATCGCGAGCTTGATGAAATAAACGATTGCCGACGCTGACCAGAAAAGGAAACAGAATTCGTAAGCCAGGTAGGCAAGTTCGCCACCGGCGCTCTTGAAGGGCGTGCCGATAATATAGCGGTCACCAAAAACCGCGATCGTACAGATGGTTAAACCGATCGCAATCGGCAGTGGCGCCGAAAAAATGCGTTCGCGGGCTGCCAGATAGTAGCTCTCGCTTTTCTCTCTCGACCAGCCGGTAATGACCGGAATTTCGTTTCTGAAACGGTCGAGCAGCTTCTCAAACCAGACAAGACCGGCAGAAGAAAAGAACATCTGCATGGCGTTGAGAAAAAACGAGATCAGGAGGATCCGGTCTTCTTCGCCAAAGGTCCAGTATACTGAAATGCTGAAATAGAGAAGCATGCTCAGAGCAAAATAAAACGTCCAGTAACCGACAAAACTCACCCGCGCCGCCAGACGACTCTGAAATGACGCCGGAGGCAGCTGCAGTAAAGAGGCTTCTCCAGTCGCAGTATCATCGCCGACTCTTTCAGCAGCCATATTCGCCTGGTTCTCGCTTCGATCTCCAAGCCATTCGCGGCAATGACGACATTTCAAAGCGGATATTGGAATCTCACTACGACAAAATCGGCATGCCACCAGGCTTTCCTGGTTCTGACCGTTTGTAATCATCGTATTTTCCTCATCGCATAATGGTTACGTCAAGTCTTACGGAGTCATGCAAGACATAAACTTCTTTAAAAACCCGGCATGCCAGATCAACAGCCTGGTCTATGTCGCGACCGACGTGGTGGTTGAACGATTCCTGCTGCCCGATCTCTTTGCCACCCGGCTGATCGAGCATCGGCGCTTTTTGCGCAGCGACCGAAAGCGCGGCAAAGAGCTTTCTGGCCCTTTCCAGTTCTGCTTTTGTCAAGGCCTGAAAAGGAAGATCGAAAAACAAACCGGAAGGTTCGTCAAAGGCAAATTGCACGAACTTTTCATGTTCGGGCTCTTCGATAATGATAAACCAGTCGTCGCCAGTATTCTGAAGTAATGTCTGAAGCGCACTGCGAATTCTTTCCTGCACGTTTCACCTCAATAGAATCGCCAGCAGAAATCGGTTCTGCCGACATAAAATTTCTCTTGGCAGAATATCATATTTCGCATAGAATTAGGCAGGATAGTTTGATACGTGAATAAGTCAGCTGACCGGCATTCTAAAAGACATATCTGAAGCCGATCGCCTGAGTGTTATCAGTGAATTGCGCGGGGGAAGGACATGCTGGACACGGAAACATTGCGGGATCTTCTCGACCACCTTTCGCACGAAGACAGAAAGGAATGCGTCGACGAACTGGCGCGGCTCGAAATCTCGGAAAAAAATGCCGACCAGGTGTACAACATCATCAGAGTGCTTGAAACCGGCCTTGACGTCAACATGGCCATTCAGGTAAGAGCCATCTGCAGAAAACTCGAGTTGCAGTTTCCCGGTAAATTCTCTTTTGAGTTTCTGACTTCTCAACCTGTAATCAAGCATCTTCTGCGGCCTGAAGCCGAAGACTCGGATGCGGCAGAAACCCCGGCAAACTTTAAAATCTGCCCGTTCTGCACCGAAAACGTTCCCATCGGTGCCACTGAATGCCATTTCTGCAAAGCTTCATTTGAAAACCACCTGTGCCATAGCTGTGGGCAGCACAGCTATGAATCGATGTTCTGCATCTGGTGCGGGTCCCTGATGCGAAACCCCACCTGGCAGAAAGCGCCGCTGACAAGAAGAGCGATCGCAGTTCTTATCGATGCGGCGGTTTTTGCCATGCCACTGCTTGTTGCAGAACATTATTTTGCCAATCAGATCCCCGTAAACCAGATGATGCTGGCGGCAACCGCAGTTTACCTGACGTTTATCCTGACGGGTTCTTCGCCTGGCAAGCGTGCAACCGGCCTTTTCGTTTTCAACTCTGCTAGAGGCAGCCAGGCCGGCCTGCTGCAGGTTATTTTTCGCGAACTGCCGTGCCGGCTTCTGTCTTTAATGCTTCTCGGGCTCGGTTTTTTCTGGGGTCTTTTCGACGAGAACGGCCAGACATGGCACGATATTGTCACGAAATCCGTTGTCGTCCAGAAAAACGATCAACCCTGAAGTTTCTCAAACTCGACCGCAATCTGCGTGCACACGCCGGCATTGTTCTTAACCAGTTCAATGTTGGTTTTCAAGCTTTCTCCGGCGGTGATTTCGTTAAGTCTGCCGAGCAGAAAAGGGGTTACCGCCTGGCCGATTATGCCTTTTTTTCCGGCCTCTTCGACAGCCTGACCGATACACTTCTCAATCTTACCCCTGTCAAGGGCGGCATTGTCCGGAACCGGGTTCCCGAGCAGAACCCCGCCTTTATAGCCCATAGCCTGAGCCTGATAAAAAATCGCCGCCGCCTCACCGGCATTTTCTACTCTTTGCGGCACCTTGACGCCACTGGAGCGATAATAAAACGCGGGCATTTCGTCTGTACGGTAACCAAGCACCGGCACTCCCAGGGTTTCGAGGTATTCCATGGTAAGAGGAATATCGAGAATGGCCTTTGCTCCTGCACAGACAACCAGCACCGGAGTATGTACAAACTCGGGCAGATCGGCCGAAATATCGAAGGTCTCACTGGCGCCACGGTGCACACCGCCAATGCCGCCAGTCGCAAAAAAGCGTATTCCGGCAAGGTGGGCACAGATCATTGTTGCAGAAACAGTTGTGGCGGCACTCTGCTTCAGAGCGACGACCGTTGGAAGATCGCGCCGCGACGCCTTGCGAATATCCCTTGAGGTGCCGAGAAACTCAAGATCCTGGTCATCCAGACCAATCTTGACCACGCCGCTGATTATGGCAATAGTCGCCGGAATCCCGCCATTATCCCTGACCGTTTTCTCTAGAAGCTTTGCCGTTTCGACATTCTGCGGGTACGGCATGCCGTGTGAAATAATCGTGGACTCAAGTGCAACAACCGCCTGCTTCATGGCAAGAGCTTCTTTAATCTCTTTTTTTATTACCATTTCCCTGAATTGCATTTCCAGCTCCATTTATTGAGATTTTTTCAAATAAGGACACTTCAACTGCTGACACATATCGCTGCTGCTGCATCTGCCGCCAACAATCATCACGGCCCAGTGGGGCGGCTCGTAATCATCAACTTCAGCCACGAGTTCTTCAATCTTTTTTTCGTCCTCGGCAGACAGAACCACATCGTCTGTTGCAAAATATGACGAATTACACCAGTAAACGTAGGTTATCTCCGGCAGATCGTCGGCATGCAGACTCGTCGACTGAAAGTCGCCGCAGGCATCGCATACAAGAATCAGCTCCGGTCCGGAAGGCAAAAGCTTGCGGCCGGGGCAGTGGCATTTCTGGCATTCCCCTGCGAAAACCCTGAACCTGGTATATTGAGTGCGGTCCGGCATCGGGTCTTCGGATTCGCCAAAGCCCATAACGACAACTTTTCTACCGTCTACAGTAAGCATAGCACTCACCCGCCCGCTGAAGATCGCTGATTATAATCCCTGCGACAGGCAAAAAACAACATGCAGTTTTTATCATTTTTTGAATACAAGCAAACATTCCGCGAAACACAACTAATTATCATTGTTCAGATAATCAGCAGAATAGCAGATTTGCACCAATACTTTCCCAAAACGCCCGGACACTATAATTCAATTCATCAACTCAGATGGTGCAACCCGGGCTCGAGAGAAACCACAAATAACTCAAACTTCTCCGATAAACTCGGCATTGAACCGGCGAAAGTAATAACTTACGCATCACCTCTTCGTTCTTCTACCTGACCTTCACGATACCCACTCTATGGGATGTGAACGCATGAATGACGACAAAACTCAGAATTCAAAACTGGCAAAGCAATGACATGGACACCGGTACATTGCCTCAAAAAAACTTTTGCCGCACAGTTGAAAGGTCTGCGGCGGCAAGGATATTTTTCTGAAAATTTTCGCGCGCCGCGATTTTTCCTTTTTTTCTATTTCCAACTCTTCCCACATCTGCCGTCTCGTGCTTCAGATTTTAAACTCCACGCCCCTTCCAAGCCTAACACTTCACCTCGCACATTTTGTCTTACCATTGCTCTCTTGCCTCACAGCTCTTATCTCGCCACCCGCATCTCGTATTTTATACTTCACACCCAGCACCTGGTATCTCAAACCTTACACCTAAGATCTCATATCTCAAACATAAACTCTCCGACCTCCAGCATCTGGCTCTAATATCCGGTCATTAAAGCTTCGATTTTCCGTTCTCAAAACTTCAGATTCGAGATCTATACAAAAGCTCATTAAAAATTGCTTCAGGCAGGCGAAGAGAGAAGCCTGGATTACTTTTTCGTAAGCTTGTTTTACACAGGATGTGCTTATACAGAACCGCGCAGAATAGAACGGTTCTGCTGAGCGAAAACCAAGAACAAAAACTGGCTGGAGCACCTGGCTGATGGGCCGCGCCGGACGAATCGGTATAAAAATTCAATACGCTCTTATATGAGATCCAGGATTCCAAATTTCTCGATCGACTGAACAACCAACCGACCTACCACCTACCGATCTGCCGCCCACCGCCTCCTCCAGTTCGGCGCATTTAAATTTTAATTTATAATTTTTCACAATCATTTTCGCGGCAATCCGCACACCCAACAACGTTTTAAATAAAAAATGATTTTTATTTAAAACGTTACCCCCTGTTTTCGCCATAACAAACAAAATGTTTATTTATAAATAAATATTCATTTATATTTTCCACCTTTTTACGTTCTATACAAGGTCGATTTTTTGCCATAAAAACCAGTTTGATCCCGCTGATATTTTATTTTGTTTGTGAAAAAAACGGAACCCCCGCAGAATACTCTGCGAGGGTTCCGTGTCGCGCTCTATTGCGACGTTTTCAATCTATTCCGCCTTGATCAGGCCCTGTTTAAGCATTGAGTCAATTCTGGCGCTGAAGCTGCTGCCGGAACCACTGTAATAAGGCTTCAGGCCGAGGTCGGTCGCGGAAGCTTCAACCTCAGTTGTAGTTGCAGTTTCCGCTTCAGGAGCAGATTCTACGACATTCTGTTCTACGGCCTCAACCCGCTGTTCAAAAGCCACTTCGACAGTTTCGGTCTTCTCAGGAGCGGCGAGCGAATCGCTGGCCTTTTCCTGGCGCTTGTCAAACTTTTCGCACAGATCTCTGAGAATCGAGCCCATAGCTTTCAGACTTGGCGAAAGTTCTGCAGCCTTAGCTTCAACCACTTCTTCTTCACTGATAATGGAGTTCTGGAGGCGCATCTGTCTGATTCTGGCCATCTTTGCCAGGGCAAGCGTGAAAGGCTTTTCCAAAGAGGGTTCAGCCACGGGTGTGACTGCGTCGGCAGGCTGGCTTTCTTCTTCGGAAGTCGTGGCGGGTTCGACAACTGCAGTCTCGGCACGGATCTTCTCTTCTGACGAGAGGGAGATCGCCTTGTCGTTTTCAGATTTTTCAATAACGGCTTTTCCGTCGTCAAAGCTCAATTTGAGGGGCTGGGAGAACCAGTTCCACTCTGCCGGAATCTCAGTCGGCACGGGTTCGACAGTTTTTGTGGTTTTTCTGGCCTTTTTTACTGTTTTAGGCTGTTTTTCGGCTTTTTTGCCTACTTTAGGCGCTTTTTCTTCTTTTTCAACTTTTTTTTCAACCGGAGCAGTAACTGGCTTCACTTTTTCGACCACGGGAGCCGAAACCGCTTCTTTTTCCGGGGCTTTCTCAACGGGCGCTTCGGTAGCAACCTTAACTTCTGCGGCATTGATATCAACAGGGACATTCTCTACCGCTGCAGATGCCTGAGGTTCAGCTTTGATTTCTGCCGGCTGAAGCTCGGGTGTGGCAGACTGCGGTCTGGCAATCTTTTTAACCGGTGGAGGTGCCACAATTTTGGGCATTGCCGGTGGCATGACAGGAGCCTCCAGTGCCTGCACAGCTCCTCTCATGGTGTATTTGTCCGACCAGAGCTGAACTGCCAGAAAACTGGCTGATAAAATAAACAACACTCCGAGGGCCAGCAGAAATGGCAGCCCTTTTTGTCGTTTCAATAATCGCATGGGTAACCTTCCAGAAGGATTAATTACCACAAAGACAACAACTCAGCCAGTCCCAGGATCAAAGATCACAGAAACAGCTGAGTCAATGCTCGCCGAAAGCTGAAAAAAAGCCAACAGGCTTATTTTTTCATGCGCTCAAGGTATTCGCCAGTTCTGGTGTCTACCCTGATAAATTCTCCAGCTTCGATGAACATGGGTACATTCACAACATGGCCGCCGGCACAGACGACCGGTTTGTTTGTACCGCTGGCTGAATTGCCTCTGACGTTAGGTGGAGCTTCGATTACTTCAAGATCTACGGAAGGCGGGAGTTCAGCACCAATCGCCTTGCCTTCATAGAGCTTAACGTAAATTTCCATCTGTTCTTTGAGAAATTTGGCCTGATCACCAAGCAGGTCCATTTCCATCTCCATCTGCTCATAGGTCTGAGTATCCATGAAGTGCAGAAAATGATCTGATGAATAGAGGTACTGCATCAGCTTGGTTTCAACAGTTGCCTCATCGACCTTTTCAGTCGTCTGGTAACGCTGCATGAAAATAGAGCCGGTTTTAAGGCTTTTCAGCTTAGCCTGCGCCATTGCACGCCAGTTACCCGGACGAACGAACTCTATGTCGACGACCTGGCAAAGATCACCGTTATAGAGAATAACCATACCTTTTCTCAATTCATTAGCAGTAATAGCCATACATGTCTCCCTGGCTGGATTTTTATCGGCAGATTATAGCATATTTTTCACCAATACCTGCAGAGAAAATTTCTGTACACTATACAAAAAGAAATCGCACCAACATCGAACACAATAAAAAACAACGACGCTGACCACCACACCGCATTTATCACTTTTTTAGCAAAACCCATTATCATACTTCAAAATACCACATATAACCACAAGTTGATTATCAACTTATCAAATAATATTATTCAACCAATCTCAATTGCTCTGATATTCATTTTTGTGATAATAAAAAACCAAGAAACAAAAAGTTTCAAAACACGACCACCTCATCACACCACCCACTCCCTTTCTTTTTTATCAAATTATCGATAATCAGTTATCTATCATATCGACTATGGCCGCCGGGCACAACAGACGTAGCGTTATTTCTTTTACCAGGGCGCCATGAACGATTATTGAAAATTCACATCCGTCTTTGATAATGAGCTGTTTTCATTTTTTTTCTTCTGGGCGACAACTATTCAGACAATGCAAAGATTTGTCTTAAACATTATTCAGATTGCTTCCGATATTTCTAAAGACGCAGCAACAGGTCGAACCCTGTATGCTTCAAACAAAAGCAGAGTTCACGCACAAACAACAGGAGGCAGGTCTTGGTCAGTTATATCTTTCAGGGCATTCTTCAGGGCTTAACCGAATTTCTCCCGGTTTCCAGCTCCGGGCACCTGACTTTGTTCCAGTATTTTTCCGGAATGAAAGATCTCGAAGCCAACATGCTGACCGATGTGGCGCTGCATGCCGGTACCCTCCTGGCGGTCATTTTCTTTTTTCGCGCCGACCTGCTCCCCTACCTCGCCCCGGCCGGCTGGAAAGATCCGGCGAGAAGAAGAGTCGCGTTTCTCATAATCGCAGGCAGCGTTCCGACCGCCCTGATCGGACTAACTTTCAAAAACTCTTTCGAAGCCCTCTTTGCCATGCCAAAGGCCGTATGCATTGCTTTGTTCATCACGGGCCTGCTGCTGCTTGTCTCTGAAAAGCTCAAAAAGAATGCAAACTGCTGTGAACTCAGCAATCTTTCATACGCAAAAAGCATCATTGTCGGGATCGCACAGGGGCTCGCCATAACTCCCGGAATTTCCCGTTCCGGCTCGACAATTGCGACCGGGCTTCTGCTTGGACTGAAGGGCGAAGATGCGGCCCGACTTTCTTTTCTGCTCATGATTCCTGCCGTTGGTGGCGCTACTCTTCTCGAAACCAAAGATCTGTTTGAAGCGGGTCTGCCGGCCGCCATCGACCCAGCCGGACTGATTGCCGGAACCCTTGCAGCGACGCTCACCGGTTTCCTGGCGCTCAAATTTCTCGTTTACATAATTCGCGAACAGAAACTGTCATATTTCGCCTATTACCTCTTTCTGGTATCGATTGCCAGTCTGACTTACATTCAACTTGCGGGGAACTGAAACATGAGCAACAAAAAGATCCTGCTCCCGGAAAGCAACATCAAAGAAAGAAGCCGGGGCCGCAGCAAACCAGTCGCTGAAGAAACAGCCCAGGAACGACGGGCTGCCCCGCCAAGGCAACGCGCCGCCCGCGGCAACACAAGAACCATGCCGATGGTTACTGACATCCGACAGCGAAATGAAGCTGTCGGCCTCGTGCTTGTTGGCATCAGCGCCTTTTCACTGTCGCTGATTCACTACATCAGCTCGTCGAAAATTCCCGGAATAATCAATGCAACCATGATCTATCTCGGTGTGGGGGTTTACATTCTTCCGGTTCTCGTCGGGCTGATGGGTATCCAGCGATTTCTCGAAAGACCATTTCAGAATCTTGCCTGGCGCCTGGCCGGCTGCTTCGGCGTAATGACCTTTGGACTTGGCCTGCTCGGCCTTGAAGGCGGCAAAGTCGGGGTCCACACCTTTGAACTGTTCGCCGGCGTCTTTGGCCCGGTTCCGAGCAAAATTCTCTTCGTATCACTCGTTCTTTCATCACTGATTTTTGCGCTCGACATTCTTTACAAAGACGTTCTTGCCGCGACTCTCGTCATTGCCAGTCTGCTCACCCGCCTCGCCTTCTTCACCTGGGAAGTAACGCTTTCTCTGCTTTCCATGCTCATTGGCGCTGTGAAAACCACCGGCGACCTCATTGCTGCGGTGGTCGGGCGCATCAAAAAAACCTGGGAAGAACAGGAAATCGATCCCGAGGGGCATCTTGGCAAGCTTCTTTCTTTCAGACCCAGAGTGCCGGCCGTCGCCGACGAGCTCTGCGAAGAAGCTGCAACCGCAGGTGCACCTGCAGCTTACAGCAGGGATGAAGAAGAAGCCACGATAATTCCGGAACCCAAATGCTGGCAGGAAGAAATCAAGGGCAGCGCAAACCACTCCCCCACCCCACCGGTATCTGAAAAAACAGCGGTGAGCGGCCTTGCCGGTGTTTCAGTACAGGTTGCCACGTTTGCCAGTGAATGCATTTACACACCGGCACCCGCAGTCGATGCCGGCGCTGCCCAGGCAAAACCGGTAAAAGAAGAAACCGGCAGCGACGAGGAACTTCAGGTTCTGGTTCGCTTCGAAGACGAAGAATACGAAGAAGAAGATGATGATGATGAAGATGATGTAGACTCAGAAGACTGTGAAGAGCTCGGAACCGGTAATGCCAATGGGGCACCTGGCGCGGTAAACCTGAAGAGTGGCGTACAAACAGTTTCTCGTGAAACAAATCTAAAAGAAGAACCCGTTTACCTCGATGATAACCCGATTGACCACGAACTGAAAAAAGAGGTGCATGAAAAGCGCCTCGAAAAAGTCAACCGCCATGCTGATGCACAGCTTCCGCCGCTTGAACTGCTCAAAGTGCCGCCGCCGCGCGATACTTCAGAAGCTAAATCAAGCCTGCAGGAACGCTCGGCATTTTTGTTGAAGACTCTCGAAGATTTCGGCATCAAGGCAAGTGTCACTGAAATCGTTGAAGGACCCGCTATTTCAAGATTTGAGCTGAAACCGGCTCCCGGCGTGAAAGTATCGCGAATCACCACTCTTACCGAAGACATCGCACTGGCAATGGGTGGTCTGCAGCTGAGAATCGAGGCGCCCATTCCGGGCAAGCCCGCGCTTGGCATCGAAATCCCGAACCCCAAGCCTACCCCTGTCTATTTTTACGATCTGGTCAAGAACGAAAAATTCAAAACCAATCCGATTCCGCTGAATCTGGCGCTTGGCGTGACCATAAGCGGGCAACCGGTTTTTGCAGATCTCGCCGACATGCCGCATCTGCTCATCGCCGGCTCGACCGGTTCGGGCAAGTCGGTATGCGTCAACACCATCATCGCCAGTATCCTGTTTCAGGCCCGTGCCGACCAGGTTAAATTCGTGATGATCGACCCGAAGATGGTTGAACTCTCGAGCTACAACGGCATACCCCACCTCATCGCCCCCGTTGTGACCGAACCCGAAAGGGCATCTGCCGCCCTTGCCTGGGCCGTCGAAGAAATGGGCCGCCGCTACGAAATTCTTGCCAGATGCGGCTGCAAAAAAATCACCACTTACAACGAAGAACTCGAAAGACTGAAAAACGATATCGACGCAGACCTTGAATCGATGCCGTTCATCGTCATCATCATCGACGAACTTGCCGACCTGATGATGACCGCATCGGCCGAAGTCGAAGGTTCGATCTGCCGCCTCGCCCAGATGGCCCGCGCCGTCGGCATGCACCTGATCATCGCCACCCAGCGCCCGTCGGTCAATGTTCTTACCGGTCTGATCAAAGCAAATCTTCCGACAAGAATTGCTTTTTCGGTGGCATCTGC
>Ga0116178_10001140_pt1 | contig 22249 bp, 18 predicted proteins | sample AD_STIC12_MetaG_FD_89880 | JGI IMG/M metagenome (GOLD analysis project Ga0116178, IMG submission 89880) | Active sludge microbial communities of municipal wastewater-treating anaerobic digesters from USA - AD_STIC12_MetaG | ecosystem: Engineered > Bioreactor > Anaerobic > Digestate | place: USA... | reverse complement strand
GATCCGGCCAGCATCGAGGCCTCGTCGGTGAGGATGTCGCCGAACATGTTCTCGGTGACGATCACGTCGTACTCGCGCGGGCGGGCCAGCAGGTGCATGGCCATGGCATCGACCAGTTGATGCTCGATCTGCACGTCGGGAAATTCCTCGCGCGCCACGCGCGTGGCCACTTCGCGCCATAGTCGCGATGTTTCCAGCACGTTGGCCTTGTCCACCGACGTGAGCTTGCCGCGTCGCGCGCGCGCGAGCTGGCAGGCGCGACGCACGATGCGTTCCACTTCGACCACGCTGTAGCTGCACAGGTCGCTGGCGTGATCAGGGCTGCGCTGCTTGTCGCCGAAATAGATGCCGCCGGTCAGCTCGCGCACGACCAGCAGGTCCACGCCGGCGAGCAGATGCGGCTTGATCGGTGCCGCGCCAAGTGCGGCCGGATGCGGTGCCACCGGACGCAGGTTGGCGTAAAGGCCCAATGCCTGGCGCAAGGCGAGCAGGCCTTGTTCCGGGCGCACGCGGGCGTTCGGGTCAGACCACTTCGGCCCGCCCACCGCACCCAGCAATACGGCATCGGCGTGTTGGCAGGCGTGCAGCGTCTCCTCCGGCAACGGCGCGCCGCAGGCATCAATGGCGGCGCCGCCAATCAGGTGATGTTGGAAGTTGAAGCAATGGCCGAAGTTGCGTGCCACCGCAGTCAGCACGTCAACGGCGGCTGCGGTGACTTCAGGACCAATGCCGTCACCGGGCAAGACAACGATTTCAGCATGCATGGTGCAATTCCTCATGGCGGGTAATGGCGGGTGCGTGACGCAGCAGGTAACCGAGCTGGTCCAGGCCCTCGAGCAGGCAGGTGCGTGCAAAGGCATCCAGTGCAAAGCGGTGACGGCTGCCGTCGGGCAGAGTCACTTCACAGCGCGCGACATCGATGTGCAGTTCGATGCCCGGTTGCTCGATCAACGCATCGACCACGGACTCCGCAAGCACGATGGGCAGCAGGCCGTTTTTCAGTGCGTTGCTGCGGAAAATATCGGCAATCTCCGCGCTGATCACCGCACGCAAGCCGAGGTCGGTCAGAGCCCATGGCGCGTGTTCGCGCGAAGAGCCGCAGCCGAAATTGCGACCGGCCACGAGGATCTGCACTCCAGCGTTCTGCGCTTGGTTGAATGGAAACTCGGGATTGAGCGAGCCATCCGCGCGCCTGCGCCAGTCGTTGAAGGCGTGGCTGCCGAGCCCGGCACGTTCGGTGGTGGTGAGGAAGCGCGCGGGAATGATCTGGTCGGTATCGATGTTGCGTTCGCGCAGTACCACCGTGCGCGACGTCAGTGTGCTGAAGGCTTTCATCACGCCGCCTCCGTACAGCTCAGGCTGCGCGGATCGGCAATGACTCCGGCGATGGCGCAGGCCGCCGCAGTCAAGGGCGAGGCCAGCACCGTGCGAGCGCCCGGACCCTGGCGACCTTCGAAGTTTCGGTTGGAGGTAGAAACCGCAAGTTGGCCCGGAGCCACCAGGTCACCGTTCATGGCGATGCACATCGAGCAGCCCGGCTCGCGCCACTCGGCACCGGCCGCGCGCACGATGGCATCGATGCCCTCGGCTTCGGCGGCACGTCGCACCTGTTCGGAACCCGGCACCACCAGCATGCGCACGCGCGGATGCACGCGGCGGGCACGCAGCACGCGCGCCACCTCACGCAAATCCGACAGGCGTGCATTGGTGCAACTGCCGACAAAGACGACATCCACCGGCTGGCCCAGCATCGCCTCGCCCGCGCGCAAGCCCATGTAGGCCAGCGCCTTGGCTTCGTCGGGCTGCACACTCGACGGCAGGCGCGAACCAATCGCGCTGACCTGGCCCGGATGCGTACCCCAGCTGACCGTGGGCTGCACTTCGCCTGCGTCGATCACCACGTCGCGGTCGAACACGGCGTCCGCATCGCTGTGCCAGCGACCCCAGGATTCGACGGCGCGTCGGAAGTCTTCGCCCTTGGGGGCGCGCGGCGTGCCGGCGAGGTAATCGAAAGTGACCTGATCCGCGGCGATCAGGCCGGCCCGCGCACCCGCCTCGATCGACATGTTGCACACGGTCATGCGCGCGTCCATCGACAGCGCGCGAATGGCTTCGCCGCGATATTCGATGACATGGCCGGTGCCGCCGTTGACCCCGATCACGCCGATGATGTGCAGGATCAGGTCCTTGGCGCTGACGCCTGCGCCCAGGCGACCATTGACGGTGATCGCGAGGGTTTTCGGCTTGCGTTGCAGCAGGCACTGGCTGGCCAGTACATGCGCCACTTCACTGGTGCCGATGCCGAAGGCAAGCGCGCCGAACGCGCCATGTGTAGCCGTGTGGCTGTCGCCGCAGACGATGGTCATGCCCGGTTGGGTCAGGCCCAGTTCGGGTGCCACCACATGCACGATGCCGCGATTCGGGTCGTCGAAATCAAACAGTTCGATGGCGTGGCGCTGGCAGTTGCGACGCAAGGTATCGACCTGGAGCTTGGCCTGCTCGTTGGTGAACCGTGGTGCCGCGCCGCGTTCGCGTGGGGTGGTCGGGGTCGAGTGATCAAGCGTCGCGCAGGTGCGTTCGGGCCGACGCACGCCAAGGCTGCGCGCATCGAGTTCCGCAAAGGCCTGTGGCGAGGTGACTTCGTGGATCAGGTGCAGGTCGATGTAGAGCAGCGCGGGCGCGTCATCGCTTTCGGCGACAACGGTATGCGCGTCCCACAGTTTGTCGAACAGGGTTCGTGGCGTGTTGCTTGCGGGATTCATGCATTTCTCAGGCGGTGATCGCGGCGCGTTTGGCCGCAGGGGTCGGGATGGGCAGGGAGGCGCGAAGGGCGCGATTGGCGATGTCGAGCCAGGCCAGCGCACTGGCATCGAGAATGTCCGGGCTGGTGCCCGATCCGGTGAACTCACGGCCGGCCACGCGTGCGGTCACGCTGGCCTGACCTTGCGCATCGTCGCCGGTGGTGACGCTGGAGACGTGGTAGTGCTCGATATCGAGGACCATGCCGGTGGCGCGACTGAGGGCCGCAAACAAGGCGTGCACCGGCCCATCGCCCACCGCCGCTTCGCTGATGCGTTCACCATCGGCAGCCAGCAATTGCACGCTGGCCGTCGGCAGGCTGTCATCGGCGACACCGGTGCTCACATGCAGGCGCAGCAGTCGATAGCCGCTGGGCGTGCGTGCATCGGCATCCAGCAACAAGGCCTCAAGATCGGCATCAAATACCTCGCGCTTCTTCTCGGCCAGGGTCTTGAACGCGGCAAACACCGCATTCAGCTGTGCCTCATCGACGCCAAAGCCCATCGACTGCAGGCGATCAGCCAGCGCGGCGCGTCCGCTGTGCCTGCCCAGCACGATCTGCGACTGCGCCCAGCCCACGTCTTCCGGATGCATGATTTCGTAGGTGCCGCGGTGGCGCAGCATGCCGTGTTGATGGATGCCGGACTCATGCGCAAACGCGTTCTGGCCGACGATGGCCTTGTTGCGTTGCACGCTCATGCCGGTGATGCGCGAGAGCAGGCGCGAGGTGGGCACCAGGCGGCGCGTATCGATGCGCGTCTGCGCGTTGAAGTAGTGGCGGCGTACCTTGAGTGCCATCACCAGTTCTTCCAGCGCGGCGTTGCCGGCGCGCTCGCCGATGCCGTTGATCGTGCATTCCACCTGGCGCGCACCGCCTTCGATGGCGGCCAGGCTGTTGGCCACGGCGAGGCCGAGGTCATCATGGCAATGCGCGCTGAACACCGCGTGTTCTGCGCCGTGCACGTGGGCGCGCAGATACTCGAACAGGGCGCGGATCTCCGCCGGCGTGGTGTAGCCAACGGTGTCGGGAATGTTGAGCGTGCGCGCACCAGCCGCCAGTGCGGCGCTGCATACCTCGGCGAGGAAGTCGGGTTCGGTGCGCAAGGCGTCCTCGGCGGAGAACTCGACATCATCGGCATGGCGGCGTGCCAGTTCCACGCCCTGCACGGCACGTTCCAGCACGGCGGCCTTGTCCAGGCCCAGCTTGTGCTCGCGATGCAGCGGGCTGGTGGAAATAAACACATGGATGCGCGGGTTGCGCGCGCCATCCAAAGCGCGTGCGCAAGCCTCGATGTCGCCGGCATGGCAACGTGCAAGCGCGGCAATGGTCGCGCGCGGAACGCTGCGCGCAATCGCGCGCACGGCATCGAGGTCGGCGCTGGAGCTGGCCGGGAAACCGGCTTCGATCACGTCCACGCCGAGATCGGCAAGCGCATGGGCAAAGCGCAATTTCTGCGAGGCGCTCATGCTGCAACCGGGCGACTGTTCACCGTCGCGCAGGCTGGTATCGAAGATGGTGATGGATTCAGGGCGTGTGTTCATGCGCAGGCTTCGCTTCGGGAGCTGACAGGTTCAGGAGACGGGCTGGCCGGTGTCGGCGTGGTGGCCGGTTGTGGCAGGGTGAGTGTCTTGCCAATGGCATCCTCCGCGCTGGATCGCACCCGACGCCGCGGCCTGCGCGGAGCGCGCGTACGCACATCGCACAGCAGTTGGGCGAGCAGGGCGGCATCGATGTTGCCGCCGGAGACCACGGCACACTTGCGCTTGCCGACCACGCGACGACCGGCGGCAAGGGCGAGTGCGCCCGCACCTTCGGCAATGACATGTTCCTCAAGGGCAAGGCGCACCAGGGTTTCGCGCAACTCTGCTTCACGCACCACCACCACGTCGTCGAGCAATTCGCGCAACACGCAGCGGGTGATTTCACCGGGAACCTTCACGCGCACGCCGTTGGCCAGGGTGGCACGCGGCTCGGACAGGGTTTGCTTGCCCGCCAGCACCTGCGCCATGGCATCGACGCCATCGACTTGTGCGCCGACGATGCGCACGCCTTGCGAGTGCAAGGCAAGGGCGATGCCGGAGGCGAGCCCGCCACCACCAATCGGCACGATCACTACATCCGGCGCCAGCGCGCCCAGTTCGAGGCCGACCGTACCTTGTCCGGCAATGACATCCGGATCATCGAAGGCCGAGAGCAGGCGGTAATCGTGCTGTTGGGCAAGATCACTGGCCAGGGCGCGTGCTTCGTCGAAGGTTTCACCGTGCAGGCGCACCGTCGCACCCCAATGGGCGACGCCGGCAATCTTGGTTTGCGGCGCGTTGCGCGGCATCACCGTGATCACCGGCATGCGCAGCCGATAACCGGCCCAGGCCAGGCCCTGCGCATGGTTGCCGGCAGAGGCGGCAATCACCGGGCGGGTGTCACCGCGTTCGCGCGCGGCAAGCAGCGCATTCAGCGCGCCGCGCACCTTGTAGGAGCCGGTGCGTTGCAGGTTTTCCAGTTTCAGCCAGCAACCGAAACGTTCCGCGTGATGCACGGGTGTGGCGGCAAGGTGCGGGCGCAGGCGTGCCTGCGCGGCCAGCACATCGCTTGCGGTAACGGCTACATCCGGATCAGACATGGCTGAGCCATCCGAGCCGCGAGGCATCCTCGCCGCGCACCACGCGCTGATAGTGGGCGGCAATTTCGCGGGTCAGCAATTCTCCGTAGCGACGCCCATCCAGTTCGCTGATCGGCAACACTTCAGCGGCGGTTCCGCACACGAACACTTCATCGGCGTCGCGCAATTCCTCGTAGGCCAGCTTGCGCGTGTCGGCACCGACCAGCTGGATCACGCTGTCGCGGGTGATGCCGGCCAGCGCGTCGACATGCTCGACCGCGGTCACCCGGCCCGCGCGCACCATGAACACATTGGCGCCAGTGCACTCGACCACCAGCCCATCGCCATCGACGAACAGGGCTTCGTCGAAACCGCGCTGTTTTGCCTCGCGCTTGGCCAGGATGGAGTTGACGTAGGCACCGCAGAGTTTCAGCGGCGGCAGGGAACTGGACGGATTGCGCTTCCATGGTGATCGCGTCAGGCGCACGCGCTCGACGGCCAGGTGCACCTTGCTGGCCAGCGTGGTCACCATCAGGTGTTTGCTGAGCGCGGAAACATCGAGGCCGATCGATCCGGTTCCACACCAGGCCAGTGGCCGGATGTAGGCATCACGATGGGCGTTGGCGCGCAAGGTTTGCAGGATGGCCTGGCTGGCCTGCGCGCTGTCGAACGGGATGTCCAGCAACGCGCATCCCTTCTGCATGCGGCGCAAATGTTCCGGCAGGCGGAACACGGCAGTACCGCCATTCGCGGTGGCGTAGCTGCGGATGCCTTCGAACACTCCGCTGCCGTAATGCAGGGCGTGGGTGGTCAGTGGTATCTGCGCGGATTCGGCATCCAGCAGCGCACCATCGAGCCACAGTTTCGGCCGCACCTGCGTACGGCCGTCCTTGTGCATGCCGGGGCAGGCAACTGGCGCGGACGCTGTTTCGGGCGACGAATCGGGCGCTGCCTCGCGATGATGATCCACGCTGCGCAATGCATCGCTATCCATTCCGGGTTCGCTCACGGTCACGGACATGGCATCGCCTCCACGGCCAGGCAGTCGTAAAGCTTCTCCAGTTGCGCGGTGAGGAATTCGGCGGAACGCTCGCCTTCAACCGACAGGCGCAGGTACCAGCGATCACCGTCCTCGCGGGTTTCGCCATCCACACTGAGTGGACGGAAGCCACGGCGTTCGGCCGTGCCGATCACGCGGCCGAGGGCCCCTTCTGCGCGGCGCAGGGTGAGATCAAGTTGGTAGCGCGGCATCGGCGTCCTCCATTTCCAGGGTTTGTGGATCCAGCAGCATCTGCGCGTTGTTTCGATTGGGTGGCACCAGCGGCCAGACATTGGCCATGGCGTCGATGGCGACATGCAGCAGCGCAGGTCCATCGCTGGCGAGCAAGCGATCCAGCGCGTCGTTCACGTCGGCGGCGCAGTCCACGAACATCGCCTCAACACCGAAGGCGCGGGCGAGGGCGGCAAAGTCCGGGTTGTCCGACAGGTCGGTTTCGGAATATCGCCCGGCAAAGAACAGTTCCTGCCATTGGCGCACCATGCCCAAGCGCTGGTTGTCGAGCAGCACGATCTTCACCGGCAGGCGGTAACGGACCAGGGTGGCCAGCTCCTGCACATTCATCATGAACGAGCCATCGCCACTGACGCAGATGACCTGCGCATCCGGCATGGCCAGTTGCGCGCCCATCGCCGCCGGCAGGCCGAAGCCCATGGCGCCCAGTGATCCGCTGGTCAGGTGCTTGCGCGGATCGTTGAACTGCCAGTGCTGGGCCACCCACATCTGATGCTGGCCGACATCGCAACTGACGATGGCCGCTGGCACGCGTTGCGAGAGGCGCTTCAACAAGGCCGGCGCATACACGCCCGGGCCCGGTGCGTCGTAGCGAAAACCAAGGCGCCGCTTGTTGTCCAGGCAGTGTTCGCGCCAGTGTGCGCAGTCGGGCCTCACGGTGGCGAGCAAGTCCAGGCTGCTGCGCAAATCACCGCGCACGCCGACCTCGGCCGCGCGCAGCTTGCCGATCTCGGCGGCATCAAGATCCAGATGAATGACCTTGGCGTGCGGCGCGAACTCGGACAGTTTGCCGGTGGCGCGATCATCGAAACGCGCGCCGATCACCACCAGCGCATCGCATTCCTGCACGGCCAGGTTCGCGGCCTGGGTGCCGTGCATGCCGAGCATGCCGAGGTTGAGCGGATGCGTGGCTGGCAGTGCACCGATGCCACGCAAGGTGAGCACGGCAGGAATCTCGGTGGCCTCGACGAAGGTGCGGAACTCGGCGACTGCATCAGCCAAGGCAATGCCACCGCCGGCGTAGGCCAACGGGCGGCGCGCCTTGGAGAGCAGTTCGAGTGCCGCGCGCAAAGTGTGCGTTTGCGGCTGAGGAACCGCGTCGGTGGCTGCCGGCGCGTGCGCGGGAAGATGCGTGGCATCGACCGTCTGCACGTTTTTCGGCAGGTCGATCAGCACCGGTCCCGGCCGGCCCGAGCGCGCCAGACGAAACGCCTCGCCGACCGCCTGCGGCAATTCATCGACACTGCGCACCAGAAAACTGTGTTTGACCACGGGCAGGGTCATGCCGAACACATCGACTTCCTGGAACGCATCGGTGCCCATCAGGTGGGTCGGCACCTGGCCGGTGATCGCCACCATCGGCACCGAATCGAACATGGCATCGGCGATGCCGGTGACCAGGTTGGTGGCGCCCGGACCCGAGGTGGCCACGCACACGCCGACCTTGCCGGAAGCGCGCGCGTAGCCATTGGCGGCAAACGCGGCGCCCTGTTCGTGACGCACCAGGATGTGCTTCAACGCGCTGCCATACAGCGCGTCGTAGAACGGCATGATGGCGCCGCCGGGATAGCCGAACAGCGTATCGACGCCTTCGGCCTCCAGTGCGCGCACCAGCCACTGCGCGGCGTTCATGCCATGGCCTGCTCGGCTTGGCTGGCGGGCGTGCTTGCCTGCGCCGTTGCCGAAAGCCACTTCATGTTGGCACGCAGGCGCTTGCCGACAGCCTCGATCGGATGCTCGAGATCAGCCTGCTTGAGTGCCTTGTAGTTCGCGTTGCCGTTTTGGTATTCGGCGATCCATTGGCGGGCAAAGCTGCCGTCCTGGATTTCCGCCAGGATCTTCCGCATCTGCGCGCGGGTGTGATCGTCGATCACGTATTCGCCACGGGTCAGTGCGCCGTACTGCGCGGTCTCGCTGATGAATTCGTGCATGCGCGTGATGCCGCCCTCGTAGAACAGGTCGACGATCAACTTCAGTTCGTGCAGGCATTCGTAGTACGCCACTTCCGGCTGGTAGCCGGCCGCGACCAGGGTTTCCCAGCCGGCCTGCACCAGCTTGGTCGCGCCACCGCAGAGCACGGCTTGTTCGCCGAACAGGTCAGTTTCGGTTTCCTCCTTGAAGCTGGTGCGGATCGCATTCTGGCGCGCACCGCCGATGCCCGCGCAGTACTGCAAGGCCAGTTGTTCGGCCTTGCCGCTCACGTCCTGGTGCACGGCATACACGCTCGGCACGCCGCGACCGATTTCGTATTCACGACGCACCAATGCGCCCGGACCCTTGGGCGCAACCAGCACCACGTCGAGATCGGCGCGCGGATGCACCTGTGCGTAGTGCACGTTGAAGCCGTGCGCGAACAGCAGGCAGGCGCCCTTCGCCATGTTCGGCTCAAGCACGTCGCGATAGAGCTGCGGCTGCACCATGTCCGGCACCAGCACTGCCACCAGTTCGGCATCGCGCGCGGCCAATGCCGGACTCTTCACGGTGAATCCGTCGGCGATGGCCTTGATCTCGGTCGGTCCACCGGGACGCAAGCCAATGGTCACTGCAAAGCCGGAGTCGCGCAGGTTGAGCGCATGCGCGCGCCCCTGGCTGCCGTAGCCGATGATGGAGATGCGGGGGGATTGATGCGAGGTCATGATCGGGGTTCCTTGGGAGAAGAGGGTGCTTGTGGGAGCGTTTGCATGTGTGTTTGCAGGAGCCCCGAAACAGGGGCAAGCGCCTTCAGGCGCGATCGAAATTCGAATACCAGCGTCAAGACCTGATCGCGCCTAAAGGCGCTCCTACGGAAGCGGTCGGTGAACGCGTGGCGGCGAATTCGAGCAAGCCCGGTGAAGTGACCGCGCCCTTGGACGCCGAGGAAACATCGCGCGCGAATTTGGCGAGTGCGCCGGTGGTGACGCGCGGGGCGATGCGCGCCGGTTCGCGCTGGCTGAGATCGGCGGCCACATCGATGCGCCGCGTGGCCACATCGATGCGCACGCGATCACCATTGCGCAGGCAGGCAATGGGGCCTCCGCGTGCCGCTTCCGGCGCAACATGGCCCACCATGAAACCGTGGGTGGCGCCGCTGAAACGTCCATCGGTGATCAGGGCGACATCATTGCCGAGTCCCTGGCCAACCAGGGCGGCCGTCACCGCCAGCATCTCGCGCATGCCAGGTCCCCCGGCCGGTCCTTCGAAGCGGATCACCACCACGTCGCCGGCCGTGATCTGGCGATCCTGCACGGCGGCGAAGGCGGCTTCTTCGGAATCAAACACGCGAGCCGGGCCTTCGAAGGTGTGGCGACCATGGCCGGCGAGCTTGACGATCGAGCCTTCCGGAGCGAGATCGCCGTAGAGGATCGAATAGCCACCGCGCGGCTTGAGCGGGCTGGCCACCGGACGCACCACGTCCTGCGCGACGCTGCCGGGCAAGGCGTCGAGCGCGGCAAAAAAAGATGGGCCTTCGACACTGGGCACATCGAAAATCAATCCGGCGCTGCGCAGTTCGTGTGCGACCAGGGCCACGCCACCGGCGGCAAACAGTTCCGCCGCGGTGTAACGGCCACCGGGTTTGAGATCGGCGATCACCGGCGTGCTGGCTGCCTTGTGGAAATCTTCCAGATCAAAGGCAACCCCGGCTTCATGGGCAATGGCGAGCAGGTGCAAGGCGGCATTGGTGGAACCCGCCGTGGCCGACACCGCGCGCGCGGCGTTGCGCAGCGCCGCGGGGGAGAGGAGGTCGCGGGGTGTCGGCCCGCCATCGCGCAAGAGTTGCATTACCCGCTCGCCGCAGGCACGTGCCGTGGCGGGCTTGTCGGCATGTACAGCCGGAACATCGTTGAATCCCAACGGCGACAGGCCGAGGAAGGTCAGCACCATGGCCATGGTGTTGGCGGTGAACTGGCCACCACACGCGCCCGCACCGGGACAGGCGTGCGATTCGATGGCATGCAAGCCCGCATCATCCAGGCTTCCCGCCGCATGCGCGCCGACTGCCTCGAACACATCCTGCACGGTGATGGGTATGGCAGTGCCTCCGCCTGCGACGTCGGTTCTCACCCCACCCTTTGTGGTGGAGGTCAACGCATGCAACGCCTCACCACCTTTCTTCACCTCTCCCCTCGCGGGAGAGGTCGACGCACGCAATGCGTCGGGAGAGGGGGAAATGCTGGGGCAATGTCCCGGCATGATGGTGCCGCCGTAGAGGATCACTGTCGGCAGGTCCAGGCGCGCCGCCGCCATCACCGCCGCCGGAATGGTCTTGTCGCAGCCGACCAGCAGCACCAGCGCATCGAGGCAATGGCCGCGTGCCGCCAGTTCCATGGAATCGGCGATGGTCTCGCGCGAGGCCAGCGATGCGCGCATGCCATCCGTGCCCATGGCGATGCCGTCGGTCACCGCAATGGTGTTGAACTCGACCGCGGTGCCGCCAGCGGACTGCACGCCTTCGCGCACATGCCGGGCCAACTCGCGCAGGTTCAGGTTGCACGGCGAGACATCGGTCCAGGTGTGGATCACGCCGACGAACGGTTTGGCGATCGCGGCATCATCCAGGCCCGTCGCGCGCAACATGGCGCGGGCAGGTGCACGGGCGGGTCCGGATTTGATGGCATTGCTTTTCACGAAGCGAGTTCCTTGGAAATTGCAGGAAACCCGGGCCGCAAAAACAAAAACCCCGCGCCTTTTGGGGCGCGGGGTTCAGGTTCTTGTTACCTGGGTTTAGTGTTTAGCTACACGTACCCGAACCCCGCGCCTGTAAGGACGGTAAGTACGATAATAATTACGAGAGCAAGGTTGGAAGATGGCTGCACGGCCGCAGGCATGTTGGCAATCGCCACATGTTCAAAAGTTTGCGGGTTGTTGGTGCGCTGCGTCATGGCCGCATGGAAACACGGCCTTCGCGAATCTGTCAACAGCTTTTTTTGCATAAGTCGAAACGCTCAACCAATTCGCCCGCGTATGGGGTCCGCGCTGGCCGAGGGCGCAAATCACGCGGAAAATGCATGGGCAACACGGCATGAAAATACCCGGCAAAGCGCCATATCATGCGGGTTCCCGTGGTTTGTCGGGTGCCCGTGGATTGAATGGGAAATTGCGACCATTCGCTTGGTCCGGTACCTGCACCTCAAACTGACAAGGACAAACCATGTTCAAGGCGCTGGGCGCACTGCTGGTGATCTACACGGTCTATGCCGCCGTTGAGGGCAAGGTTTTCGCCAAATCCGGTGTGCGTGGGCGCACGGTCCACCGCGAGGAGTCGCCAACCTATTTCTGGATCGTAGTCGGCATCTACGCCGCACTCGCCATCGCCCTGCTGACCGTGTTCTGAGCAATTTCTGGCGTTTGATTGCCAACGGTTGCGCAAATTCCCGAGCGCCAGGCAATTGCGACGAGCATGCGTAGGGTTCCACAATGCTGCGCAAGTTCGGGGAGGCCGTAAAGCCATGACGTCGATTGTGGAATCCAGTCCTGCGGGATCGCTCGATGCCCGTTTCGACGAGGTCTACAGCCAGTTGCGCCGGCTTGCGCGTGGGCAACGCGCCTCTGGCCAGGACACGCTCAATACCACTGCCCTGGTGCATGAGCTTTACCTGCAGATGCGAAATGGCAGTGCTGCCCCGCAATTCAACGAGCCGCGTCAGTTCTACGCCTATGCCGCGCGGGCCATGCGCCATCTGCTGGTGGATCGCGCGCGCGCGCGCCTTCGTTTGAAGCGTGGAGGTGACTTGCAGCGCGTCGATCTGACGGATTCTTCCCTGGGTCCGGGTCGCGCAAGTCCCGAACAGGCAATCCTGCTGGACGATGCCTTGCGCCGCCTGTCGGATGACGATGCGCGCGCAGCCGAAGTGATGGAGCTGCACTATTTCTCAGGCCTGCCGATCGAACGCATCGCCGAATTGCTGGGCGTCTCCTCGCGTACCGTCGATCGTCATTGGCGTTACGCGCGTGCCTTCCTGCATGCCCAATTCGCAGAATGATGGCGTGATGGGTGGCCAGACGACGCTAGGGAAACTCTGAACAAGTACGGAACTCATTCGTCGCGAGCAAGCTCGCTCCCACAAAATCAAGCAATGGTGGGAGCGAGCTTGCTCGCGACAATACTTGATCAGAGCTTCCCTAGGGAAACTCTGATCAACCACAATTTTCGTCACCCCGGCATACGCCGGGGTCCATTTTGCCCTTGATTCCATTGCAACAAGATCAAGATGGGTTCCGGCTTGACCAGCCATTCGGCTGTTGTAAAGCACCTCGCCGGAATGACGAACAAGATCAGAGTTTCCCTAGGGTTTGTTTGAGTCAATCCGAGAGCCTCGATGAGCAACATCCTGTTGACTGCACGCGACTGGTTTGAAGCAGCCTTGGAACTGCCGGTGGCAGAACGTGGGGATTGGCTTGCCAGGCATTGCGCCGATCCGGTCCTGGTCAACCAAGTAACGGGAATGCTGGATGCCGAAAGCACGGGCGATGGGTTGTTGGACAGGCCGGCGATGCAGTGGATCGAGGACCTGCATGATCCCGTTGACCTGCAAACCGATGGCTTGATCGGATCGCGGATCGGCGGGTTTCGCCTGCTGCGTCTGCTTGGTCAGGGAGGCATGGCGACGGTGTTCCTCGGCGAGCGCTCGAGCGGTGATTTCGAGCAGCGCGTTGCGGTGAAACTCCTGCGCCGCGGCCTCTATTCCGAATTGGAGCAGCGCCTGTTTCGACGCGAGCGCCAGACCCTGGCAAATCTCTCGCATCCGAACATCGCGCACCTGATCGATGGTGGCGTCACCGATACCGGAATTCCCTACCTGGTCATGGAGTACGTCGACGGCGTGCCCATCAGTGAGCATGTCGTTCAGCAGCAACTCGACCTGCGCGCGAGATTGCGCTTGTTTGTCACCATCTGCCATGCGGTGGATGCCGCCCATCGCGCACTCATTGTCCATCGCGACATCAAGCCGTCGAACATTCTGGTAGACGCGAGCGGAAATCCCAAGCTGCTGGATTTCGGCATTGCCAAGCTGTTGGATGAGGAAGAGGGCGCCACGCGCAGTGCCTATGTCCCGTTGACGCCTGGCTATGCAGCTCCCGAGCAATACGCCGGCGGCGTGATCACCACGGCAACCGACGTCTATGCGCTTGGCATCCTGCTGCATGAGCTTTTGCTTGGTGAACGACCCAAGCTTGAGCCGACCCTGCGTCGTGCCTCGTCGCGGGTCGCTGAATTGAGCACCGACCTGTGGCTGCTGCCGCTTTCGCGCACGGCATTGCGAACCGCACTCAAGGGTGACATCGACAATGTGCTCTCCACTGCGCTCGAAGCCGAAGCGGGTCGGCGCTACGCCTCGGCCGGCGCCCTCGCGGATGACATCAACCGCTACCTCGATGCGCAGCCGGTGCTGGCACACCCTCCCTCACGCTGGTACCGGGCGAGGAAATTCGTGCAGCGCCATCGCGGTGGCGTGGCGGTGAGTGCTGCACTTGCACTGGCTGTCATCGCCAGTCTCGGCATTGCCTTGTGGCAGGCAAGGCACGCGCAGATCCAGGCGCAGCGCGCCACCAGCGTGCGCGACTTCGTGCTGGATTTGTTCGATGCCGCCAAGGACCAGTTGCCGCGTGATGTGCGTCCGACGCCCGACGTGTTGGCTCGCGCAGCTGTCAGGAAAATCGATGCGAACCAAAGCCTGGATGCGCAGACGCGCGCCCAGTTCCTGTCCACGCTGGGCGCGATCAGCCAGACCAGCAGCGACTACACGCTGGCGCGCGAGTTTGCCGATCGCGCGCTGGCCGCGCTGGATGCCGGAGGCGAGGGTCATTCCCGACTGCGCCTGGGCATCGAGATTGCGCGTATCGAAGCGATGCACAGTCTCGGGGAGTCGGAGCAGGCCGACCAACTGCTTGGAGCGCGCATGAACGAGGTGCGCGCGCTGGATGATGAAATTGCGGTGCGTGGCACGGCCATGTACGCCGCAACCCGGATGTCGCGTGGCGCATTGGAGGAATCCATTGCGCTGGCGCGTGAATCCAGCGCGATTGCGGATCGTGTGTTCGGTGCCAACGACGAGAAATCGCTGGTGGCCAGTCTGCGGGTCGGAGATAGCCTCGGTGGTGCCGGGCAGCACGAGCGTGCGGCCAGCGAACTTGCCGCTGCGTTGGCGCGCTGGGACGCCAGCGGCGTGCCGCCGAACCGTGACTACCAGGCTTCGCTTTTGAATCTCGCGGCGACCACCAGCTTCCTCGGCGACTATGATCGCAGCGAGCGCTTGCACAAACAGGCTTTGCAACTGGCGCTGCGAATATTCGAATCACCGCACGAACGAATCGCCGACGCGCAGGAAAGCCTGGGCGCGCTGCTTTCGGTCCGCGGCAACCAGAACGAAGCCGAGCCCTTGCTGCAACAGGCCTCCGCGACCTTCGCGACACTGTTCGGCAACGATCACCCGGCCATGGCTTCGGTGCAGTCCGCGCTTGCGCGTCTGGCCTTCGATCAAAAGGACTACGCCACGGCCGCGCGGCGCTACGAGGGGGTCACCGAACTGTGCACCCGCGCGAAGCTGGACAGTGATCCGACCTGCGCCAGGGCATGGCAAAACATGAGCACCGTCTACCTGCGCCAGGGCAGGCTTGATGAGGCAGAAACGGCCAATTTGCGCAGCCTGGAATTGCGCCGTGCCCTGTACGGTGAAAATCATGCGCAGTACGCCAATGCGTTGGCGGGGCTCGGTGCCATCCATCTCGCGCGCCACGATTTTTCCGCTGCCCTGCGCGCGTTCGATCAATCCATCGCCATCAGTGATGCGACTGGTCACGGCGGCAGCCTTGAGGCGGCGCAGAAGCAGGGCGCACGCGCAGCGGCTTTGATCGGCTTGAATCGAGCAAGTGAAGCCTTGCCTGCTCTGGACATTGCCGAACAGATTGTCGCGAAGCTGGTGCCGGATGATCACTCGCTGATGCAGCGCATGCTCACCTTGCGCGCGCAGGCGCTCGACCAATTGGGACGCGCTGAAGAAACCCGATCCGTGGCACGCCAGGCCATCGCCCTGGATGGCACGGGCAGCCTGCTCAAGCCGGGTGAACTCGAACAGCTCAGGGCAATGGCCCGCTGATTTTTCCCCGCAGCTGTCGTGTTGCCCGATCAGACGACGCTTGTAGCGGTACGCCCCACATTTCACCGGGGCGTGGAGCCCTGCAATGTCCCGATCCTTCCCCGGCCTGGCGTCCGTTTCATCCAGCGCAGGTGTGCGCATTCCACGCATCGAATGGGCACAGTTGACCTGCCGCGTAGTTGCCCTTCTGGTTCTCGCAAGCGTGTTGCCCGCAACGACCCTGGCCGCAACCTATCGGGTCGGCAGCGGAGGCGGATGCACCCACGCATCGATCCAGGCAGCGGTCAACACAGCGGCAGGCAACGCGGGGCTGGACACCATCCGCATCACGCGCACCCTGGCTTATGGCAACCAGAACATCGTGGTCGAGGCGGATACCGCAGGCATCGAGTTCATCGGTGGCTATGCCGATTGCCAGACCAACAGCATCACCTTGCCGAATACCGCGGTCAGCGGTGCCGGCGGAGCCGCCGCCGCAGTGTTCAGCCTGCGCGGGATCGCCACCGTGTTCATGAACAATCTCGAGATCAGCGGCGGTGACAGCACCAGCGCCGGCGGCGGAATCGAGATTGTCGGCGGTCCAAAGTCCATCGTGCTGAGCAACCTCTTCATCCACAACAACCAGGGGCGCTATGGCGGCGGCATCAGCGCCAGGCACAGCGCGCCGAATACCAACGAGTTGTTCGTGCTGATCGACGGGGATACGGCCATCAGCGGCAACACGTCCACGGAATCCGGATTCAATTTCGGCGGCGGAGGCTTGTACTGCGAGAATGCCAGTGTGCTCGTGTCGGGCGGCACCTACCTGCTTGGAAACTCCAGCGCCAACTACGGCGGCGGAATTGCGGCCTCCGGGTGCGCGGTGGAGATTGGCTCCGTGGGTTTGCTCGGCGGTGTGCTGCTGAACAACTACGCGGCACGCGATGGTGGCGGCCTGTATGCCAGCCTCAGTCGATCGATCGTTTCTTTCTACACCGCAGATCCGGAGCAGCCGGCCGCCGTGATCGGAAACACGGCAGGCGAAGACGGTGGCGGCATCATGGCATTCACCAACGCCCAGGTTTCGGTGTACGACGCCATCATCCGGGACAATGTCGCGCAGCGCGGCGCTGGTGTCGCAATCGAGGATGTCGATGGCACCCCCTCGGTGACCCGCTTCCTGATGCAGGGCACCACGCTCGGTGCGCCCGGAGCGGCGCGCAACTGCGCTAGGCGTGAAGCATGCAATCGGATCAGCGACAACTCTGCACAGAATGGCAGCGGCGGTGCCACGCCAGGCGCGGCGCTTTTCGTCAGAGCCGGCAACGATTTTGCCGCCAGCGCGATCCTGCGCAGCACGCGAGTGGAAGGCAACGAGGGACAGAACCTGATCGACTTCGACCTCGATGGTGACGTGAGTCTGGATGGCGCCCTGGTCGAAGGCAACACACTCACTGGTCCGATGTTCGATACCTCAGGTCCGAACGCAGAGAACCTCGTGATAGCCGCCTCCACCATTGCCGCGAACGTGTTCGGCGCCGGCCAGCCGGTGATCAATGCGCGCAACGTCTGCGCAATCGAATCCGGCGGCTATCGCGGCACTCACGTGTATCGCAGCATCATCTGGCAACCGGGCCACGCCCTGATCGCGATGGGTGGAACACCCAACCTCAATTGCTTTCAGTACCTGCTGGCCAATGATCTGGGCGTGCTGCCTGCGTCAACCTTGAACGGCGTCGGTGACCCGTTGTTCAACAACGCCGCCGCTGGCAATTTCCGCTTGCGCCTGGCATCCCCGGCCATCGACTACGCCGTCGCACAAGCGGCGAATTCGACACGCGATATCGGCCCGCGCGTGCTGGACGATCCCACCATCTTCAACGAGTTCGGTGCGCATGATCTTGGCGCCTACGAGATCGACCAGATCTTCGTTGATGGATTCGAGTAGCAGCTCGCAGTTTCCGCTTCTTGCCATGCATTCCCCCATCCGAAACGCGTGCACATTTCTCCCGAGGACCTCCGAATGAAACGATTCACCGGCTTCGCAATCATCTTGACCATGGCTCTTGCCGGACTCGCGCGCGCGGGTGATCCACCTCTGTTCGACAACGTGCGCGTATCGCCGAACCCGGCACCCAGTGGTCAGCCTGTGGTGTTGTTGGCGCGCTGGGGTGGCTGTGGTGCCAATGGCGGGACTACGACCAGCGTCGCCGGCTCGATCATCACCGTGACTCAAGACACCGGTGAACAGGTTTGCGGGGTACCGCCGCCGGCGGCGGATGTGTCCTATCCACTGGGAACGTTTGCACCGGGGAATTACCTGGCCCGCTACATCGTTGATCCCGGCAGCACACAACAGGTCACGGATGTTCCGTTCGTGGTGACCGGCGTGGGCATCGCCGAAGTGTTGCCCGTCAATTCAGCGCTTGCGCTTGCGAGTCTCGCCTTGATGATCGTGTTGTTGGTCCGGCGTGCTCTGCCACGGTGAGTCACGTCTCATCGAGGCAGCCGTTCGGGCTAGCTATACGCGTGCAAAAAATCCTCGCCAATCCACACACGCATCTCAACTGAACTCGGGAAGTCGCCAACATGGCTGCAAACAAGAACAAGCATGGACGGTCGGCCTGGTTGCTGGCATGTGTGATGGGCGTGGGTGAGGCGAATGCTGCCGTGTACACGGTGGGGCCAACGGGCACGCCGGGAAACTGCACGCACTCCACGATCCAGGCCGCCATCAACGCCGCAGCCGGCAACCCGGGCACCGATGAAATTCGCATTTCGGCAAACCAGATCTGGCCAGCACAAGCCCTGTACGTCGAGAACCATGGCGTGGATCTCATTGGCGGCTTTGCGGATTGTGCCTCCGAGATGCCGACTGCACAGACCGAATTGAGCGGAGCGGGCGGCGTGTCGGCACCCGTCGTTTTTGTTTCAAACACGGACAGCCACCAAGTTCGGCTCAATCGGCTGGCAATCGTTGATGGCGACCCGGCCTTCGCGATGGCGGGAAGCAGGGACGGTGGCGGTATCCGGTTTCTCGGTCCAGGTGGGCTGGAATTGGAACGGGTGCGCATTGCCGACAATCGCGCATCCAGCGGTGGCGGAGTTTTTGTCCAGAGTTATTCGGCGAAGGCGCCCATGACCCTGGCCATTGGCGATCACGTGCAGATCGAGGACAACCAGGCCGTCGAGGGGTTCGGTGGTGGAATCCGCGTGGTTGGTGCCAATCTGGCTCTGGCTGGCGTCGAGACAAGCATTCGCCGCAACAGTGCGGAAAACAATGGCGGGGGCATCTCGGCGTCTTCTGACTGGGAGGCGAGCATCGTCATTGTCTCCGCCGGCGCGGAAGCCGATGGCGTGATTGCCGACAATACCAGTCTGGTCGATGGCGGCGGCATCCATGTCTGGGGCAGTTACGTTGTTCGGCTGTACACCGATGATCCTGTTCGTCCATTGCGACTGGAACGCAACACGGCACGAACCGGAGGCGCCATCTTCGCGGAACGTGGGGCGAACGTCCTCCTGTGGGAGTCGATAGTCAGCGACAACCTCTCAAGCGGAAGTGGCGCTGCGCTGGGTCTTGATGGTGCGCGCATCGGGTCCTATCGGATTCCAGGCGCTGCGCATGCCCCCGCGGGCGCGGTTGCCTGCGCCCAGCCGATCCTTTGCAATCTGTGGGAGAACAACATCTCCCGTGCTGACAGCGGATTGCCACGAGAAGGAGCAATCGCCAAGTTTGTCGGCAATCCTTCCTTTTCGACCGAGCTGACGCTTGAATCTGCCTCAGTTCGCAACAACCAGGGCTTCAACCTTTTCTCCGATGTCTGCTCGGCTGGCGGCGGCCAGTGCGCTATGGACATCCTATTGAGCAACAGCGAGTTGGTTGGCAATTCGGTGCAATCGCTTGCCGATCTGGAATACGGCTCCGACCTTCAGCTTGACCTGTGCACGGTTGCCGAAATCGGGGCGATCAATGCCCCGATGTTCAATGTAGGCGCTGGCTTGCTGGGCTTGAATCGAAGCATCATCTGGCAGCCGGGCCGCGCGATCATCGGCAACTCGCAGATACTCAATACCGGCCATCTGCTGGTGCATGACACCAGCCAGTTTCCGCCTGACCCCGGCATTCGCAGTGCGGATCCACGGTTCATCGACCCGGCCAATGGCAACTGGCAACTGATGCCGGATTCACCCGCCCTGGACAGCGCGCCCGTATTCGAAACGCCACTTCAGGATCTGGCACGCGCACCACGCGTTGTCGATCTGCCCCAGCTCACCAATCTGGCCGGCCCGGTGGATCTCGGTGCCTGGGAACGCCAGGAGATCGATGTCATCTTCATCGACGGTTTTGATTCGCTGGCCAATTGAATGTTGGTGTGTTGCATGGCGAGTGCGGGTGCGCAGCGACACGCATGCAATCAGAAGCCGACAGTTGGCATTCACGCGCCGTGGATGGTCAATCTGCTCCCAGTCACCTGCGCAATCATGAGTGGTGGGCCCACCAGGACTTGAACCTGGAACCAACGGATCATGAGTCCGCTTGGAAATTGGCAAATTACCGAAAACCAAGCGAAGGCTACCGAAGGAAACGGAAGATGAAAGTAGTTCCGCATTGGACGGTTGGCGAAGTTTGGCAGAGTGGGGAAGAGCCGAGCGGTGCACCTCTGTTGCGCCTACCACCGTGTGTGGCGGGTGGGCGCGGTCCACGCTTGCCGACCCGGCTGAATCGGCGTATGTTTTATCCCAGTAAAACATCAGGTCTAGCCAAACATGAGCCGTGTAGCCACCCTCCGCCGCTCAGGCGGTTCCGTCATACTCTCGATACCCAAGGCCATTGTCGATTCGCTGGCCGTGGACGCAGGCTCAGTCGTCGAGCTGTCCCTCAACGGCCGCAGCCTCTCGGTGACGCCCGCGCGGCGCAGCTTGGCGGATCGTCTCGCAGCAAGTCCGAAGTCGCCAAAATTGTGGCAGCGGGATGACGAATGGCTTGAGGATGCGCCACAAGGGCGTGAAGCCCTGTGAGTCGAGGCGCCCCACAACGCGGCGACATTCTCGAACTGAGCCTGGACCCGACGCACGGCCGCGAGATTCGAGGCTCACGACCAGTGTTGGTGCTGTCAGCCGATGCCTTCAACAAAGCATCCGGGTTGCTCCTGGTCGCGCCGATCACGCAAGGCGGCACCGCTTCGCGCGAGACCGGTTTCAGTGTGACGCTGATGGGATCAGCTACGCGCACCCAAGGCGTCATTCTCTGCGACCAGACCCGCACCGTTGATGCCAGGGCTCGAGCGTTCAGGCGACTGGAGAAAGCACCCGACCATGTGGTACAGGAAGCGCTGGACGCGGTTCGATCCATTCTCGAATAGCTGAGTTGATTCGGATCGTAAGGCTGAGACGCACAGTCTGACAATTCACGTATCGAACGCTGGTCGTACCGCTGAGATGGGAAAGCTCACGAGCGTCATTTTTCGCGCTCGTGAAAGTCAACATGGCTGCGGCTGTGCCAAAACTGCAAATGTGCTACGAATATGGGCCCACCAGGACTTGAACCTGGAACCAAGGGATTCGCGTGATCCGAAGGTTTCCCCTCGGCGCGGACTATCTCTTCACCCTTCGCTCGAAGCGAGTGGGGTGCGGGACGCTCGAGCCTGTGATCAAGGGCACTTGAGCCCTCAGGTAGTCTCTGCACCGTCCGGCGGTGTACCGCCGGCTTGGCTCAGGGTTGCCACCGTCCGCGCATTGCGCGCCGCTGAGGTTTCCCTGAATTCATCCCGATCCCGTCCGCGCATTCCGGCGCGGCGGCACCTTTTCGATGAGTCCCCTGCTCTAACCAATTGAGCTATAGGCCCGTCTTTTCATTCTATAACGATGTCGCGCGCAGCGCGACGATCATTCCTCCTCTCCCTTGTACCCTCTTGGTACGCCAGCGAGAGAGGGGTAAAAGGTGGAATTATTCCAGGTCGAGGAAGCTGCGCAGCTGTTCCGAGCGGCTCGGGTGGCGCAGTTTGCGCAGGGCCTTGGCTTCGATTTGGCGGATGCGCTCGCGGGTGACGTCGAACTGCTTGCCGACTTCCTCCAGCGTGTGGTCGGTGTTCATGTCGATGCCGAAACGCATGCGCAGCACCTTGGCCTCGCGCGGGGTAAGTCCGGCCAGTACGTCGTGCACGGTTTCCATCAGGCCGATGTTGGTCGAGGATTCGATAGGCGAGACGATCGACAAGTCTTCGATGAAGTCGCCGAGGTGTGAATCCTCGTCGTCACCGATCGGTGTTTCCATCGAGATCGGTTCCTTGGCGATCTTCAGCACCTTGCGGATCTTGTCCTCGGGCATCTCCATCTTCACCGCCAGCTCTTCCGGGGTTGGCTCGCGACCCATTTCCTGGAGCATCTGGCGGCTGATGCGGTTGAGCTTGTTGATGGTCTCGATCATGTGCACCGGGATGCGGATGGTGCGTGCCTGGTCGGCAATCGAGCGGGTGATGGCCTGGCGGATCCACCAGGTTGCG
>Ga0116178_10001135_pt1 | contig 22348 bp, 26 predicted proteins | sample AD_STIC12_MetaG_FD_89880 | JGI IMG/M metagenome (GOLD analysis project Ga0116178, IMG submission 89880) | Active sludge microbial communities of municipal wastewater-treating anaerobic digesters from USA - AD_STIC12_MetaG | ecosystem: Engineered > Bioreactor > Anaerobic > Digestate | place: USA... | reverse complement strand
CATGATGCGGAAATGACGATGCGTGTTCTCAAGCGCCGCGGCATCGTGAATGAAATCGCTTGGGTAAAGGACGGCGTCGAGGCGATCGAATACCTGTTTTGCGAAGCCGAATACGCCGATCGCGACAATGGCATGCCGAAGCTGGTATTGCTCGACATGAAAATGCCGCGCATGGATGGGCTGCAGGTACTCAGGAAGCTAAAGAGTGCCGAAAAAACAAAACATATCCCCGTCATCATGCTGACTTCGTCCCAAGAGGAAAGTGATTTGATGAACAGTTATTTGTCAGGCGTGAACAGCTATATCGTCAAGCCGGTCGACTTCGAACAATTCGATGAAACCATTGCCCAGGTCGGAATGTACTGGGCAGTCGTAAACCAGACGCCAGGCTGAAGGGAGGTTACCTATGATGGATTCGTCAGTCGCGCCCTTACGTATTTTGATAGTGGATGATTCAGCTGAGGATATTGCATTGAATATCCGCGCGTTGAACGATTTTGGCCGGCCTATTCTGGCTGAAGCTGTCAGCAGTGCTGTCGCATTGCGCGAAGCGATTGCAAGCTTTGAACCCGACGTGATCCTGAGCGATTTCTCGATGCCGGGTTTCAGTGGACAGGAAGCCCTGGAAATCGCCAATCAAATTGCGCCTGATATTCCTTTCATTTACGTGTCGGGAACGATAGGTGAGGAGTTGGCGATCGAGGCAATGCAGCGCGGCGCTTCCGATTATGTGCTGAAGGATAACTTGCGCCGATTGCAACCTGCGATTGAGCGGGCATTGCTTGAGGCGGAACAGAGAACAGAAAGGCAGCGCATGCAGGCCGCCTTGCGCGACAGCGAAGAGCGCTTCCGGGCAATCGTTGAAACTACCGAAGACTGGATCTGGGAAATGGATCTCGAAGGCCGGCATGTCTACAGTAATGACAGCGTCAGCGGAATACTGGGTTATTCGTCGGCGGAGCTGATGAAAAAAGCTTCGCTGGAATTGCTGGTAGAGGAAGATCGCAAACTGGTCGAGATGAAATTGCCCGGATTGATTGCGGCTAAACAGGGCTGGAACAATTGGGTGCTGCATTGGCGGCATCGCGACGGCAGTATTCGCCTGCTTGAAAGCAAGGCACAACCGCTGATCGATGCAAACGGAAAAATGGTCGGGTATCGCGGCATTGATCGCGATGTCACTTTGCGGATGCAGCAGGCGCGGAAGATTGAGCAACTGGCGCGGATTCAAGCGGTGCTCAGCGCGCACGGTAATTCGGTATTGCGCGCCAGCGATGCCAACGAATTGCTCGATCTCACCTGCCGGGTTGCAGTGGAGCAGGGACATTTCAAGGCGGCATTGATCAGCCAGCCGGTACCCGGCAATCTTTTGGTATCGACCAATTCCTATGGCGACGAAGCCGTGATTGGAATGCTTGCCGCATTGGGTCCGGCGCCGCTGGAAGCATCTGCCGCACAAGATCGACCCTCGGTGCGTGTTTTCCTGCAGGCAAAACGGATCAATATTCCGGATTTTGCCAAATCCGACTTGCCCGATTTTTTGCGCGACGGGGCAGCGCGTGCAGGCGTGTCGGCCCAGATTGTGTTGCCGATTGGTTCGCCGCCATGGGCCGTACTGAATCTTTTTTCGGAAACGACGCAGGAGTATGACGATGAGGAAATCGCCCTGCTCGAACGGCTGACTGCCGAAATCGATTATGGCCACGATTTCATCGTGAAGAGCGAACGACTGGAGTATCTCGCCTATCACAATGCCGTCACCGGCTTGCCGAGTCGCACATCGTTCACCGAGTTGATCGGACCACGGCTCGAGCGCAGCGCGCATGTCGTGGTGATGATGGATATCGACCGTTTCCGTTACTACAATAATTCGCGCAGCCGCGGCTTTGGCGATAGCCTGCTGCGTGCCGTGAGCTCACGATTGATGTCCTTGATGCCGGAGGACAACTTGTTTACCCATCCAGGTGATGACGCATTCCTGTTCGCCTATCCTTCGAGCGACGATATCGAGACATCGGTTTCGTATGTTGAATCGATATTGCAGAAATGTTGCGAGCAGGTTTTTCTGGTCGAAGGCGAAGAAATCAATATCGGATTGCATGCGAGTGTCTTGCTGGCGCCCGCCCACGGCATGAATGCCGAGCAAATCGAACAGAATCTGATTGCCGTTCTCGCCGAAGCGCAAAGTCGTGACCAGCCGGTACTCGCATTTACCGAAGAGGTCCGTTCACGCGCATCCCGGCGTTCCGAACTCGAACGGGATTTGCGCGCTGCCTTGCCACAGGATCAGTTTGAATTATTCCTGCAGCCCAAATTCAATGCGGCAGTTCATCGCCTGACGGGTGCCGAAGCCTTGCTGAGATGGCGGCATCCGGAGCGTGGCCTTGTTTCCCCGGCAGAATTCATTCCGGTTCTTGAGGAAACCGGTCTTATCATCGATGTCGGTGCCTGGGTGCGACGTCAGGGGCTCGCGATCTGGCGGCGCTGGCATGCGCACGGACATTCCGGTTTCCGGATTGCGGTGAACGTATCGGCACGCGAATTGCGCCACGCCAACTTCATCAACGACTGCACAGCATTGCTGAAGAGTTCCAACCGTGCACATGGTCTCGATATCGAAGTGACCGAAAGCATGTTCATGGATGATATCGGCAAATGCATTCGTGTCTTGCAGGACTTGAGGGATTTGGGCTGCAAAATCGGCATCGATGATTTCGGCACCGGCTATTCTTCGTTGAATTATCTGTCGCGATTGCCAGCCGATGTACTGAAAATTGATCAAAGCTTCACGATGGCCGTCGCTACCAGTCCGGATACCTTGTCGCTGGTGACCAATATCATCGCGCTGGCCCACTCACTGAAATTATGCGTTGTGGCGGAAGGTGTGGAAGAGGAAGAGCAGACGAAGTTGTTGCGCTTGCTGCGTTGCGATGAATTGCAGGGCTATTTGCTGGGAAGGCCGATGCCCGTATCCGAGTTCGAGCGGACTTTTTTCGGGCTGTAAAACCATGGTTTGCATTCGAGGCGAATAAAATAAAAAAAGAGGTGGACCAAAGTCCACCTCTTTAATTTTCAGCAGATCGCCCGACTAGCGAATCGATTGCAGGCCAAGCACGGTAATCAGCACTGCACTCAGCAGGGAATCGGAACCGTTGTTGTTGCGGCCGTATTTGCGGCGACCGTAATAGCCATCTTCATAGCCACGCTGGAAACCCTGGCGGAAGTAATAGTTATAATCATCCTGTTGCACGTAATAGCCGTTATAGCCGTAGTTGGCATCTTCATAAATATAGGAATCACGATACGAATAACGCCAATGATCCTGCTGGTCAGCACGGCCTGCGCGCATGCCTTCCTGGTAGCCGTAGTTCAACGCCTGGCGAAGAATGCTTGCGCCGTACTGATTGGTTTCATAGTAGCGACCGCCACGGTTGTAACGGTAACTCGAGGCAGTGTAAAAATAAGGGTCGTTATTGTAGTCGTAACGTTCGTTCTGGTAACGAATTTGCTGCTGACGCATGCGTTCGTAATACTGTTGCTGATAATTGTATTGCGCCATGCGCTTTTGTTGCTGCAGCTGCATGCCGTGCTGGCGCGAGGCATTCTGTCTTTGCGCGACATTCTGGCGATACTGCGTTACGCGCTGCTGTTGCTGCACGATAAGCACGCGTTGCTGCTGCGCTGGCAAACGTCTCTGGTCTTTTGAGTTGCCGGGCGCTTTCGAACGGTTTTCGTCTTTGGCTTCGGCAATACGTTGACGGGCATCCTGATTGCGGTTTGCAGGCGCCGGGGTGATGGGAAGCCTGGCATCGTTTTGTTTCCGGTTTGCATTGTCACGAGCGGTTTTTTCCCGTTCGATTTTCTGGCGCGAAGTCTGCGCCTGCATCCGGTTTTCCTGCTTGCGTTCGGCTTGTTCAATCCGCGGGAGCTGGCTCACGGGTTGCGCAGCCGGTTTTTCTGCAAGCGGTTTTTCTACCGGTTTTCTTTGCTGGTTTTTACCCTGCTTTTCTTCGTCCTGCTTGTCTTTCTTGTCATTGTCGCTTTGTTCGTACTTGCCTTTTAGCTGAGGCTGAGCGAGCACGGAACTGCCAAAGCCCGCCACTACGGTGCCGACAAACAAGCCCAGCAACAGGCGATTCATATGATTGACTTTCATGGGTGTCTCCGATGGATTCAGCGGTTTGCAGGCGCCATGTGATTCCGGCGCGCTGTTATTACGCGCCAAGCATGCGCGCGTCAGGCTGAACCGGTCTGTACGTTGAAACACACCGGCCTGAACAATTGAGTGTCCATTCATATCTCTGATAGAAGTTGCTTGATAAAGCGCATGTATTTTTTTGCAAATTTATACCGGCAATACTGTCTGTTCGCTGCCGCACATTAGGAGAGTCCACGCAAAAGCTGTGTTCATGGACAGCGCGTCATCATCCAGCTTCCTGACATAACAAGAAGCATCGACATGATATCCGGCACCTTGCTTAAATTCTCCGTGGTGAATTCACTATTGGCTTTATCCATTTCCGGTGCGATTGCAGCCACTGCACCAGGTTCGCCATTGACGCTCGATATCGTCAACAACGCCACCTTGCTCGATACGGTAAATGCCACGGCAAGCCATGCCGCGATTTTGCGAGCGCAGATATTGCTTGATCGTGCGCATTTCTCGCCGGGCGAAATCGATGCCTCGTTCGGCGGCAATATGCGAAATGCCATTTCCGCCTATCAGGCCAATCGCGATCTCGCCGTTAGTGGCGTGATTGACGCAGCTACCTGGGCATCTTTGAACAAAGACGATTTACCTGTCCTGTCCAGCTACACCATCACGGATGCCGACGTCGCCGGGCCATTCATCGCCATTCCCGCCGGCATGCTGGCGAAATCGAAATTGCCTGCATTGGCGTATGCATCACCGGCGGAAGCGCTGGGTGAAAAATTCCATGTCAGCCCGCGATTGTTGATGCAATTGAACGCAGGCAAACGTTTCGACAAGGCCGGTGAAGAAATCATCGTGCCGAATGTACTGTCGCCCGAGCCATTGCCTGCAGCGGCGAGCGTGGTAGTGGATCGCTCCGATGCTTCAGTATCACTGCTTGATGCAGAAGGCAAGATCATCGCGCGCTATCCGGCGTCGAGCGGCAGCAAATACGATCCGCTGCCGGTCGGTAACTGGAAGATCAATGGCGTATCGGCCAATCCGGTCTTCCACTACAACCCGAAACTTTTCTGGGACGCAAATCCGAAAAGCGAGAAAGCAAAAATTCCGGCCGGCCCGAATAATCCGGTAGGCGTGGTCTGGGTTGATCTTTCCAAAGAACATTACGGCATACATGGCACGCCCGAGCCGTCGAAAATCGGCAAGACGGAATCGCATGGTTGCATCCGTCTGAGCAACTGGGATGCCACATCTTTCGCGGCTGCGGTTTCGCCGGGCATGCCGGCACTGTTGCAAGAGTAAGCAAGGTAAGGAGAGTGAATCATGATGCGTGTCCTTATATTTTTGCTCGGTACCGTGCTTGGCGCGGCGCTCGTATTGTTTGTCGTATTGATGCAATGGAATGCGCCCGGAAAATTGGGCGCGCCGATTTCATGGCTACCAGTTCCTACGCCAATGAATGAAGATCTCGCCGCTTCGACCCGGATCCGTGCCATCCCGCTGGTGGCGGCTCCGAGCAGCAATGGCTATCCGGAGCCGGACATGAGTGCGGAAATTATCGCCGAGCCCAGCCCGATGCCGTGGCCTCCGTTTCCTGCCGATGCACCGGCCGTCACTGCAGTGCCGACCAGCTCCCTGTTGATGCCGGTTTCGGGTATGCGGGCGGAACAATTGTCCGACACTTTCAACGATGCGCGAAGCGGTGGTCGCGTGCATGATGCGATTGACATCATGGCCCCGAAAGGCACACCAGTCATTGCCGCAACCGATGGAAAACTGGTGAAGCTGTTCAATAGCAAACTGGGTGGTCTTACGATTTACCAGTTCGATCGCGACGAAACCCATGCCTATTATTATGCACATTTGGACCGTTATGCCGCGGGTATCAAGGAAGGCGATTCACTGATGCGCGGCGATGTGATCGGCTATGTTGGCAGCACCGGAAATGCCAGCCCTGAAGCGCCTCACCTGCATTTTGCGGTTTTCGTACTTGGGCCGGAAAAGAAATGGTGGCAGGGCACGGCGATCAATCCATTTCCCTTATTAGGCGGCGTCGAAAAAAAATAGGCTCTATATTTCCATGAAGGAATTGGCATACTGCGCAGACAATCCAGTCCGGAAGTCTGCCTCATGCGTTATCGTTTTCTAATGCTCTTGCTGTTGCTTGCCGCATCACAAGCGAATGCATCCGCTCTGTACAAATGTGAAGGACCCAAAAGCGGTGAGATCAGTATCCAGTCGGACCCGTGTCCGGCAGGATCAAAGCAAATCTGGAAACGCGATGGCACTCCGGAACCTGAACCTAGCAGTGAACAATTGCAGGCGCGAGAACTGCAACGACAAAAGGATGCCGAAGCTGCCCGCACACTTTCGCGAATGGCCGGTACCGATGGCGGCGGCAACAGATCTGCCGCCCGCGGTTCGAAAAGCAAGGTCAATCCGGTAGCAAAGCGTTGCACAACCGCCAAGCAGCAGGCAAAAGTCATTCGTGATCGCGATTGGAAAAAACTGACGGTCGAAAGGCTGCGGCAACTCGACACCTGGGTCGATGCCGAGTGCCAAGACACGAATTAATCGAGCCATAGAGCAAAATGTGAAGGGACAATTTTTCTGATACTGTCTCCCGCAAGGGGGACGTATGCCAATAGATCTTCCAACCTTGGTTATCTCGGCGGCCATTGCCAATATGGCAATGGCGCTTGCCTTGGCATTGGTCATTCATGGTCAGCCCAAGGCACTGCACGGCAGTTTGCCGGTATGGACGCGCGGCATTGCCTTGCTCGCGCTCGGATGGTTTTTCATCGGGTTTCGCGGCGAATGGCCGGACATCATTGCCCTGGTCGGTGCCAACGGATTGCTGGCATTCGGCATGGCGGAATGTTGCGATTCGCTTCGGCGTTTCAACGACGAGCCACATCGTCATCGAACGCCGTACATGATTTCGATCCTGATCGTGGTGGTGTCGATTCTGTTTTCCTACGTCTGGCCCGATCGCTATTGGCGATTGACGATCAATACCCTGTTGCTCGGTGTTCTGTTCGGCATTGCCGCCCGTCTCGCGTTTAGAGCCAGGGCAAATGACGACATGGTGGCAAGAAGCCATTTGCTGGTGGCTTCGGTATTCGCGCTGGCTGCCATCGTGTTGTTCGTGCGTGTAGTGTCGGTAATGATGTCGGGGCGCGATCACATGCCAAGCATCGACGAGATTAACCTGATTCAAGGCCTGTTCTACACGGCCGCCACTCTGGGTCCGATCGTGGCGACGCTCGGCTATGCCTTGATGTGCAATGAGAGGCTTGGATCGGAACTCGCAAGATTGGCCAACGAGGACGGATTGACCGGCGTGCACAATCGCAGGAGTCTCGAACAAATCGCGCAACGAATGTTGTTGCCGGAACGTCGAAAAAACCGTCCTTTCTCGCTGATCCTGGTGGATGCGGATCACTTCAAACGCATCAACGACAACTTTGGGCATGGGGCAGGTGATCTTGCCTTGCGCGAGCTCGCGAAAATACTCAAGACGGCAACGGGGGATATGGGCGTGGTGGGCCGCTTTGGCGGTGAGGAATTCCTGATTCTTCTGCCGGATGCCGATATTCGCGAAGCATCCCTGATGGCCGATCGCATGCGACAGGAAATCTGCAGTCAGGTCTTGTCGTTTAGCGAACAAAAACTCAGCTGGAGTATTTCCGCCGGTGTTGCCCAGCTCGATAAACGCGATGCCGATTTTGACATGCTCGTGCGGCGAGCCGATCAGGCCTTGTATCGTGCCAAAAGTGAAGGTCGTAACAGAGTGGTATTGGCCGAAGAGCTGGTTTGACCTATCGGTCTTTTTTTGTCGGAACCACTACATCATCACCGCCGAGCGTAGCTTCGAGCGGCGGCTTGATGTCATCGATTACCGGAACGGGAGTCAAGGGTTCCTTGACAGCATCTTCGGGCGTTTTGACGACAGCGTGCGGTTTTTCCACGGGCGGGATTTTGCCGGGATGTTTTTTATTGTCGTTTGACATCTTCATCGGTATTCCTTGATGCAGCCTGCTTTACAAGGACTCCTTCCGGCCCGCGTCTAGTCGAGCCGAAAGGAATTCACGGTAAAACCATCATGCTTGTTGCGAGTGATGCGGCGGAGCGGTTAACGGCACCGGCGAATCGAATGATGCGAGTTCAGATTTTGATGCGCATGCCGAAAGCGCATTGGCAAGCATTTTCTCGTAACTGCTGATTGGCAGTTTGAGTGGATCGATCTTCGCCAGACGAAGTTCCTGATCGCCGTAGGCTTCAATCCAATCGCTTCGACACAGTGTTGTCATGACGTGCGGCTTTCGGCGGTTTACTTATCGTCTTTATTTATCATCGATATGACGATCAGCTTCTTTTTCGATTTTTTCGCCGGCTTTCTGGGTGTCTTTGCCTACGCCTGCCATGGTGTTGCAGGCAGTCAGGCCGATAACGAAAACGCCGAGCAATAAAGCGGCTGAAACCTTGCGAATAGTGTTGTTCATGCTGTTCTCCTGGGTAATTTTGATCTACCGCCAACAATCCTGCCGGCGGGTTCAGATCAATACTAGGATCTGGTCAAGCTCATGTCCGTGCGCTAACACACCTAAAAATAATCGGCCTTGTGTGCGTTACCGTACTAATCATTTCCGCTGCTTGTCTTATGCTGTGGCTGACTAAATCAGTCACAGCATTCAGGAGATCCATCATGTTGCATTACGCCGTTGTTTTTCTGGTTATCGCTCTCATTGCCGGTGTGCTCGGTTTTGGCGGTATTGCCGGTTCCGCCATCGGAATCGCGAAAATCCTGTTCTTCATCTTTCTAGTGCTCTTCGTGGTCTCATTGTTGATGGGCCGACGCGGACGTTGAATGGTTTGCCGCGCAAATGCACGGCAGCGAGGTTGAAATCATCAAGGTAAGGGGAACTATATGAACGGTATCAAATTGTTGGCCATCATCCTGATCGTAGCGGGCGCGCTTGGCCTGGCATATGGCGGTTTCACTTACACCAAAAAGACGGAACAGGTAAAGCTGGGCCCGATCGAATTGACGGTGAAAGACAAGGAGACCGTCAATATTCCGGTATGGCTTGGTGCCGGAGCGTTAATCGGCGGCGTCTTGTTGCTTGTTGTGCGTACCAGGAAGTAGCTGGCTGGTATTTTGAGTAGTACGCAAGTCTTTGACTTATCTCGAGCTGAGCAAGGCGTTTGATTTCGCTTTGGTATGTGCCGCCATCCACCTGTCCAGTTTCGCAATCTCGTTATTGTGTTCCGCAATGATATGCATGGCCATATTACGCAGTAGCTTGTTACTGCCATTGCGGATTTGTGCCTGCGACATTTCGATGGCGACTTGATGATGCATTCGCATATTGGCCGCATAGTAAAAATTGATGTCGCCAGTAGGAAACGACGAATGCATGCTACTGCTGCTGGAGTATTGTCCCGACAAGACCTGGCTGCGACTGGCGTCCGGAATATTTGCCCTGCCGGCTTGGGCGGTAATAGCCAGAATCATGGCTACCAACGCGAGGCCGCTGGCAGACAGAATAAAACGATTCGAATGGTTGGTCTTGTTATTGGATGACATGCCAAAGCTCCCTTTGCAGTAGTCGAAAGTTACGACCCTTCGCCCGCAATCTCTGTGCGCCATCGCACACCAGAACGACAACATTCAGGGTCAGTGGTTAAAGTTGGTTACAAGCCTGAATGCCGGCCACCCGCAAATCATGAATGTGTGTTTGCGAACATACATTCATCTGCCCACCGCCTATATATGAATTTCATTTTTTGGCACCGAAAAATCATCGGATGACCACAATTCAATCGAAGGAAGAGCTTATGAATTACGTCGCGACCAAAGACAAAACCCGACTGTATGTGAAAGATTGGGGCAGTGGACTGCCGGTTATTCTTTTGCACGGTTGGCCGCTTTCATGCGATAGCTGGGATGATCAGGCGATGGCGATTGCCGACGCCGGTTATCGTGCCATTGCCTATGACCGACGTGGTTTTGGCCGGTCATCGCAAGCCTGGACCGGCTATGATTACGACACCCTCAGCGACGATCTGGCAGCCGTCATCGAACATACGGGAGCACCGGAAGTTGTCATTGTCGGCTTTTCGATGGGTGGTGGTGAAGTGGCGCGTTACATGTCGCGGCATGGCGGAAAATCGATCGTAAAGGCAGCACTCATTTCTTCAGTCGTCCCTTTCCGTCTGAAGACCGATGACAATCCGCTCGGTACCGAGCAGGAAGCCTTCGACAAGACCGCGCACGCCATCAACGAAGACCGCGCAAAATTTTTCACCGAATTTTTCCATAAATTCTTCGGTGTCGGTTCGCTTGCACGTCCGGTCAGCAGCGAGCTGCTGGAATGGGCACGAAGTGTCTCCATGCAGGGCAGTCTGAAAGCGACGCTGGAATGTCTGAAGTCATTTTCGACGACGGATTTTCGCGGTGATCTCGCCAGCTTCAAGGTGCCGACACTGATTATCCACGGTACTGAAGACAAGACCGTGCCGATTGAAGCTTCGGCACGTCTTGCTGCCCGAGGCATTGCACAATCGTTATTGATCGAATACGAGGGCGCGGCACATGGATTGTTTGCCACCGAAAAGGAAAGGCTAAGCAGGGATTTGATCGAATTTCTCCGCAAGTAACATCATTTCGATTCCTGAAATCGTAATCATGAACGGGGAGTTCCATGAGTGCCGTATCAGTGCGCTGTCGCACAGAAGTAATTTTCCACGGCGCCTATTGTCATTTCTCAGCTACGCATGCCGCGCTTTTATTTATACGAGATAGTTCCCCCCTACTCAGGCTGCTGGCTGTTCATATCCAACATAGAAAGGAAACCACATATGTCTACCCATTCAAACACTGCCGAAACCGTTGCAAAGAAAGCAAACCAGGTTGCCACCAACGCCTCGTCGGAGTTCCAGAATTTCATTGCCGACGTTGAAGACCTGGTCAAGGAAACCACGACCTTGACTGGCGAAGATCTGGCTCGCGCCAAGGCAAAATTGAGCAGTCGCATTGCCGACGCCAAGGATTCAGTCGTTGAAATGAGCGGCGAAATCGCACAGCGTGCCCGCAAGGGTGCCAAGGCGGCCGATGACTACGTGCATGAACAACCGTGGAAAGCGATTGGTGCCGGCGCCGCGATTGGTTTACTCGTCGGGTTTGCCCTTGCCCGTCGTTGATAACGGGAACCCGACTGAAATGAATCAGGAATTTCCTGAGCCGTCATTGAAAAATGCATCGGCATCCTTCAATCCGCTGGGCGCATTGAGACTGATGCGTTCAGCGGGTCGGGCCATACTGGGCCAAGCCGGTTTATACGGGCAATTGGCAAGATTGGAGTGGGCCGAAGAAAAAAACCGGCTCGCTAAATTGCTTGCTGCGGGTGCAATCGTTTTTGCCTGCCTGCTATGCGCGATGCTGTTTGTCGGCCTGCTGGTTCTGGCCCTGAGCTGGAACACCCCTTATTTCATCGCGGCCATTGTGCTGATGATCGCGATTTATATCGCAGGATTGGGCATTGCCTTTTATATTTTGCAATCGCAGGCAGCGCTGGGTGACCGGGCGTTCGCCGCGACGCGCGAAGAATTCGCCGCGGATATAGCCTTGATCAAGAGCAAGCTATGAACGATATCGAAGACAAGGAATCATTCGCCTCGCTCGACGCACAACGGGATATCCTGCGCCGGAAAATGCAGGCGCAACGTCAGCTTATCGATGCCCAGATGGGGCCCGATAGTGATGATGGCCCGGTATTTCCACGTAGCAACACGATGCGCTTTTTCTACGAAAGACCGGGGCTTGCCAGCAAGCTGGCGATCGAGTTGGCAAGCGTGCTTGTCGGTGCACGCATTATCAAGTCGATGGGGAAAACACTCGGATTCGCGAAGATGCTGCAGTCGATGTTGAATAAATAATAAAAAGTGGTGGCACCCTAGGCTAAACTTGCCTGATGTGCAGAGAAACAAAAACCACCAAAGGTGTGGCGTATGCAGATGAACGATAAACCCGATGTTCTTGAGCGTTCCCCAGACGAGTCTGGCATCACAACGAATCGGGAGCCAATCCAGGCCAGCGAAAAAAACGCATCGTCCGGAACCTGGGCTTTGCCGGGTCTGTTGTTGTTGGCTGTGCTAACCCTGCTTTATCTTGCGCGTGAACTGGTATTGCCGGTTGTGGCGGCATTGATACTGAGTCTGGTCTTTCTGCCGCTTGTTCGCGGCATGAAAAAAATCCTCATTCCGGCGCCGCTCGGTGCTGGTCTCGTGGTGCTGGGCCTGTTGGCCGGATTGGTGGGCGGCATCTACAACCTGGCCGATCCTGCCAGCGAATGGCTCGACAAGGCACCGCAAAGTTTGCGGGAAATTGACAGCAAGCTTCGCACGGTGACCGGCTCGGTTCACAACGTTGCCACCGCGACGGCCCAGGTGCAGGACATTACCGAAAAGCTGACCAATGGCGGCGAAACAAAAAAGAAACCGCGCGAAGTCATCGTGAAGGAACCCACGATAGCGGGTGCCTTTTTCTACAGCGCAAAAGACTTTACCGTATCGATTATCAGCACACTGGTGCTGCTCTATTTCCTGCTTGCCTCGGGTGATTTGTTCCTGCGGAAAACGATTGCGGTAACACCGAGATTTTCCGACAAGAAACGTGCGGTGGATATTGCACAACAGGTCGAAGTCGCGGTTTCCCGTTATCTGTTCACCGTTGCTTTCATCAATGTCTGCCTCGGTGGCGCCGTTACGCTGGCCATGTATCTGCTCGGCGTACCGAATCCGGTGCTTTGGGGCGTGATGGTCTGTGCGCTGAACTTCATTCCGTATATCGGCGACATCATCAGTTTCAGCGTGTTGACGGTCGTCGGTCTGTTGACCTTCGATCAGCTATGGCAATCATTGATGGTGCCCGGAATATTTTATTTATTGACCGCGATTGAAGGTTATCTGATAACGCCGATCATCGTGAGCCGCCGTCTCAGCCTGAATCCGGTCGTGATTATTCTGTCGGTATTGTTCTGGGGCTGGATGTGGGGCGTTGCGGGTGCACTGCTCGCAGTGCCGATTCTGGTCGCCATGAAAACGGTTTGCGATCGCGTCGATTCGCTCAATGTCGTGGGCGAGTATCTGGGGGAATAGGGCGATTCGAAAATCGCCCGTAGCCATCCGGCTTCATACTTATGATGGCAGGCCTTCGAGCAAATCGGCCAGTTCATCGGCATGCTCTTCTTCCACCGCCAGGATGTCTTTCAGCATCTTGCTGGTGGTCGGATCCTGATGGCCGAGGTACTGAATCAGTTCGCGATAGCTGTCGATGGCGATGCGTTCGGCGACCAGATCTTCCTTGATCATTTCGACCAGGGTTTTACCGGCAACATATTCGGCATGGCTTCTGCCGCTCAGGCTATCCGGGGCAAAATCCGGTTCACCGCCCAATTGCACGATACGCGCCGCAAGAAGATCGGCATGCCCCTGTTCTTCATTGGAATGGGCGAGAAATTCGTCGGCAATGCTTTTGGCCACGATGCCGCGTGCCATGAAGTGATGGCGACGGTAGCGAAGTACGCACACTATTTCGGTCGCCAATGCGTCATTCAGCAGTTTTACCACTTCGCCACGATCGGCCGAATAACCGGCAGTCACCGCGCCTTGTTCAATATGGATGCGCGCCTGTTCGCGCAGTTTTTTTACATCGGTCAATGTTGTTTTGGTGTCCATGATTTTCGCCTTGTTGGTTAACTTGATCCTGATGCCGGCAGCATGCAAAGTCGGTGCGCTGTCGCACAGACTTGGGCTATCTCGCAGTCCAATCATGGATGCCGATATAGTCCGCTTTAAAACAAGGAATCACATTGAAAATACTCATGGTGCTAACCTCGCACGACAAACTGGGCGACACCGGCAAAAAAACCGGTTTCTGGCTGGAAGAATTCGCAGCGCCTTATTACGTTTTCAAGAATGCCGGGGCCGTCATCGTCGTTGCTTCGCCACTTGGCGGACAGCCGCCGCTTGATCCCAAAAGCGATGAGCCTGATGCGCAGACCGAGGCAACCAAACGCTTCAAGGCCGATCCGCTCGCACAGGCCGTTCTGGCCCATACGGTAAAGTTGTCTTCCGTTTCTGCCGAAGATTTCGATGCCGTGTTTTATCCCGGCGGTCACGGTCCGCTGTGGGATCTTGCGGAAGATCCGGATTCCATCGCTCTGATCGAAAAAACATTGGCCGCCGACAAATATGTGGCGGCGGTATGCCATGCGCCCGGCGTGCTGCGCCATGTCAAAACAACCAACGGTAGTCCAGTCGTGAAAGGCAAAAAAGTTACCGGGTTTACCAATACCGAAGAAGCGGCAGCAGGCCTGAGCAAGGTGGTTCCCTTCCTGGTGGAAGACATGCTGGTGGAAAATGGCGGACACTACTCGAAAGCGGAAGATTGGAAGCCCTATGTCGTGGTCGATGGTTTATTGATTACCGGGCAGAATCCCGCCTCTTCCGAACCTGCAGCCGAGGCCTTGCTGAAAAAACTGACATGACAAAATTGAACTCCCTCGAAAAACGCGAACCGGCCGAAGCGGCCAACATTGCCGAAATGACCGATATCCTGCGCCGTAAAATGGAACGGGATTACGAGAAAGGCGATACCCGGCGTGATGCCCATCCGAAAACAGTCGCCTTGCTGAAAGGCAGTTTCCGGATCGAACCCGACTTGCCGAGGGAACTCAAAGTCGGCGTTTTCGCCAAGCCTGTCAGCCATGACTGCTGGGTACGCTTTTCCAATTCGAGCGGAAAGATCCAATCCGATGCCGTCAAGGACGCACGCGGCATTGCGATCAAATTGATGGCGCCGAAAACAAAAGCTAAAAACGGCGATGTTCCGCTTGGGCAGGATTTTGTCTTGTTGAGCTCGCCGGTGATGCCGCTGGGTACGGTCGCGATGTTTCGTGATGCCGTGTATTACACGATAGAAAGCACACCGGTCTTGATGGCGGCAAAATTTTTCATGATGGGCAAGGCAGGCGCTCTGCTTGCACTACTCGGTCTTCGCATCAGTCCGGATTCATTGCTGGATATTCGCTATTGGAGTACCACACCCTATCTGTTCGGAAAACAGCGGGCCGTGAAGTATTCGCTGTTGCCGACATCGAAATCTGCGGGCAAAAAAACAGACTCGAATGGCGAAGACTATCTGGCAGAAAACATGCAAGCGCATTTGAATCGCCATGCGGCGAGTTTTGATTTTTGCATGCAAATGCAGAAAGACGGCATGCCGATAGAAGATGCCGGTGTGCTGTGGGACGAGCAGGAATCGCCGTTTATCAAGCTTGCCACCCTGCATCTTCCGGCACAAAAATTTCGCAACAAGGAACGCTTCGAACTCGCGGAAGCACTGTCGTTTTCCCCGGGCAATGCGTTGCCCGAGCATGCTCCTCTTGGTGGCCTGAATCGCGCCCGCATCGCCATTTACAAGGCGCTCTCGAAGTTTCGACACCAGCGTGATTCGCGTGACAATCTTGAATAATTCCTGAAATCCTGATTCCTTGCGTTTGCTAACGTACAGAAGATATATACGGCGGGATGCACCCTGATGCTCCGCAACAAGACCAGGAATGCAAGCCATGAAATTTATCAAGTCCGCCATTTTTTGTTCGGTCACCAGCTTGATGCTGATGACTGCCTGTACCACCAGCCAGCCGCGCAATCATGTTGTTCGTTCGGCCCCCGGCGATATGCGCAGCGAAAGCCGCATCGGCAATGTCAGCAATATTGAAGTGATTGAAACCTCGAAACGCACTTTCGGCGGCGGCGCCATTCTGGGCGCCATCGTAGGGGGCGCCTTGGGCAATCAAGTCGGCAAGGGTGATGGTCGCAAGGCGGCAACGGTAGCCGGTGTGGTCGGCGGTGCCGTTGCGGGAAATGCCATCGAAAGACATAACAAGCGCGATGGCGAATTCTTCCGTGTCAGCGTGCGCTTCGACAACGGCAGTACCGCGCAATACGATTACAACGATATTGAGGACCTGCAAGTTGGCGACCGTGTAAAGGTCGTGAATGGTCAGGTTAATCGTCTGTAGCACTGCCATTCGATAGGCGGTATTGGCGGCTGCCCTTAAGACAGGGTAGTCGCCATACTTCCAGGCGTATATGCCTGTATGTGTGGTATCGCACAGACCTGAGCTCGCCTGTCGCCCACTATGCGAGGTAGCGCCAGCGTCTAGCTAAAGTCCCCTTCAAAGAGTCGCCATTCAGGCAAACTCGATTGTTTCCGGCCAAGCACACGCGGTTCATGTTTTGAACCTGATGTACTTTTCACGGAAACAACATGCAAACACTGGAAACTGGCTTCACGTTCACGGACGGCATCAGTGAGGAGCGGCGTCAGGCCGTCCTGCTGAAAACCGGTGCATTGCAGAATGCCATTCTGACCAGCGAAAATTTTTCGATTATCGCGACCGACGAGAAAGGCATCATCCAGCTTTTCAATGTCGGTGCCGAACGCATGCTGGGTTACGAAGCAAGTGAAGTCGTCAACAGGATCAATCCGAGCGACATCCACGATCCGCAGGAAGTGAAAGCGCGTGCGCAGGCGCTCAGTCTTGAACTGGCAACGTCGATTTCACCTGGTTTCGAGGCGCTCGCTTTCAAGGCCTCGCGCGGCATCGAAGACATTTACGAACTCACCTATATTTGCAAAGACGGAAGCCGCTTTCCGGCGATTGTTTCGATTACCGCCTTGCGTGACGATTACGGAACGATCATCGGCTATTTGCTGATCGGTACCGATAATTCCGTCCGCCATAAAATCGAACTGGATTTGCAGGCGGCCATGGCCGATGCGAAAAAGGCGAATCTGGCGAAATCCGATTTTCTTTCCAGCATGAGCCATGAATTGCGCACGCCACTGAGCGCGATTCTCGGCTTTGCCCAATTGATCGAGTCGGGCTCGCCGCAACCGACGCCGACACAGAAACGCAGCGTTGATCAGATTCTGAAAGCGGGCTGGTACCTGCTCGACCTGATCAACGAGATTCTCGATCTGGCATTGATCGAATCGGGCAAGCTGATTCTCTCGCTTGAACCGATTTCACTGACTGAAGTCGTGCGCGAATGCAAGGCGATGATCCTGCCGCAGGCACAAAAGCGCGGCATTGGTGTCAGTTTTCCGCTGCTGGAGTTTCCGTATATCGTCAAGGCCGATCGTACCCGCGTGAAACAGGTGCTGATCAATCTGCTTTCGAATGCGATCAAATACAATCGCGAAGGCGGAACCGTTGTTGTTGACTGCATCGCTGCCGATGAAGGCCGTATTCGCGTTTGTGTAAAGGATGTTGGTGAAGGATTGTCCGCTGAAAAGCTGGCGCAGTTGTTCCAACCATTCAACCGGCTCGGGCAGGAATCGAACGACGAAGAGGGGACCGGTATCGGATTGGTGGTTTGCAAGCGTCTGATCGAACTGATGGGCGGCACGATCGGAGTAGAAAGCACGGTTGGACAAGGTAGTGTTTTCTGGTTCGAATTGAATCTGACCAATGAAATTACGCTGGAACCGCATGCCGCGGAGCTTGTCGAGCTCAGCAATATCCATATCAATGCCGAAGCCCACAGTCATACCTTGCTTTATGTCGAAGACAATCCGGCCAATCTGATGCTGGTGGAAGATTTGATCGCGCGACGCCCCGATATCCGTTTGCTGACGGCAAGGGATGCTACACGCGGGATTGAAATCGCGCGTGCCGAATTGCCGGACGTGATCCTGATGGATATCAATCTGCCGGGCATCAGTGGAATCAAGGCACTTAAAATCCTGCTGGAAGATGCCTCGACTGCCAGTATTCCGGTGATTGCGCTGAGTGCGAATGCCATTCCGCGCGATATTGAAAAGGGCCTGGAAGCAGGCTTTTTCCGCTACCTCACGAAGCCGATCAAGGTAAATGAATTCATGAATACGCTCGATGTCGCACTGAAATTCGCCAAAGCCGATACGGTTTGCGAAAACAGGGATCCAGAACATGATTAGCACGCAGGAAATACTGAATGCCGCCATCCTGATCGTGGATGATCAGGAAACCAATGTGCAGCTGCTCGAGCAATTCCTGAGCCAGGCAGGCTATACCAACGTTCGTTCGACGATGAGACCGGAAGAAGTCTGCGTTCTGCATCGAAAGAATAATTTCGACTTGATTCTGCTGGATCTGCAAATGCCGGACATGGATGGCTTCCAGGTCATGAACGAACTCAAGTGCAATGACACCGACAGCTATCTTCCGGTGATCGTGCTGACGGCACAGCCGAATCACAAGCTGCAAGCCTTGCAAGCCGGCGCCAAGGATTTCATCAGCAAGCCGTTCGATTTGCTGGAAGTAAAAACCCGTATCAACAATATGCTCGAAGTGCGTCTGCTGTATAAAAAACTCGAGAGTTACAATCGTCTTCTCGAACACACCGTGGAAGAGCGCACCGCCGAGTTGCGCGAAAGCGAAGCGCGCTTCCGCAGCCTGACCGAGCTGGCATCTGATTGGTATTGGGAACAGGATGAGAATGGCGGCTTTATCCGGGTTTCCGGCCCGGTAATGGAAATGCTCGGTCTGCAGGGCGAGGCGGCGATGAATGTCTCGGGCTATCCAGTGGCCACCTGGAATGAGGCGGAGCGCGCCCTGCTTCAGGCCAATATCGCGGCTCGCCAGCCCTTCATAGATTTCATCTTCAGTCGCATCAATGCCGATGGATCGCAACAGCAATTTCGTGTCAGCGGCGAACCCATGTTTGACTCGGCATGTCGTTTCACCGGTTACCGAGGCATCGGTGTGGAATGCACGCCAATCAAAAGTCCGGGCTTACAGGGGACATAAGCATGATGGCCCTGCATAGTCCGAATCAGAATCATCTGCTCGCCGCCTTGCCCGACGCCGATCGTGAATTGTTGGCGGCACGGCTGGAACTCGTACCTTTGAGGCTCGGTGAAATGCTGTATGAGCCCGGTATTCAATTGCAACATGCCTACTTTCCGACGACATCGATCGTATCGCTGCATTATGTGATGGCATCCGGTGCTTCGGCCGAAGCGGCTGGTGTCGGCAATGAAGGCATGCTCGGCGTTTCCTTGTTCATGGGCGGCAATACCACGCCAAGTTCGGCAGTGGTGCAGACCGCAGGCCATGCCTTCCGGATGGAACGCAGCGTCTTGAAGGATGAGTTCAATCATGCGGGTGTAATGCAACGTCTGTTGTTGCGTTATAGCCAGGCATTGATGACGCAGATGATGCAAACCGCCGTCTGCAACCGGCATCATTCGGTCGAACAACAGTTAAGCCGCTGGCTATTGCTGACGCTCGACCGGGTTCCGACCCGCGAATTGATCATGACGCAGGAGCTGGTGGCGAGCATGCTCGGCGTGCGTCGTGAAGGCATTACCGAAGCGGCGGGCAAATTGCAGAGCGCCGGTTTCATCCGCTACCGCCGCGGGCATATTTCCGTGCTCGATCCGGCCGGATTGGCAACGCGAGCCTGTGAATGCTATGCCGTGGTCAAGACCGAATTGAACCGCCTGCTGTCGGATGTGCATTAACCCGTAGGAGGGCCCTTGGGCCCGACCGTTCCAATCGAATAATTCGGTCGGGCTCAAGGGCCCTCCTGCGGGGTGTTTATGCGCGTTGTCGCAAAGACTGGTTTCGGCAGCAGAGAATACTTGAAACCTCTCTCCATTGAATGTGGTTCACCCTGAAAACTCACGCATCCATTCGAAGATCATCCGCATGCGGCGGGTAAGGTGCAGCGCGGACATGGCCAACCGGTTCACCGGCCAGCTTGCTGGAAAAACCATGATTGATATCACGGTGATGGGCTTCATCGGCGCGTACCAGCACAATGACGTCGCGCAGGGTCGCCGAATCCGGCAGTTTCCAGTAGTGCTTTGCGATGGCGGGGGCAGGCAAATCCGGTGAACGACCTTCATCGAGTTCCCGCAGGTACTGGGTATAGCTGATGACAGCTTCTTCCTCGAAATAGCCGACGACACGATGCGCGGTTCTGGCGGATACCAGATACAACAGGAAAAATCCGCTGAAAAAAATCCATTGCACGAACAGGATGGTCGCCCGTTCGAAAAACGATGGCTTTGTAATTTCGATGAATGTCATCAGATGCATCCGCTCGTTTTCGGCTTCTTCCATCAGGGTGCGAATCCAGCCTTCATCATCGACCATGCGACGAAGGCATCTCAGATGGATGATCATGCCGCCGACCATGCCGGGCACCGCCGCCACGGTTTCCAGCACGATGGCGCGATGACCATAGCGTTTGGCAAAAAAGGTGTCGGCGCAGAAACGGAGAAATTTCGTAAAGCCAAGCGCAAACCGGTCGGAAAATGTTTTCGGCACATGGTGTGGCTTGTGATAAAGCTTGTTCACGATGCGAATCTCGGTATCGCGCTTTTCAATCCGGATGAGCGGTTCGCTGTCGCGGTTCATTGCGAGGCAATCGAAGAAACCCGGAAGGGGTGTTGGCGACTGCCATCCCTGCTGACTTCCTGTGTCGTTGCAGTACTCACGCGCCACACCGTATTTCCCACATCATCGGCAACCAGTAGTGCGCCTTTCTTATCGAGTGCCACGCCGACAGGACGACCATATGCTTCGCCTTCCGTGCTTAGGAAACCCGTCAACACATCGATGGGTTTCCCTGTCGGTTTGCCATTCTTGAATGCAACAAAAATCACCTTGTAGCCACTATGCGGTTTTCGATTCCAGGAGCCGTGCTGGCCGACAAACATGCCGTTGGCAAACACATCGGGCAAGCTTGTGCCGACCGAAGAAGCGAGGCCAAGTGAAGCCGTGTGCGGTCCGAGTGCGTAATCCGGCGCAATCGCGTTTGCGACCAGTTCGGGATTTTGCGGCTTAACGCGAACATCCACATGCTGGCCGTAGTAGCTGTAAGGCCAGCCATAAAATGCGCCGTCGCGCACCGATGTCATGTAGTCCGGCACCAGATCACTGCCTATTTCATCGCGCTCGTTGACCGATGTCCAAAGCAAACCGCTCTGCGGCTCCCAGGCCATGCCGACCGGGTTGCGAAGCCCGGAGGCAAAAACGCGATGGTCGCCCGATGCGATATCGACTTCCCAGATCGCGGCACGTTCGAATTCCACTTCCATGCCGCGTTCGGCAACATTGCTGTTCGAGCCGACGCTGACATACAGTTTTTTTCCATCGACACTGGCAATAATGTCTTTTGTCCAGTGATGGTTGATCGTGCCGGCAGGCAAGGAAAGAATTTTTGTCCCGGCAGAGGTAATTCTGGTGTCGCCATTTTTATAGGGAAAGCGGATTACCGCATCGGAATTGGCGATGTATAAATCATTGCCGATCAAGGTCATGCCGAATGGTGAATTCAGGTTTTCAAGCAAAACGGAGCGCAGGTTGGCAATGCCGTCGTTGTCGGTATCGCGCAGCAACGTGATGCGGTTTGCACTGGGTACCGCAGCACCGGCTTTTTTCATTACCGCAGCCATCACGACGCCCTTGATGCCCTTGCCATCATCGGGTTTGGGTGGTGCATTGGTTTCCGCGACCAGTACATCGCCATTGGGCAGGACATAAAGCCAGCGCGGATGATCAAGCTTGTCGGCGAATGCAACGACTTGCGTGCCGCCAACCGGGATCGGTTTTTTGCCATGAGGCCAGGCGATTGCCGGCGCAATATTGATGGTCGGGATCAGTGTTTTTCGTAGTGCCGGCAATATGGGCTTTGGCCCAGTGCCGGCAGAGACGGGTTGTTTGGCCATTTCACTGCAGGCAGTCAACGAGATGATCAATGCGCCGAAAAACACAGCGCATGGGGATAATCGGGTTGCCGCATGAAAGTTGAAATGGCGGAACATTACAGACGGCCCATCAACACCAGAACAATCACGATGACGACCACGAGGCCAAGCCCACCGCTGGGCGCATAGCCCCAATTTTTGCTGTGACCCCAATTTGGCAATGCGCCGACCAGCATCAGGATAAGAATGATTAAAAGAATTGTGCCCAAGCTCATGTGAATCTCCTTGAAGTTTTTGTCATGTAAAAAAGCAGCGAAATCCTGTGGATTCCGCTGCCCGGTCAAACAGCAGAATTGCGTATCGTTTGCTTATTTGCGGTCGCTACCATCAACGCCCTGTTCGCCTTGAACACCATCATT
>Ga0116178_10001131_pt1 | contig 22390 bp, 9 predicted proteins | sample AD_STIC12_MetaG_FD_89880 | JGI IMG/M metagenome (GOLD analysis project Ga0116178, IMG submission 89880) | Active sludge microbial communities of municipal wastewater-treating anaerobic digesters from USA - AD_STIC12_MetaG | ecosystem: Engineered > Bioreactor > Anaerobic > Digestate | place: USA... | reverse complement strand
GGGACTGCCGGTGTTAAACCGGAGGAAGGTGGGGATGACGTCAAGTCCTCATGGCCTTTATGCCTGGGGCTACACACGTACTACAATGGCCGGTACAGAGGGCAGCCAGCCAGTGATGGTGAGCCAATCCCAAAAAACCGGCCCCAGTTCAGATTGCAGTCTGCAACTCGACTGCATGAAGGCGGAATCGCTAGTAATCGCCGATCAGCACGCGGCGGTGAATACGTTCCCGGGCCTTGTACACACCGCCCGTCACACCATGGGAGTTGTTTGCACCAGAAGTCGCCAGGCTAACCGCAAGGGGGCAGGCGCCGAAGGTGTGGGCAGCGACTGGGGTGAAGTCGTAACAAGGTAGCCGTAGGGGAACCTGCGGCTGGATCACCTCCTTTCAAGGAGCTTCCGCCCGGAAGGGTGGAGCTTTGAAAGCAAATACGAACGAGATCATTTGTAACCTGCTGTTCAGTTTTCATTGAGTGAAGCGATTCGCTCTTTGGGTCAGTCGGGTGACACCCGATGGTCAGTTTGGTCGAAAGGGCCTGTAGCTCAGACGGCTAGAGCACACGCCTGATAAGCGTGGGGTCGGCAGTTCGATTCTGCCCAGGCCCACTAGTTCGACTGAGCCTGCGTCCAGACCAGGGGGGCTGTAGCTCATCTGGGAGAGCGCGGGCTTTGCAAGCCTGAGGTAAGGGGTTCGATCCCCCTCAGCTCCACCAAACTCCCTAAATGTTCTTTCAAAAGTGAATATGTTGTTGCGATTACCTTGGTTTTAACACCAACCTGTGAAAATACGGTGTCAAGCTACTAAGAGCATGTGGCGGATGCCTTGGCACTCAGAGGCGATGAAGGACGTGGGTAACTGCGATAAGCCAGGGGGAGGAGTTAACCATCCATTGATCCCTGGATTTCCGAATGGGAAAACCCAATACCCGGGCGGGTAACCGTACCGGCGTATTACCCTTTTAAGGGAGCGAACCTGGTAAACTGAAACATCTCAGTAACCAGAGGAAGAGAAATCAAACGAGAATCCCTGAGTAGCGGCGAGCGAACGGGGACGAGCCTAAACCATACATGTGTAAGCCTGCCGGCGTTGCTTGTATGGGGTTGTGGGGCGATATCGGAGGCAGCGGCAGCAGCCCCGGAGAGTTACAAACCAATTCGATAGTGGAATCGTGCTGGAATGCCGAACCATAGAGAGTGATAGTCTCGTACGCGAAATTGAATTGGCTCTCTGGATATCGTTCCCGAGTACGGCGGGACACGTGGAACCCTGCCGGAAGCTGGGAGGACCATCTTCCAAGGCTAAACACTACTGAGTGACCGATAGTGAACAAGTACCGTGAGGGAAAGGTGAAAAGCACCCCTGTTAGGGGAGTGAAATAGTACCTGAAACCGCATGCTTACAAGCAGTTCGAGGACTATGGCGCAAGCAATGTCTGAGAGCGTACCTCTTGCATAATGGGCCAACGAGTTACTTCTCTGCAGCGAGGTTAAGTCGAAGGAGACGAAGCCGGAGCGAAAGCGAGTCTGAATAGGGCGCTTAGTTGCAGGGAGTAGACCCGAAACCGGGTGATCTATCCATGGGCAGGGTGAATCGTGGGTAAAACCACGGGGAGGCCCGAACACACCGGCGTTGAAAAGCCGGGTGATGACCTGTGGATCGGAGTGAAAGGCTAATCAAACCCGGAGATAGCTGGTTCTCCCCGAAACGTATTTAGGTACGGCCTCGCAGAAATCAGGGACGGAGGTAAAGCACTGGATGGGCTAGGGGGCTTACCCGCTTACCAAACCCAACCAAACTCTGAATTCCGTCTGCTGTTACTGCGGGAGACAGTCCACGAGTGATAAGATCCGTGGGCGAGAGGGAAAGACCCCAGACCGCCGGCTAAGGTCCCAAAGCGCGTGCTAAGTGGTGAAGGATGTGAAGTCGCATAAACAACCAGGAGGTTGGCTTAGAAGCAGCCATCCTTTAAAGAAAGCGTAATAGCTCACTGGTCCAACGCGATTTTGCGCCTAATATGTAACGGGGCTCAAGCACGTCGCCGAAGCCGCGGAATGCTGCAACTTTGGGTTGCAGCGTTGGTAGGGGAGCATTGGAGTTGCCGTCGAAGGCCGACCGAAAGGACGACTGGAGGTTCTCCAAGAGATTATGTTGGCATGAGTAGCGATAAACAGGGTGAGAAACCCTGTCACCGAAAACCCAAGGGTTCCCTGGCAAGGCTAATCCGCCAGGGGTTAGTCGGGGCCTAAGGCGAGGCCGTGAGGCGTAGTCGATGGCAAACAGGTTAATATTCCTGTACCACTTTGATGAGGTTGATATCAGGGGGGACGGAGAAGGGTAGGCGGCGCCGGGTGATGGATATCCCGGTTCAAGCGCGTAGGGGGATCTTCCAGGAGGCTTAAGCCACAAACGGAGGGTCGTTAACCCCGAGACGTGATGAGCATGTCAATGCTTCGGCAGCGATATGACCCGTTGATCCCACGCTTCCAAGAAAAGCCCCGGATGGACGATTCAAGGTGCCCGTACCGTAAACCGACACAGGTGGGTGGGGTGAGAAACCTAAGGTGCTTGAGTGAACTCTTCTTAAGGAACTCTGCAAATTGCCACCGTAACTTCGGAAGAAGGTGGGCCTCCACTGGTGTAGGGACTTGCTCCCGAAGCTGGAGGGGGTCGCAGAGAGCAGGAAGTAGCGACTGTTTACCAAAAACACAGCACTGTGCTAAGTCGTAAGACGACGTATACGGTGTGACGCCTGCCCGGTGCCGGAAGGTTAAGAGGAGGGGTTAGCCGCAAGGCGACGCTCTGAATCGAAGCCCCGGTAAACGGCGGCCGTAACTATAACGGTCCTAAGGTAGCGAAATTCCTTGTCGGGTAAGTTCCGACCTGCACGAATGGCGTAACGACTTCTTCACTGTCTCAAGAAGGGACTCAGCGAAATTGAATTCCCGGTGCAGATGCCGGGTACCCGCGGCAAGACGGGAAGACCCCAGAACCTTCACTATAACTTGGCAGTGATTATCGGATGTTCATGTGTAGGATAGGTGGGAGACTTTGAAGCGGGGGCGCTAGCCTCCGTGGAGTCAACCTTGAAATACCACCCTTGGCCATTTGATAATCTAACCGACACGGAAACACCGTGCGGGACACTGCCTGGCGGGTAGTTTGACTGGGGCGGTCGCCTCCCAAAATGTAACGGAGGCGCGCAAAGGTTCCCTCAGACTGATTGGAAACCAGTCGTCGAGTGTAAAGGCAAAAGGGAGCTTGACTGCGAGACCGACAGGTCGAGCAGATGCGAAAGCAGGTCTTAGTGATCCGGTGGTCCCGTATGGAAGGGCCATCGCTCAACGGCTAAAAGGTACTCTGGGGATAACAGGCTGATAACGCCCAAGAGTTCACATCGACGGCGTTGTTTGGCACCTCGATGTCGGCCCATCGCATCCTGGGGCTGGAGCAGGTCCCAAGGGTCCGGCTGTTCGCCGGTTAAAGCGGTACGCGAGCTGGGTTCAGAACGTCGTGAGACAGTTCGGTCCCTATCTGCCGTGGGAGGAGGATACTTGAGAGGACCTGCCCTTAGTACGAGAGGACCAGGGTGGACGAACCTCTGGTGAGCCGGTTGTCGCGCCAGCGGCACGGCCGGGTAGCTATGTTCGGAACGGATAACCGCTGAAAGCATCTAAGTGGGAAGCCGACCTCAATACTAGGTATCCCGGGATTTATTCCCCTTAAGGCCCGTCGGAGACTACGACGTTGATAGGCTACAGGTGTAAGCGTGGTAACACGTTCAGCCGAGTGGTACTAATAGGCCGTGAGGCTTGACATCGTACTTTCACAGTTGATGTTGAAGCCAAGGTAATCGCAATGACAATTCCCTTTTATTCGAACGAACCGTCCCTTCGGGGGCGTTCAAAGGATTAAGGGGCCGGTGACCTTACCGGAGGGGCCACACCTGATTCCATCCCGAACTCAGAAGTTAAGCCCTCCAGGGCCGATGGTACTTCGTGGGCAGCTGCGTGGGAGAGTAGGTCGTTGCCGGCCCCTTTTTTTTTTCCTTTTCATTTCATCAAATCATCAAGTTGTATTTCTTGAACGGCGGTGTGGCGTGCTAACCTTGCCGACTGGCCGTCGCCTTTTGCGCCGCGCCGCATGCGGAGGGATTCATCCCGATGAAGTTCGTGTTCTTTGCCGTGCTTATCGTGGCGTGGCTTGCCGCGCACCGCTATGTTTTCGTGCGTCTGCGCGAGAGCCTTCGCCTGGCGCCCGCGATCCGCTTCACGATTGGTTCGCTTATGATCCTGATGGCGGTATCCTGGCCAGTCTCCAGGATGCTGTCCAGGATCGGCGAGAACCTGGCCGTCCATTTGTTCCAGGGGGCCGGTTCCTACTGGATGGGCTTCATGGCCGTCCTGGTCATGACGATCTTTGCGACGGACCTGTTGATTGCCCTGCCCGCCCGTATCGGGAATCGCAGGCTTGTCCTGTCGCAGGGCGCCCTGGTCGCAGCGCGGAAGGTGTCATTCCTGGTTGCGGTCGCCTCGGCAGTCGTTGTTTCGACGATCGCGATGGCGGTGGCCACCGGCCCGGTCGCGGTCAGGAAGGTTGACATAGCTTCCCCGGCCGTCCCGGCGGCGCTTGACGGACGTACCCTGCTCTTCCTGTCCGACATTCACCATGGCAGCCTGGTCGGCGTTGACGATCTGGACAGGATTGAGGCCGCGGTCAAGTCGGTTCAGTTTGACGTGATCCTGTTCGTGGGTGATCTGACGGACGAGGAAAACGGTGGTGACGGTTCGGCGTTCGAAAGGTTTGCCTCCTGGGGCCGGCTCGGAAGTTCCGGCAGGGCCTTTGCCGTTACCGGCAATCACGAGCGATATTCCGGCGGCGACGCCGTTGTCGGGCGTCTGCAGCAGGCCGGCATCCAGGTGCTTCGCCAACAGGCGGAATGCAACGACGCCGGGCTTTGTCTCGCGGGTGTCGATGACCCGGCGATGCTGCCAGATGGAGTTGGGTTCGATGCGGCAGTCGTCCGGGCGGTTTCGGGCGTTCCGGATGACGCCTTTCTCGTCCTGCTTTCGCACCAGCCGGTGATGGTCGATTTCGTGGCCGGAACCGGTGTCGATTTGATGGTTTCCGGCCACACGCATCATGGCCAGTTCCCTCCCGCGACCTTCTTTACCCCGCTTTTTTATCCTTACTGGGCAGGGCTTTACCGGATACGCGACATGTTCCTGTACGTTTCGTCCGGCGCCGGTTTCTGGGGCCCGCCCCTGAGGCTCGGGAGCCATCCTGAGGTCGTTGCGCTGAAACTGCGGCGAATTTGAAGGCGGGCCGGCGGAATGGCGTTACGGCGGGCGAATTTTCATTCGCCCCTACAGTGGCTGGATTTCATTCGCCCGTACAGTGGCTGGATGTACGCTGCGTTCCTTGTACGGGCGGATTACATCCGCCCGCTGCGGTTCAGCACGTTGCCATCAGGCCCCGGTTTTCGCGCCGATCAGCCGATCAGCCGATCAACGGATCGGCGTCACCCCGGCATCCCGGTTGAAGTCGAAGTACTCCGTCCAGATCCCTTCGCATCTGGAAAGCATCCTGCATCCGGCGCATTCGGGCGGGTGTGTCTTGCCTTGAACGCGATCCCGGCTCCAGTCCCTGGCGGCCTGGTCGAGCTGGCGAACCTCGGATTTGAACTGTGCGGCGAAGATCAGTTCCGACGCGTGGTTCATCCGGCTGCCCAGATGGCACAGTGGAACCGATTCGGTGACGTACGTGCATCCGCTTGCATCGAGAAATTCCATGGCAGCGGTCAGGGACGGCATGATTTCCATGAATGAAGGTATCGCAACGGCATGTTCAGTGGCGGCGTTTCCAAGGCCATGGGGAAAGGTGAAGTTGAATTCGCGCGCCCCGGCCGCGAACCCGATCCTGGCAAGGTCTTCAAGCCGGTCGGCGTTTATGCGCGACATCAGGATCTTCAGAGTGATCTTTTCACCGGCTGCCGCAAGCGCCCGGATTCCTTCCAGGGTCTGTTCAAACGAACCGGGCGCCCTGGTAACGGCGTCGTGAACGAAGGCATCCGGCCCGTGAAGCGCGATTACGAAACGGATTGAAAGCCCCTGAAGTCCTTCCCTGACTTCGGGGTACGCCAGCATCCGGCCGTTTGTCTGAAGTCCAACCGCAAGTCCAAGCGATGTGGCGGCCTTTACCAGTGCAGGCAGATCCTTTCGGATTGTGGGTTCACCCCCGGTCAGGGTCACGACATCGAAACCGCGCGCCCTTGCATCGGCAAGTTCCGCAACGACCTCGGCCGTGGTTCTGAAATCCCGGTCGCCGCGTTCAAGCACGGTCTTGCGCTGATCGGCAATCACGCAGTGGATGCAGTTGTTGTTGCACGCGTAGTGCAGTTTTATGTCAACGTGCCGTTTCATCGCGCCCCGCAAGCAGAATCAGCACTGCGCCCGTTCGTCCAGGCAGACTTCCCGCAGGAAGGCCGCCGCGTCTTCAGGTGGAGTCGGGTTGATGTAGAATCCGGTTCCCCATTCGAATCCGGCCGCGTTTGAAAGTTTCGGCAGGATTTCGATGTGCCAGTGCCAGTCCAGCGTAATCGTTGATCCCCAGCCGGATCGCTGGTTCTGCATGTGATAGGCCGGCGCGGTGTGTATCAGGAAATTGTACGCCGGATCCTCGAGGCTGGCCTTCATGCGGCGGAGAACGTTCCGCAGGTGTCCGGCGAGCTTCAGGAGATCCGCGTCCGTCAGCGCCGAAAAATCGTGGTTGTGCCGGCGGGGAGCAAGCATCATCTCAAACGGGAACCTGGACGCGTACGGACACCAGGTCACGAAGTCGTGATCGACCAGCACCAGGCGCCTGTGTTCCTGCATCTCCTGGGCGATGATATCGCAGAAGATGCAACGCTCCTTTACCTGGTAATGCTGACGCGCGCTTTCCAGTTCCAGCGCGACCGTGCGGGGCGTTATCGGGGTCGCGATAAGCTGCGAGTGCGGATGCGCCAGAGAGGCGCCGGCTCTTGCGCCGTGGTTACGGAAGATCAGGATGTACTTCAGGCGGATGTCGCGGGAAAGATCAATCAGTCGTTCCCGGTAGATCCGAAGGACGGCCGCGATCTCCTCGACGCCGAGATCCGGCAGGTCCTTGTTGTGATCGGGTGATTCAACGATGACTTCATGCGCGCCGATGCCGTTCATCCTGTCGTACTGTCCGACGGCGGCCCGTTCGAGTTCGCCCTCGACGCGCAGAGCCGGGAATTTGTTCGGGATGCAGCGCGCCTTCCATGTTCCGTCCGGATAATTGATCCGGCAGAGCTCAGGTGGCGTCGCGTCTTCGTTTCCAGCGCAGAATGGACAGTCGTGCCCGTTGTCCATCGGCTGGGAGAAGACGAAATCCTGTGGCCTGCGGGCCCTTTCCGTCGCGATGATGACCCAGCGCTTCTGAACCGGGTCGTGTCTGAGTTCCGGCATTAGTGATCCCTCGCCAGGCGGGTCGACTTCCAGTCAGACGAACCAGCCCTGCAGTTCAAATGTGCGGGAGTCCCACCCGAATTCGATCGACGAGTCCCACGGAAAGCGTTCCTGGTCAACGCCGCCGGACTCGATTTCAACAAAGAATGATACAGCCTTTGCGCCCTCGCGATCGCGCTCAAAAAGCAGTGACTGTGGAATCCGGACTTCCAGGACGTCGAGAGAGGCTGCGGCCACCTTTTCGGCGTCAATCCCGTTCCCATCGCCGTCGAACGCTGAAATCGAGAAGTTTCCGTTTTCGTTCAGCATCAGGGAAACGGTCAGCTTGCGCGGCGATTCGAACACGACGCGCACCGTCGATCCCGGCTGGATGAATCCGTTGGCCCCGGCGAACTTCTCTGCCGCCAGGAAGATGGACTCCCGGTCGAATCCGAACCTGACGGCCCCGATCAGCGGTTGCAGTCTGTGGATTGGCCCGTGGCTGAAGCTGCAGATCCCGGATCCCAGCCACTTGTAGTAACTGTCGCGCCTGCCGGTAATCCTGGGTGAAATCATCGCCGAAGGCATCGTAACGGGCAGCCCGGTCGATTCTTCCGATACGGGCCTGTCAAGGCAAGCCGGCGCCTGCAGGCCAGCGTCCTCATAAACCGCGCGCAGGTTGCGCCGAAACAGGAAGTCGAATTCACGTTCGTGGATGGAAGAATGTCCTTGTCCGAACCACCAGAACCAGTCGGATGCCTCGGCCCGCAACAGGTGGGCCTCAACGCTTTCGCGATTCCGTGCCTTCATATCGGATGCCGCGACGGCTTGCCTGGCGGTTGCCAGCATGTCCCATGCCCGGTTTTTTGTCGGCTCCCCAATCCATGTATCGAAGTTACCGTCGATCCACGAGCCGGTGGCAAGCCGGTGAAGGGGCCGGCCCGGCCCGAACCTGTCGATGTACTCGCCGAAGGTAATCGGGTTGATGAAGTCCGAATCGACGATTGCGCCGTAAAGCCTGTCCAGGAACGGGTACCCTCCGTCCTGGTAGTACTCCCAGGCGTTTTCGCCATCCAGTGCAATTACAACGAGTTCGTCTTCCGACCGGGCCGTCGCCGCCCTGGCTTTCATTTCGTCGAGAAAGTCCTGGACAGCCTTTTCGGCAGGCCGCCGGCTGTAAACGAAGCCAATCTGGTCGGAAAGAAAATGGTCGCGGAAGAAGATGGAGACCCCGTTGTATGTCCATGGCCGGCGCGGGCTGACCGGAACGTCGGCGGATGAGCGCGCCAGTATTGCTTCGTCGGTCGCGATCCACCTGATTCCGGCAGATCCGATGATCGAGACCGCCTGGGGCGATACCGAGCCTTCGGCAGGCCACATGCCGGCCGGTCTGAACCCGAAGTACGACTCAAAACGCGCAAGTCCGGTTTCCACCTGGCGACGGGCTTCTTCCGGCGAGTCGAATTGCGACGGCGGCAGGACGACATCCGCCCTGGCTTCGGCGGCCGCTGCCGTTGAACACAGCAGAGGCAGGATGGGATGTGTTCCAGGCGTGGTTGAAAGTTCAACGATACCGGATTTTGACAGATCCCCGTAAAGACCCTTTGTTGCCTTGATAAGTTTCCTGGCTTCGTCAATCAGCAGATCCCGATCGGCCGGACTGAAGCCCTGGCCCTTTTCAACCAGCGCACGTACGGTCGATGTTGCCGACAGCGTCGGTCCGCACCATGAAAGAAGATAAAGAACCGTCAGGTCAGTGATTTCGTTGGGTTTGAGTCGCGGAACGCGGTTTTCCGAAGCGACGGCGGCCCGGTAAAGGTTGCGAAGTCTCACGAAGGCCGGCAGCCCGGCAGCCATCAGATCGGTACCGCCGAAACATGTCCTGTAAAGGTATTCCAGTTCGGCCTCGGCCAGTTCGGACGGGTTTCTGGACATCACCTGCAGGGTTCGCTCGACGGTTGTTCCATCTGCGTATCCCTCAAGTTGATCCAGCAGGCTGGCGGTGAAGTTGACGTTGATGCGCATGGCCGGGTGCCGCAGGACGGTGGCCCCCATGTCATGGTAATCCTTCATGCCGTGCAGGAATGCCCACGGCAGAAGGTTCTGGCGCGAAAACGGCTCGAGGTACGGCGGCTGATGCATGTGCCAGAGTATGGCCAGGTTGATTTTTTTCATCGTTGCCGTCCGCTCTCCGTGTTTCCTGCCGGCGTGATGTTGACAACGCCGGGGTCACGAATAATAAGTTTGTAACGTACTTTGAATCAAGGTGTCGGCAATGGACAGCCACGAAGAAGGCAGGACGTGCACGTCGTTAAGAAATATCGTTGATGCCCTTTGCGAGGTCGAGGGCAACCGCTGGGCCAGGGCGGACTGGTCGGATCCGCGCCGCCTCCCCTCGCGCGACGACCTGATCCGTTTTGTCGATATGATCAGGGCGGTTCTTTTCCCCGGGTATTTCGGAAGTGCCGACATGTCCCGGGATTCCATGAGGTTCCATGTCGGGGCGGCTCTGGACGAGGCGATGCAGATTCTGCACGAGCAGCTTACCAGGGGACAGTGCTTCCTGATGTGCAGGGCGGCGGACGCCTGCGGCAGCACCGGAACCGGGGATTGCTCGGAATGTCGCGAGAAGTCGGTGGCGATTGCCCGCGATTTCATGGAAAGGCTGCCCGAGATCCGGCGTCGTCTGAACACCGACGTCCAGGCTGCCTTTGAAGGCGACCCGGCGCTTCACTCCCCGGACGAGGCGATTTTCTGCTATCCCGGACTGCAGGCAGTGATTTCCCAGCGTATTGCCCATGAGCTTTTTATTCTGGGCGCGCCGCTGATTCCCAGAATCATCACGGAGCACGCCCATTCCATGACCGGAATCGATATCCACCCCGGCGCGTCGATCGGCGACGGGTTCTTCATCGACCATGGAACCGGGGTCGTCATCGGCGAAACATGCGTAATCGGCAACAATGTCCGGATTTACCAGGGCGTCACCCTTGGCGCCAAGAGCTTCCCGCTTGATGAAAACGGCAATCCAATCAAGGGAATTCCGCGTCACCCGATTGTCGAGGACGACGTGGTGATTTATTCCGGGGCCACCATCCTCGGGCGCATCACGATTGGCAAGGGCTCGGTCATCGGCGGCAACGTATGGGTGACCTCGGACGTGTCCCCGGGAAGCGTCATTTCACAGAAACGTTAAGGTCAGGCCTGTTTGGTGATAAAATGCGCCGGTCTGAAAGGGCTCGGCCATGTCCCGGTTCTTCAATCCTGCCTTTGTGAAGGCATTAATCGCCAGAAGGTGGTTTCGGGTATCCTGCGCCGTCGTTTCGGTTGCAGGCGCCCTGTGGGTGGCCTTTTCCCTGGTCATTTTTCCGGTGCTGATGGATTCCGTGCTCCAGACCCTGAACCGGCGCCTGAATTCGGTTTCGGGCGACAGTTCGCTGTCAGTTGGCGGGATCGAACCTTTCCGCGGTCAGGAAATCATCCTGAACGACCTGAACTTCGTCGTATCTGGAAGGAGTGTCCTGCAGATTCCGGTAGTCCGGCTGGGGTTTTCAGCTATCGATGTCATTGGCGGGCAGCGTGTCCCCGAATACGTGATCGTCGAACGGATGGCGGTGATCCTGGATACGGACTTCGACGAATGGGGTGGATTGAAACCGTTGAAGGCCAGGCTTGATGACATTCGATCCCGGCCTTCGGATGTCACGGCTGCAGATGGCGGCCCGTCGCGTTTGAAGCTTCCTTCGCTGACCATTCACGATTCGTCCGTCGGGCTGATTCATCGCGATACCGGTGAGACGATTGTCAGCCTTTCCGGGATCGGCCTGAAGGTTGCCCCGCATGATTACGGTGCTGGCGCTGGCGGACTCGTCGGGTTCAGCCTGGATGGCCGGATGACGTTGACCGGCCTTGAAACCGTTCAGGGCGGAAACGAGGCAGACCTTGAAGTGTCCGGCCTGGTGCAGGGGGATGGTGGTTTTTCCCTGAAGATGTCCTCGGGAATCCCGTTTTACGCGCCCAGGAATCGCCGCCTGCCTGCCGTGATGTCGCTCGGTTCGCTCGAGGTCAGGATGGACGTTGCAGCCGGCAGGCTGTCGGCTTCGCTTGGGGATCTTTCCGTGGGTGGCCTGGGGCAGTTCGTCGATAAGGCCAGTCATGGCAGGCTTCAGCTTGAGGGCGAACTCGGGATGGACTCGGCCGGAATCGAGTTGAAATTGGCCGACATCCGACATTTGTCGACCGTTTCGGTTTCGGATCTTGTGAACCTTTCCCTTTCGGGGGCCAGGTTTTCCGCCCGCTTCCAGGATGGCAAGACCATCAATGCGCGCGACATCGGACTTACGATGACCCCCGTCTCGACGGAGGCCGCCAGTGAGCCTGCGGGCGAAGCCGGCGCCCCGTTCTGGGTCGTTGATTTTTCCGGGCTTGCCGGAACTCGGGAAGATGACTTCTCAGCCGTTTCGCTGACCGGCCGTTTTTCACGCGAGCTTGCGTTCATCGATGGTCACCTGAAGGTTGATGGAAGCCTTCCGATCGTCGTCCTGTCCATATTCCACAACCGGCTGCTGCCATGGGGCGCGCCTTCGCTGGGACTGGACGTTGATGTGATAAACGACGGCCAGTTCTGGAAGATGAAGGGTCATGCCAGGGCATCGAACCTGTCGTATTTTGTTCCCCGGTTGTGCCTTGTGCCGATTACCGGGGTTTCGTTCGAAACCGATTTCGATTTGCTGGCGTCGGTTTCCGAGAAGGTGATCAACGTTTCGGTTGATGCGTTCAAGATCGGATCGATGGAACTTTCCGCATCGCTTGAGTACGAGTTCATGCACGCGCAGCCAAGCGTCAAGACGACGCTGACCATTCCGCGGCAGGACTGCCAGGCCGTGTTCGAAGCCATCCCGCCCGCGATGGTTCCACGTCTGATCGGCGCGAAGGCGTCGGGACAGATGTCCTTCGGTATCAAGTTCGAAGCGATGCCGGGAAGACAGTCGGTCTTCAAGGTCGATGCCGATCTTGACGATTGCAGGGTTCAGACCCTGGGCAAGGCCGTCAACCTGCGAAGGCTGATGTCCGATTCGTACGTTCACAAGGTTGTCGAGCAGGATCGTGACGGCCGAACGGTGGTGATTTACACCGGCCCGGGGAGCAGCAGCTTCGTCCCGCTGGACAAGATTCCGGTTCATGTCCAGCAGGCCGCGCTTGCCACCGAGGACATGAGGTTCTTCAAGCACCGCGGGTTCGCCCCCGGACTGATCAAAAGGGCGATACTGCTGAACATGGACAAGGGCTGGTACGTCTATGGCGGAAGCACCATCACGCAGCAACTGGTGAAGAATCTTTTCCTTTCAAGGGAAAAGACCATGGCCCGCAAGCTGGAGGAAGCGATCATCGTCTGGGCGCTTGAGCGTGAAATCCCGAAGGAACGCACCCTTGAACTGTACCTGAACTGCATCGAATTCGGCCTGAACATATACGGGATCCGTCGGGCAGCCGAGGTCTATTTCAACAAGACGCCGATGGAACTGACGCCGCTGGAAGCGGCTTTCATTATGGCGACGAAGCCGAATCCAAAGTCCGCGTTCAATGTTTATGAAAAGAGACAGATGGGCAAGTGGTGGGTCGAGCGGCTTGAAGGCATCCTGAAGAGGCTGTGGGGCGAGATGAGCCAGATTTCCGAGCGTGAATACGTCGATGCCTATCCATGGATTCCGGTGTTCTGGTACGAGTCCGATGGGATTTACGCGCAGCCGGCGATCGTCGGGGTTCCGGACGTGCCGTCCATGGATGCGCTCGGCCTTGCGCCGATTGTCAATCCACCGATTCCGCAGCCGGTTCCGGTGCCGGCGGCAGGCGATCTGGACGGAGCCGATCAGGATGATGGCGGCGATGACTGGCGTGACGATGGACTTGAAGGCGGCGAAAACGACTGGGAGCGCCGCCAGCGGGAAGATCGCGAATGGCGCATGCGGGAACGCAATGACCGCACCGAAGACGAGTAGAGGCTGACATGGCAAGGTATCTTGGAATCGACGTCGGTTCCGTTAGTCTCAACGTCGTGGTTATGGACGAGTCCCGCCAGGTGCTGGTGCGTCGGTACGTCAGAACCATGGGGCGTCCGATCCAGGCGGCGGTCGATGCACTGTCAGCGCTTCTTGAGCAGGCGGGGGATATCCATTTCCAGGGCGCGGCCGTGACCGGTTCGGGCAAGGATCTGGTTTCCGGTTCGATCGGCGCGGTCGTAATCAACGAGATTGTGGCCCATGCGACGGGCGCCTGGACGATAAGGCCGGACGTCGCGAGCATCATCGAAATCGGCGGCCAGGATTCCAAGTTCATCCAGGTCGGCAGGGACGCCGGCGGATCCCATTATCTTAAGGATCACGCATTTAACGAGTTGTGCGCCGCCGGCACCGGCGCGTTTCTAGATCAGCAGGCTGCCCGGCTTGGGCTTGACCTGGACACGTTTTCGACCCAGGCCGCCGCGGCCGCCCGGCCGGCAAGGCTTTCCGGGCGTTGCTCGGTGTTTGCCAAGTCCGACATGATCCATCTTCAGCAGAAGGCCACGCCTGTCGGCGAGATCGCCGCCGGCCTGTGTTTCGCGCTGGCCAGGAACTACCTTGCGACCTTGTGCAGGGGGCGGCATCCCCAGCCGCCGATACTCTTCCAGGGTGGGGTCGCCTCGAATGCCGGCGTGGTCAGGGCGTTCCGGGAAATCCTGGCCCTTGACGATCAGGCGCTGGTCGTGCCGCCCGACCACGACGTCATGGGTGCTTTCGGCGCCGCGGTTCATTCGAGGTCAAGGCCGTTTGAGGGCGGCCCGATCGGGCTTGCATCGATGGTCGAACGTCTTCGCGCGATTCCGGCCCCCGGTCCCGAGCCATCCGGCCTGGAACCACTGCGGCGCCCTGAATCGACGTTTCTCGAGTGCGAGGGCGAACCTGGCGAAGGCCCCTTTTTCCTGGGCCTGGACATCGGTTCCGTCAGCACCAAGGGCGTTGTCGTCGATTCCGCCGCAAGGTGTGTCGCGCGGTCATATCTTCCCACGTCCGGTCGTCCAGTCGAGGCGGTCAGGGCCGTGCTGGGCGAGTTGAGGGACGCGTGCGGCAAGGCATGCAGGATGCAGGCCGTCTGCTGTACCGGTTCCGGGCGGTATCTTGCGTCGGCTCTTGTCGGCGGCGGGGCCGTCATGGACGAGATTTCGGCCCAGACGGCGGGCGCTGCCCACTTCTTTGAAGACGTCGATACCATCATCGAGATTGGCGGCCAGGATTCGAAATACATCAAGGTTTCAAATGGCCGGGTCGAGCGGTTCCAGATGAACCGTGCCTGCGCGGCCGGAACCGGCGCCTTCCTCCAGGAACAGTCGGGGCGTCTTGGCATCGACATCCGTCGTGATTTTGCCGAAATGGCCTTCCGGTCGGACAACCCGGTCAAGCTTGGCACAAGGTGCACCGTCTTCATGGATTCGGACCTTGTGCATCACGTCCAGCGTGGCACTCCGACTGCCGACATCTGCGCCGGACTGGCATACTCGATCGCCTCCAACTATCTCGAGAAGGTCGTCGGATCGCGCCCGATTGGAAGCGTCGTGCTTTTCCAGGGCGGGGTCGCCCGTAACCAGGCGGTTCACGCGGTCTTTTCCAATCTGCTGAAACGAAAGGTCGTGGTCCATCCGATGCCGGAAGTTTCGGGCGCATTCGGTGCGGCACTTGCGGCCATGCGGGAACCGGGCGCAAGGCTGGATTTCGACCTTGCGGTTCCCCCGGGCGAGGCGGTCACCGACACTTTCGAATGCCGTTCGTGCGCGAACATCTGCGAGATACGCAGGGTGACGCTGGCGGACGGGCGCCGGGCCTTCTTCGGAAGCATCTGCGGGCGCTTCGACCGCCGGGAGGAGACGCCTTCCGAACCGGTGGATGCGTTTGCCGAAAGGGAACGGCTTCTCTTTTTCCATGCGTCGATTGAATCCGGCGCCGATTCTCCGGCGCCGCTGGGTACCATTGGAATACCTTTTGCCCTGAGCATGACCGATTACCTTCCGTTCTGGAACACGTTCCTGCGGGGCATCGGGTTCCGGACGGTGCTTTCCGGGCCAAGCAGCCGCGACATCGTCGAATGGGGACTGGCCCATGTCCCTGGTGAATTCTGTTATCCGGTCAAGGTGCTTTTCGGCCACGTGCATTCGCTGATGGCCCGCGGCATCGAAAGGCTGTTCATCCCGCACCTGAGGATGTTCACGCCGCCCGGCGAGAGCGTTTCGCGATACGCCTGTGCATACACCCAGGCCGCACCGTACGTTGTCATGCAGAACACGGATGCGGACGTGCTGGCGCTGGAGTACCCGGTGCAGGACGAGACCGGCTGGTGGATAAAGGATGTCGCAAGGAAGCTTGGCCTTGACGTCGGCCTGGTGCGCGAGGCGTGGCGGCAGGCCGACCAGGCCCAGTCGGCGTTCGTCCAGGCTTGCCGGAACGCGGGGCGCCAGATCATCGACAGGCTTAAGGTTGAAGGTCGTCGTGGCTGCGTCGTTCTGGGACGCCCCTACAACACGACCGATCGGCATGTGAACCTGAATCTTGCCAGGCGGCTTTCCGCGCTGGACATCGAGCCGATACCGTTCGACTTCATGCCGCTTGGCGATTCGCCGCTTCCACCGCTCTGGGGCCGCGTGCGCTGGGGATACGGGCGCAAGCTGCTGCAGGCGGCAAGGCTGTTGAAGGACCATCCGAATCTTGGTGCGGTCATTCTGACCAATTTCGGGTGCGGGCCGGATTCGTTCGTTGACCAGTATCTGGAAACCGAACTTTCCGGCGTCCCGCACATCGTGCTGGAGCTTGACGACCATCAGGCCGAGGCCGGGCTGGTCACCAGGCTGGAAGCCTTTTCCCGCACGTTCAGGATCAGGCGGTCCGACGCCGCCCCGCCGGAGTTGTCGATGGGCGTTCCCGGCGAGCCCCGGCGTCCGTTGCGGGAATACACATACTACATTCCGTCTTTCGTCGATCATTCGCACGCCTTTGCGGGGGCATTGCGCGCGGCCGGGTGCCGGGTTGTGCTGCTGCCGCCGACCGATGACGAAAGCTGGGAACTCGGTCTGCAGCACGCATACGGCCGTGAATGCCATCCCTTCATATCGTTTGCCGGCGACCTGCTGAAGGCGGCCAGGCGCCCCGATTTCTTGCCGGCCGAGGCGTGCTATTTCGGCCCGTCGTATTTCGGGCCGTGCCTGCTGCCGCAGTATCTGGTCGCGCTGCACCTGATTCTGCAGAAAGCCGGTCTTGGCGACGTGACCGTCATGAACATCGCCGATCCGCCCACGATGAAGGATCTTGGAAGGGGCTATCCGATAAGGCTGGCGCTTGGGATTTACGCCATTGACAGGCTCTTCAAGTGGAAGACCGAGATTGAGCCTTTCGAGGCGAATCCCGGCGAGGTGGCCGCCGTTCACCAGGCGAACATGGAAGCCATCCAGGAGGGGCTCGCGGCCGGGCATTTTTTCAAGGCCCTGCGCGAGTCGGTCGCGCGTTTCAAGGCCGTCGAGCTTCGGCCCGGTTCAAGGCAGCGTCCTGTGGTGGGCATAGTCGGCGACGTCTACACCCGGGTCAACGAGCATTCAAACGATCACCTGTACCGCCGCCTTAACGACCTCGGGTTCGAGGTCTGGACGTCGTGTTCGCTGATCGATGCGTCGCTTCTGGGCGGCGAGCAGCTTCACCAGGAACTGCTACGCAAGGGCAAAAAGGTCTCCGCTGTGGCGGCCATGGCGGCAACCCCCGCGGCGAAGGCCGCTCTGGCGATGGTTGACCGGCATTTCCCGGACGGCATCAGGACTCCGCAGGAGCGCCATTTCAAGGAAGTCCACCAGGCGTCGTCGAAGTATGTCAGTTACTGGATCGACAAGGCCCTGTCGATGAACATCAACAGGATCCAGGAATTCCACCAGGCCGGGGTCGACGGCGTGATCAATGCCATGTGCCACAACTGCATGCTTGGCAACGTGACCGCTTCCCTGTCCGCCTCCATCAGGCGCGATACCGATTCGATGCCGATCTGCAACCTGGTATTCGAAGGCCTGAAATCAACCCACAGCACGAACCGGCTCGAGGCATTCGCGCACCAGGTCATGGCCGGCCGCGAGGCCCGCAATCCGCGCAGCGGCGCCGGAATCAAGGACGATTGAAAGGGATGGACGACCTTTTTGACGTGGTTGTGGCCGGCGGCGGTCATGCCGGTGTCGAGGCCGTTCTGGCCGCGGCGCGTGTCGGGGTGCGTGCCTGCCTGGTGACCCAGCAGGTCGATGCCCTGGGCAGGCTTTCCTGCAACCCGTCGATTGGTGGAATCGGCAAGAGCCACCTGGTCAGGGAAATCGATGCTCTTGGCGGGTTGATGGGCATTGCGGCCGACGCGACCGCAATCCAGTACAGGACGCTGAACACCCAGAAGGGCCCGGCGGTTCAGGCCACCCGCGTCCAGTGCGACAGGCGGCTGTACAACATTTTCGTCCGGGATTTTGTTCTTTCGAGTCCGGGCGTTACGGTTGTGCAGGGCGATGCCGTCGATGTGATTGTCAGGGAAGGCTCGGCCGTCGGGTTGCGTCTTTCAGACGGACGCGAAATCCACGGAAGCGCGGTCGTGCTGTCGTGCGGAACCTTCCTTGACGGACTGCTTCACTTCGGCCAGGAAAAGGTTGCGGGCGGCCGGGTCGGCGAAGCGGCGTCGTACGGGCTGTCGGACAGCCTGCGCGGTCTGGGGCTGTCGGTCGGCCGCCTGAAGACCGGCACGCCCCCCCGGCTGCTTCGGGATTCCCTGGACTTTTCGAAGATGGAAGTCCAGGAATCCGAGGACTCCGCCATATTTCTGTCGGCAAGGACGGTCGAGTCGCCCCTTCCGAAGATTCCGTGCCACATAACCTGGACAACGTCGGCCGCGCATGACGCGATTCGCGGTAACCTGCACAGGGCGCCTTTGTTTTCGGGGCAGATCAGGGGCCGAGGTCCTCGTTACTGCCCATCGATTGAAGACAAGATTGTCAGGTTCGCGCATCACGATCGCCATCAGGTCTTTGTCGAGCCGGAAGGCCTGGATTCGCCGGAAGTCTATCCGGCCGGCCTGGCCACGTCACTGCCGCTGGATGTCCAGAAAGAGTTCGTCCGCCGGATTCCCGGTTTTGAAAATGCGGTCATCAGCCAGTCTGGATACGCGGTCGAGTACGATTTTGTCGATCCTCGCGAGTGTCGGGCCACGTTGCAGGTTCGCTCGGTGCCGGGGCTGTTCCTGGCCGGCCAGGTGCTGGGAACGACCGGATACGAGGAGGCCGGTGCGCTTGGTCTGCTGGCCGGCGCGAACGCGGCCCTTTACGTTCGCGGCCTTGAACCCATGGTGCCTTCCAGGGCGCGCGCATACCTGGGTGTCATGGTTGACGACCTGACGACAAGGGGCGTCACCGAACCTTACCGGATGTTCACATCGCGCGCCGAGTTCAGGCTTTCCCTGCGCGAGGACAACGCGGCCGAAAGGATGCTTGGCGACGCGGAAAGGACGGGACTTGTCGATACGGCGCATGTCGAATGCCTGAAGCGGCGCGCCGCGAACATCCATGAAGGCATCGCGGTGATGAACTCGACCAGGGTAAAGCCCGGCCAGGCCACGGAGGAGGTGCCGGTGTCCAGCGACGGGGCCGTGCTTGCCCAACTTGCCAGGCGCCCGAACGCGTCATGGGATTCCCTTGTCGCACTGGATCCGACCGGCCGGCTGGCGAACCTTTCCCCGGACGAGGCAAGGGCAGTCCTGATCCGAGTAAGGTACGAGGGCTACATTGCCCGCGAGCAGGTCGAGGCGGAAAGGATGGAACGCCATGATTCCATGAGGATTCCGCCCGACATCGAATACGGTTCCATGCCCGGCCTGTCGATTGAACTGCGCGACCGCCTTTCCAGGGAACGCCCGGCAACGATTGGTGCCGCAAACCGCCTTGAAGGAATGACCCCGGCCGCCCTTGCCGCCATTCTTGTCCGAATCAGATAGACCCCGATTGTTAAGATTCTGTAAATTTGGGTTGACTTGTCTTGTATGTCGGGATATACCGTCCGCCATGAATCCAGATTGCGATTATGTCGTGTCACCGCGGTTATTTTCCTTTTATCGGGGGATTTTTATGTCCAGGCTCTTTTCGTTTCTGTCCGTATTCGTTGCAGTTTCCGTTCTTGCCGTCGCCGGTTTCGCCCAGACGGTGAAGCTGGTGTCGGCCGACACCGATACCGCGAAGTACCGCATTGACGGCGCCGCTGGCATCGAACAGGAAGGCGCGGTCGCGACCGCGGTTCAGGCGGCCCTGAATTTCGCCGCCAGTGAAGTCACCGGGGATCCCAACGAGAAGTTGAGCGCCCAGGCCTATGTGAAGAAGAACCTGGCGCAGTTGAATTCATTTGCGACGCCCGGCCAGATCTTCAAGCGCGGTTTCGATGCATCCGGCGACAAGATGATGGTCGGAATGTTCGTGATGGTTGACATCAAGGGACTGAAGGCCCACCTGGTCGCAGCAGGCGTGACAACGACGGGCGCCCAGCTTTCCGACGCAGTCGGCAAGCCGAAGCTTCTTGTCGTCTATAACCAGGGCGACTGCGCCCGTGGTTCCGAAACGTCGCCGATCTGCGCGATCCCGGCGAAGATCAAGGAATTCAACGCCGAGGTCGAAAAGAACGAGGCGAAGATCGACCAGCTCTTCGAAAAGGTCACCGCTTCGGACTGCCTGCGTCCGACCGAGCTTCGCGCTTCCTCGAAGACGACCGACAAGGCCGAAGGTTCAGCCAGTGTTTCTGCCAGGCGGACCGCGGTCGGTGGCGGCGGCATGTTCCATTCGTGGGGCGCCAGCCGCACCAGCGTCAGGGCATCGGCCAGTTTCAAGCGTTCCACCACGACGGAAGCCGCCATGGAACTGATCCAGGCCAGCCCGAATTGCAAGGTCTTCATCGACCAGGCGGGCGGTCTGCTGCGCGAGAATCAGGCGATCAAGGCGAAGAGGGATCAGGCCCAGGATGAACTTGAAAGACTGCGCGCCCAGGTGATGGACAGCGACACGACCACCCTTCGCGTCAACAAGTGGCTTATCGGCGAGCAGTGGGACATCGTTGATGCCGACGCGATCAACAAGGCCCAGCGCAGCCTGGACGCGATGACCTCGACCGAGGGAATCCCGGCCGACCCGGTTGCCGCGACCGCGCTGCTGGCCGGCGCCGACGTGTATGTCGTTCACGACTTCAAGGAAACCAGCCCGGGCGGCGCGTATCAGCTTGTCTTTTCCGTCAAGGCGTACGACGTCGTGACCGGAAAGCTGCTGGCATCGACGGTCGAGTCGTCGAACAAGATGTTCAACGAGGAAAAGGAAAACGCGACGGCCAAGGCCATCGGCAAGGCGATGCCGGTCGTCATCAACCAGATACTTTCGTACTGGTCCTCGATGGCTGAAAAGGGCGTCCCGACAAAGATCGTCCTGCGTGGACAGTTCACCAACGACATCGTTGACACAATCGAGAAATTTCTTGACGAGCGCCTGGTCGATGTCATCGGCAAGTCCGACTGCATGGGTTCCTGCAAGTGGAACAGCGAAATGACCACCAAACAGACCATTTCCGGAACTTACGTTCTGCCCGCTTCCAAGCGTCAGTCGATGCTTCGCAAGCTGCGCCGTTCGTTGAGCGACGAAGGGCTGGAATACGACATCGTCGTTCAATCGCCGACGCTCGCGATTCTCCAGATCCTTTAAGGCACGAAGGGGGCGTTCCGGCGGGCCGGCCCAGTGGGCCTTGTTCCACCGGGATGCATGACAAGTCCGGGATGGTTGTCCCGGCGGAGGGTGATTATGTTCAAGAAGTTCTGGCTGGCTATGATCCTTTGTTTAATCGTCCCGGTTGGGGCGATGGCCCAGGAAGCGACGGATGACGTCGAATTCGACAAGTACAGCACGACAACAGAACAGCTTCTGATGCTGAAGGGTGTTCTTAACACGACCCTTCCGGCGCCGCTGGTCGATAAGTTCTTCTTCATCCACGGCTTCAACCGTTTCAAGACCGCGATCACCGAAAGCGATCCGAACACCGCCGCAGTCCAGCAGTGGTGCATGACGGCCGTTGCCGGCACCCAGACCCGTCGCGGCGCGCTTGACCAGAACATGGAAGTCGAAATCACCCAGCGCGCCGTCGAAGAGCGCTGCTCGGACGTCTTCAAGTACGACGCCGACGTCATCCACAACTGCGTCAGGAAGACGACCGAGGAAGGCAAGCCCTACCTGGCGTGCACCCTGAATTCGAAGATCACGTTTTCGAAGTTCAAGGCGATGGCGGCCAACGGCAAGGTTTCCTGGGTTCCCGACACGACTTTCGGCAAGGGCGGAAAGGTCGAGGTGAAAAGCAGCCAGAGGGCTTCGGCAAGCCTCGACAAGGGAACGACGGTTGAACAGGCGACCGCCAGTGCCTTAAACACCCTTGTTCCGATGACCGCGATTTTCGGCAAGCGCAAGATGCTCGACGTCCAGCAGTTCCAGGTTCACGCGCCGGTAATCAGCGCCAAGAAGGGCGTCGCGAAGTCCTGCCTGGGACGCGACACCGTCGAACTGGACCTTCCGTTCATCGTCATGGTCAACGCCGGCGGCAAGGAAGTCAGGAAGGGCTTCGTCAAGGCCAGAAAGATTTATGACGGATGCGACGAAACCCCGGAGATCCTGGAACAGGCCGCGAAGTCGAAACGGAAGCCGGAAATCAAGCCGATGGAAGCCCAGATCATTCTTGGCGGCAAGGATGTCAAGGCCGGCCACACGATGTGGGAAATGCCCTCGATCGGACTTAACGTCGGTGGCGGTCTGTCGTTCTCCCAGGCGATGGGCGGCGTCGGCTCGGGAACCTTCAAGATGTGGGCCGCGCCAGCCGTTAACGCGGAATTCAACCTT
>Ga0116178_10001128_pt1 | contig 22408 bp, 14 predicted proteins | sample AD_STIC12_MetaG_FD_89880 | JGI IMG/M metagenome (GOLD analysis project Ga0116178, IMG submission 89880) | Active sludge microbial communities of municipal wastewater-treating anaerobic digesters from USA - AD_STIC12_MetaG | ecosystem: Engineered > Bioreactor > Anaerobic > Digestate | place: USA... | reverse complement strand
TGATGACCTGACGCGCAACGAGAACGTAAACCCGGCTTTTGAAATCTATCAGGTGTTTGCCAAACGTTATAAGGAGCGGATGGATTATGTGATGAAGACCCTGATTCAACAGAATTTTGATTACTCGGTTGATGAGTATTATGAAACAGATCGCGATAAAGAAAATTGGGCGAATTCAAAAGAAGAGTTGAATGATGTGTGGAGAAAGATCATCAAAAGTCAGGCGCTCAGTTTGAAGTTAGCAGGTAAAAAGCCAGAAGAGATCACGGAAGCACTTAAAACACGCTACCAGCGATTTAGTAAGTCATTTACACAGTTTAATGCTGAGGATGTATTTACGATTTATATGAATTCCATTACGGAATCGTATGATCCCCACACCAACTATCTCTCACCAAAGCAATCTGATTTATTTAAGCAGCAGATGAGCCTTTCCTTGGAAGGAATCGGAGCCCAATTGCAAGCTGAAAACGACTACACAAAGATTGTAAAGATCTTACCGGGTGGGGATGCACAAAAATCCGGGAAAGTAAACGTGAATGACCTAATCATTGGAGTAGCGCAAGGCAAAGAGGGTGAGATGGTAGATGTAGTGGGTTGGAGATTGGATGATGTTGTTAAATTGATCAAGGGTCCTAAAGGGACTACGGTTCGCCTACTTATTCTGCCAGCCAAAACGGGAGTCAACGGTCCATCGCAAGAAGTTGTATTGGTACGCGATAAAATTAAATTAGAGGATCAGGCTGCCAAAAAGGAAGTTATTAATTATCAGCTTCAAGGCCGGGCTGTTAAGTTGGGAGTTATTTCATTACCAAGTTTCTACATGGACTATGATGCTTACCAAAAAGGAGATCCCAACTACAAGAGTACCACGCGCGATGTAAAGCGACTTATTGGTGAATTGAAAGCAGAGGGTGTTGAAGGAATTGTGATGGACTTAAGAAATAATGGGGGTGGTTCATTGCCTGAGGCTGTAGATCTTACAGGTCTTTTTATTAAGGATGGTCCTGTCGTTCAGGTAAAGAATTCATCAAGTAAAGTGGAAGTATTACCCGATGATGACAAAGAAATATTTTATACCGGTCCGCTGGTTGTACTAACGAACCGCTTCAGCGCTTCGGCATCAGAAATCTTTGCCGGTGCCATTCAGGACTACCAGCGAGGAGTGGTTGCAGGCGAGTCAACTTTTGGAAAAGGAACTGTGCAAACTGTTCTGGATTTGAATAGGTTTATTAATGAGAAGGAGCCTGTTGGAGAATTAAAATTAACTTTTCAGAAGTTTTACCGGGTAACCGGAAGCAGTACACAACACAAAGGCGTACTTCCTGATGTATATTTTCCTTCTGCATTTGATCCAGAGCAGTATGGCGAAAGTGCAAGCCCCAGTGCATTACCCTGGGATGTAATTAAGCCAGCCAATTTTCAAAAAGTTACTGATGTCAATGATAAAGTTATTACCAGCTTGAACAAGTCATATCTGGAAAGGACAAAGTTCGATGTGAGTCTTAAGAAATACATGGTTGAGACCGAAGACCTTAAGAAAAACTTGTCCCAAACTAAAATATCCCTAAATGAAGCAAAGCGCAAAGCGGAAATAGCCGAGGACGAGAAGAAGAAAGCAGACGAGAAACTGGATACCAAGATTACTTCCAAAGAGGGTTTACCAGCAGATGACCTGCAGAACCTGAAAGATGAATATCTCCGCGAGGGCCTATTGATATTAGGGGATCTGGTGACTAAGCGGTTTGGTTAACCTTACTTGCTAACTTTGATCGGGGAAAGTGTGTAGCCTTTTGATTGCAGAAGAGTTAAAAGTCCCCGGCTTCCTTCCAGGTGTGAAACCCCTACTGAGATAAAGGCCACGTTTTCTTTCACCATTCTTTCAATTTTAGGCAGCCACTCTTCATTACGCTTAAAGTAGAATTCTTCAATAAACTGTTCGTTATTTTCGAAGGCGTGGAGCGTATACTTAAAGATCTCCTCCAGGTTACCTTGTGGATAATCTTGCATCAGTTTTCTATACTCTTCCTTCTGCTGATCAAAATTATTTACGCTATGCAACAATGCAGCTGACTGATCTTTAATAGAAAATGAATTTAGGGCCTGTGCTTCCCGATCCACTCCTTCCAGACTGTAGGTTTTAAGCTTATTCTTCTTGGCGTAACGAAGTAGTTCAATGTCATAAAACTTAACTGCTTCCCCTAAGGCTAACCTTGTCATCAAGATAGAGGTCGCCAGGGGTTTTAATTTAGCGTATTTAGTATCAAACTGTTTTCTTGGTATTTTAAACTCGCTTTCAAAAAAATCAGCAACCTTTTTATAATCTTCGGCCGATAAATGTGTCGCTAAAGATTCCCCCTTAGGGAAATGCAGCGCCTTGTTTAATTCATGTTGTGCGTGATGATCTACCTGGTCCTCAATAGCAAATAAATCGGCATGCAAGATGTTCTGAGTAGCTTCCTTAGGTAAGTAGTATTCTTTTTCGCCAATAAATTTGAGCGATCCAAACAAATAGGAAGGCTTGGTAATGCCGTTACCGCTTATCTCCCAAAGGATTGAAGATTCCTGAGCATTTAGGGTCGGTGAACAAAGAGCAATCAGAAAGCTAAAAAGGACGAATTTTTTCATGGGCTAATTTTTGCCTAACAAATAAAAGAGAATTGCCTGTAAAAAAGAAGGAACCCAATCATTTAGCAGAAATGACATCTTTTTTTTCTCTATTTTACAAGCCAAATAGTATAGTTTTTATTCCTGTAACTGCTTTTTACGGCCAATGAGTGAAGAGTTATTAAAAGCCATAGTTCAGCTTTTTGCCATCGTGGCGAAAGAAAGAATTACCGAGGATGAAAGAGCTAATATTAAGGAATTCTTATCCCTCCATCTCAATCAGGAGGCCACCCGCTACTACCTAAGTTTATTTGACGATTTCTGCAAGGCCAATAAAAGGCTTATTGAACCAAGTTTGAATGTGGATGAAGCCACCTTGGAATTTGTAGATGATTGGTCGCAGATAATTCAAATTGCTAAAAAGGTAAACCAGGCTTTAACCATGCAGCAGAAAGCCGTGCTCTCTATTAAGATTATTGAGCTATGCTATGCTGATGGCGAACTTTCAGAAAGACAAAGTAACCTGATTTACTATATCGGGGAAGCCCTTAAAATTCCGCAGCGGGATGTTAAGGCCATGACAACGTTTGTCATGGGGCAGGATATTGAAGAACTGGCTTCCAGGAATATTTTAGTGATTGATGAGGGGTCGGGTGGAGATGATTTTCCAGGACCTCGTATTACCGCCCGGGATCTCACAGGGCTTATTGCCATTTTGCGGTTACAGGATATTGAAACGTACCTCATCAAGTACCTGGGTATAACTCCGCTATACCTTAATAGCGTTCCGTTAAAAAGCCGCAAGATTGATGTGTTTGCCACCGGAAGTTCTATTAGGGGGCCAAAGATTGAACCAATCTATTACTCGGATATTGTAGGAAAGTTTTTACAAGAGGAGAGTGATACGGATATCTCGTTCATTGCTGAACATATCTTTTATCATTTCAAAAGCGGTAAGGCTGGGTTGCAAAACATCAATGTTGCAGAGACTGGTGGAAAACTTATTGGATTGATGGGAGCGAGCGGCTCGGGTAAATCAACACTGCTGAGTGTACTCAATGGATCAGAAACCCCGTCAAGTGGTCGGGTTTTAATCAATGGAATTGACATTCATAAGGAACCTCATAAAGTAGAAGGTATTGTTGGCTTTATTCCTCAGGATGATTTACTGATTGAAAACCTTACCGTATTCGAAAACTTATACTATTCAGCCCGGTTGTGTTTTGGTCATTACAGCATTGAGAAAATTTCCGAATTGGTTGAAAGGGTTTTGCTTAGCCTTGGCCTCTCAGAGATTCGAAACTTAAAAGTTGGGTCACCCCTTCAAAAAACAATAAGTGGCGGGCAGCGGAAGCGATTGAATATCGGATTAGAATTGCTACGTGAGCCTACCATTCTTTTTGTTGACGAACCTACTTCGGGACTTTCCTCGCGGGATTCGGAAAACATCATGGACTTGTTAAAGGAATTATCGCTGCGTGGCAAAATGATTTTCGTTGTTATCCACCAACCTTCCTCCGATATTTTTAAAATGTTTGACACCCTGATCATTCTTGATGTGGGTGGATTCCAGATCTATTATGGTAACCCAGTGGAGTCTGTAAATTATTTTCAGGAAATCATCAATGCAGCCAATAAAACCCCGGGGGCTTGTCCGGAATGCGGTAACATAAATCCCGAACAGATTTTTAATATTATTGAGACACGCGTGGTGAATGAGTTTGGACGGTTTACTCATACCCGAAAAATTTCACCCGGCCAATGGTATCAATACTTCAAACAAAAGATTAAAATCTCTAAGGTTACCGAGGTTCATGATCCGTTGCCCATCGTTCAAAAAATCCCCAATTGGTTTAAACAGTTATGGATTTTCGGCATCCGCGATGTGTTATCTAAGTTAGCGAATAAACAATATATGGTGACCATGCTATTGATGCCACCTGTGTTGTCGTTTTTCATAGCCTACTTTGTTAAGTATTTTGACTTTTTAGGCATAGAGAATCCAAAGTATACATTTTTTCATAACAGCAACATACCGGTCTACTTCTTCATGAGTGTTGTTGTGGCACTCTTTATTGGTCTTATTATTAGCGCTGAAGAAATTTTTAGCGATCGCAAGATTTTGAAACGGGAGCGATATTTGAATTTAAGCAGTAGCAGTTATCTCATTTCAAAGATTTTGATTCTCTTTAGCTTGTCGGCAATTCAAACTTTAACTTATATTTTAGTTGGTAACTGGATTTTGGAAATTCCTTTAACGGAAATCCGTTATTGGCTTATTCTTTTTTCCTGCTCTTGTTTTTCCAATGTATTGGGATTGAATATTTCGTCCGCGTTTGATTCTGCAGTTACTATTTATATTTTAATTCCCCTGCTTATTATTCCCCAATTACTTCTTAGCGGGGTGGTAATCGACTTTGATAAATTTAACCCGAACGTTGGAACCCCAAAGGGAATTCCTGTAATGGGTGAAATTATGGCCTCACGATGGGCTTTCGAAGCCTTTATGGTAACTCAGTTTAAAGACAATCCCTACCAAAAACAATTCTATAAGCTCGATCAGAAAGCCGCCCTGGCTAAGTATAAAAACTTATACTACATCCCTAAACTTAGATCTCACCTGGCATTGGTGATTAATAATCAACGAAGGTGGCGTGACAAATCGGAAAGTAATCCGGTTAAAAAATCGCTGGATTTATTGCGTTCAGAAATTAAGCAAGAATTATCGAGTGTGGGTGAAAATCGTTTTCCGTATTTGGAAAAATTACAGATTGGTAAATTTGATTCAGTGACTTATTATAAGACCGATACTTTTTTGATCAAACTAAATAAATACTATACGATCAGGGAGCATAACGCAACCGAAGCAAAGGATTCCATAATCAGGCAATTAACCAATACCCCGGAAAAGCTGGAATTATTTGACCAAAGTCGAATGAGGTTTGTGAATGAAGCGGTGAACGATTGGGTAACAAATTCAAATGATCCGATGCGGATTGTGGAGTGGAAAGGGGAATTAATTCAGAAGCTTTCACCTATCTATTTTGATGATCATCGGCCAAGTAATCCTTTAGACTTCAGAGCGAATTTTTATGTTCCCACCAAATACTTTGCGGGTAAGAAATTCGACACCTTGTCCTTTAATATCTCATTCATCTGGTTTATTACTATACTTTTATATATCGCACTTTACTTCCAACTCTTTAAGAAACTGGTTAATAGTTTGGAGACATATAGAAAATACAGAGGTAAAGATTGAGATTAGCAGTTCTTTCTTAATTTTAAGCCTTAATTATATACTACTATGAAGTTTAAGATTTTAATTGTCCTTGCTGCATGGGCCATTGGTTTTACATCATGTTCCACTAAGGAAAAAGGCGGGGAAGAAGTCGAGGCAACCACTACTGAGGCTGACCCTAATGAATGGCCAGAATTGGACTCGTTCCATATGATCATGGCCGAAGCATTTCACCCCTATAAGGATTCAACCAATCTCGAGCCCGTTAAACGATTGGCTGAAGAAATGGCATTAGAAGCAGACAAATGGGCCGCTACCTCTTTACCAGAGAAGGTAAACACGGATGCTGTTAAAGATCAACTCAATCAACTCAAGACTGACACACGCTCATTGGCTGATAAAATTAAAGGAGGCGCAAGCGATGAAGAGATTGGCACTTCCTTAAAAGCACTTCATGACAGCTTTCATGGAATTATGGAAGCCTGGAATGGGAGTGGTGAGAAACATGAACACCAGCATTAATCGTTAAGAATTAATTTGAGACGGAGGATTTATTCCTCCGTTTTTATTTATGCTGAAGATAGCCTGGGCGCCTGAATATGTATTATCGCTTCCATCCAATCATCGGTTTCCGATGAGTAAGTATGAAGTGCTTCCACAGCAGCTATTGCATGAAGGGACTATAACCGAGGGCAATATTTTTCATCCTGCGCCATTGGATGAAAAGTGGATCCTGGTTACCCATGATCAGGACTATTGGAGAAGGCTGTCAGCGCTTACCTTGACACCCCAGGAAATCAGACGGACTGGGTTTCCGCTAACAAAGGAACTCGTGCAACGAGAGATTACTATTGCCAATGGAACACTGCAGTGTACAATGTATGCTCGTAAGTATGGTATAGCCATGAACATTGCCGGTGGAACTCACCACGCGTTTACCGACCGGGGCGAAGGCTTTTGCCTGTTGAATGATATTGCCATCGCAGCAAACTACTTACTGTTCGAAAGGCTTGCCAGTAAAATTCTGGTGGTTGATCTGGATGTACATCAGGGAAATGGCACGGCCCAGATTTTTAAAAACGAAAATCGGGTCTTCACCTTCAGCATGCACGGTGCAAATAACTATCCGCTCATCAAAGAGCATTCGGATCTTGATATCGGACTGAAAGATTACACAACAGATGATTTTTATCTGACAACACTTGATATAAATCTTAGGAATTTGATTCAACAAGTAGAACCGGATTTAATATTTTATCAAAGTGGCGTTGATATTTTGGAAACAGATAAATTGGGCCGTCTGAGTATAACCCGGGAAGGGTGTAAGCAACGCGATCGGATGGTTTTGAAGACAGCGCATGATAACAAAATTCCCATTGTGGCCAGCATGGGGGGCGGCTATTCACCGGATTTCCGCGACATCATTGAAGCGCATGCTAATACCTACCGGTTAGCGCAACAGATTTTCTTTTAACCGGTAGTTTGCACAAGTTCATTTTCGATTAACTTTCCTGAAAGTATAAGCATGCAAGCAACCGTAATAACGAAGGAAGAGAAGAGTACACTTTGGTCCGTGATCATGGCCTCCTCCGTGGGCACCCTTATCGAGTGGTACGATTTCTATATTTTCGGAAGTCTAGCAACCATTCTATCACAACAGTTCTTTCCACAAACAAATCCAACGGCTGCATTTCTTTCTACATTGGCAACCTTCGCGGCAGGCTTTATTGTTAGACCTTTCGGAGCAATAGTATTTGGGCGATTGGGTGACCTGGTGGGAAGAAAGTACACATTCATGGTTACACTCATAATTATGGGTGGTTCTACATTTGCCATTGGTTTAATTCCCGGGTATCAAACGATTGGAATTGCGGCCCCCATTCTGGTACTGATACTCCGATTACTGCAAGGCCTTGCCCTTGGTGGAGAATATGGAGGCGCAGCTACCTATGTGGCCGAGCATGCACCGGCAGCCCGCAGAGGGTACTATACAAGTTATATTCAAACTACAGCTACACTTGGTCTCTTCGTTTCCATTGGGGTGATTCTTGCTGTGAGACATTGGATAGGGGTAGAGCAATTTGCTGTATGGGGCTGGCGGGTTCCCTTTCTTGTTTCTGCTTTGCTGGTAGGGATCTCCATTTACATCCGGTTGCGAATGCAGGAGTCTCCCATGTTCAAGAAGATAAAGGCCGAGGGAAAGATTTCTAAAAATCCAATCAAGGAGAGTTTCGGTAAAAAGGAAAACCTGATCATGGTGTTGATTGCGTTGTTTGGTGCAACTGCCGGACAAGGAGTGGTGTGGTATACCGGGCAATTTTACGCTATGACTTTTATTGAGAAAACCTGCCAGGTAGAGTTTGTACAAACCCGTGACATCATTGCGATCGCCTTGTTAATCGGAACGCCATTCTTTATTGTCTTCGGAGCGTGGTCGGATCGGGTTGGCCGTAAATACATCATGATGTCCGGACTTATTTTAGCGGTTTTTCTCTACATGCCCATCTATAAGAAAATGTATTCCCTCACCGATACAACAACCAAAGTTGAATTGACGAGTGAGAAGTCGATTGAACGTAAGCAAGCAATCGGTGCTGGCGGAGATACAACGTATACAGTTAAAACAGTTCGCATTTTTGCCGATCATACAATTAAGACCGAGACCAGCAAACTGAAACCCGATGATAAAACAATCATCGAATCAAAAAGTGAAGTTTTTTTAGCAGGTGATAATTACTGGTTAATGATTGGCCTTGTGGTTGTGCAGGTGTTGTTGGTTACCATGGTCTATGGTCCAATAGCTGCATTCCTGGTAGAATTATTTCCTACCCGTATCAGGTACACTTCTATGTCATTGCCATACCACATAGGTAATGGAATCTTTGGCGGTCTTACACCATTTATTGCTACCTCAATGTATGAATCAAGTAAAACCAGTAATTCTCCGGCCGGAGATCCCTTTGCTGGCTTATGGTATCCGATTATTGTAGCAGCAATCACGTTTGTTATCGGAATGATATTCCTCAGCAACAAGAAGCGAGGTGAGGTTATGGAATAACGTCTGATCCCGATGGCCAAAAAATCGCAATGGACACAAGTGGGCAAGCGAAAATTGGAGTTATCCAATCTCGAAAAAGTCCTGTTTCCTGACGATGGTATTACCAAAGCCGAAGTAATCGAATATTACTTAAAAATTGCGCCCACGCTTTTGCAGCATGTAAAAGGTCGTGCGCTTACGCTGATTCGTTTTCCGGATGGTGTGGGGGGAGAAAGTTTTTATCAAAAGAACCGGCCTGAGTGGGCACCCGATTGGATTGAATTTGTAAAGCTGGGGAAAGAAGAAAAGAAGGATTACATCCTTGCCACGGAACCAGCTTCGCTTGTATGGCTCGCCAACCTCGCTGCGCTTGAATTGCATCAGCTCCACAGTCGCAAGCCCGACTTCGAGCATCCCGATTATATGGTGTTTGATCTAGATCCCCCGGAAGGGTACGATTTCTCGAAAGTAGTTTCCCTTGCACTGGATTTGAAATCTTTTATTGAATCATTTGGATACACTTGCTTCGCTAAAACTACCGGGGGCAAGGGAATTCATATTTGTTGCCCTATTGAACCTCAATGGGATTTTCATACTGTGTTCGAAGCGGCTCAAAACATTGCCCAACCCTATACCGAACGAAATGTTCGTGAAACAACCCTCCAGATAAAAAAAGAAGCCCGTAAAGGCCGCGTGTTGATTGACATCTTTAGAATCCGGTCCGGTCAAAGTATCGTCTCGCCTTACAGTTTGCGCGGAAGAAAGGGCGCACCGGTTTCGATGCCACTTTCGTGGGATGAAATTGCCGCACTGAAAAGCCCACTCGAGTATACCATCAACAACGCAGTAGATAAGGTAGTGCAGGATGGTGATGCCTGGGAGGGAATGGATGCCTATGCGGTAGAGTTGCATACGCATCGAAAAGCAAAAGCGGTGAAAGCGAAAAAACTTCCGGTGTCAAAGAAGCATAAAACTCCAGAGCAGTTAGAATCTTATGAGCAGAAGCGTGACTTTAAAAAAACACCAGAACCCGAAGCCCGGATTATTGAAGGTAGCGGAACCAGTTTTGTTGTGCACCGGCATCATGCTTCGCATCTTCATTATGATTTACGATTAGAGCAGGATGGCGTATTAAAATCGTGGGCCGTGCCTCGGGGCTTGCCTCCGCATCCCGGAGTTAAACGATTGGCAGTGCAAACCGAAGATCACCCGATGAAGTACCTGACGTTTGACGGAGTTATTCCGAAAGGTCAGTATGGCGCGGGCGAAATGTGGATTTATGCGTTAGGTAAATATCAGATCACAAAAGACAAGAAAGATGGATTTTATTTTCGGTTGAGTAGCAAAGAAGTTAATGGGGAGTATCGCATCTATAAAATAAAAGCAAAGGAGTGGTTGTTTGAGCGTGTGGATATGCCCCAGGTAAATTATTTGCAGGATGAAATTGAGCCGATGCTTTCAGGATCTGCCCTTAAGCCTCCGGTGGGAGATAACTTCATTCATGAAATAAAGTGGGATGGCATCCGTGCGCTGATTGCCGTAGAGGATGGTCAGGTGCGAATCCGAACGCGAAACCAGAATGATGTAACTAAACAATTTCCGGAGTTAACGGTGGCCGACAAATCCTTTCGCGCTACGTGCGGACTTTTTGATGCCGAGATTGTTTGTCTTGATAAAAGCGGTAAGGCTGATTTTAAAAAAGTGATTCATCGGTTAATGAGCACGGGCGAAACCACCATTCAAAAGAATGCAAAGACCAGCCCTGTGTATTGCTACATCTTTGATTGCTTGTACATGGATGGGCGAAGTTTGATTCATGAACCCTTGGTAAAGCGGAGAGAGTGGTTGAAGGATGCAATTAAATCGGATACCCCTTACCGCATCAGCGAAGCGGTAGAGGATGGGGACGCTTTGTTCGAAGCGGCTCGTGAACATGAACTGGAGGGCATTATCTCAAAAGATAAATCGGGTAAGTATTTACCAGGCAAGCGATCAGATCTTTGGTTAAAAGTTAAAGTACGCAATACCCGTGAGTGCGTTATTCTCGGTTATAATCCCGGCAAGGGCGAACGCAGTGTTACGTTTGGCGGGTTGCATATTGCCGAGCGCGATGGCGACACGTTTCTATATCGGGGAAAAGTAGGCACCGGCTTTGATGATGCCACGATCAAAGAGATTTTCAGGCTGATAAAAGCGCTAAAGGAAATCAAAAAGCCGATAGCTGATAAAGTAATGGACGAAAAGATCAGTAAATGGATCGAGCCGAAGCTGATTGCTGAGATTAGTTATGCTATGATCACCAAAGATCAACAATTTCGCGAGCCCGTGTTTGTGAGGTTGAGGCCCGATTTGACGTAAGCCAACCATTTAGTAATTTTATTCTCTCACATTTCATAAAAATGTCTTTCAGTAAAATTCTAAAACGCGAACTAGAAGTTGCCTTTTCTAAGCAATCGCAGCCGGTATGGTTTAGAATCCTAAAGTATATCCTGTTGGGTTTTATACTTTATTTTTTTTGGGGAAGTCAAACCCTTTGGATCATTTTGATAATCCTGGTTGTGTTAGCCATGATAATGCATTTTTGGTATCGGTATAAAACCCGGGGCTGGACAAAAAGCTATGGCATGTGGAAGCATGACAAGGCAAATCAGGATTAAAATTCTTCTTTTTAAATTAGCTCAGCTCGTTATTCGATTCCGGTAATTCCCGTTTAACCTGTAATAGGTTGCCTTCATCGATCACGGCCGCATTTCCTTGCTGAATTTCAAGGTTTACTTACTGCCTCCGGTATACAGGCTATAAAATAGCGGGTATGAAGCGATCCATGATCATGATCTTAGTTGGGCTCTTGTATGTTGGCATAACAGAAACAGTAGCGCAAAAATTTAAAAACAAGAATAAACCTACTTGTGAGGGCAACAGCTATTCATCTGAAATCATCAGCAGGGATGTAATTTCTGAAACCTGCGTTGAGTATGAAGTCAAAGTATCGTACGATGGCACTCGCGCTTTCGGCTTATCCCATTTTACGCTGGCCATTCCTTGTGGGGAAGTGAAAAACATTAGCAACTCTGAAAACTGGAAACAGGTTTTTGGCAAAGATCCCACTACGGGGGTCTATGGACTTAAGATAGACGACATCAATGGCTTTGGCGAGAAAGGGGCCGATAGTTTCATCATTAAGTTTACCTGGTGCTCTGATAGTTCATGCGAAAAAGAACTGGGTGTCGTATCCTACAAAGCTGGCCTATGTATAGATTATGATACATTAACATTTGATTATAACGATGATGGGAATGGAGACGGTGGAGATGACAATGGTGGTGACGATAACGGTGGGGGTGATGAGGATGGGGGAGACGATGAGAATCCAGGTGATTCAACAAGCACATGCTCTACACTGGCAGCTCAGGTTCAAAAAGTAAACGCACTTTGTGCGGGTAGCAACAGCGGTCAACTGCAAGTGATCATTCAGGATGGAACCGAGCCTTATACCTATCGATGGACTACTGGTGAAACTACATCAGTCATTCAGAATTTAATTCCGGGTAATTATGCGGTTACCATCACCGATGCAAACAGTAACACCCTTACACTTTCCGAAACAATTAGCGCACCAGAAGCAATTACGATTACGGAGTCAGTTATACATCCATCTTGTTCGGGAAGCATCAATGGATCTATTGACGTAACGATTACCGGAGGGACCGGAGCCTATATCGTAACTTGGAGCAATGGATCAACAGAACAAGATCTTACGAACCTGGCGAGTGGTGCTTATGCAATTACAGTTACCGATGCAGCAGGGTGTGTAATACAAAAAACAATTACCCTGAATAATACAACATCGCTGGTCGTTGGTGTTACTTTTACGCATCCCACGTGTACCCAAAATAACGGCATCATTAATATTACACCCAGTGGTGGTGTAGCTCCTTACACCTATTTATGGAGTACCGGAGCTACGACCGAGGATCTTCAAAACGGAAGTGCCGGAACCTATTCGGTTAAGATTACAGATGCCATAGGTTGTTCCATTGATAAAGTTTATGCCCTTCGTATAGTCAGTCCGATATTACTTACCTATGTGGTAACACCTACTACGTGTGTGGACAGTGGCGTGGGAGCTGTTAGCCTTATGGTAACAGGTGGGACAGCGCCATATACCTATCTATGGCAAGATGGTGCAACCACAAAAGATCGCAGCGGATTAAAAGCGGCCCTATACAAAGTTACGGTTACCGATGCCGTGGGTTGTACCGCATCTACAAACATCAGTGTATTTAAAAAAACATTTGAAGTTACCAGCCAGGTAGTAGAGGCCAAATGTTCCGGTGACCTCGGCTCGATAACGATTTCTCCGATGGATGGCATTTCTCCCTATACCTATTCATGGTCTACAGGCGATACGGATAATTCAGTTACGGAATTAGCAGCAGGCGTTTATTCTGTTACGATAACAGATGCCAGCGGGTGCAGCCGTACCATGGTGTATGTTTTAACTACCCCTTCAGCAATCACTGCAACCAGCGTTACAAGCAACGCTCAATGTAGCGCGGAAGGTGCTTATGCCATTGACCTGACCGTAAGTGGTGGAAAATCTCCTTACTCCTATGCCTGGTCGAATGGCGCCACCACGGAGGATCTCAACGGATTAAATTCAGGAACCTATACGGTTGCGATTAAAGATGCTAATGGCTGTACAACTACTCATGAAGTGGTTATCAATGCGACTACTTCAACATGGAGTTGTTTGATTAGTTCACCATCGGTTCAGGCAGTTTGTAAATCGGTGGGTAATATACTTTCAACCCCCGTGGCCGGTGCAACTACCTACCAATGGACTGTTGCCAGTACGGATAACAGTTGGAGTATTACGGCAGGAAGTACTACAAGCTCCGTTGTGTATACGGCTGGAAACGCGGGTAGCTCAGCCACCTTCACCCTTGCTATCACCTATGCAGGGTGCACGCAAACATGTACGTATAAAACGGCAACTAGTGGTTGTATTGAAAAGGATAATACAGGTGGCGGAGATCCCTCTACCGGTGATCCTTGCGCAACCGATAGTACCTCGGCACCAACCACAACTCCGGAACCGGTAGAAACAAAGCCAGTAGAATCTGCGGTAGAAGAGGAAGATCAAGAGCAGGAGGAAATCAAGCTTAACGTATGTGCTTATCCCAATCCTTTCATTGATCGCATTAAGTTTGAATGGACCGCTCCGGCTGATGACTATGTGCAGGTGGATATCTATGATGGATTGGGTAGAAAAGTCTGCGAGGTTTTCAGTGGCCAGGTGCGAAAAGGACAATCCTGTAAAGCCGACTGGATACCCAATGGGCAACAGGATAAGACCATATACTTCTATAAGTACAGATCCTCAAAGAAGGTAGAACAGGGCCGGTTGCTGAAGAGGTAATTGAAATAAATTCGCTTGCCTTTGCTGCTGTTACCTTAATAATTAATTCTGTCATTCCGGGCGAGTGAACAAATTGTAAATTTTAACTCATTTATCAACGAGACCCGGAATCCCGCAAGGGTTAGTCATAATAGTTTTCCATAGTTGGGATCCCGGATCGCGTATTTCAGTTTTCAGTTGTGGGTACACATTCGGTTAACTTGTCCGGGATGACAGCTCCGTAGAGAGTGTCACCTGAGGCACTCGAAGGGTAACATACAAGTTAACGTGTCGGGCATTTCATCAATTAAATCTAAGAAATCCCACCCTCCCGGTAACCTTTTTCCCCAATATGAGTATCATATTTCAAACCCGCATCGCATGTTTAAAAACTACCTCGCTATCTCCCTGCGCAACATCCGCCAAAATACCCTCTACGCTTTTATCAATATCTTCAGTCTCGCCATTGGGTTGGCTGCGTGCCTTGTAATTTATTTGTTTATCACTGATGAGAGCAGCTTCGATGCCTTCCATGCTAAAAATGAATCCATATACCGGCTCGATGAAGTCCAGAATTTCCCCGGTACCAACGAACAAAAAGTAGCGCTGTCTATGCCCGGCATGGGTCCCGCTTTCCTTAAAGACTTTCCCGAGGTAGCAAACTTTACCCGCTTCGTTAACCGGGGCAATCAATTGGTGATAAAAGGAGAGAACCGGTTAATCATACCGTCCATTGCCTATGTAGATAGCACCTACCTCGAGATTTTTGATTTCGAGGTGTTACAGGGTGACCGTAATACCGCCCTCGATGAACCTTATGTCATGATGGTAACCGAAGAAACAGCTCTCAAATTTTTTCCGAGTGTAGATCAGGCCATGAACAACACACTCACGTGGCGCGACAAAGAATACAAGATCACCGGCATTTTAAAAGAGGTGCCCGAAAATTCACATATGCAATTCGATGCACTGGCATCGGTAGCCACCATTGTTACCGAAGACAACGAGTTCAACGACCGCTGGGGCGGCAATTCTCTTAACACCTACTTTGTGCTTCATCCCGGTACCGACATCCCAGCGCTGGAAAGCAAGTTTCCAGCCTTCATGTCGCGGCATATGGACGACCCCGATATTAATAAATTTTATAAACTCTACCTGCAGCCACTCAACCAGGTGCACCTTGAGTCTATTGATATTGAACATGATTATAACAACTACCGCAAGTTTAATGGCAGTTACCTTGATGTATTTTATGTAATCGCCTTGTTCATCCTGCTGATTGCTGCCGTGAACTTTATGAACCTAACTACAGCCCGCGCCTCACACCGATGGAAAGAAATTGGTGTGCGCAAAACGGTAGGCGCAAAGAAGCTGCAACTGTTCAGCCAGTTTATTTTTGAATCCGTGTTGCTGGCCTTGTTTGCATTGGTGTTGGCCGTGCTGCTCGATTTATTATTTGTGCCCTTGCTCAATAGTGTAATCGGCCGCCAGTTGTCGATGAATCTCTTCTTTGAAAACTATCTCAACATCCTGCTGGTGATAGCGGCTACCCTCGTGCTCGGATTTCTCACTGGCATTTATCCGTCCTTTTACATGACTTCCTTCAATATGGCGCGTGTGTTGAAAGGAGGCGGTAAGGGAGAAGGTCGTTCACTGTTCCGCAGTGGACTGGTAGTTGTGCAGTTCGGCCTGGCATTGGCTATGATCGTAAGTACGCTGATTGTTGTACAACAATTGAGCTACATGAAGAATGCCGACATCGGGTTTAATAAAGACCAGATCATGCTGGTGGATATGAACCGCGAAGCCAACGAGAAATTTGAAACAATGAAACAGGAGTTGCTCAAAAACTCGCTGGTCAAGGGCGTTACGGCCAGCGGCCAGCGCCTCGGCAACAATTTTCACCAGTGGGGATTTAAAGTGAAGGCCGATACCGGGGTGATGGAGATAACACCCAGCAACGTAAACGTAGACTATGATTATCTGAAAGTGTATGGTATCCAACTAGCCGAGGGTAGAGATTTTTCTAAAGACAATGCCAGCGACAATGGCCGGTCTTTCATCATTAATGAGACTTTTGCTAAAGAACTGGGCCTGAAAGAAACCGTGGGCACTCCGGCCGGGCATGGCTGGTATCACAACGATTCGCTGGGCACTATCATTGGTGTGGTGAAAGACTTTAATTTCAATTCCCTGCATTACAAAGTGAATACGCTCGAGATGGTGGTTCACCCTGAATGGGGTTATGACGAACTCTCAGTAAAAATTGATGGCGCCCGCACAGAAGAAGCCATTGCGCTGGTGAAAGGGATCTGGGAGCAGCAGATCACCAGCTATCCGTTTGAGTATTCTTTCCTTGATCAGCACTTTGAAAAATTGTATCAATCCGATAAGCAGATGAGTGCAGTAGTTACCGTGATGGCCGGCCTGGCAATTTTAATTTCGTGTATGGGCTTGTTCGGACTGGCGGCCATTACCACCGAAAAGAAAACAAAGGAGATTGGCATCCGCAAAGCATTGGGTGCTAGCGAAACACAAATTACACTCCTCCTCTCGCGCAACTTTGCCTGGCTGATTGTACTGTCTTTCATTATTGTATGCCCGATCACGTATTATTTACTCTCGGGCTGGTTAGAGAATTTTGCCTACCGCATTGGCATCAATCCTTTCTTGTTTTTGCTCGGGGGCGCTATTGCCATGGCTATTGCGTTGCTCACCATTAGTTTCCATACGTTGCGATCTGCAAGGGCCAACCCTGTAAATGCATTACGGTATGAGTGATGCTTGTTTTTAAAAAAATAACTGGAAGCGCCTAAGTATTTTCTTACGCGCTTTTTATTTTTTGAAAAACCTAATAAAAATTGCAAGCCCGAAACCAGCTTGGATATGAGGGAGTGCTTATCTTGGTATCCATAATATGATATGACGAGTATCACGCAATAATTCTTATGAACAATAGGACATCATACAATAGAATTGCAAAACAGTGGACAGATATTCGAAAAAATTCCTTTGTTAGCCGACTTGTTGTAGATTTTGCGGACAAAGTAATGCCAAACGGACATATTTTAGACATTGGATGTGGCTCAGGTCTTCCTTTAACAAAGTATTTAAGCCAAAGAGGCTTTAGGGTAACGGGTATTGATGCTGCTCAAGAAATGATTGCAATAGCAAAATCATCTTCTATCGAAAGGGCAGACTTTATCATTAGTGATTTTCTTGATTTTATTACTAAGGACAAGTTTGACGCTATTATTGCATGGGACTCACTTTGGCATTTTCCAAAGACTAAACAAAACAGTCTTTACCCTAAAATCGCAAGTATGTTGCGAGCTAACGGTTATTTTCTTTTTACCCATGGGAATGTAGATGGAGAACACATAGACACGATGATGGGTGAACCTTTTTATTATAGTGCCATATCACAACAAGACATATATCGACAACTCACCAAAAATGGTTTTGAAATTGATTATGCATTCAATGACTTTATAGAAAATAATTCTCACAGGGCATGTGTTGTTCTTGCGAAGAAACTCTGACAGACCTTCGCCTTGGTTGGTGTTGTGTGAAGGCAGGAGAGTGGCTCACCAACAAAGAAATTATCTCAACCATTCACCAGGTAAACAAAATATGAAACCAAGAATTACGGTCATAACATTAGGTGTAACAGACCTGGATAAATCAGTTGAATTTTATCAGCACGGCCTCGGATTCCCCACGCAAGGAATCATCGGTAAAGAATTTGAATACGGTGCAGTTGCATTCTTTGATTTGCAAAATGGTTTGAAGCTTGCCCTTTGGCCACGAAAAAGTATCTCCCACGACACCCTGATTCCACTGCAAAACACATCTGAAACAGAAATTACGATCGGTCATAATGTGGGTAGTAAAAAAGAAGTTGACGAGGTTATGGAGCAAGCGAAAAAGGCCGGGGCAAAAATTATCAAACCTGCCGCTGAAACCTTCTGGGGTGGCTATGCTGGTTATTTTCAAGACCCGGATGGACATGTATGGGAAGCAGTCTGGAATCCTCAAATTGAACTTGTTGAGTAGTCGGAAAATTACAATCTTAAACTCCCCGCTTGTTGATGATGGGCATGTGCCTCATTGCATAGGCTCCACGAACAAGGAAGATGAGAAACAATTGGAATAACAGTTTAAGTTGTAGTGTCATTCCGGGCGACTTCGCAGATGTAAATTTTAGCTCATCACATCAACGAGACCCGGAATCCCGCAAAGGTTTAATTATAAAAGTTTTCCATAGTTGAGATGTATTCGTATTCAGTGTCTCGATCGCCTTTGTTGGTGTGACAGCAGAAGAGTGGCTCACAAATAAAGATTTACCGCTTAAAACTATCCTCAAAACCGATCCTTCCGTTTCTATACCTACTGGTTTTATTGGCTTCACTATTATGACGTAACCTTAAAATTGAGCTAAACAAGATCATGAAATTTACCGTCACACTTCTGGCCCTGTTGGTAAACAGCCTTCTCTTTGCACAGCAGCCTACCGTTCCCAAAATTGATCCCGCAAACTTTACGGTGGCTGGGCGACAGGTTTCGTATGCAGGTGAAGTCGCCCATTTAAATGCTAAAAACGGTGCGGGGTTTCTCTGGCTCAACAACTTTACCTTTACGAATGGTACCATCGAGCTGGACATAAAAGGTAAAAATACGCCCGGGCAGAGTTTTGTAGGCATGGCATTTCACGGGATGAATAATGAAACGTATGATGCCGTGTATTTCCGCCCGTTCAATTTTAAAAACCCCGAACGAAAATCACATGCTGTCCAATACATCTCTATCCCCACCTATGACTGGCCAACGCTGCGCGAGAAACATCCCGGTAAGTATGAAAACACGATCAATCCGGTGCCTGATAATGAAGAAGAATGGTTTCATGCCCGGATTGTAGTGAATTACCCGCATGTAAAAGTCTATGTCAATGGCTCAGCCCAACCTACCCTGGAAATAGATCAGCTTAGTAATACCAAGCAGGGTAACCTCGGGTTCTGGGTTGGCAACGGCTCGGAAGGCTGGTTCAGGAATTTAAAGATTACACAGAGTAAGTAATCCCACCGAGACTTAACAAGGAGACGTGGCTTCGGTCAAATACGAGTAAGCTTCAACCAAATTCCACCTTTGTTAGTGTGCGTGGACCAAGGGCTTTAGCTCCACCAACAAGCAAGTTGAGATGAGGATTGTTGGTAAAGAACACCAACAATGGCGGAAAAATCAGAGCCTGGGTGCGCATGCGCATTGTTTGAGTTGAGAGACATATCGCTTGGTGTCGTAGCCGGTTTATCTGTGATCATTGCCGGGCTGACTGGAATTGTAGCCGGGTTGTCTGGAAGCGCGTACGCATAGGTTGAGAAGAGAGACGGATCGGCTGGTATCGTAGCCGGTTTAGTTGAGATCGTTGCCGGACTGACTGGAATTGTAGCCGGGTTGTCTGGAAGCGCGTACGCATTGGTTGAGAAGAGAGACTGATCGGCTGGTATCATAGCCGGTTTAGTTGAGATCGAAGCCGGGCTGACTGGAATCGTAGTCGGGTTGCCTGGAAGCGCGTACGCATTGGTTGAGAAGAGAGACTGATCGGCTGGTATCATTGCCGGTTTAGCTGAATGTTGAACCTTCCTGAGATAGTCTACAATGGCACAGAGAGCCGATGCCAACACAAAGCGAAGGATCTAATCATGGAGCAGACAGGAATAATAGAACCTTGCAATTTTTTATTTTTCAGCAACTAGATGATAAACGGCTCGATCAGGATTTAAAAACAACACCTTATTTTGCTCAACATCGTAAACAAGCATAAAACACCTTTATGAAAAAAACTCTACTTCTTTTGGTTTGGCTTATCGCGGGCGCAGGCTATGCCCAGATCATGCCGCTTACGACAGAGCCCGATGGTGGAAACCGGAAGGCTTCGGTTTCCGAGCAAATCGGAATTGTAAAAATTGAAATCAATTACAGTCGGCCCGGTGTGAAAGGCCGGGAGGGCAAGATCTGGAATACACCAATTGCGCATTACGGGTTTGTGGATCAGGGGCATGGCACCAGCACAGCAGCTCCGTGGCGTGCCGGAGCGAATGAAAATACCACCCTTTCGTTTTCGCAACCTGTGAAGATTGAAGGCAAGGATTTGCCAGCCGGAAAATATGGTTTCTTTATTGCCCTGGGCGAAACAGAAAGCACCTTGATATTTTCGAAAATCAATACTTCATGGGGCAGTTTCTATTACGATGAAACCCAGGATGCTTTACGGGTTATGGTTAAGAATCAATCGCTCGACAAAAGCGTGGAATGGTTGAAGTATGATTTTACTGATCAAACCGAAAACAGTGTGCGGATTGTAATGTCCTGGGAGAAGCGCGCCATCCCGTTTACGGTAGAAGCAGACACAAAAAAGTTACAGTTTGAAGTATTTAAAAACGATTTCAGGACGACAAGGCCATATTACGATTTCGTTGATGCGGTTTACTGGTGTGTGCGCAATAACTATGAATTGGAGCAGGCGCTGGCGTGGGCCGACCGGGCTATCTATTTCCGGGTGATGGGTGAAAAGAATTTCCGGACCCTCAGCGCTAAGGCTGCCGTGCTTGTCGCAATGAATCGCCCGCAGGAAGCCAACAAGGTAATGGAAGAGGCCTTGCCATTGGGTAACATGCTGGAGCTTCATTTTTATGCAAGAACGTTGCAGTCGCAGCATCAACCGCAGGAAGCCTTTAAGGTTTTCAAGATCAATTATGATAGATATCCGAAGGAATATACTACTATCCTGGGCATGGGCCGGGGCTACTCAGCCCTCGGTGAATACAAAAAGGCGTTGCCTTTTATGAAGCAGGCATTACCGCTGGCTCCGGATGCTGCTAATAAAGCGCGTGTTGAAATCATGATTAAGAAACTGGAGGAAGGGAAGGACGCAAACTGATTTTACGGTACTCTTTCTTTTCATTGTTATCAGCCTCAGTTTGTCTAAGGCTACTTTTTTATGCCCCCGGCTTTGTTGATGTTGTGTGTGAGCAGTGCATTGGCTTCACCAACAAGTACGTTGAAGATTTGTTAGTGAAGCATTTGCTTCCTGATTGGGCCCGACCAATCCGCGCAAGGACCTCGCGTCCGCAGTGGCGAGAAGCATTGCTGTGAGAGAGAAGATTGAAAAAATTAAGCTACTTTTTGATCTTTTTCAGAGCGAAGTTTTCCAAATATCCGTAAGCATTGAGAAATTGATTTTTATCGTATTCACTCATCTCTGCGGAAGTTCCACCTTCAATACAATGCACTCCAAAACACAGGGACCTTGACCATCCGTCATTTACAACATTCATGCTCATATCGGAACGTATTTTGTCCACATTTAACTCATGCATCTTTTTCAATAGTTCATCGCGTTCGGATTTTGCGAGAGCAAAGGAAATTTTCATAGGTGCGTTTATGCTTGAATTTCTCAAATAGGTACAGGAGTCATAGGTAAAGGTTAGGTAGGTTGAACTACCATCCATACCGCCACTATGAGATAGGGATATGGTAAAATCTTTGGCCCATGTCTTGGGTAATTCAAAGGCAGGATCGCCTGACGATAAATGGGTGAGGATAGCGAAAACTGACAGCAAGGAGTTCATAAGATAAAAGTTTTATTCATGGTGTACTGCTAAGATGCAAAAATCAGAAGATTCCATAAAATACTAAGCTTTTTACATCGCTGGACATCCCTTGCTATTGCATCCAGCGCTGCTTCCAAAGTAAGCTTTGCGGTTGCGAATTTGAATCACCCCCTTTTCATTCAGGATGCGCATTACCCGAATCACTGTCTCTACCCGCAGGCCTGCCATCTCAGCTATTTGTTTCCGGGTAAGCCGAACCTGGTTGCACACAGCACAAACATGATCCTTCTTTTCATGCAGGTAGGTTAACAACGAGCCAATAATCTTTTCCGGATTATTGTTTGCGATCTCCTTTAACAGGAAAAATTTGAAACGCAGTCGCTGGGTTAACAAATTCGAAAATGAAAAATGAATGCGGGGTTCATCCACCAACAATTTATGAAAGGCCTCTTTCGGAAGCCGCAAGATAAGTGATGACTTGTTGGCAATGGCCGTTGCTGCATAAACACCGTCAT
>Ga0116178_10001119_pt1 | contig 22540 bp, 22 predicted proteins | sample AD_STIC12_MetaG_FD_89880 | JGI IMG/M metagenome (GOLD analysis project Ga0116178, IMG submission 89880) | Active sludge microbial communities of municipal wastewater-treating anaerobic digesters from USA - AD_STIC12_MetaG | ecosystem: Engineered > Bioreactor > Anaerobic > Digestate | place: USA... | reverse complement strand
GAGGGCGGCGGGCTCATTTATGATTTTTCGAAGCCGCTCGTCGAGAAGCTGGGGAAAAAACGTATCGGCTCGGTCCGGCTCGGTTTTTCCGATGGGATCATCCGCAAAGAGATCAGGAGCATGGCCCAGAACATCATCCTCATCGCGTTGTTGTTCATCGGCGTATCCGTGGTGGGGGCGGTTGCGCTCGCGTCGTTCATCATCAAGCCCATCCGGCAACTCTCGGAGGGCGCGGCGATCATCGGGACCGGAAAGCTGGACTACAAGATCACCGTGTCGTCGTCCGACGAGATCGGCCAGCTGGCCAATGAATTCAATGCGATGACGGAACACTTGCGCAAGGCGCGCGACATCGAGATCGAGCAGCGGATCATGCAGGAACAGTTGGACCTGGCCAAGGAGATCCAGGAGGGCCTGAACCCGATGGCCTTCTACGACAAGACCGGCGTACAGATAAAAGGATACACGAAAGCGGCCAAGGGGGTGGGGGGCGATTACTTCGACTATGTGGACATCGATGAGCATCGCGTCGGGGCGCTCCTCTCGGACGTGTCCGGGAAGGGCATCCCGGCCTCCCTCGTAATGGTGATGATCCGCACGGTGTTCGTGACCTACATCCACCGGAAGGACATCAGCACCGCGAGCGTGGTGCGCGCCATCAACGATTCCCTGAGTGCCGATTTCGCCATCGACAAATTCGCGACGCTGTTTTTTCTCATCTATGACCGGCGGACGCGCGAGCTCACCTTCACCAACGCCGGGCACGGGCCGCTCTTCTGCTATCGGGCCTCGATGGGCGCCTGCACCATCACCAAGCTCGACGGGATGCCCATCGGCATCACCGAGGACGTGGACTACCAGCAGGCGCGCGTGAAGCTCAACCCCGGCGACATCGTGGTGATGTATTCCGACGGCGTGACGGAGATGCGCAACGAAAAGAGGGACGAGTATGGGCGCGCTCGGCTGCAGAAGCTGATAATCGACAACAACGAACGCAACGCGAACGACATCGTCGAGGCGATTGTGGCCGATGTGAACGACTTTCGCGGGAACGCGAGCCCCCACGACGACATGACCACGCTGGTGCTCAAGGTCGTGTAGGGATGCGGCGGGTTAAATGAGTTCGTCCTCGCCCTCGTAGATTTTGAAAAACCGGTCGAGCGTGGCGAGCTTGAGGATGTTGAGGACGTCCTCGTGGATATTGAGCAGGCCGAAACGGCCGTTATGGGCCTTCATCTTTTTCTGTCCGGCCACCAATGCGCCGATGCCGGACGAATCCATGTAATTGACGTTTTTCATGTCGACGATAACGCTCCGGGACGTGCCGTCGGTGACGCTGAAGAGCGCCTTCTTCAGCTCGCTCACATTATACAGGTCGACCTCGCCATTCACCTGGATAATCTTGTGTTCGCCCATATCTCGAAATTCAATTTCCATCGGTTAACTCCGGAGACGGTCTTTTATGTCGGCCTCTCCTGTCTGGGGCCCATCAGACGCGATATCGCTTTTTGTTAATGTGTATTTCCCAGCCAAAAAATTATGTCAAGTGGTTTTGGGTAAAATGCCCTAAAAAAACGGTGGCGATGGTTACCGCGTAAACAGCTTGTCGATGAACTCGGACAAATCAATAAAACTGTTGACCTCGCGCATTTCCGTGCACTGTTCGCGATAGATGCTGGCGATGCTGTCGTTCCAATCCCACAGGTGTCGCTTTTCGGGATTGAGCCAGAACACATTGCGCGTCCGCTCCGTGATTTTAATGAATGATTCGAGCCCGGGGTCCTGGTTGTTGTTGCGCGCGTCGCCAAGGACCAGGACCGTCGTTTTGCTGGTGAGCGAATCGCTGTACTCGCGGACGAACATGTTGAAGCAGCGCCCGTAGTTGCTGCCCCAGCCATAGGTGAAATCGGTATCGCCGAATATCGAGTTGAGCGCGGTATCGGGGTTCATCTCCATGAACAGCGGCGTGATCTCCACCATGTTGCTGATGAAGGCGAAGGTGCGCACCTTTGAAAAAAGGCTCTGCAGGGTGTAGGTGAGCAGCAGCATGAAGCGTGAGTACTGGTTCACGGAGCCGGAGATATCGCAGAGCACCACGAGCTGCGGGCGGTCGATCTTGCGGTCCTTGTGATAAATCTTGAAGGGCGTGCCGCCGAACTGCAGGTTCTTGCGGATCGTGCGTTTCACGTCGATCCCGCCGTGCTTCACGCGTTTTTTCCTCAGCGAGATCCGGTTCTTGAGCTTTTGCCCGAAGCGGCGCACCAGCTCCTTCATCTCCTTCACCTCGTCGGGCTTCAACTGGTAGATGAACTTGTTGAGCAGGTACTGCTCGCGGTCCTTGATCTGCGTACCGATCTTCCGCTCGTCCACCCGGCGGGATATCTGACGGAGCATCACCTGGTTGAGGTTGATCGTCTCGTCGGGCCGCTGCCCGCTGTCGCCCATCGGTCCGTGCTGGCCGCGCGAGCGGGTGTTGAAGATGATCATGCCCAACGCCCCCGACGATGAGGCGACCACGGGATCTTCAAGGAAAAGGGTGAGGATCTCCTGATAGGTCCGTTCGAAGAAAATGGCGTCATCGAGCGATTCGATGAAATCGTCGAGCAGCGCCGTCAGGGAATCGAGGTCCTGTTCGCTCAGGCCTTCATCGCGAAGCGACTCCATCTCCATGGCGCCGGCGACCGCAGAGGGCAGGTCGGATCCCTTCGCGGGCCCCTTTTTCCCGAAGAAAGCGTCGAAACACCGGTCGAACACCGGGATGTCCGTGTAGTCCTTGACAAGCGAGGTCCGCAGGGTCTGCCGGAAGACATGCCGGTCATCGAAGCCGACATGTCCCAGCGCCGTGAAGAGGTCGAGCGTTTCAGCGGTCGAGACGGGGACGCCGGCGTCCTTGAGGATGTCGATAAAATCGTAAAACTTTTTATTGATCTTCTTGTGCGAAACGTAGGCGCTGATCATGGCGGATCAATGCACGAAGACCTTGCCGGCGTTCTTCTTCACGAGCTCGATGTCTTTTTCGTACTTGAGGATGAGATTGAGCGTATCCATCGCCGTCTCGGCGTCGAGAACGTCGCGGCCCAGGATGGCGAGCGCCTTCGCCCAGTCGAGCGTCTCGCTGATGCTGGGCTCCTTTTTGAGCTGGAGCGCGCGGATGGCGTGAACGCTCTTCACGAGCTCGCGGACGAGGTGCGATGAGCATTCGGGAACCTTGAGGGTCACGATCTTCTCCTCCAGCTCCTGCGAGGGATAATCGATGTAGAGGTGCAGGCAGCGGCGCTTGAGCGCGTCGGACATCTCGCGCGCATTGTTGGACGTGAGGAGCACGAAGCGCTTAATTGCCGCCCGGACCGTCCCGATCTCCGGGATCGACACCTGGAAGTCCGACAGGAACTCGAGCAGGAAGGCCTCGAACTCGGAGTCCGACTTGTCGATCTCGTCGATGAGCAGGAGCGTCGGCTTCTTCGACATGATGGACATGAGGATGGGCCGCGGAAGCAGGAATTTATCGGAGAAGAACACGTCCTCCTCGCCCGAAAGCTTTTTCACCGCGTCGGCCAGGGTCTTCTCGTTGCTGAGCATCGATCCCAGCATGTCCTTGAGGATTTGCGTGTACAGGAGCTGCTTGGCATACTCCCATTCGTACAGCGCCTTCGCCTCGTCCAGCCCCTCGTAACATTGCAGGCGCAGCAGGTCCATGCCCAGCGAGCTCGCAATCACCTTGCCAAGCTCGGTTTTCCCCACACCGGCGGGCCCCTCGACGAGGATGGGCTTTTCCATCTTCATCGCGAGGTACACAGTGGTTGCGATTTCTTTTGAGCAAATGTACTTCTCTTTTTCGAGAGAGGCGATGGCCTGGTCGACGGATTGGAACATGCGTGTCGCTCCGTGTGGAGGATTGAAGTCTTCACCATTGGAATAGCACGCCGGGTGACGTCAATAGATATTTACAGCGATGAAAACTTTGATGCGAAGAACCACCGTGATTTAAATTAGGATGATTGGATTAATATTTGACAAAAAGCGAAACACGTATAAATTGGAATAATACAAAATCGTGGAAAAGCGTCCATAGCGGGAGTCCTCAGATGCGCACGCGTGTAATCATTTTCGTAATGATCGCTGTTCTTCTTTCGGGAAAGCATATCAACGGCACCACCCCGCCAAAAATTGAATTCTTTATCGGCACGGTGTCCCTGGTGACGGCCGGAAAAACCGTTCCCGCCCGAGTGGGGCTCGTGCTATCGCCCGGATCGATCGTAAAAACTCTCGATAGATCGTTTGTCGAAATACGCATGGGAAGCGCAACGACCACCATCGATGAAAACTCGACCGTTCCCTTCGCGGATGTTATCAAGCGGTCGAACCGGCAGGGAGCGGAAACGCAAAAGCACGGGTTCTCCGGAATAATAAAAAAGGTTTTTAATGCGAACACTCGCATCAACACGGTCACTCGGGTGATCGCTGTCAGGGCCGATCCCGTTCATGACCATACGCGATGGATGGCCGACGGATCTTCTGATGCACCGCCGGTGGACGAGGATGCGATCATCAATCGCATCAAGAAGGAGTATGAAGGCGGCAGGTATCAGCGCGCCCTGCAGTTGTATCGCACGGAGGCCGGCGCGGTGAAAAAGAAACGCGATGTCGTCGAGTATCTCGCCGGGATATCATTTTTGCGGATGTGCGATTACCGTGAGGCGTCACGCACGTTCGCGCGCATCGCAGATGGGTCGGGCGATCCCCGTCTACGATCCGAGGCAATGTTCAATGCCGGTTTCGCTTTTTTTTGCATAAACGACTATACCGCCTCGAATAAATATCTTGCGCGTTACGTGCGGGAATCCTCCGACGACGACACCCTGCCGAACGCCTATTTATTGCACGCGCGTAATTGCATCAAACTTCGCGATGCGGAACGGGCGAAAAAAGATCTTATGATAATCAAGGATCGGTTTCGTGGCAGCGAGGCGTACCCCGAGGCCATAAAGCTTTTGGAGCAATTGTAGTGGCCGTTTTATGATGCGGCTGGGGCATGCAAACAAGCGGACGTGGTGCGCGGTTGTTACGGCAGCGGCATTGGTGATGGTGGTTGCCGGCGTCATGGTACGCTCCAATCGAGCGAATGCCGCCAATCTCAATGTTTACAGCAACGATCTCACCTATGTGGTGAACTCCGGCTATGTCGTCCCCGGAGGATTCTTTGGAAAATACTTCGATAACGCGATTGCGGCGGGATTGTCCCTATATTATCTCCCGCCCGAATATTTCTTCGCGACACTATTCGGCTGGCAGTTCTTTTTCTTCGAAGGGACATTCGGGTTTTCATCGATGCAGCTCAAGGAAAACCCCGAGACCAAAATGGTGTTTTATACGGCTGATGCCGGTCCGGTGTTGTATTATCCGCTCTTCGACTGGCTGTACCCTTCGATTGGCGTGAGCGCGGGAGGGTACTATAGCACCTTGAAGCTTTCATCGATCGAGGATTCGAAAACTCATGCCGACTATCTGGCCCGCGCGAGCCTTGGGGTGATCATACCGATATCGTCCTCCTTCTCCCTGCGCGTATACGGGCAATATAGTTATTACCACATGTTCGGGGAGCAGTATACCGCGATCAGCTACAACCTCGCCGCGGGTTACAACCTCCATGGCGGATACGGAAGCCAGATTCCGCGCGATGCGTCGCCGGTGATCGTCCAGGATCTGAAGTTTGATGACATTTTTGCCGTTCGATACGAGCTGTACAACAAAAAGGGGATCGGTTCGCTCACGCTCAAGAACACGAGCGACACGGTGCAAACGAACATTGTCGTCGAGGCCATGATGGAGGAGGTGACTGATTCACCGGCCGAATCAGAGACCATTGTCGAGTTGAAGCCGGGAGAGCAAAGAACGATCGCGGTTCCGGTAGCGCTCACGCGAAAGGTCCTTGCGATCGTCGAGGACCGCACGATGTCCGTGCGCCTCAAGGTCATTTTTAGCGGCGAAAACACCAAGCGGTATTATGTTGAAACCGGGAAAGCATTGGTTCACAACAAAAACGCCCTCACCTGGGACCGGACCCATCATCTCGGCAGTTTTATCCAGCCCAAGGAGTCGACGGTATCGACCCTCACGCGCAACATCATGTCGCAGTACGCGGCCAAACGCGAGAAGGGCATATCGATCAATCTGCAAATCGCGATGCAGGTGTTCGACGCCCTCCAGGCGCTGGGAGTCACCTACGCGGCCGATCCGGACAACAAGTACGCCGAATCGAAATCGCGAAACGCCGTCGACTATGTGCAGCTCCCGTGGGAGACGCTGAAAAAACGGGCGGGCGATTGCGACGACCTGACCGTGCTCTTTGCGTCGATGCTGGAATCCGTTGGCATCCGCACCGCGATCGTGACCGCTCCGAACCACGTGTTCATGATGTTCGACACCGGCGTTCCGCGCGAGTGCGCATACGAGGTGAGCGTCGATCCGGCGGAGTACGTGGTACGCAACGACAGCGTCTGGGTGCCGGTTGAGATAACCGCGGTGGGCAAGGGATTCATGGTTGCCTGGAAGGAGGGGGTGAAAGGCATCGGAGGCGCCGAGTCGGGTATCGATGTCGTCGGCACCGATCAGGCGTGGGAGAAGTACCCGCCCGCGGATATCGGCGGCGGGTCCGGCGTTCCCCTCCCTGATAATGATATCCTTACACGCCTTTATAGCCGTGATATCGCCGTTCTCAAGCAGGAGCTTATTGATGCGCCGATGAAGCGCCTTCAGGACGCCGTGAAGGGAAACCCCAACGATTACAAGTCCTGGAACTCGCTTGGCATTCTCTACGGGCGAAACGGGACGCTGTACAAGTCGATCGAGTGCTTCATGGCGTCCTACAAGCTGAAAGACGATTATCTCCCCGCTTATATCAATCTGGGGAATGTTTTCATGCTGCTCAACGATTACACCAAGGCGATCTTCTACTACAAGAAAGCGCTCCAGCTCAACCCGCAGACAGTGGCGGCGCGGCTGAATGTCGCGCGGGCATATTACGAGATGCGCGACTACGACAGTGCCTATGAAGAATACCGGAAAGTGATTGAACGGAACCCGTCATACGCCCAAAAATACTCGTATCTGGATCGGAAAAGAACGGACGCGTCGAAAGAGCGCGCCGCCTTCGGAACAGGTCGGGCGGATTCGAACATCTGGATGGCGGAGTAAGGACAAGTGAAGGTGTGCGATATGATGAAAACGCTGCGGCACTGGATCATGATGATGTCTTTGATCGGTGCGATCGTCTCATGCGGTGACAATTACAGCGATGCGTTGAAGGATGAGATCCAGTCCCTGACCTCGCCGCTTGAGGTGTTCATCAAATCCCACAACAATGGCCAGGTGGTAACCACGACGACAATAACGCTCAGCGGCGAGGTAACCGCGCCTCTCGGAAATGTTTCCGGACAGATAATCGTGAATGGGGTTTCGGCGCCTTTGTCAATTGAGGGGAAGTCTTTCAGCAGGGACATTACTCTCATGGAGAATGTATCAAACAATATCTTAGTCATCATCACCGACCAGCGGGGAAAAAGCGCGCAGCACGAGATTGCTATTCTGTGCGATACTCAGGCGCCAATTATTGCCATTACCTCTCATCTGAACAATGACATTGTCGCAGACTGGTCAACGGTTTTGACTGTGCATTGCCAGGAATTTCAGTTTGCATCGGCCACCCTGACCGTTAACGGGTCAACTTCGGGTATCACGCTGATCAATGGGGATAACTATATTCCGGTCATGCTCAGCACCGATGGGGCGGGAATAAATACCATACAAATTGACGGGCGCGATCTCGGCAATCTTCTGGGGTCATCAGGGGCTTTGACGTTAAACCTCAACCCGCTGATTACGCCACCAAATGGGTATTCCACATGTCGGCGGAAGCCGAGCTTAGATTGGTCGGACTATCCCGGGAGCGGTGTTACCTATACTATTCAGGTCGCGAACGATGCGGGATTCGCGTCGATGGTTGAACAGTCCGCAGGTCTTTCGGTATCGCAGTATTCATTGATCACGAGTTTGAGTGTCAACTCGACCTATTACTGGCGGGTGCAGGTGGTTGTAAGTGGTGTTCCGCAGGGATGGATCAAGGAAAACTCGTTCTATGTCGACAAGCGAGAAAATTACACATATTTCACAATTGCCGATACGGGGCGGTCCTCGATAAAATATATTGGCGATGATGCGTATTATCCCAACGTTCCCGCATCGCGCAGCTTCACCGATGGTGGCAATGGAACGATTACCGACAACCGTACCGGCCTCATGTGGACGAAATGCTCCATGCTTGCGTCGGGAACCATGGACTCGTCTCCATCGTGTACGGGGACCAGGGTTACGTACACATGGGGGCAGGCCGTGACGAATTGCGATACACTTACTTTCGCCGGGTATAGCGATTGGCGTCTACCCAGCCAGAGCGAACTACTCTCGATTGTAGATTTCGAGCAAAACACGAGCGATGTAGAGAATCTAAATGAGACGGCGAGTGCTATGGTCAGTAACGCGTTATTTCCAAAAACGGAATACACCAATTATTACTGGACCGCGACGCAGTTCCGCGTTAACTGTTCAACCGATTGCGAAAGCGAATACGTTCCCATGGCGTGTCGGAATGCGACTTGCCCGGTATATGTGAATTTCTGGCCTCATATAACCGTGGATTCTTTTGCACCACTAATCGTTACTCCTCATCACCTTTCTTACGTAAACGATGCAAATAATGGCTATTATGTCCGCTGTGTTCGCGGGAATCCCTAGCAGGTGAGAATGTTTATGAAAAGAATACTTCTTGTAATCTTTTTTGTTATGCTCGGTTCGTCGTTAGTAATGTCCGGAGTAAATTTTAAAAACAACGGGAATGGAACCGTCACCGATTACGAAACGAAATTGATCTGGACGAGGTGTTCGATGGGTGCTGGCGGTGTCATGGATAATACTGTCAACTGTACTGGATCACACGGAAAGTACAATTTTCAATCGGCCATAACGGCCTGCGAATCTCTGATATATGCTGGAAGGAGCGACTGGCGTCTACCGAATCTCATGGAGTTGCAAAGTATTCTTAACATGAGTAAAACGAGTCCTCCGGTCGTGAATGAAACATATTTCCCAAACACCGTACAGTTGAACTATTGGTCATCGACGTTTTTTAAGAGGTACTATGGCAATAGTCCCGTTCCCTATAACTATGAAACGGCATGGTTTGTTAGCTTTCTGAACAGCAGGATATCCGCTGACGGTATCGTAAGCGAGCATTATATCCGTTGCGTTGCGGGTCCATAGGGAATGTCACAATGAAGAAGATCGCACTTGTCGTGTTCCTTTTTGTGCTGCTGGTCGTCAGTTGCGTGATCGCGTATTATCATTTGTTTCATCAAACCGCATATCTCGACTACTTCCAGGGAACGGTTGAACTTGTGCGCAATGACTCGAAGAACCCAATTTTAACATATAAGCTGCCAATAATGACGAATGATGTAATCACCACATCATCGAACTCCACGGCATTTATTCAGCTGGGGCCGGATATACTGCTGGTGCTGTACTCTCATTCCCTTGTTTCGATCGAAAAAGCACGTGCCGAGTGTATCGATCGAAAAGGCGGATTTGTGGTCGAACTCCGCTCGGGTGAGATGGGTATTTTCGCAGAACGGGTGCATGACGAGGATCGGCTGTCAGTAAAGACCGGAAAGTCACGTGTCACTATTTCCGATGCATGCGCATGCCTCAGGCGCACCGGGGAGACCGCCGCGCTCACGGTGAGAAGCGGGAGCGCTATCGTCGAAAGCGCAGGGGAGAAGAAATCATTCGGTTTCGAATTGGCATCGCGGGTGCTCATCCATGATGGGGGGATGAGCATCATCAAGGGTGTTTCAACTGCGTGTAATAATTTCAAGGAACTATACGAAATCAGGCCGATCGCGGCCATTCGGCATACCTCGCCGAACCATGTGCAGCGGTACTTCGAATGGCGGATCGATGCGCTGCGGCGACTGGACGCTTTGAAAATGAAAAACCGGATGCAAATGAAGATAGCCGCAACACCTTCGGAACAGGACGATATGCCCATACCCGTGAAAGGTCATTCCGCGACCCTGGGAGTGGCGCGATTCGAAACATCCTCAGTCGATGATGCCGTGGTAGATGCCATTACCAAGAACGTCATTAGACGGCTGGCCGCGACGAAGGGCAAAAAGAGCGTGATGTATCTCGGGGCCGGCACCGCGAGCGCGAAGGTCGCCCGCCATCTCGTTGGGCGCATTAGCGCACTTGAGGACGGATTCATCGTCTCGATCCGGATTATCGACGATGAGAGCTGGCGGATGCTTTTCAACGAAACAAGGGAGGTCAAGACTCTCTCGCTCCTGCAGGAAACCGTCGACGGCATGGTCTCGCGAATAGAATCCCTTCCCGCCATTTGGAGCGCGAACTAGGCGGGCGCTATGGCGAGAGGATGGAATCCTGGACCGATCGCAGGGCGGTGTTCGGCCGTGATCATTGCGCGCTTCCTGCGCCTTGCCTGCATTGTTTTTTTCGCGTTCATGAGCATGGTCGCGCATGCGGCGGATGTCCAGAAAAGAACCGAAGCAACTGGAGAGGTGAAAATCGCCATCCTCGATCTTCGCCCGATCAATGTGGCCCGTCAGAGAAGCGATGGGTTGTCCGATCTGTTGAACGGCAAGCTCTATGAATCGCGCGCGTTTCGTATGATCGAAAGCACCAGGATCAAGGCAATATTAAAGGAGCTGGGCATCATCAAGGCCGAATGCGATAACGTCGATTGTGCGGTAAAATTCGGGAAGATTCTCGGCGTGCAGAAGATTATCATCGGGTCCATGAGAAGGGACAAAGACTACCTGATCGAGGTGCAGGTCGTGGATGTCGCTGAATCGCGAATTGACGGCACCTATTCGTCGCGCGCCGCCGGAGAGGCGCAGTTCGATGCGGCGGCGCAGGAGATCGTCGACAAGATACTCGGGCGCTACGAGGAACGCAGCACCGCGAACGTCGCATGGACGATCGGGGTCCATGCCGCCTATCTGAATCCGCTGGGCGATTTTTCCCTCATTGCTTCCAGTGGGTACGGCGGTATTGTCGATTTCTCATATGAAAACATGCTGATCGAAAATGTACGCGGCATGCTATCGACGGGATATCTATACTTCAAGGGCAGCCGGTCAAACGTACAGAGCCTCCAGATGATTCCGGCATTTGCGTCAGTTGGATATATCATACCGTTCTATAAGGGAACGTCCGGCGATGGCATCGTGAAGCGCGTATACTGCATGCCGGCGGTGGGAGCGGGGTATCTCTACATCATGATGTCGTATGATACCCGGATTGCCGGCGGCAGCGACTACACATACAACTACGGAACGCAGGGATTCTTCAATCCGGGAATATTTGTTTCGTACGAGATCGGGGTGGAGATTTCCGGTTCCGTCGCGGTGACGATCACGCCGTCCTACACATGGTTCTTCGAGCGCAATTACGTGGGTCAGTATTTCGGCGGGTCGATTGGAGTGAGATTCCTGTTCTAGGCGGGATGGAGGATGACGATGAAAAAGCTTCTGTTGTTTATCGCCGGGTTGCTGATTCTCGCATGCGCCGCATGCAACAACCCAATCGAGAAGGGACTCGAGGACGAGGAGGGCTCGAATGGATTCAGCGCCCCTGGTTCTGGCGCATCCGGTCCGGGGGTCGCCCGATGGGACCAGGCGGTGTGGGACCAGAGCACATGGGAATAGCGGAACAATTGAGGACGGATTATGCAGATAAATATTAATTTCACCATCAATCTCGACGACCGGATTCTTCGCGCTGGTAAACGGATTCTTTCCAGGAGGAACCTCTGCATACTGCTATCGAGTATCGTTCTCATCGCTTCATTGAGCGTATACGCGGCGTCGATCGTGAAGCCGAATACCTTCATCCCGGGGGCCATTATTCGCTCCGATCACGTGAACGAAAACTTCGACATCCTGTATGACAAGGTGAACGAGCTGGACGCATTGTTCCCGCGGGGGATCGTGCTCATGTGGTCCGGCGCCATCGGCGATATCCCGACGGGCTGGGCCCTCTGCGACGGCAATGCGCATACTGCGCCCAATGGAGACTCGGTCACGACGCCCGACCTGCGAGATCGCTTTATCGTCGGGGCGGGAAATTCCTATTCGATCGGCAATACTGGCGGTGAGAGTTCCCATCAATTAACGCTCGCTGAAATACCGGCGCATAATCATGCGAATGGCGTGTTTAAGTACCTGTTGAAATACGATGGAAATGAAACACAATTACATGCGGGTAATTGGGATCCTGACGAGCCGAATATCCATGAGAAAGGTGAGATAAAAATGGAAGGTGGAAACCAGCCCCATGAAAACCGCCCGCCATATTATGCCCTTGCACTCATTATGAAGCTTTAGGATGCTGATATGCAGATTAATATCAACATCACCATCGATGATAGAATCATTAAGGCCGTTAAGCACTTCTTTTCTCGGAAGGTGACCATCGCACTCGCGCTGCTAATTCTTGCCGGAATTTCTATCATTGCTTACTCCGCAACCATCACCAAGCCGCATACATTCACGCCCGGTACGGTCATCTTCTCTGATGACGTGAATCAGAACTTCGATGTCGTCTACGACGCCGTGAACAAGCTTGTTCCCGCAGGAACCATCGTCGCCTATGGGGGAAATGCTGCGCCAACCGGCTGGCTTTTATGTGACGGGTCGGAGGTAAGCCGTGCAACATACAATGATTTGTATGCTGTAATTGGTTCTTCATTTGGTGGCGGAAATGGAAGTACGACATTCAATGTTCCTGATTTACGGGGGGTTTTTTATTAGAGGTCATCATTTGGGCAGTAATCGGGACCCTGATTTTACCGGAAGAACTCTCGGGGCTTTACAATCAGACGATTTTAAAAGCCATGATCATATTACGTGCGATACTGAAATTCCAACATATGGCAAATTAGGAACACTCAATAAAATTTACTCAGGAGGTGGTGATGCCATGTTCGGTAGCGGCAGGAACATGAGAACCGGTTTTTCCGGTGGCTTGGAAACGAGACCGAAAAATGTATCTGCAAATTACATCATCAAACACTGATGTTTTGATAGGGTATGGAAATTAAAATCATCATCGATGATCGAATAATTGATCTTGTGCGAGTCATATTCCGAAAGAGAATAATCGCGGTGTTCTCTTGTGTCTGTATAATCGGCGTCGGAGTCGGCGTACTCGCGATTACCGTCACAAAGCCGCATACGTTCACCCCGGGGAACGTGATCTTTTCGGACGACGTGAACGAGAACTTCGACACCATCTACACGGCGGTAAACGCCATCAAGGAGCCGCCGATTGGCTCAATTATCGCATGGCATAAATCCATGGCAGGAACACCGGCCATTCCGAGTGGTTGGGTTGAATGTAATGGCCAGGTTGTGTCCGACGCAGATTCACCGTATAATGGTACCGCGGTGCCTGCCCTAAACAATGATGCTGGTTCCGGTCAGGGAGGGCGGTTCCTTCGAGGTAATTCGGCGTCTGGTATCATGCAATCTGACGATTTTAAGTCTCACACGCATCAAATACGTGATGAATCAGATCCAAGTGGTGGAGGAGCGCTCGAGGAAGGATCGTGGAGCGGCGCGTGGCTGAATGGCTTGGTTTCAGAGACCGGCGGTCCCGAAACCCGACCAGCCAACATGTCGGTGGTCTGGATTATCAGGGTAAAATGACATGAAGATCGAACTCAATATCGATGACAGAATAGTCGGTGTAGTTCGCTTTTTCCTGGGGAAACAGTCTTTAATCGTCGGTTTCGTCCTGGTCGCGGCGATATCATCGCTCATCACCTACGCGGCGGTCGTGAAGCCGCATACCTTTACATCGGGGACAGTTATACGCTCGGATCACGTCAACGAGAACTTCGACGAACTATACCAGTACGTGAATACACTCGTACCGGTAGGTACGATTGTTGCCTGGCATAAATCAATGACGGGCACACCGGCCATTCCGGGTGGTTGGGTTGAATGTAATGGACAGGTTATAAATGATACGGATTCCCCATATAATGGACAATCGGCTCCAAGTTTAAACAATAACTATCAGGCTTATCATTCTAGAGGGCTATTTCTGCGGGGTGGAGCGAGCTCTGGTGTATTCGAGGATGATGCTTTTCAAGGTCATTGGCACCAAATAATTAAATATGATGATCGACCAACGGCCGGTGGAGGATATCATTTTAATGTGTATCGTTTTGATAATGTTGGAGGACCATGGGGTGAAGTCGTTCGTTCCCCTGTTACCGACGGAGCGAACGGCACTCCACGATATGGCACCGAAACCCGTCCCGTGAACATGTCCGTCGTCTGGATCATGCGCATCAAATAAAAAAGCGAGGACTCGCATCCTCGCCTTGTGTTCGTTTACATGTAGCGGAGGAGGGACTCGAACCCCCGACACGCGGATTATGATTCCGCTGCTCTAACCAGCTGGGCTACTCCGCCGAATTAGCGCGGGCAGGATTTGAACCTGCGACCTTTGGGTTATGAGCCCAACGAGCTACCAACTGCTCCACCGCGCGATCGCAGACAAAATAGTTAAACGTCCGTATGGTGTCAACAGAATTTGTGAAAAAATAATATTTACCGCTTGCGCCTATCCGTTCAGCGCCTATACTTCGCAGCCATGAACAGGATCAGGGTGCTCTCCGACGCCGTTAAAAAGAAGATCGCCGCGGGGGAGGTGGTCGAGGGACCGTTTTCGGTCGTGAAGGAGCTCGTCGAGAACGCGATCGACGCCGGGGCGAGCGTCATCGACGTCGAGGTGGCCGAGGGCGGCCTCACAAAGATGCTGGTCCGCGACAACGGCTGCGGGATGCCGGCGGAGGACCTGCCGCTCGCCGTGCGCGAGCACGCAACCAGCAAGATCGTCGAGATCAACGATATCGAGCGCGTCGGTTCGTACGGGTTTCGCGGCGAGGCGCTGTCGAGCATATCGTCCATTTCGCGGATGACGATATCGACGCGGACCGACGGCGAGGCGCTGGGCGCGCGGCTGGTCGCGTCGGACGGATCGGCCGAGGTGTCGCCCTTCGCGGGCCCCGTGGGCACCACGATCATCGTCGAGAACCTCTTCTACAACGTGCCCGCCCGCAAGAAGTTCCTCAAGGCGAAGGGGACCGAACTTCGCTATATCCGTGAAACCCTGCTTGGGATCGCGCTCGCGCTTCCTGAGATATCCTTCACGCTCACGGTGGACGATAAGCGGCAGCTTGTGCTCCCGCACGCGGAGACGCCCGAGCAGCGCATTCGGGACATCTACGGCGCCGAGACGGCTCAGGGCCTCATCCTCGAGCACCTCGCCGACCTCAAGGCCGAGATCACCGGCTATTTCTCCTCGCCGTCGTTCATGCGCTCGTCGCGGTCGATGCAGCAGCTCTACGTGAACCGCCGTCCCATCGAGTATCCGTACCTTGGGTTTCTTCTTTCGCGCGCCTATGAGGGGATCGCCGGTCACGGATCACACCCGGCGGCGCTGGTGTTCATTTCTATCGATCCTTCGCTTGTCGACGTGAACGTCCATCCCGCGAAGCGCGAGATCAAGTTCTTCGACCAAAAATACGTCGATTCGCTCATCACCAGTCTGGCGCGAAAGGCTCTGGGGGGCGGAGCGCATGCCGTTCGCGTTGCGCGTAAGGAGACCGCACCGGAACCATTCGCGACGCGGGATGCGGCGGATCATGCCAATACCACGACTGCTTCGTCGGAGCGCGCTCCGTCCCGTACAGCAGACGAACCGCGGCGTCTTTTCGGGCACACGGCGCAGTATGATGACGCCGTATCGACGCAATCGGTCATTCGCGACGCCCGTCACCTCTACCGCGCGAGCGAAGCCCCCGATCGCCGGGTGCTCGGCGTTATCTTCGGGACCTATCTGTTAGCCGAAGACGCCGAATCGCTCATCATCATCGATTTCCACGCGGCGCACGAGCGGATGCTTTTCGACCGACTGATGAGCGCCGAGTACGAGCCGTCGGTACAGGGGCTCGCGTTTCCCGTCGTGGTGGAGCTGTCGATAAACGAATACGCGATCATCCGCGAGCAACTCGCGCGCCTCAGGGAAATTGGGTTTGACATCGATTTCATGTCGGATACGACGGTATCGGTGCAGGGGGTCCCGGACATCGCGCGCGGGATCGACCCGGCGGCCTTCGTGCGGGATTTCGCCGAGTCCATCCGGACCGAGCGGGACCGGCATCCCGATATCCGCGCCGCGATCATGGAGCGGATCGCCTGCCACGCGGCCGCGCGCGCGAACGACCACCTCACGACGGAGGACATGCGCGCGCTGCTCGATACGGTCATGAGCGGGCGCCACGAAACCCGCTGTCCGCACGGGCGGCCGTTCCTGTATCGCCTGGGGAGATCCGAGCTGGAGGGATTGTTCAAACGATCATGAAAAAGATCATTCTGGGAGTTTCATCGTCAATCGCCGCCTACAAGGCCTGCGATCTCACGCGGCTCTTCGTGAAGGCGGGCTATTCGGTCTGGTGCGTGCTCACGCAAAACGCGACGCACCTGGTCACGCCGCTTTCGCTCGAGGTGCTCTCGGGAAACCCGGTCTACACAGATCAGTGGGCGCGCGACCGGCGCGAGATGGGCCACATCGCGCTCAAGGACGACGCCGCGCTCATGGCGGTCGTTCCGGCGACGGCGAACGCGATCGGCAAGTTCGCCAACGGCATCGCGGACGACCTGCTGAGCACGACCTTCCTGTCGGTGGCCTGTCCCGTGGTGATCGCGCCCGCGATGAACCCGAACATGTGGGCGCACCGCGCGGTGCGTGCGAACATCGAGCGCCTCGCCGGCTGGGGCGTGCGGATCGTCAGTCCCGCGGAGGGACTCGTCGCCTGCGGCGACGAGGGGACCGGCAAGCTCGCCGACATCGACACGATTTTTCAGGAGTGCGTCAATGCGATTGGCCGGTAAAAAAATCATCGTGACCGGCGGGCCCACGCGGGAATGGCTCGATCCGGTGCGGTTCCTCTCCAACGCCTCCACCGGGAAGATGGGCGTGGCCATCGCCGACGAGGCGGCCCGCATATCCGGCGAGGTGGTGTTCGTTCACGGGCCCATGCGGGAGGAGCTCTACGCCGGGCGCGAGTACCGGATGATCGGCGTCGAGACCACCGTCGAGCTCCGCGACGCGGTCGTGGGGCAGCTTGCGCCCGGGTGCGTGCTCATCATGGCGGCGGCCCCGGCCGATTTCACGCCGGTGGAGACATCATCCAAAAAAATCAAAAAGACCGCCGGCGCCGATGAGATCGCGCTGCGTTTAAAAAAGACGCCCGACATCCTCAAGGGCGTGGCCGACATCCGCCACCGCGATCCCGGTTTGCGCGACATCGTCGTGGTCGGGTTCGCGGCCGAGACCAACGACATCGAAACCTACGCGAAACAGAAGCTGGTCGAAAAGCGGCTCGAGATGATCTGCCTCAATGACGTGGGACGCGTGGGGGCGGGGTTCGGGACCGACACCAACGTCGTGACCATGTTCACGAAACACGGCCGCCGCATCGAGCTGCCGCTCCTCTCCAAGGAGGAGACCGCCCGGCGCATTCTCGAAGAGGTCGACCAGCTCATGGAGCGCAGCAACCAGATCGGGCATTCGGCAGGGGCGTACTAAGAGCCAATTTCAGTAGGAGTCGAGTGAGACGACAGTATGTCACGCTCGCCCCGCCGCGAACAATACGTCCATGTATTCGCGGCTCCGGCAGCCAATCCGGGCTGCCTGCTCGCTGTGACATACTGCCGTCTCACTCGGTGCTATTGGAAATGAAACTACTGTAATAGGTTCTAACATTTACTTGACCCTGCGATCCCGGCAGTGATATATTCGTGATGCGGTCCGGTGTGGTCGCATAGAGGAGGCTGCCATGTGGACAAGACATCCGATCGTCGCCGGTTCGTTTTATCCGTCGGACCCGACGCGGTTGCGGCGTGATATAGAAAAGTACCTCGGCGCGGCCGAGGCGCCTCCCGTCAAGGGAAGCGTCGTCGCGCTCATATCGCCCCATGCGGGTTATGTCTATTCGGGGCCGGTCGCCGCATATTCCTTCAACCAGCTCTCGCAGGTGCCGTTTGACGTGGCGATCGTGCTCGCGCCATCGCATCGCGCGCGCTTCGAAGGAGCCTCCGTGATCCCCGAGGGCGTCTACAAGACCCCCCTGGGCGACGTGGCGATAGACGCGCAGATCGGCGCGCGCCTCATGGAGCAGCCTCGGTTCAGCTTCCAGCGCGATGCGCATTCGCTGGAGCATTCGCTCGAGGTGCAGGTGCCGTTCTTGCAGGTTGTCCGGGAGGACTTCACGCTGGTGCCCATCATCGTTGGCACGACCCGGCTCGACGTGTGCGCCGAGATCGCGAACGGGATCCATGCGGCGCTCACCGGCGAGCGCAGGAACTTCGCGATCGTCATCTCGACCGATCTCTCGCATTACTTCCCCTACGACGAGGCGGTGCGGACCGACACGGTGTTCATGGATGCGCTGCGGCGTTTCGACGAGCGCGCCCTTTCCGACGTTCTCTCTCAGGACAAGGCCCAGGCCTGCGGCGAAGGCCCGGTGCTTACGGGCATGGTTCTCGCCAAGAAGCTCGGGGCCACGTCGGTGGAAATCATCAAATACATGAACTCGGGCGACACCGCTGGCGGGAAGGACCAGGTGGTGGGCTATCTTTCCGCCGCCTTTTCCGCCTCGTAGGAGGATGACGATGATCGAACTGAATCGCGACCAGAAGATCAAGCTGCTTGCGCTCGCGCGCGCGACCATCGGCGGGTACCTCGGCCGCGAGGCCCCATCGGACGAGAGCGTCGCAGCTGATTATTCCGACCCGGTGTTCCAGAATCGCTGCGGCGCCTTCGTGACCCTCCACAGCCGCGGGAACCTGCGCGGCTGCATCGGCTATATCAAGGGCGTAAAGCCAATTCCGGACACCATCATCGACATGGCGAAGGCCTCGGCGTTCCAGGACCCGCGCTTTCGCCCCCTGCGCGCCGAGGAGCTCGATGCGGTCGATATCGAGATATCGGTGCTCACGCCGATCGAACCGCTCGCGGACGTCTCGGATATCGTCATCGGTCGGGACGGGCTCATCATTTCCAGCGGGGCGCGCTCCGGTCTGCTGTTGCCGCAAGTCGCGAGCGAGCACAACTGGGACGTCCCCACCTTCCTCGAGAACACCTGTTACAAGGCGGGCCTGCCGGGAGACGCGTGGAAGAAGGCGGGGACCAAGATCGAGCGCTTCTCGGCGCTGGTCTTCGGTGAGAAGGAGCTGGGGCTGCCCGCTCGCTGAGGCGGCAGTTTACTTAATCGCGTAGAGCACCATGGAGCTGGTGAGCGCGAAATCGTTCCAGCGCACCGTGCTTTGCAGATGGTACCAGGCGATGCGAAACCAGGCGCGGTAATCCGCGATGCTTCGAAAACCGCCCCGTGATTTCAGCAGTTTCGGCAGCAGGCCGAAATCGACCGGCTGATACGCGACAATTCGTGAAAAGCCCGCACGGCGAAGCGCGTCGCTCAGATTGCGCTTGGTGAAATACGAGACGTGTCCCGGCAGGAAGTAGGCATAGCGCTCCCTGATCCGACGGGCCTGGCGCGCGTCGAAGTTCGCCGTCTGCAATACCAGGAGCCCTCCCGGCCGCAGCAATCGATGGCATTCTTCGATGGCGAAAACCGGGTCGGCGAGGTGCTCGATCACCTCGATCATCGTTATCACGGAAAAATAACCGCTGGGGAACGGGTGATCGGCGAGGGTTCCCTGATGGAGCGCGTCGCCGAGCCAGCGCCGGCATTCGCCGGCGGCATAGGGCGAAATCTCGATGCCGTACGGGCGGAATCGGGACTGTGCCGCCTTGAGAAATCCACCGAATGCGCAGCCGACGTCGAGCAGCGCGCCATCAGACACGTGCCGGCGTATTGTTTTGAGACGGGCGTTCCAGACATGCCGGGCGTGGCGTTCGGCGGCGCGCTCGTCGCAGTAGGCGTATTCGGCGCTGGCGGTGTAGTATCCCTTGTCGTAGAAGGAGGCGAGCGCCGCGTCGGTGAATCGCGGGTTCATGAAGATGAAGCCGCACCGACCGCAGCGGTCCACCGTGAATGGCGTCGAGAACCGATCGATCGCGTACAGGAATGATATCTCGACTGCGCCACAGAGCGGGCAATCGTCCCGCCGCGTCTCGAAGGCCGCCGATGCGCCGCTCATGCCTCGGCCGTGTAGAACCAGTGTGATAGGATTCGCGACGTGTCGCCCAGAGGCGATCGCTCCATGATGCCGTACCGAAAGCGGGCAAAGCCGCCGAACAGTGACACGATTTCCGACTCCCCGAAAAAAGATGCGACCGATTGCCTGATGTCGTCCAGGTCCGTGATCCAGGTATTGTCGCCGATATGCTCGCCGCGGCGCAGGTAGCTGTCCCGATCGCTCCGCAGGGTGCCAAAGAGCGCGCCTCCCGGCCGTATGATCCGTCTAATCTCGCCGATCATGCGCGCCGTCTCGTCCTTGCGGCAGTAGTGCAGCGAACCCCACGCAACCACGATGTCGAACGACGCGGAACGAAGGGCGATGTTCGAATTGTCGGAGCGGAGGAGCCGGGTGAAGCCCAACTCCCGGCATTGCGCGAGGGCCGCGGCGCTCAGGTCGAGCCCCACCGGTTCCATGACGCCCGATTCCGCGAGGAGGGAGAGGTGGCGACCGCTGCCGCAGCCGAGGTCGAGCGCACGGAGCGCGGTGCAGTTCCGCTCGGCGATCCAGGGGCGCAGCATCCGGACCAGCGCTTCATCGGGATAGCCCAGGCGGGAGCGGTCCCGCCCGTAGTGCTGTTCCCATGGTTTGATGTCGCGTGTCATGTTCGCGTGTTCAGATGATGCGCAGATTGAAGCTTTCTTCGGCCCGGCATGCCGCCGCGACCGCTTCATCGGCCGTTTTTCCTTTCGTGATGACCACGCCGATGCGGTCATGGTTGCTGGTCGGGGATTTGATCTGGGCGCCCACCTCCCTGAAGATGCGCGAGTAGACGGTGTCCCGATGGCCCTTGGGGTTTTCCGGGTTGAACGAGGCGAGCGTGCCGGGCGTCCCGGTGATGTAGCGCACGGCGACCGCGCCGCGGGCGCGATCGAACTGCGGCGGGGTAAAACCGGTATCGCTGATGGCGCGAATGGTCTCGCCGAAGAGGTTGTAGCCCGTGTGCGTCGGGATGAGGTAATCGGCGAGGTACTCGCCGCCGAATTCCGGCACCGCCTCGATGAGGTGCAGGCGCGCGCCGGGCACGGCGATGAGCTCCATCACCAGCGGCGTGGTGTACATGTCGAACGCCTCGGCAAGGCGCTGGCCGATCTCGCTGATCTCGCGTCTGCGGTCGAGATGGCGCGACGGCGCCACGTGCATGATGTCCACGAAATGGGGCGGGTTGGTCTTCACCTTGTCGCTCACCTCCACCAGGTGGAAGCGCTTCTTGTGGACGATGCCCACGGCGATGATCTCCTCCCCGTCGATGAACTCCTCGAGTATCCACTCGTGGTCCGGCGGGGCCGACGCGAGGAATTCCGAGAGAGCGGCGGCGTCGTTCACCCGGCGGACATTCGTCTTGGCGTGTCCCACCACCGGCTTAATAATTGCGGGGAACGGTTCTTTGCGGAGGCGCGCGGCGGCCGTTTTGGGGGTGATGATCCGATACTGCGGCGACACGATGCCGTTTCTGGCGAAGGCCTCCTTCATGGCGCGCTTGTTGATGCACTGGTCCACGCGCTCGAAGGGCATCATCGGGATGCGGAGCTGATTGGCGATGTAGCAGGCCGTTCGCACGGCGATCCCGAACGAGCGCGACAGCACCGCCTTGATCTGGCCGTCGATGAGCAGCTCGCGGAGCTTGAGGTAGATGTCGTGATGGTTCTCCAGCGATTCCTGGATCTTGATGTCGCATTTGATGAAGCCCGCGGCGCGCGAGTCGCGATCGACCCCGATGACATGATAGCGCTGCTTGCGCGCCTCGTCGATCAGCGGCAACTGGTTGAAGCCGGCCCCGATGGAGACGAGGAAGGTGTTCTGGTGTTGTGCGCTCTTTTTAAACGGGTTCATTGGTGCCGATATGGACCGCCTCAGCTATTAATCGGCACACTGTGGCCGCCGCCGGTAAAAAACACAATGAAAAATCGGCTTCGGGTCCTTCGGGCAGGCGGGAAAATGTGCTTGCCTATTTCCCGAGGCCCGGACAATCGGAATTCATGAAAAGAAAACGTATGCCATACGTCGGTTGGGCGATAGTTATCGGCATGGCCTTCGCCCTTTTATCGGCAGGTTGTGCGAGCGTCCTGTTCCAGGACCTGCACCGGGAAACCCGCGTTTTTTCCGTTCCGCTCGCGGAGTCCGATAAGGCATGGTCGCGGGTCCAGTACTATGTCTATACGGTGATGGGGTACACCAACACCATCCAG
>Ga0116178_10001117_pt1 | contig 22563 bp, 16 predicted proteins | sample AD_STIC12_MetaG_FD_89880 | JGI IMG/M metagenome (GOLD analysis project Ga0116178, IMG submission 89880) | Active sludge microbial communities of municipal wastewater-treating anaerobic digesters from USA - AD_STIC12_MetaG | ecosystem: Engineered > Bioreactor > Anaerobic > Digestate | place: USA... | reverse complement strand
TGAAGACGGTCTCGGCGGGCTCCTCGTCCTTAGCCTGGCAAGCGGCGAAAAACAGGGCCGCTCCGGCCAGGAGAGCCGCCAGGCGGGTCCGTGCGTTCATGGCTCACCTCTTCAATTCACGGCGCACCGGCGGGCGAAGTCCTGGAGCTGTCCCAGGGTCAGGCCGCGGTGAAGGACGCCGTCGAGCCGGCCGGCCGGCTTCCCGTTCTCGAAGAAGAGAACGGTCGGGAAGACCTCGATGCCGTATTTTCCGACCAGCGGATCGTCGTTGTCGACGATGACCCGGGCGTAGCAGGGGTCGCCGGCGGCGGCGTGCTTCCGATAGGTCTCGAGGAAGGCCCGGGAGAACGGGCACCAGGTGGCGTAGAAGAGGACCATAAGCTTGTCGCGCGTCCGGACGGCCTCCTCGAGCTCGGCTTCGTTCTCGATGAGGAGGCAGGCGTCCGGCGCCGAGCGGCCGGCGGGGGCGCCGGCCGCGCGGAACAGGCTTTCAAGGGGATAGCGAACGGCCATGGGCCCTCCCGGGACCGGAGTGAGAATCTCGTTCCACGCTCAGCATCCATCGTAACAGGAAAAGACGCCGAAACAAAACCGGGCCGGCGCGGCCTCCGGCCTTTGGATCCGGAGTCCAACGCTCTCCAGGCTGCGAAGATATCTTATCCATGAGCGAGGGCCAGTACCTCCGCACGCACCATGGGGGGGGCGATGGGTCGGGCGAAAAGGGGGGCTGTGGAGTGGCTAAACTCGCCCAATTCTGACTACGGGAGCATGAAGGAAAAACGGGACAATCAGGGGAAACGGTATGACCCGCGTAGGACTCGAACCTACAACCCGCAGATTAAGAGTCTGCTGCTCTACCAATTGAGCTAGCGGGCCCAAAAAATCCCCTCCAGTCTAGACGAGACGCTTTCGCTTGTCAAACGCGCCCACCGCCCCCGCCGGCGTCGGGGCGCGCGGACGCAGACCTCCCGGATCGTCCCCGCCGGCCGCCCCTCGCCTACTCCCGGATCTCGGCCAGGTCGAGGATGAACGCGTACTCCATGGCCGTCTGCTCCAGGCGGCGGAAGCGGCCGCTCACCCCGCCGTGCCCTCCCTCGATGTTCGTCCAGAGGAGGAGCGGGTTCCTGTCCGTTTTCAGGGTCCGCAGCTTGGCCACGTACTTGGCCGGCTCGAAGTACTGGACCTGCGAGTCCTGCCAGCCCGTGGTCACGAACAGGGCCGGGTAGGCCTTGCGCACGAGCCGGTCGTAGGGCGAGTAGGAGAGCATGTAGTCGTAGCATTCCTTGACCGCGGGGTTCCCCCACTCGTCGAACTCGCCGGTCGTCAGCGGGATGGAGGTGTCGAGCATGGTCGTGACGACGTCGACGAAGGGCACGCCGACGAGGGCCCCCTTGAACAGGTCCGGCCGCATGTTGACGACGGCGCCCATCAGGAGGCCGCCGGCGCTCGCCCCCTCGGCGAAGAGCCGGGCCGGCCGGGTGTACTTCTCGGCCACGAGGCGCTCGGCGCAGTCGATGAAGTCGGTGAAGGTGTTCTTTTTCTTGAAGAGCTTGCCGTCCTCGTACCAGGCCCGGCCGAGCTCCTGGCCGCCCCGGATGTGGGCGATGGCGTAGACGAAGCCCCGGTCGAGGAGGCTCAGCCGGGCCGGGTCGAAGTCGGCGTCCGTGCTCGCCCCGTACGAGCCGTACCCGTAGAGGAGGCAGGGCGCCGTGCCGTCCTTGACGAAGCCCTTGCGGTAGACGATCGAGACCGGGACCTCGACGCCGTCGCGGGCCGGGGCGTAGAGCCGCTCGGCCCGGTAGTTGGCGGCGTCGAAGCCGCCGAGCACTTCCTCCCGCTTGAGGAGCTTCTTCTCCCTCGTGACCATGTTGTAGTCGAAGACGGAGCCCGGGGTCGTCAGCGACTCGTAGCCGAAGCGGAGCCAGTCCGTGTCGAACTCCGGGTTGTTGGAGAACCAGGCGCTGTAGGCCGCCTCGCCGAAGTCGACGTAATGCTCGCCGGCCGCCTTGTCCCAGGGCATGACGCGCAGCTGGACGAGCCCGTTCTTCCGCTCCTCGACGACCAGGGCCCCCTTGAACAGCTCGAAGCTCTCGAGGAGGACGTCGTCGCGGTGCGGGATGAGCTCGGCCCAATCGGCTTTGCCCGTCTTCCCGAGGCCGGCCGTCATCAGGCGGAAGTTCTTGGCGCCCATGTTGGTCCGGACAAAGAACTTGTCCTTATAGTGGTCGACATCGTATTCGAGGCCCCGTTCGCGCGGCTGGAAGACCTTGAATTCGGCCGCGGGCGTGTCGGCCGGGACGAAGCGGTACTCGTTCGAGAGGGTATGGGAGGAGGCGATGAAGATGTACTTGCGGGACTTCGCGGCGTGGGCGCCCACGGTGAAGGTCTCATCGGCCTCGTGGAAGACGAGCGCGTCGCTCTCGACCGGCGTCCCGAGGACGTGCCGGAAGACCGTCTGGGGACGGAGCGTTTCGTCGTCGATCCGGGTGTAGAAGACCGTCGCGTTGTCGGCGGCCCAGGCGGCGGCGCCGGTCGTCAGCGGGATGGCGTCGGCGAGGGCGGCCCCGGTCGCCAGGTCCTTGAAGCGGATCGTGTATTTGCGCCGGCTGACCGTGTCGACCCCGTAAGCCAGCAGCCTGTTGTCCGGGCTGACCGTGAGCCCGGTCACGTGGCAGTAGCCGTGTCCCCGGGCCACCTCGTTGACGTCGAGGAGGACCTCCTCGGCACCTTCGAGCGAGCCCTTCTTGCGGCAGTGAACGGGATAGTCCTTGCCGTCCTCGTAGCGCGTGTAATAGAAGTAGCCGTTGTCGCGGTAGGGCACGGAGAGGTCGGTCTGCTTGATCCGGCCGACGAACTCGCCGTAGAGCCTCTCCTGAAGCGGCTCGAGTGGCTTCAGCACGGCCCGGGTGTAGGCGTTCTCGGCCTCGAGGTATTCGAGGACCTTGGGGTTCCCGCGCTCGTTGAGCCAGTAGTAGTTGTCGACCCGGGTGTGGCCGTGGGCGGTCAGCTCATGGGGGATGACTTCGGCCCGGGGCGGTCTCGGCGCGCCCGCGGCGTCGCCGGACGGACGGCACGCGGATGCGGCCAGGACGAGCAGCGCGGCGAGGAGAGCGAGCGCCCGGGAGGCGGAAAGGCCCCGGCGCGGTCCGCGGCGGTCGTGTCTCATGATGGCGGTCCTCCTGATGGGATCGGCGGTCCGGGGCGAAAAATTATCATCCCCCCGCGGCGATGTCAACCGGAGCCGACCGGAGCCGACCGTCCCGTCGGTCCCTCCGCGCTCAGCCCCTGCCCGAAGGGCTTCCGCGGGGACCGGCTGTTGCGCTAGAATCGTTCTCGAGGCACCATGGGCGACGATCCGGTCGAGCTCCCCATCGACGGCGTCCTCGACCTCCACGCCTTCAGCCCGAAAGAGGTCAAGTCGCTCGTCCCCGAGTATATCGGCGAGTGCCTGCGCCGCGGCATCACCGAGGTCCGGATCGTCCACGGCAAGGGGACGGGGACGCTCAGGGCGATCGTCCGATCGCTGCTCGAGAAGGACCCGCGCGTCGCCGGCTTCAAGGACGCCGGCGACGCGGCCGGCGGCTGGGGCGCCACCCTCGTCCGCCTCACAGGGCGAACCGGTACGAGACCTTGAGCATGAAGATGTTCTCGCCGGGGGCGCGGAAGGCGTCCCCCAGGTCGCGCCAGAGCTCGAAATCGCCGGGATGGCCGTAGTCGGCCCGCTTCTGCGTCCACACCAGGTACAGCAGCGACCCCGGCCGGTATTCCCAGCGCAGGACGACGGTGCCCCGGAGCGACTTGAGGTTGAAGTCGGGGTCACGGAAGGTGAACGGCCCCGCCGGACCCGCCGCGCCGTCCGGATCGACCGTGCCGACGCCGTCCGCCCAAGAGATCGTCGAGCCGCCGTCCTCGCCGTAGTAGTCGAAGTCGAAGGTCCGGGCCGCCCGCAGCTCCTTGAACGCGGAGAAGTCCCCCGCCGCGAGATAGGGCTGCAGGTAGGCTTGAACGCTCAGCCGCGGCGTGAACGTCCAGCCGACCCGGACCTCTACGGGCAGCGTCTTCTGGACGATGTCGGAAAGCACGTAGCGGACGCCGTAAGTCGAGGTCTTGAGCGGGTCGACGACGCTCCGGATCCACTGGCCCTCGGAATACCGCCAGGTGAAGCCCGGCCGGACCGACAGGCTGAAGTTCGTGCTGGGCTTCCAGGTCACCCCGCCCCCGAGCGACCAGTTGTAGCCGCCGCTCGGGTGGTAGCGGAAATAGCCGCTGAACTGGCCGATCAGGGCCTTGCGGTTGTCGGTGGCCAGCGTCCCCCGGACCGTCTCCCCCGACGGGTAATAGGCCATCGGCCCGCCCCGGGTCAGGTAGTGGCTGTACTTGGGCGGTTCGTAGTCGAGGTGGAGCGCCGCCGTCCAGTAGTTGAGGAACTGGCCCTTGGCGTCGAGATAGACGTACTCCCCCACCCGGTTGCCGCCGAAATCGTAATTCCGGTAGTAGGACCCGGTGACCGTCCAGTTGCGGAAGGTCCGCCCCGGCTGGAGGACGCGGTAGCCGGCCTCGACGTGGGCGTTGACGAGATCGCCGCGCGTGTGATACCCGAGGTCGTTCCCCTCGAACCCGGGCGACATGGCCCCCACGGCGGCGTTGAAGACGACGTTGCCTTTCTGCTTGTTGACGTAGACGCGGCCGGCCCAGCCGGAGAGGGACGTGGCCGTCTCGTCGAGCTCGACCCAGCCGGCGTCGGGCCGCTGGAAATAGTGGAGCGACGAGCGCTGGAGCGCGGTCATGGCCGCGGCGCTCCCCCGGACCTCGGTCAGGCCGGCCCACCCGGTCAGGACCCAGCCCCGGTCCCGGTCGAGGAACGTCCAGCCGTCGACGCCGAGGGCCAGGGCGCCGCGGGCCAAGACGTCCCGGAGAGGCCCCTCGCGGAGGCCGCGCTCGACCGACGTGGCGATGAAGCCCAGGCCGCTCCGCCCCTCTCCGAATTCCTGGAGGCCGCGGGCGACGCCGTAGTGGGTGAACGGTTCGACCTCGACCGTGGAGAGCGCCCCGCCGTCGTCGAGCCGGCCGTGCTCGCGCGCGGTCAGGGCGCTGACGACGCCGAGGTTGAAGGCCCGGCCGACCTTGCCGGCCACCTTGACCGCCGTCAGGATGGTCGTCCAGTCGGGGGCGTCGAAGAAGCCCGGGCCGCCCGGGCCGCCGCGCGGCGTCCGGCCGATGCGCCGGCTGTAGAAGAAGCTGGGCTCTTCCCAGCCGAACGACCGGTAGACGTTGGGCCCGCCCTTGCCGAAGCTGAAGATGGACGCCTCCTCGACGAAGAAGGGCCGCTTCTCCTCGTAGTAGGTCTCCTGGTCGGTGATGTTGATGACGGCCGGGTCGACCTCGACCTGGCCGAAGTCGGGGTTGAGCGAGAGGTTGAGGGTCAGGTTGCTCGACAGGCCGCCCTTGAGGTCGAAGCCGGCGCCGGCCTCGTAGTCGCGGCCGGGCCGGAATGGATTGCCCGGCTCGGCCGGATGGAAATCGGCCCGGGAGAGGGCGAAAGGCGCCGCCTCCAGGCGCCGGCCCGCGGCGATCCCCTCGAGCCCGGTGAGCTCGGCGAAGCGCGAGACGAGGCCGCTCTCCTCCTTGGGCACCCAGGCGAAGTGGTCCTCCTCGTTCTTGCGCTTGATCGTCCGCTGGACGTTGACGCCCCAGACCTGGACGTCCCGGCGCTTGAAGCGGAGCTGGTCGAAGGGGATGCTCATCTCCACGGCCCAGCCCTTCCCGTCGACGCGGGCGGCGCTCCGCCAGACGCCGTCCCAGGTCGGATCGATGGTCTCGTCGTTCGAGAGCGCGCCGTCCTTGATGGAGCCGACGGGGTTGACCGAGAAGAAGTAGCCGCTGCGGCGGTCGCGGTAGGGGTCGAGGCCGACGTCGACCCAATCGGACTCGACGTCCTCGTCGCGGCGGCCCAGGCGGCCGACGATCTTGTCCGGCTCGGAATCGTCCATGCGGACGGCGATGTAAAGGTTATTGCGGTCGAAGGCGACCCAGAAGCGCGTCTCCTCGGAGGCGGGCCGGCCGTCGGACGGGTTGCGCTGGGTGAAGCCGCCGGCGCCGGGCGCCCGCCAGACGGGCTCGGAGAGCACGCCGTCGATCGTGATGGGTCCGGTCGCGCGGACCGCGGCGACCGAACGGACGGTCCGCGGGTCGTCGGGGCGGGGCTTCGTCGGGGCGGCGGCGCCGCCCTGGCCCGGAGCGAGCGAGGGGAACACGCCCAGCACCGGGAGGACCAGGGCAAGCGAAATCGGCAGGGACGGGCGTCTCATTCCGGACCTTCGTGCTGATATATCAGCCCCCGATATGGCCTGTCAAGGAACAGGACGAATGGGGGGCGCGCGCCCGGTGCGAGTCCCCGCTCCCCTTCCCGCCCTTGTTCAGGGTCCCGGCCGGTTGAGCGCCCCGCGGTTTTGAGCGATAATCCCCCCGGAAGGGATCCGGGGACGCGTCCCGGGTTCGTGTCCCCCGAGCGGCGCGGGGACATGGACGCTCCCGTCGGCGTCACCGTCCCTCGAAGGAGGAGCCCTTGTTCGAGCGTCAGCGTTCCCGGACCGCGGCGGCGCGCGGCGTCGCCGGCGTGCCCTTGGTTCTCGTCGCCCTTCTGGCCTACGCCGCGACCCAGGCCGCGAAACCCGCCGGCGCCCCGCCGCCCGGCCCCGTCCCCGGCGCCATCGATCCCCAGCGCGTCCAGGACCAGGACGACATGACCTGGGCCGACTACCGGCCCATCCCCGGCCGCGACTGGGCCGACCCGTCCCTCGAACCCCGACGCGGCTTCAAGCTGGCCCTCGTCGGCATCGACTTCCCCGATCAGCCCTTCGTCGTCACCCTGCCCAAGGGCTCCGACCCCTTCGGCAACCCGCAGATCGAGCCCATCCCGCGCGAGGAGGTCCCGCGGTTCTACGCCGATTTCTGGATGACCCCGAACGCCTACAACCGCGGCCGGACCATCAACGGCTACTGGATGGAGCAGTCGCGCGGCCGCTTCGGCATCACCGGGATCGAGGTCTTCGGGCCCTACCGCATGCCCCACCCCATCTGGTACTACGGCCTCAACGAGTACGGCCAGGAGGGCTCGACGCCCGACGGGTCCAAGCCCGAGGGCCGGATGGAGCGGGACTGCGACGCCGTCTGGGCGGCCGCGGTCGGCCGGGACGTCCGCGGCGAATTCGACGCCGTCCTGCGCCTCTACGCGGGCTACGACGAGACCGGCGTCTGGCAGGAGTTCGGCGAGATGAAGTTCGCCTCCAGGGACGACATCCCGCCCGAGTGGGGCAACCCCGACCCCGACAAGCCCCGCTGGGTCCCGACCCGCTACGTCGAGTGGACGAGCTGGCTGGCCGGCTCGCGGCAGTGGGGCCTGTCCTCGATGCGCCAGGGGGAGAATTCCGGCACCATCACCCACGAGCTCGGCCACTTCGCCTTCCGCCTGCCCGACCTCAACAACAACCCCTACGTCCGGCCCTACCGGCGCGTCGCGGCAGGCCCCTGGGACATGATGGACCGCGGCTGCTTCAACGGTCCGGGCGGCCCCCACAAGCGCTGGGTCGTGCCCCCGACTCAGGGCGCTTTCATGCCGGCCGGCCTGATGGTCCGCAACCGCCTGGAGAACAAGTTCATCGACGAGTCGGACCTGCTCTTCCTGGGCCGCGACAAGCTGGCCGGGTCGGGCCTGGCCGTGGCCGAGGTCACGGCCCGGGCCGTCGCCCCCCGCCCCGGCGCCTACGCCGGCATCGTCGTCCGCTTCGACGGCGCCCGGCCCGGCGACCTGACCCCGCCCGACGACCCGGCATCGAACCCCCTCTCTCCCGGGACTCCGAACTACGACTTCTACACCCTCGAGGTCGTCCAGCGCATCGGCTACGACTCGTTCTCTCCCGATAGCGGCGTCCTCATCGCCAAGAACAAGGACGGCTTGCGCGGCCTCAACGGCGGCCCCAACGCGTTCAACAGCTACATCTGGGTCATCGACGCCCATCCCGGGGACATCGGCGCCGTCGACTACGTCAAGCCCGGCGGCGCGAAGGTCATGCGGACGATCGCCGACTACCGCCAGCTCAACGACGCTCTCTTCCACGCCGGGACCGGATCGGGCAGCCTCTGCGAATGGGTGGACGAGCCCAACCGCCTCCACTTCTACGTCGTCGACCGCCGCGTGGACGAGGAGGGCGTCCTTTCTTACACGCTGGCCGCGCGCTCGCTCGACGGCTCCGGGCCGCAGGAGCGCGGCGCGGCGCTGGCCGCGCCGGCGGCCGCGACGGCGGACCGGACGGTCCGGGACCCGGACACGCCCATCGTGCTCACGCTGACCAACACCGGCCGGCCCGCCGCGACCGGAGCGGGCTCCCCGTTCGACGCCGACGTCTACCGCCTCTCGGCCTCGATCGAAGGCCCGGGTTGGCGCGCCTGGCTGCCGAACGGATTGGCCGCGGTGACGAGCGGCCGGTCGAGGCCGGTGACGGTCCTCGTATCCCGCGACGCCGCGTGCGCCAAGACCGCGACCCTCACGCTGCGGGCGACTTCCGAAAGCGATCCGTCGAAGTCGGCGACGGTCGCGGTGAAGCTCGCGCGCGGCTGACATCCCCGAAAAAAAATCTTCGCATTCTCTTTTTTTCGTTTTGACCGCGCGCCGAATGTGTTAATCTATGTGCGGATCATGTCGGAGCAGGCGCGTCGAGACCTTCCCGTCCTCCTTCTTCACAACATGGACCCCGCGTGGACGGAGGCCGAGAAGCGGGAGGCGTTCGACGACGTCTCCACCCTCGCCGAGGCCATGGCCAAGCTCGGCCACGGCGTCGAACCGCTGGCCGTCGAGGACGGCCACCTGGCCTCGCGGCTCGGGTCCTACGATCCGCGGTCCCTGGTCGTCTTCAACTGGTGCGAGGAGCTGCCCGGCCTCCGCCGCAGCGAGCCGGAAGCGGCCGCCGTCCTCGAGCGCCTCGGGTTCGTCTTCACCGGCTCGCCGTCCCACGTCCTGGCCCGGTCGCAGAACAAGCCGGTGATCAAGCGCGTCCTCGACGGCGGCCGCATTCCCACGCCGCCCTGGGCCGTCTTCGAGGCGCCGCGGGCCGACGGCTGGGACGTCTTCCCGGCCATCGTCAAGGCGGCCCACGAGCACTGCAGCATCGGCATCTCCGCCGAATCGGTGGTCACGACGCCGGCCGAGCTCGAGCGCCGCGTCGCCTACATCCTCCGCGAGCACGGCCAGCCCGCGCTGGTCGAGGAGTTCATCGACGGCCGCGAGTTCCACGTCGCCGCGTGGGGCGACGGGAGGGTGACGGTGCTCCCGCCCGCGGAGATGGACTATGTCGGCCTGACCGACATCCACGACCGCCTCTTCACCTACGAGGCCAAGTACGTGCGGGGGTCGCGCCTCTACGAGACGATCGAGCTGCGCGTGCCCGCCGCGCTGGACGGAACGGAGCTGACCGACCTCGAGGCCGTCGTCCTCCGCGCTTACAAGGCCACGGGCTGCCGCGACTACGGCCGGATCGACCTGCGCCTGCGCGACGGGACGTTCTACGTCATCGACGTCAACCCGAACCCCGACATCAACCCCGAGACCTCCCTCACCTACGCCGCCGCCGAAGCCGGTTACTCCTACGGGGAAATGGGGAGCCGCATCGTCAACCTGGCGGCCGCCCGCCACCCTGTCTTCCGCAGCGCGGCTCCGCCGCCCTCCCGGCGGGAAGCGCCGCGGAAGCCCGCCTAGCGCCGATAGCGGATGGCGATCCCGACGATCTGCCTCCGGACGACCCGCCGCGGCCCGTACCAGTAGCTGTAGACCACCGGGCCCCGGAGATAGCGGTCGGCGACGATGACCAGGGCGTCGGCGCCCAGGCCGGCGGCCTTCTCCCGGAGGACGCCTTCGACCCAATACCGGTCCGCATACCGCCCGGGCCGGATCCAGACCTCGCCGAGACGGATGTGGTCGCGCTTCGGCTCGCCCCTCAGCAGCCTGACTTCGGCGGGATTCGTCGGGGCGAATCGCGGCGTTCGGGGATAGAGATGGTATCCGTAGGGACGATAGCAGGAAACGGAGGTCGCCGCCGCCAGGACGGCCGCCAGGACGATCGCGACGCGTTTCGCTTTCATGACCGGACCTCCTTGTCGTTCGCTCACTTGGCCTGCTCATCCTTGGAAATGCAAAAAGCGTACCAAGGCCGAAATGAGCTCTTGACCCACCTCTAACTTCAGCTTATTTCAGGTTGACAGCCTCGATTGCCGTTCCCGGCTGGAGAGGCCAAAGCGTCCTCTCCCGAGGACAGGCCGTTCCCGTTCACCGAACGACGAGCTCGACCGACGTCGAGACCGTCAGGGAGCCGGAGACGCCGCTGACCGAGACCACATAGGTCCCGGCCGGCGTGCCCGTGTCGGTGTTCTTCCCGTTCCCCCCGCCGGCCGAGCAGGAGGAAATGAGGATCGCCAGGACGATCAGGGCCCCGGCGGCGAGGAGGCCGCGGACGGGGCGCTGCGACCTGCCCCGCCGCAGGCCCAGCGCCGCGAGCAGGGCCAGGACCGCGAGGACCGCGGGGCCCGGCCCGAACGGCACGCCCCCGGCGAACGCCGTTGACCTTCCGGCCGCCGCGCCCGACCGGGAGGTCGTCTTCAAGGTCAGCTCGGAGACGGCCGCCGCCGCGCCCGGCGTGACCGTCGCGGGGGAGAACGTCGCCGTCGTCCCCCGCGGCAGGCCCGAGCAGCGCAAGGCGATGGCGTTGTCGAACGCGGCGAACCGGGGCGTCACTTCGAGCGGATACGTCGCCGATCCGCCGGCGTTCACCGTCGCGGTCGTTTGCCTCGCCTCGAGGGTGAACGCGGCGACGGGGAACACGACAGCCGGAGAGACCCCGCCGCCGGGCTGGGGATTCCGCACGACCACTTCGAATTCGCCGCCCGCCGCGATGTCCGCGGCGGCGACGGCCGCCGTGAGCGTCGTCGGGCCGACATAGGTCGTCGGCCTCGACGAGCCCGCCCACATGACGGACGCGCCCGGGACGAAGCCCGCGCCCGTCGCCGTGAGCGTGAACGCGGCCCCCCCGGCCGAGGCGCGGGACGGGGCGAGCGAGGTCAAGGCCGGGACGGGGTTGGCCACGGTGAATTCGAGCGGGTTGGAAACCCCGCCGTCGGGATTGCGGACGGTGACCTGGACGGTCTTGCCCGCGGCCAGATTGGCTGCGGGGACCGCGGCGGTCACCCGGGAGCCGTTGACGAACGACGTCGCCAGGTCGCTCCCGTCCCACACGACGACGGCCCCGCTTCGAAAATCGGAGCCGTTGACCGTCAGAGTGAGGCCGGGTCCGCCCACGGGCGCGCTCGACGGCGAGAGCGAGGACAGGAGGAAGGCGAAGACGTCGGGCCCGGCGAGCGTCCCGGCCAGCGGCGACCGGGCCGTCGAGCCGCGGCTGTCGCGGAAGGAGAAGTAGTAGGTGTGGCCGCCGACGGGCAGGCCGGTGTCATAGCCGTACCAGCCGTTGGAGGCCGAGCCCGAGACCAGGGTCATGGCGTGGGCCGTCGAGTCGATGGTGACGTCCTTGATCGAAGGCGCGTCGCCGTCCTGGTCATAATAACGGACGGAATACGTGAAGGTGTCGGCCGTGGTCCCGAGGCCCGGCGTCACCCCGGCGTAGGACAGCTCGGGCGGGTGATCGAAGGCCGTCCCTCTGTAGTCGTAATCGACGTAGGCGTAGGCCTGGCCGGAATCGACGGTCTGGGGGACGGCCGCGCAGACGGTCTCCGTCGCCGGGCTCGTCGTCAGGTCGACCAGCTTGAAGGCCCGCAGCGTGGCGACGTCGCCGGCGCTGTTGTCGTTCAGGCCGAGGTAGTAGCGCAGCATCCCGGCCCCCTCGACGAGGATGTCGGAGAAGTCGAGGACGAAGCCGCCGTCCACGGCCGTCGTCGTCCCGTCGAAGGCGTAGCTCCCGCCCCGGTTCTGGAGGGCGAGGGGCGCCCAGGTCGTCGTCGGGGCCGTCGCCGTGACCGCCGAGCGCCCGAGGGACATCCTGAGCTGGTCCCGTTTGGCGTGGTTCACGGTGAACTCGGCGATCATCAGCGGCGAATAGCCGTCCCGGGCGGTCAGGACATAGGCGCGGTCCTCCTGGAAGGCCTGACGGCGGCCGGTCGAGGGCCCGCCGGCGACGCCGGAGACGCTCTTGAGCGCGTCGTAGGCCAGCCAGACGAACCCGGCGTCCTCCCAGTAAGGGCCCCACGAGTTGGCGATCCGGAAGGCGCCCTTCTCGCCCGGGTCGACCAGCCCGTTCCCGTTGACGTCGGTCCAGACGGCGTCGTTGTAGCCGACGATGGTCATGGCGTGACCGCCCTCGGTGCCGTTGAGCCAGAACCCGACCCTCTTGCCGACTTCCGGGTCGTCGTCGGCCGTCGACGCGTCGTCGCCGATCCTCTTGTATTGCCACGAGGTGATGTACGTCGCGAAGACGAGGACGTAGCCGTTGGCCAGGAGCTCCTTGACGTATCGGAGGCCGTCGTCCGTGCTGACCGAGCGGGCGAGCTGGACCGGATTGGACCGGACGCAGAGGGCGTTTCGCCAGACGGCCGGATCGAGGCACCAGGCCCTGAAGTTGCCGTCGTAGGGGAGCTCGGCCCAGGTCGCGGCCCCGTGCTTCTCGAAGAGCGGATAGACGAGGCCGAGCGACGACCCCTCGTCCTGGCCGCCGTTGATCATGTTGTAGGTCCACTTGGGCGAGTACTTGTTGGTGTTGTCAGCGCCGTTGCGGATGTCGAGGTCGCGCTGGAAGGCCGTCATGTAGGAGAGCTGGGTGTAGGTCGTGGCAAAGGAGGCGCAGGAGCCGAGCGAGCCCTGGCTCCGGATGGGCGGGAAGTACTTCAGCGTGCTGTTGTCGACCTTGACCGGGAGGTCGAAGGCCAGCGCCGAGTCCGCCGCGTACGACTGGAGGGACGCGGCGCGCCCGCCGACGGCGCTCTCGACCTCGCGGCCGACCGGGCGGACCAAGTTCGGGTCGAGCGCGGGCTCCCCCTTCGCCGCCCGGACCCTGTTGATCCGCTCGAAGCCGAGCCAGTTGAGGTTGACCTTGACGACCTGAGGCCAGGTGCGGAGGATCTCCGCATTCTCCTCGGCGGTGAGGGGGATGAGGCCCTTTGGGTAGAGACGGACGTCGTCCGCCCCGGGCGGCGTCTGTCCCGGGGGCCCTGCCGCGGCCGGGCCGAGAAGGACCGTGAGAAGCGCGAACCTGATGATCGTCTTCGACATGACCTTGCCCTTCCTTGCGTTTGACATCATTCCCGATGGACCGGCCCGAGTCCGGCGGCGGCGGCCCCGGCCGGACACAGTTTAGTCGTAGGACCGGGGCGCTTTCCGCCAGTCCTCGTCCCGGCAGCCGGGCATGAGCGTGAGTCCGGCGGCTAAAATGACAAGCGCGCCCGCATCTTACCTTATTCAGGCTAAGGATCCTTGATCTATTCCCCGCCGATCTGGAGGAGCCGGACGCGGAAGGTCGGAGCGGCCATGGTCCGGTCCAAGTCCGCGTCGTCGGCGACCATGTCGATGCCGTCGAGGATGTCCTCGGCCGTCCCGGCGACGGTCAGGCCCTTGACCGGGAAGGCTATCTTGCCGTTCTCGATCCAGAAGCCGCCCGCGCCGCCGCTGAAGTTGCCGTTGACCGGGTCGAGGCCGTAGCCCGTGACCTCCTTGAGCAGGAGCCCCGTCCTGGTGGCCCGGACGATGTCCTCGGGCTTGACCGGCCCGGCGGCCAGGACGATGTTGTGCGGCCCGATCCCCGGCAGGCCGGTGAACCCGCCGCGCGAGGCGTTGCCGGTGCTCTCGACACCCGCTCTCTTGGCCGCGATGGTGTTGTACATGAAGCCCGCGAGCACCCCTCTTTCGACGAGGGCCCTCTTCCGGGTCGGCACGCCCTCGCCGTCGAAGGGCTCGCTGGCCAGGCCTTTCGGCCGGGTGCCGTCGTCGACGACCGTCAGGAGCTCGGAGGCGATCTTCCGCCCCATCCTCCCGGCCAGGAAGCTGGCCCCCTGGAGCACCCGCTCGCCGTTGACGGCGCCGAGGATGCCGCCGAGCAGGGCCCGGGCCACATCCGGCGTGAAGATGACGGCCGCCTGCTGCGTCTTGACCGGCCGCGGGTCGAGCGCCTCGGCCGCGTCCTTGACAGCCTTGGCCGCGACCTCCTCGGCCGGCTTGAGGTCGGCCCAGAAGCGCCGGCTGCAGGACTCGCCCCCGGAGGATTTCTGGCCGCCTTTCTCGGCCACGACCGAGACGCCGTAGCCGCAGCCGCCGGCCCGGTAGCTCTTGAGGAGGCCGTTCGAGTTGGCGATGACGATCTCGACTTCCGACTCCCGGTAGCTGGCCCCGCCGCTCTTGGTGATGCGCGGGTCCTTCAGGGCCAGCGCCTCGGCGCGCCTGGCCAACTCGATCTTCTCGTCCATCGGCACCTGGGCGATCCGGGGGTCGTGGAGCCCCTCGACCGCCGTCTCTCCCTTGTCTTCGGGCAGGACGTTGGCCGGGTCGGCCGTCGTCACCCGGGCGAAGTCGATGGCCCGCCCGACCGCGTCCTCCAGGGCCTTGTCCCCCAGGTCGTTCGAGCTGGCGAAGGCCATCCGGCCCTTGACGATGACCCGGATCCCGGCCCCGGACGAGGCCGCCTCCTCGACGGTCTCGACCTCGCCCTTGCGCACCTCGAGGCTCAGGTTCCGTCCGGATTCGATGTAGACCTCGGCGGCGTCCGCCCCTTTCTTCAAGCTCCTTTTGACCAGCCCGTCGGCGATCCCCTTGATGTCCATCGTCGTGTCCTTTCCCCGTCCTAGCGGGCCCGAGAGCCACCGACGTTGATGCCGCGGATGCGGACCGTCGGCTGCCCGGCCGTGACCTCGGCCGACTGGCCCTTGCCGCAGATGCCCGGCCCGAAATCGAGGTCGTCGCCGACCGCGTCGATGCCCTTGATGACGTCGAGGCAGTTGCCGATGAGCGTCGCTCCCTTGACCGGCGCCGTCTTCTTCCCCTTCTCGATGAGGTAGGCCTCGCGGCAGGTGAAGTTGAAGACGCCGTCCGTGGGATTGACGCTGCCGCCGCTGAGGCTCTGGACGTAGAGGCCGCTCTCCGTCGAGGCCAGGATGTCCTCCGGCCTGTCCTCGCCCCTGTCGATGAAGGTGTTGGTCATGCGGACGATGGGCATGTAACGGAACGACTCGCGGCGGCCGTTGCCGGTGCGCTCCGTCCCCATCTGCTTGGCCGAGAGGATGTCGGTCATGAACCTGACCAGCCGGCCCCCGTCGATCAGGACGTTGCGCTTCATCGGCGTCCCTTCGTCGTCGAAATCGGTCGTGCCGCGGAAGTTGGGCAGGGTGCCGTCGTCGACCATGGTGAACTTCGGGTGGGCCACCATCTGGCCGAGCTTGCCGACGAAGACGCCGGTCTCGCGGGCGATGTTGTCGCCCTCGAGGGGGTGCCCCACGGCCTCGTGGACGAGAACGCCGCCCCAGCCGTTCTGCATGACCACGTCCATCTTGCCCGCCGGGGCGGCCTGGGCCTCGAGCATGGCGACGGACTCGCGGGCCGAGGCCCGGGCCGCGTCCTCCGGCCGGAGCTCGTCGAACATCTCCAGCCCGGAGTGGCGGCTCAGGCGCTCGCGCCCCATGTGCGAGGCGCCGCCGCCGACGCCGAGCGTCTGGACGATGAAGAAGATGAGAGGCAGCTCGTCGCGGAGATAGAGGCCCTCGCTGTTGGCTATGGCGCGGCCGCGGACCTCGTCGTAATAGTCGATCGAGGCCATCTTGATCCGCGTGTCGTAGGCGAGCGCGGCGTCGTGGGCCCGGCTCATGATCTCCAGGCGCTTCTCGTCGGCGACCGTCTGGAGCGGGACCCGGACCGTGATGTGGCTCGGCCGCTTCCCTTCCTTGACGTCGACCGGCGCGACGGCCCTGGCGCCCCGGGCCACGTACGAGGCCACGTCGGCCGCCCGAAGGAAGCCGTCCATCGTCAGCTCGTCGGTGTAGGCGTAGCCCGTCTTGTCGCCGGAGATGACCCGGACGCCCGCGCCCTGGCTGATGCCGTAGACGGCGCTCTTGAACTTGCCCTCCTCGAGGAGGATCGAGCGCGAGACGCGGTTCTCGATGTAGATCTCGCCGAACTCGCCGCCCTTCTCCAGGGCCCGGCGGATGACCTTGTCCAGATCCTCCGGGGCGAACTCGGGCCGGGCCGGGGCCCGGCCGGCGCGGGCGCAGCGCATCAGGGCCGGAGTCGCGGCCAGGGCCAGGCCCCCCTTGAGGCCGAGCTCCAGGAACTTGCGCCGGGGGATGTCCCCGACTGAGAAGAATTTGTTCGTCATGGCCTTCCCTTTCGGGCCGATTATAATCCAGCGATGGAACGAAATGCCAGCCCCCCGCTGCGACCGGCCGCGCTATTTCATCGGCTTGTGGTATGTCTTCTCCCCGAGGGGCGACCAGAGCCCGTAGCTTTCCTCATGCACCCGGCATTTCCCCTCCGAGGTCCAGTTGAAGCCGTAGTTGCAGCCGAACCAGAGGTACTTGTCCCCGCCGCCGTTCTCCGTGGTGATGATGTAGCGGGCGGCGAGAAGTGGAAACCTCCCTCGCGCCGAAGGGTAGGCCGGGCCCGGAAGATGGTCAAGGTTCGCCGTTCACCGTTGACATTCGCCGGCCGAGGGCCGAAGATATGGGAAGCGGGAGGTGGACATGAGAAATCCCAGACGCATCCGCCAGGCGGCCCTTGTCACGGCCTTCTTCCTGGCCCTCGGCCCGGCCCTGCTGCCGGCCCAGAGCCTGGAGGAGAAGGTCACCGCCCACACGCTGAAGAACGGCCTGACCGTCCTCTTCGCCGAGCGCCACGGGGCGCCGGTCTTCAGCACGCTCTACGGGTTCAAGGTCGGGTCGGTCGACGAACACCCCGGCATCACCGGGACCGCCCACCTGTTCGAGCACATGGCCTTCAAGGGCACGCCCAGGATCGGGACCAAGGACTACGGGAAGGAGAAGGTCCTCATGGACCGGATCGCCGAGGTCGGCCGCGAATGGAGCCTCGAGCTGGCCAAGGGCGACCTGGCCGACAAGGACAAGGTCGCCGGCCTGCGGGCCGAGCTGACCCGGCTCGAGAACGAGCAGAGCGCCTTCATCGTCAAGGACGAGATCGACCTCATCTACAGCAACGCCGGCGGCGTCGGGCTCAACGCCGGGACCGGCACCGACCAGACGATGTACATGATCAGCCTGCCGGCCAACCGGTTCGAGCTCTTCTGCCTCATGGAGTCCGAGCGCATCCGGAACGCCGTCCTGCGCGAGTTCTACATCGAGCGCAGCGTCGTCCAGGAGGAGCGCAAGCAGACGACCGACGCCGTCCCGGCCCGGCTCCTCGGCGAGATGTTCATGGGCGCGGCCTTCATCGCCCATCCCTACAAGAACCCCGTCGTCGGCTGGGCCTCGGACATCGACTCCGTGACCCTGGAGGAGGCCCAGGCCTTCAAGCGGAAGTACTACACCCCGAACAACTGCGTCCTGGCCATCGTCGGCGACGTCCATCCGCAAAAGGCCATCCCGGTCGTCGAGAAGTACTTCGGCGACATCCCCCGCGGCCCGGACCCGCCGGTCTTCCGGACGGTCGAGCCCCGGCAGCTCGGCGAGCGCCGGGTCCGCTTCGAGTTCGACGCCGAGCCCCAGCTGATGATGGGCTTCCACAAGCCGACCTTCCCCTCCAAGGAGGACGCGGCCGCGGCGGTCCTGGCCTACATCCTGACCACCGGCCGGACGTCGCGGATGTACAAGGACATCATCCAGGACCGGCAGCTGGCCGTCTCGGTCTCGGCCGGTTCGACGCCCGGCGTCCGTTTCCCCAATCTCTTCGTCTTCAGCGCCGCGCCCCGCAGCCCGCACACGCCCGAGGAGGTCGAGGCGGCCATCCTCGAGCACATCGAGAAGGTCAAGACGGAGCCGGTGACGGAGCGGGAGCTCCGGAAGGTCAAGAACAACCTCGACGCCCAGTTCATCCGCTCGATGAGCTCCAACTTCGGCATCGCCATCCAGCTCATCCGCTACCAGCTGCTCTCCGGCGACTGGAAGCTCTTCCAGAAGTACCGCGAGCTCATCGCGGCCGTCACGGCCGACGACCTCATGGACTTCGCCAAGACCTACCTCACGACGGAGAACCGGACCGTGGCCTACCTCGTCAAGAAGGCCAAGGCGTCCTGAGGCCGGAGGAACGACCATGAAACGCAACACCATCGTCAAGACCGCGGCGGCCCTCGCCTTCGCGCTCCTCATCCCGGCCCGGCCCGCCATCGGCCAGAAGCATCCGAGCGACCTCGGGCCTCCTCCGCCCCTGTCGTTCAAGATGCCCAAGCCGGCCTGGCTCACACTGGCCAACGGCGTCCGCGTCGCTTACATGCGGGACACCGAGCTGCCCCTCGTCACCGTCCTGGGCTTGTTACGCGGCGGCTCGATCTTCGAGCCCGCGGACAAGTCCGGGCTGGCCCAGCTCACGGCAACGGTGCTGAGGACCGGCGGGACGAAGACCCGCGGCGGCGACGCCATCAACGAGGAGCTCGAGTTCATCGCGGCCACCGTCGAGGCCATGGGCGGCGCCGAGTTCATGACCGTGATCGGCAGCTCGTTGAAGAAGGACTTCGCCAAGCTCATGGAGATCTACGCCGACCTGATCATGAACCCGGCCTTCCCGCGGGACAAGCTCGACCTGGCCCGCAACCAGTCCCTGGAGGGCATCCGCCGGCAATGGGACCAGCCCAGCCGGGTCTCCAGCCTGCTGTTCAACGAGAGGCTCTACGGCCCGGATTCGCCCTACGGGCGGCGGCCCAAGCCGGCGACGCTCGAGGCCATCGGCCGCGAGGACCTGGTCGCCTTCCACAAGCGCATCTTCTCGCCTGACAACCTGATGCTGGGCGTCGCCGGCGACGTCACCGCCGGCGAGGTCAAGGCCATCCTCGAAAAGGCCTTCAAGGGCTGGCCCAAGGCCAAGGTCGACCTGGCCGAGCCCGCGCCCCTGGAGGAACGGGCCGACGGCACGATCTACTACGCCTACAAGGACACGCCCCAGGCCAACCTCTACCTGGGCCACCTGGGCGTCCGCCGCAACAACCCGGACCAGTACAAGCTCGAGGTCCTCAACAACATCTTCGGCGGCGGCGGGTTCACGGCCCGGCTGATGAAGGAGCTCCGTTCCAACCGCGGCCTGACCTACGGCATCTACGGCGGGGTCATGGAGGGGCGCGACCGGGGCCCGTTCATGGTCGCCTCCCAGCTGAAAGCGGCCAATTTCGTCGAGGCCCTCGGGCTCATCAAGGACATCATCCGCGACCTGCAGACGAACCCGGTCTCCGACGAGGAGATCGAGACGGCCAAGAACTCGATCATCAACAGCTTCGTCTTCAACTTCGAGCAGAATGTCCAGGTCATGAGCCGGCTCATGACGCTCAAGCTCCAGGGCTATGCCGACAACTACCTCGACGCCTACATCGACAACATCCGCAAGGTCACCAAGCAGGACATCCTCGAGGCCGCCAAGAAGTACATGGACCCGGCCAGGACGATCGTCGTGGTCGTCGGCGACGAGAAGCGCTTCGACCGGCCGCTCTCGAGCCTCGGCCCGGTCAAGACGATCGACCTCAAGGCCGTCATGGAGGCCGAACGGAGGCCGGAGAGATAGCTCGGGCCGCGGCCCCGGGCTTGCGACTCGCCGTTTCTCGCGGGAGGGAATTCAGGCCCGCCGGGCCGTCAGCATGACCTGGAAGCGCGTCCGCGAGGTCTCGACGGCGAAGCCTTTCCCGCGCAGATGGCGCCCGGCGTCCTCGACGCCGAAAGGCGAGGCCCGGTGCCGCCCGCCTTCGCTGCGGTGGAGCTCGTCCATCATGCGGAAGCCCTCGTCGCTGAAGTCGCTCACGACGAGCTTGCCGCCGGGCGCCAACACCCGGGCCATCTCGTCCAGCGCGCGGCGCGGGTCCGACAGATGATGGAGCAGGTTGACCGAGAAGACCGCGTCGAACGAATCGTCCGGGAAATCCAGGCTCTCGGCGTCGCCGACCCTGAATTCGATCAGCCCGGCCAGGCCGCTGCGCTCCGCCTGGAGCCGGGCGAAAGCCTGCTCCTCCTCGGAGGCGTCGACGGTCGTGACCCGGAAGCCGCGCCTGGCCAGGGCCAGCGTGAAGTGGCCTTTGCCCGTGCCGGTCTCGAGCGTCAGGGCCCCGAGCGGGAGCGCCCGCTCTATCATCCAGTCACGCTCGCGGTCGGTATCGTAGCCGTAAGCCCTGTACTGCTCCCGCCGCCGTTCGATGCGCTTCAGCATCTCTTCCTCGCGGCCGGCGGCGTTCTCACCCGACCCAGTCGTCGCGCTCTTGGTTTTCATCGCTGTCGGTCTCGACCCGTGAAGGATTCCGGCCGGCTGATAAAATAGCCCGGCCGCCGGAAAAAGGCAACAGCCGAGAACCGGGCTCGGCGCTCATCTTCTTCGACACGACGCCCCCGATGCGGCGAACCGGACCGGTTCGCCCGGAGGGAGAAAACGCCCGCCATGTTCGAGCTCTTGAGCTCATCCCGAGAAGTCGGCTTGCCCAAGAGGTGTTGGAACTACGATACGATTGGTGATATCGTCATTTATGAGCCGCGCTTCAAATAATGCCCTCGAAAGACCGTTCCGCTCTCCGATCGGGAGGCCGCCGATGAAGACGAGAAAGAAGGGCGCAGCCGCCACGGCGCTGATGTTATCCAGCCTTCGCTCCGTTCTGATCCTTGCCCCGGAATTGTCAGCCAGCCCGCCCGGGCAACAGGTCGAATCGGTCAACGGCGTCCGGTTCTACGAGTACGGCATCAGAGAAATTCAATGAGCTTGCGTCGACCAAAGGCCTTCCTTTCCCTTGCGATGATAGCCAAAGCGGGACGGATCCTCATGAACGTCTGCCTGATCCTGGCTCTCGCCGCCCTGGCCGCAGCCTGTGCGCGGGAGAAATGGCGGGGGAAGATCGTCAAGGAAGGAGATGTGACCGTCGTCAAGAACCCCAAGACGCCGCTCTTCGAGTCACCCGTCCTCGACCTCGCAGAGGACCTCTCCATTGGCGGGCCCAAGGCCGAGGGCGAGCACGTTTTCGGCCGGATCCTGACCTTCGTCGTCGATGAAGAGGGCTCTATTTACGTCCTTGACCAGAAGGATTCCCACATCAAGGCCTTCGACGGGTCCGGCAGGTACCTGCGGACGATCGGCCGCAAGGGCCAGGGTCCGGGCGAGCTGTTCATGCCCATGACGCTCTCGCTCAATCGGACGACCGGCGATCTTGCCGTCCTCCAGCTGAGCCGCCGCATATCCTATTTCAAAACGGACGGCACATTCTTGCGTCAACAGCCTCTGAAGGACGTCATGGCGCTTCGCGGCCAGGTCGATTCAAGAGGCAACATCTACGTCATCGATCTCGTCCACGGCGAACGCGACTCGAGCTACGTCGTGAAGAAGCTCTCCCCCGATGCCTCGATGATCTCTGTGGTGGCCCAGGCGCCAGCCCCTGGAACCGACAGGCTGAACCCTTTCATGGCCATTCCCTCCTTCCAGATCGATCAAAACGACGACCTGGTCTACGGCTGCCCCGAGACCTACGAGGTCCGGTTCTTGGCGGCCTCCGATGGGAAAGTCTTCAAGAAGATCCAACGCGAATACGATCCCGTGCCTGTTACGGAAGCGGAGAAGAAGGAAAGGCTCGCCGCCGCACCGCCGGGATCGGGGATCGCTTATGACTTCTCGAAATTCCACTCGGCCTATGAAGGGTTCTTCATGTCCGACCTTGGGCATCTTTTCGTGCGGACCTGGGAGAAGACCGATGACGGGAAGGTTGTCAATGACATCTTCGACCCCGACGGGCGGTTCCTCGGTCGCATCCCTCTTGAGTCATACGGGATAGCGATCCTCAAGGACAAGTATTACGCCTTGGAGCAAGACGAAGACGGATATCAGTATGTCAAGCGCTACGCCGTGACCTGGAAGGTCAAGTAGCCGCACTTTCGCGCCTGGCGCCTAAGGCCTCACTCAGGCGCGGGGGCGGCGCGTCATACGATCTTGATCCGGGAAGCGACGTCCAGGAAGAATTCCTTCGACCATATCGCCAGCGCCCTGGTGTCCTTCAGGAAACGCTCCGCTTCTCCCCTGATCTGACGGATGTCGACGCGGTCTATTCTCCTGGCCAACAGGCCGCGGAGGTCCGCTTCCGTCAGGGGCGCCGGCCCCTCCCAATGCCCGGACTGGCGCATCCTCTGTTCGAGGTGGGCTAGGTGGAGTTCGGGGTGATGGGCAGCGAACCAGACGAGGTCGTACCAGTCACGGCCCTTAGCCCTGCTCTTCCATTCACGGCAGAGAACGGCGTGCATCTTGCCGGCAAATAAATCGGGCAGCGTGAACGTCCTGACCGCGAATGGAATCGGCCGCAAGATCCTGCGGTTGAGCTGGGACGAGGCGTGGGGCATCATGAAGCGGGCCGTGGCCCGGGGGAAAAGGCGGAAGAGGACGCGGGTCGTGAGGAAGATGGGAGTGGACGAAAAATC
>Ga0116178_10001109_pt1 | contig 22617 bp, 23 predicted proteins | sample AD_STIC12_MetaG_FD_89880 | JGI IMG/M metagenome (GOLD analysis project Ga0116178, IMG submission 89880) | Active sludge microbial communities of municipal wastewater-treating anaerobic digesters from USA - AD_STIC12_MetaG | ecosystem: Engineered > Bioreactor > Anaerobic > Digestate | place: USA... | reverse complement strand
GGCTTGCTCATCTCCCCATCACCTCTCGTTCGAGCTCAGCGAGCAGCTCAGCATAGCGCCGGCGCAGCTCCCCGCGCGGTGTCCGTGACCACGGGGCCCCAGACCGCTCCCACCGTGCCACGGTCACGCGGTCGACACCGAGCTCCGCCGCGAGCCGGGCCTGCGAGACGCCGGCGGCGCGCATGAGGTCGATGGCCCGCCCGAGGGACCCGAGCGGCACCCGGTGGACGTCGACGCCAGGCGTCGCGGCCGCGGCCGCCTCGAGTTGGGGCGACGCCTCGCCTTCGACCGCGATCACCGTCACGTCGTGGCCGAGCCGGCGCGCCGCGTCGAGCACCAGCCGCGGAAAGCTGCCGTTGCCCGCGATGAGGCCGAGACGCATGCCCGCCCCTCAGTCGTCGGGCGCGCCGGCAGCCGCTCCGCGGGGGGGGCGCTTGAGCACGACGCCGCGCTCCGACGACCGGATGAACGCCACGACGATCCGCACTTCCGGGCAGTCGATGGAGGCGTCCTGCTCGATGCGCTCCAGCGCCTCCGTCGTGTTCAGCTTCGACACCAGGAGGTACCGGTACGCGGCCTTCAGCTTGCGCAGGGTCTCGGGCTGGAAGCCGCGGCGCGCCAGGCCGATCGTGTTCATGCCGTAGATGTACGCGCGGTTCCCGACGGTCTTCGAGTACGGCAGGACGTCCTTCGTGCAGGCCGAGTATCCGCCGACGAACGCGTGCGTCCCGATCCGGCAGAACTGGTGCACGCCCGCGTAGCCGCCCAGGATGGCGCAGTCGCCGACTTCGACGTGGCCGCCGAGCGTGGTGCCGTGCGACAGGATGACGTCGTTGCCGACGCGGCAGTCGTGGGCGACGTGTACATAGGCCATCAGGTAGCTGCGGTTTCCGACGGTCGTCACGCCTCCACCGCCGCCGGTCCCGCGGTGGATGGTGACGAACTCGCGGAACGTGTTGCCGCTGCCGATGACGAGGCGGGTGTGCTCGCCCTTGTACTTCAGGTCCTGCGGCTCCATCCCGTACGACCCGAAGGGGTACAGCACGTTGCCGTCGCCCAGCTCGGTGTCGCCCTCGATGACGCAGGACGCGCCGATCCGGTTGTTCCGGCCCATCTTCACGCGCGGCCCGATTGCCGCGTTGGGGCCCACCACGCTCCCGGCGCCGATGATGGCCATGGGATGGACGATCGCGGTCGGGTGGATGCTGACGGCGTCGTGGAGGACCACCACGTGGAGCACCGCCTCGGCCGCCAGCTGCCCGTCCACGCTGGCGCGGCCCGCCACCCACACCATCGGCCCGCGCCGGCGGCGGATCTCGACGTCGAGCGTCACGCGGTCGCCGGGCGTCACCTGCCGGCGGAACTTCCCGCGGGTCACGCGGCGCAGCTCGGTGCGCGCGTTCAGCGCCTCGTCGGCCTCGGAGAGCAGCAGGACGGTCGCGGCCTGCGTCAGCGCCTCGATGAGCAGGACGCCGGGCATGATGGGCGCTTCGGGGAAGTGCCCCTGGAAGAACTCCTCGTTGACCGCGACGTTCTTGATCGCCGTCAGCCGCCGCCCCGGCTCGATGTCGCTGACCGACTCCACCAGCACCGCCGGGTAGCGGTGGCAGAGCCGCTCCAGGACCGATCCGACGTCCATCCGCTGGCCGCTGTCGGCCATGGCTACTTCTTGGGGGCGGCCGGCTTCGCGGCAGCGGCCGCGTCGAGGCGGTGGATCACCTCGGTGGTCAGGTCGAGGCTGATGTCGGCCCACACGAGGCCGGAGTCGGACTGGCTGAAGAGGAGCTGGAGCTCCTTCTCGCGCGCGACCGCCTCGATCACGGGCCCGACCTTCCGCTGGAATTCGATCTGCAGCTCGTTCTGCAGGTCCTGCAACTCGGACTGGGCGTCCTGCGTCATGCGCTGGATTTCGACCTGCGCCTTGTCGATGTCGCGCTGCACCTGGGCGGCCGCGCTCTCGCTCATCACCGCGCTGCGCTGCTTGGCCTGGAGCGCCTCGACGGCCTTGTTCTTCTCGGCGAGCTCGGCGGCCAGCTTCGCGCGGAGCGCCTCGATCCGCGAGGTGGAGGCCTTCCCGTCGGCGGACTCGCTGGCGATGCGCTGGATGTTGATGAACGCGTACTTGACGCCGTCCGGGAACTTCACCGCCAGCGCGGGTGGTGCCTGCTGGGCGGGAGCCTGGGCCGGGGCCTGCTGCGCGAGGGCGACGCCAGGCACGAGAAGACATCCTGCAAGGCATGCGACGGTGAAGGCTTTCATTCGTGCTGTCCCTTTCTCAGTTGTGCCCGGCGGCCGTCCGGCCGCCCCGGGGTCAGCCCGGGCCGGCGGCCCGATGCGATCAGGCAAGTTTACTCGGTTTTCGACGTTTCAGGCCAGCGGACGGCCGTTTCCCTCCGCTCCGGCCTGCCGGTAGCGCAGGAGCGCGCCGTCCAGGTAGATCTCGATCTCGCCCCCCTGCAGGTCGCCGCGGATCAGTTCCTCGGACAGCGGGTCCTCGATGAACCGCTGAATCGCCCGCCGCAGCGGGCGGGCCCCATAGCTCCGATCCCGGCAGGTCGCGTCGATGAGGAAGTCGAGGACCTCCGGCCGCACGCTCACCCACAGCCGGCGGTCGGCCAGGTTCGCGTTCAGCTGGTTCAGCAGCAGCTGCAGGATCTGCCGGAGATCGTCGTCGGTCAGCGCGTCGAAGACGATGATCTCGTCGATGCGGTTGATGAGTTCCGGGTTGAACGTCCGCCGCACCTCCGCCAGCACCGTCTCGGACATGCTGCGGGCCAGCTCGTCTGTGGCGGCGGACTGGAAGCCCATGGAGGCCCGTTTCTGGATGAGCCGGGCCCCGATGTTGGAGGTCATGACGATGACGGCGTGCTTGAAGCTCACGCGCGTGCCCAGCCCGTCGGTCAGGTGGCCGTCCTCGAGAACCTGGAGCAGGATGTTGAACAGGTCCGGGTGGGCTTTCTCAATCTCGTCGAGCAGCACGACGGAGTACGGGTGCCGCTTGACCCGCTCGGTAAGCTGTCCTCCCTCGTCGTGGCCGACGTAGCCGGGCGGCGACCCGATGAGCTTGGCCACGGCGTGCTTCTCCATGTATTCCGACATGTCGAAGCGCACCAGCGCGGCATCGCTGCCGAACAAGTACGCCGCCAGCGCGCGCGCGAGCTCGGTCTTGCCGACGCCGGTCGGGCCGAGGAAGACGAAGCTGCCGACCGGCCGGTTCGGGTTCTTCAAGCCGGCTCGCGACCGGCGGATGGCCCGTGCCAGGGCCGAAACGGCGCGATCCTGGCTGACGACGCGCTCGTGCAGCGCGGCCTCCATCCGCATCAACCGCGCGCCCTCGTCCAGCGTCACCGACGACAGGGGGATGCCCGTCCACTTCGCGACGATCTCGTCGATCTCCGGCTTCCCGACGGAGATCCGGCTGCCGGCCGACGAGGGGGTCCCGGCCTCGCGCCTGCCGGCGCCTTCCCAGCCCCCGGCCTCCTGCCGCCAGTGCTTCCCCGGCCCGTCCGCGGTGCCCACGGCGACCGCCGCCCGTTCCCCGCCCGCCGTCACGCGCGCCTCCGCCGGCCTGGCGTGACGGAGCTTGGCCCGGGCGCCCGCCTCGTCGACGAGATCGATCGCCTTGTCCGGCAGGAACCGGTCCGTGATGTACCGGCTCGACTGGTACACGGCGGCCTCGATGGCGTCCCGCGTGTACTCGACGTCGTGAAACGCCTCGTAGCGGTCTTTGATGCCCAGCAGGATGTCGATCGTGTGCGCCTCGTCGGGCGCCTCCACCTTGATGGCCTGGAACCGGCGCTCGAGCGAGCGGTCCCGCTCGATGTACTTCCGGTACTCCGCCGGCGTGGTCGAGCCGATGCAGCGGATCTCGCCGCGCGACAGGGCGGGCTTCAGGATGTTGGCCGCATCGAGCGACCCTTCGGCGGAGCCGGCGCCGACCAGGGTGTGGAGTTCGTCGATGAACACGATGACGTTCGTGTGCTCGGCGAGCTCCTTCATGATCGCCTTCAGGCGCTCCTCGAACTGACCGCGGTACTTCGTGCCGGCGACGACGAGCGAGATGTCGAGGGCCAGGATGCGCTTGTCCGCCAGGTCGCGCGGCACCTGCCCCGCCACGATCCGCTGGGCGAGCCCCTCCACGATGGCGGTCTTGCCGACGCCCGGCTCGCCGATGAGCACCGCGTTGTTCTTGGTGCGCCGGCACAGGACCTGCTGCACGCGCTCGACTTCGTCCTCCCGGCCCACCAGCGGATCGAGGGCCTTGCGCGAGGCGGCCTCGGTCAGGTCGCGGCTGAACTCGGCCAGCAGCGGCGCCTCCTTCGTCCGCGGCGCGGGGGCGTTCTTCTCGGTGAGCAGGGCGACGACGTCCTCGCGGACCGCGTTCAGCCGGAGCCCGCGCTCCAGGAGGATGGCCGCGGCAATCGAGCGGTCCTCGCGGAGCAGGCCCAGCAGCAGGTGCTCGGTCCCGATGTAGGTGTGCAACAGGCGGTCCGCCTCGTCAGCGGCGAACTGGAGGGCGCGCCTCGCGTCCGCGCTGAACGGGATGTCCACCGACGGCGCCATCCGCTCCCGCAGCACCGTGCGCCCCTCGATGTCCTTGCGGATGGACTCCAGCGCGATCTCGGCGCGGGCGAAGATCCGGCTCGTGAGGCCCTTGCCCTCACGGATCAGCCCGAGCAGGAGGTGCTCGGGCTCGATCGACACGCTCCCCAGCTGGCTGGCCTCGTACCGGGCGAAGAAGAGCACCCGGCGGGCCCGTTCCGTGTAGCGTTCGAACATCGAGGCACCCCGCGCCGCGCGGCGGCCCTCAGGGCCGCGCCAGGCCGCTCTTTGATTATACGGCAAGGCGCGTGGCGGGCCCGGCGCAGCGCTGGCGCGCCGAGGGGCGAGGTGCGCGCGTCAGGCGGGCGCCAGGCGGCCGTCCGCCAGGCGGAAGACGCGGTCGCACACCGCCGCCAGCCGCGCGTTGTGGGTGGCGATGACGGAGGTGAGCCCGTGCTCGCGGTGCATCTCCCGGATGAGACTGTGGAGGGCGTCGGCCGTGTGCTCGTCCAGGTCGCCCGTCGGCTCGTCGGCCAGCAGGAGCGCCGGCCGCGCCACGATGGCCCTGGCGATCGCCACGCGCTGCTGCTCGCCGCCCGACATCATGGCGGGCCGGTGCGAGAGCCGGCCGGCGAGCCCGACGCGCTCGAGCAGGCTGACCGCCCGCGCCCGCGCATGGGATGCGTCGAGCCTGGCGATGCGGAGCGGCATTTCCGTGTTCTCGACGGCGTCGAACTCGGGCAGCAGGTGGTGGAACTGGAACACGAATCCCACGTGCCGGTTCCGGAACGCCACCAGCTCCCCGTCCGTAAGCTGCTGCAGGTCCACGTCGCCGATGCGGATCGAGCCCCGGTCCAGGCGATCCAGGCCGCCGAGCAGGTGCAGCAGCGTGCTCTTCCCCACTCCGGACGCCCCGACGACGGCCACCATCTCGCCGGCGCCGACGCTCAGATCGAGTCCGCGCAGGACGGGCAGCGCCGTCCCGGCGACGGGATAGCTCTTGTGCAGGCCGGCGGCGGTCAGGTACGCCATGGCGGCCTCACCCGAAGCGCAGGGCGTCGACAGGGTTCAGCCGCGCCGCCTGCCGCGAGGGATAGATGGTGGCGAGGAAGCAGACGGCGATGGCCCCGGCCACGACCGCGGCCAGGTCCCGCCCCTCGACGACGAACGGCACGTAGGCGATCTGGTAGACGTCCATGGGCACACGGATGAGCCGGTAGTGATCGAGGACGGCCGCCACGCCCCATCCGGCGGCGGCGCCGGCGATGGTGCCGATGACGCCGATGATCAGGCCCTGCAGCATGAACACGTACATCACGCTGCGCGAGGAGGCCCCCATGGTCTTGAGGATGGCGATGTCCGGGCTCTTCTTCATCACCAGCATCACCAGCGACGCGACGATATTGAGGGCCGCCACCATCACGATGAGGCCGATCGTGATGGAGATTGCCATCTTCTCGAGCCACAGGGCGGAGAACAGGGAGCGGTTGAGCTCCGCCCACGTCTGGCAGAAGTAGGCGGCGCCGAGCGCGCGCGGGATGGAGGCGGCGATCGCGTCGGCGCGGTAGATGTCGTCAACGCGGAGCTCGATGACGTCCACCGAGGGGCGATCGAGCAGCCGGCGCGCGAGCGGAAGCGACACGAAGCCGTACGCGGAGTCGAACTCGAAGAGGCCCAGCGAGAACCGCCCCGCGACCCGGACGCGCCGCGAGCGGGGATACACGCCCATGGGCGTCAGCGTGCCCTGGGGGGTCAGGATGGTCACGTCGTCGCCGTCGGCCACGCCGAGCGTCTGGGCGAGGTCCGCGCCGATGACGATGCCGGGAAGCCCTCCGTCGGCCGGGTCGCCGGCCAACGCCAGCAGCCGGCCGCTCGTCATGCCGCGCTCGATGTCGGTGACGCTGGTCTCGAGCTGCGGGTCGACGCCCTTCAGGGTGATGAAGGCCTCGCCGCGGCCGCTGCTGATGAGCGCCTTCCCCAGGATGGCCGGCGCCGCGCCCGTGACGCCCGGCACGGCGCGCAAGGCCGCGGCCTCGGCGTGGTAGTCCGCGATCCCGCCGGTCTTCCAGACGAAGACGTGCGCCGTCGCGCCCAGGATCCGGTTGCGCAGCTCCTGCTGGAGGCCCGTCATGAGCGCCAGCGACAGCACGAGCGCCGTCACCCCCACGACGACGCCGAGCACCGACACGAATCCGATGACGGAGATGAAGGCCTGCTTGCGCCGCACCAGGAGATAGCGGAGCGCGATGTGGGCTTCGAAGGGCAGCGTCACGTCAGTCAGCCTGCGGACGCATCAGCGGGAACAGGATGACATCGCGGATCGACGGCGCGCCCGTGAGCAGCATCACGAAGCGGTCGATGCCGACGCCCTCGCCGCCTGCCGGCGGCATGCCGTGCTCCAGGGCGCGCAGGTAGTCCTCGTCCATCGCGTGCGCCTCGGCGTCGCCCCTGGCCCGCTCGGCGAGCTGGGCCTCGAACCGGGCCCGCTGCTCCGCCGGATCGTTCAGCTCGCTGAAGGCGTTGGCCACCTCGAACCGGCCGATGTAGAGCTCGAAGCGCTCGACGGTGTCGGGGTCGTCGCTGCGCTGCTTGGACAGCGGCGAGACCTCCGTCGGGAAGTCGTAGACGAACGTCGGCTGGACCAGCGTGTCTTCGCAGAGCGCCTCGAAGATCGCGGTGGTGATCTTGCCGGCCCCCGCCCCGTCCGGGTAGGCCACGCCGAGGCGGGCCGCCAGCGCCGCCGCCCTGGCGCCGTCGCGCAGCTCGTCGGGCGCGACGCTGACGCCAAGGCGGCGCGCCGCCGCCTCGCGCACCGCCTCGCGCAGCGACACGCGCCGGTACGGCGCCGCCAGGCTGATGGTCTCGCCGCCGAACGTGCAGGTGTCGCTGCCGATGGCGTCGCGCGCCACCGAGGCGAGCATCTCCTCGGTCTCCGCCATCAGGTCGCGGTAGTCCGCGTACGCCTGGTAGAACTCGAGCATCGTGAACTCGGGGTTGTGCTGGGTCGAGATGCCCTCGTTCCGGAAGTTCCGGTTGATCTCGTACACGCGCTCGATGCCCCCGACGGTCAGGCGCTTGAGATACAGCTCCGGCGCGATCCGCAGGTACAGCGTCATGTCCAGGGCGTTGTGGTGCGTCACGAAGGGCCGCGCCAGCGCTCCGCCAGCAATCGGCTGCATCATCGGGGTCTCGACTTCCAGGAAGCCCCGCGCGTCGAGGAAGCGCCGGAACCCCGCGATGGCGCGGCTTCGCACCTCGAACACCCGCCTCGACTCCGGGTTGACCGCCAGATCCAGATAGCGCTGCCGGTACCGGATCTCGACGTCCTGCAGCCCGTGCCACTTCTCCGGCAGCGGGTGGAGGCACTTCGAGAGGAACGTCAGCGACGAGACCCAGATCGTCAGCTCGTTCGTCTTCGTGCGGAACACGCGGCCCCGCACGCCCACGAAATCGCCGAAGTCGAGCAGCTTGAAGACCGCGAAGTCGCGCTCGGAGAGCGCATCCTGGCGGATGTAGGCCTGGATCCGGCCGACGCCGTCGGACAGCACGAGGAAGTTCGCCTTGCCGAAGCTGCGGATGGCCAGGATCCGGCCGGCCGTCGCGGCCTCGGGCCTCGCCTCCTCCAGTTCGGCGGCCGTCTGCGGCCCATGGCGGGCGGCCAGGACGGCAATCGCGTCCGTGCGCGCGTAGGTCCGGGGGTAGACGTCGACCCCGAGCCGGCGCAGGGCCTCCAGGTTCGCCTGGCGCTGGCGGACGAGTTCGTGGCCTTCGCTCATCGTTCACACCCGGGCGCCGGGAACCGGCCCGGCCGCCCCCGACGCGAGGGCGCGATGGATGCCGTCGAGCACCCCGTTGACGAACCGGACGGCGTCCCGCTCGCTGTAGGTCCGCGCCAGTTCGACGGCTTCGTCGATCACCACCGTTCTGGGGGTCTCCGGGCAGTACAGGAACTCGTACACCGCCAGGCGCAGGATCAGCCGGTCGATGGCCGCCATCCGATCCAGGCGCCAGTGCTCGGCATGCTGCTCGATGAGCGGGTCGATCGTGGGCGCCTGCGCGGCCGTGCCCAGCGCCAGGCTCTCGGCGAATTCCCGGCCGGGACCGGTGAGCGGCGGCCCGTCCTGGTCGATCTGCCGGTGAGACGCGGCCGCTTCGGCGGGCGGCACGCGCCCGATCTCCCAGTGGTAGAGGATCTGAAGGGCCGCTTCCCTGGCCCGGTGCCGGACTCCCGTCTTCATGCCGCCGCCCCGCCGCCCGTCACTCGCCTCGAAACACGGGCGCGCGCTTCTCGAGAAACGCCCGGGTCCCCTCGCCGACGTCCGCCGTGTGGAACACCGACCCGAACAGCGAGGCCTCAATCGCGCTGCCCTGGGCGAAGGGCGCGTCCAAGCCGCGATAAACGGCGTCCAGCGCGAACTCGATCGCCCGCGGCGCGGCGGCGGCGATCTCGCGCGCCATCGATTGCGCTTCACCCATGAGCGCCGCGGCCGGCACGACGCGGTTGACCAAGCCGATGCGCCACGCCTCGGCGGCGTCGATCGTGCCGCCGCGCAGGATCAGGTCGAGCGCGCGCCCTGTGCCGACCAGCCGGGGTAGCCGCTGCGTGCCGGCGAACCCCGGGATGAGGCCCAGCCTCACCTCGGGTTGTCCGAACCGGGCGTTCTCGGAGGCCACCCGCAGCGCGCAGGCCATGGCGAGCTCGCACCCGCCGCCGAGCGCGAACCCGTTGACCGCCGCGACGACCGGGACACCGAGCCGCTCGATGCGGTCGAGCACGCGCTGGCCGGAGGCGGCGAAGGCCTCGGCCCGGGAGGGCGCCAGGGCCGCCAGCTCCCCGATGTCCGCGCCGGCGGCGAAAGCCCGATCCCCGGCGCCGGTCAGGACGATCGCCCGGATGCCGCGGTCCTCGCGCAGGGCGCACATGGCGCCGTCCAGCTCGCCGAGCGTCGCCGCGCTCAGCGCGTTCAGGACCGCGGGGCGGTTGATCGTGACCGTGGCGACGGCCCCGTCGCGTTCAACGAGGAGGTGTTCGAAGCGCATCGTCCCGGCTGCTCCCGCGCGAGATTATACTCCACGCGTACGCGGCGCCCGCGGCGCCGAAGGCCCCCACCGCGTCGGCGGCGACGTCGCCGACGCTCGCGTCGCGGCCGGGCACGAAGCGCTGGTGAAGCTCGTCCGACACGCCATACAGCACGCACGCGACGGCAGACGCCAGGACGACGCGTCCCGTGACCGCCCGCCACCGGCCCTTCGCCGCCGCCGCGATCACGAGGAGGCTGAGCACGGCGTACGCGGCAGCGTGCAAGAGCTTGTCCGAGGGTCGGCCGGGCAGGCTCGGGATGCGGCTCTGCGACGATGCCACGAAGATCGCCAGTGCGTACACCCCGACGGCCCCCCACCGCCAGAGCGCGGCAGGCAGTCGGCGAAACGGATTCACGCGCACGGCCGCGGCTCCCGCCGCCTCAGAAGGGGAAGAGGTAGAGGAGCCAGCCAAGCGCAATGCCCGACGCCAGCAGGCCGCCGAAGATCTTCGCCGCCGACCGCGCCTGCTGCGGCGGCGTATCTTCCGTCAGCACGCCCCCGGCAATGCCGACGCACGCGGCGAACAGCGCCATGACCAGCAGATGGCTCGGGGCGTCCATGGCGGCCTACTTGCGCCCCAGCGCCACGTCGTGGGCGTCAACGACGACCAGGACGTTGATGAGGCCCGCCGTGATGAGGAACGCGTTCCCGTACTCGAAGGTGACGGCCAGCACCCGGCCCGCCCCGAAGCCGAGGGCCTTCGCGATGAAGTACGGCAGCCCGACGGCGACGTCCGCCACCGCCGCGAGCGCGGTCAGCGGCTCGGCGACGTCGAACGGGAAGAGCCGGCCTTCGAACGCCAGCCCAAGCGCGAACATGAAAGGCAGAAGCACCAGGAAGACGACGCCCGTCCGCGGGCGCCCGAGCCAGAGGTGGGCGCCGCCCGGAACCAGCCAGCCGAGGAGGTAGACGAGCCAGCGCGGCTTGACCGGTGCGGGAGGCGGAGCGGCTCGCTTCTTCTGGGCCTGTCGTGCGGCCATGGCCTCAGTCTACCTCACTCCCCGCCGCGTCGTCGAAAGACGCGCCGCCGGCCCAGAGCGCGATCAGCGCGGCGACGGCCGCGCCAAGCGGAAGCGCGGCAAGCGCCCGCGCGAGATCGGGCACCCAGGCACCCGCGGCGTGCTCGGCCAGCCACGCCACGAGCGTCGGCGCGGCGCTCGCCGCCACGGCGGCCCGGAGCGCCCTCAGAGGCACGCGGCGCCGAGGCCGCCTGCCGACGGTTCCCGCCCACGCGATGACGGCCGATGCGCCAGCGGCGGCCCCCACGTACAGGCCGGCGCATCTCGAACACACCGGCATCCGGACGCCGGCCACGTGGAAGGAGCGCGTGTCGCGCTGGTGGCAGATGATGCCGCCCGCCTGGTACGTCGCGGCCACCGCCCACAAGATCGCGCCCCGCGGCGACGAGGCGGCCAGCGCCGGGACGGCGGCGAGCCAGGCGGCCCAGCAGACCGCCAGAGCCCAGACAAGAAGGAGAGGCAGCCGCTTCATCCGGCCGTGAGCGGCCCGAAGTGCCGTTCGTAGCGCGCCTTGAATTCGGGCCATGTGTAGGCATGGCTCGAACCGCCCAGGTGCTCGAGCGCGAAGGCTGCCGCCACGCTCCCGAGGCGGCCGCAGGTCGCCCAGTCGGCCCCGAGGGCCAGTCCCTTCAGCATGCCGCCCCGGAACGCGTCGCCGACGCCGGTCGGATCGATGACCTCGCAGGGAGGCACCGCGTCCACGCGGATGGTCCGCTCCCGGAGGTGGATGGCGGCGCCCTGGTCGCCCTTGGTCACGACCACCGCCTCAGCGGCGCTCAGCATGGCGGCCTCGTCGAGCCCGGTCTTTTCGCGGACGATCTGGAACTCGTACTCGTTGCAGATCACGGCGCGCGAGCCGGCCACGCCGTCCCGCAGGTCGTCCCCCGACAGACGCGCCACCTGCTGGCTCGGGTCGTAGATGTACGGAACCCCGAGGGCGCGGCACTCCCGCGCGTAGCCGGTCATCGCGGCCGGATCGTTCGGCGAGATGATGGCCAGATCGCAGCCCCCGGCGTCGCGAAACGAGAGCTCGGCCGCGTGGGCCATCGCGCCGGTGTAGAAGGAGGCGATCTGGTTGCCGCCCCGATCCGTGTTGCAGAAGAACGACGCGGTGAACTTCCCGTCGATCTCCTTCACCAGGGAGGTGTCCACCCCGTTTCTGTCGAGCCACTGGCGGTAGTCGGCGAAGTCCCGGCCGGCGGTGCCCATGAGCACCGGGCGCTCGCCGAGCAGCGCCAGGGTGTACGCGATGTTGGGCCCGCACCCGCCGCGCCGTTTCTCCATCGTGTCCACGAGGAAGCTCAGACTCACATGCTCCAGGTGGTCGGGCAGCAGGTGCTCCGAGAAGCTGCCCGGGAACGACATCAAGTAGTCGAATGCGATCGAGCCGGTGACGATGATGCGCATCATCAGGGGAGGTACTTGGCGACGAGCGGCGCCAGCGCCCGCCTGACCTCGGCCGGAACGGCCGCGGGCTGGGTGAGGATCGCGTGCTCGAGCGCCCGTCCGCACGCGCACCCGCGCGAGGACGGCATGCGGTCCACCGCCTCGGCGATGAGCCGCCGCGCGGTGTCCGCGTTCGCCCGGAGATTGCCGACGACCATGTCGACGGTGACCGAGTCGTGATCCGGGTGCCAGCAGTCGTAGTCCGTCACAAGGGCGATGCTCGCGTAGCACAGCTCGGCCTCGCGCGCGAGCTTCGCCTCGGGCAGGTTCGTCATGCCGATGATGTCGAAGCCCATGGCGCGGTAGGCCCTGGACTCGGCCAGCGTCGAGAACGCCGGGCCCTCCATGCAAACGTACGTGCCGCGATCGTGCACGCGCGCGCCGACGGCGCGGCCCGCCGACGCCGCGACGGCCGCGGCCTCGGCGCAGATTGGGTGCGCGAAGCCGATGTGCGCCACGAGGCCCCCGCCGAAGAAGGAGCTGGCCCGGCCCCTCGTGCGGTCGACGAACTGGTCCGGGATCACGATGTCCTGCGGCCGGTAGTCCTCGCGGAGGCTGCCGACGGCGCTCGCCGAGAGAATCCGCTCGACGCCGAGCAGCTTGAACCCGAAGATGTTCGCGCGCGAGTTCAGCTCGGAAGGCGAGAGGCGGTGGCCCGCGCCGTGCCGCGCGAGAAACGCCACCCGCCGCCCGCGGAGCGTGCCGGTCAGGTAGGGGCCCGAAGGCTCGCCGAACGGAGTGTCGAGCCTCGCCTCCGCCCGGTCCGTCAGCTCCGGCATGTCGTACAGGCCGGAGCCGCCGATGATGCCGATCTCACACGTCACCGCTCAGCCCTCCGCGCGCTGCTTCAGTTCGACCAGGACGCCATGCGTGCTGGCGGGGTGGACGAAGGCGATGAGCGCGCCCTCGGCCCCCGGCCTTGGGCTCTCGTCAATCAGCCGCACCCCGTTCGCCTTGAGGCGCGCCAGCGCCGCGGCGATGTCGTCCACCCGGAGCGTCAAGTGGTGCACGCCCGGGCCGCGCTTCTCGATGAACTTCGCGATCGGGGACTCGGGCGACGTCGGTTCGAGCAGCTCGAGTGCCGCCTCTCCCGCCGGCACGAAGTGCACGCGCACGCGCTGCGACGGCACTTCTTCCGGCGCGCCGATCTCCAGTCCGAGCGCGTCGCGGTAGAACGCCAGCGCCTTGCCGAGGTCGGCAACGGCGATTCCGACGTGATCGAGCGTGGCTTTCACGGGTGTCACTCCTCCAGGATGCCCGGGCTCGGCGGCCGCGCGACCTGCCGCCCGGGGTCGCGCCCCGCAGGGCGCCGGGTCGTCAGCGGAGCACGCGCGGCAGGCGGCCGGCGGGGCTCCCCGCGTCCGTCCCGGCGCGGCGCACGGCAGGGGAATCTACCATGCCGGGCTTCACGAGGGTGAAGCCGAGCAGCGACACGCCGCGCGCAAACGCCGTGCTGTACGTCGCCGCGAACGCCCGGGCCTCTTCGGGCCCGAGCGCCTCGCGCACGATGGCCGAGGGCGCATAATCGGCTCCGGTGACGATCGGATCCACCAGGTAGAGGTAGACCGCCTGGCCTGCCGGCTCGCCGGCCGTCTGCCGCAGGACGCGCCAGCTGTCGGCCTGGGCACGCCGAACCGGATTCGTGCTGGCCGCCAAGGCGCCCCGCAGCGTCGTCATCGACGCCTCGAACGCCTCGACGTGGTCCGCCTTGACGAAGTTGAACTGCACGCCGACGTCGCCGCTGAAGGTCCGGCCGCGCTGCGCGGGCGACCCGGGCGCCTGCGTGGCCGGCTCGTCGGCCGCACCAGGCGCGCCGGCTGCCGCTGCGGGCGAGGCGCTGGCGTCGGCGCGCATCGCCATCACCACGCGGTACTCCGCCTGGACCGCGGGGCCGGCCTGCGAGAGCTGGACGACATCCTCGAGGCGGCGCGCTTCCCCGGCCTCAGCGAGGGCCGCGATGGCTCGCATCGAGTAGTCGATGCCCTTCACGGCGGGATCGCACCAGAGCACATAGCTCAGCGGCGCGCCGTCGGCGGCCTCGGTCGCCCGCAGGAGCCGCCAGCCGGCCGCCTGCTCGCGCTGGCTCGCCACGCGGCTCTCCGCCAGCAGCTCGGCGGCCCGCAGCATCGCCGCCTCGAACTCCCGGGCATGAGCAGCGCCGACGGAGAAGTAGATGGCGCCGATGTCGGCGCTGAACTCGATGCGGCCCTGGTCGTACCGGGGCCCCGGCCCAGCCTGGCCCGCACCGAGGGACGGGTGCGGGGACAACGGCCGGGCCGGCGCGGCGGGCACGCCCGCCGCCGATATCCAGACCGCCACGCCGGCGGCCAGCACCGCAGCCGACGCGCCCGGACGTGCCGTTCGACGCATGGCGGAACCGCCGCGCTGAGACGGGGTGAAGCGGGATGCGGCGCCGCGCCGCCCGCCCACCACAGGACAACAGCGGACCGCGCGCCGGCTGGCGCGCCTACTTCCTGGCGTCCATGATCAACTGGTAGTTGACCATGCCGCTGCCCAGAACGCCGTTCTTGATGATCTCGTACGTGGATGTCCGGTCCTGGGCCTCCGGGAAGGCCTCGTACAGGATCGCGGACAGCGTGTAATCGGCGTCCTTCGCGACGGGATCGATCAGGAACATGTAGGCGACCCGGCCCTCTCCGACCGCTTCCACCTGCTTGAAGACCCGCCAGCCGGCGGCCTGCGCCTTCCGCACGGGATCCTCGCTCTTCTGCAGGCCATCCTTGAGCTTCGCGATCATCGCCTCGAAGTCGGCGGCCCGGTCGGCCTTGACGACGTACTGATAGATGCCAAGGTCCCCCGTGAAGGTGCGTATCGGGGCGGCCGGCGCTGCCTGAGCGAACACCGCGCCCGCGGAAACCACTGCGAAGGCGGCAGCGAGCAAGAAAGCGATGCCGATGCGCCGCGCCGGAACGGCCTTCCTGGTCCTGGTCGAGAGCATGCCTGAGCCTCCTTGCCGATGGGCGTGCCAGCCCCACCGGTGACTCAACTCTAGCGTACCGCGGGCGCAATGAGAACCCGGAGAATGCCGTTGGCGACCAGCATGCCTTTCCGCGTCAGCCGCAGGCGGCGGCCCTCCCGCGCGACGAGACCCTCGCGGGCGAGGGCCTGCAGGTCGGAATCCGCGCGCGCCTCGAGGTCCACGCCGTACCGGCGGCTGAAGTCCGCAAGGTCCACGCCGTCGGCGAGGCGGAGCGCGGTGATGAGCGCCTCCGTCCAGCGCTCATCCGGCGTCAGCAGGTGCCGTGCGACGCCCGGCGGCTCGCCGGCTTCGGCCCGCGCCGCCCACTCGGCGATGCCGGCGGGGTTCCTCCACCTCGCGCCGCCGAGGGTCGAGTGCGCGCCCGGCCCGAACCCGAGCCATTCACAGTCGCGCCAGTACTTCAGGTTGTGGCGCGACTCGAACCCTGGCTTGGCAAGGTTCGAGATCTCGTACTGCCGGTATCCGGCGCGCTCCAGGCGGGCCATCGCCGCCTCGTACATCGCAGCCACGTCGTCGTCCGGGGGCATCGGCCAGCCGGCAGCCGCGATGTCAGCCTGCAGCGGCGAGGCGGCGTGAAGTTCGAGGACATAGAGCGAGACGTGCTCCGGCGCGAGTGCCGCGGCCTCGTCGACCGACGCCATCCAGCCGTCGAGCGACTGCGACGGCAGCCCCAGCATGAGGTCGAGGCCGACGTTCGCAAATCCTGCTGCGCGGGCATCGCGGAAGGCCAGCCGCGCCCGGGCCGCGTCGTGCCGCCGGCCCAGCCGCCGCAGGTCGTCGTCCTGGAACGACTGCACGCCGAGGCTGAGACGATTGACGCCGGCGCCCCGGAAGGCCTCGAGGCGGCCCGGAGCCGCGGACTCGGGGTTGGCCTCGAGCGTCACCTCGGCGTCCGGCAGGAGCGCGAACGCGTCGCGGCAGGCGCCCAGGAGACAAGCGACCTCGGCGGGCTCGAGCAGCGAGGGCGTGCCCCCGCCCAGGTAGACCGTGTCCGCTCGCGGGCGCGGCGCGAGCGCCTCCCGCCCGGGAGCCGCCTCGATCTCGGCAACCATCGCCCGCAGGTAACGCGCCTTCAGGCCGCTGTCGAAGAGCCCGCGGCTGAAATCGCAGTAGCGGCAGATCGAGGCGCAAAACGGGACGTGGAGGTACAGGCCCAGCGCCGGCACGGCCGACTACGTGCCGGCTCGCCCGCCCGGCCACTTCAAGTCGGTCCTGGCCTCGCGGATCTGCGCGCGCGCCGGTGAAGGCCTGACCGCCCCGAGGCCCCGGGCGCCGCGCTCCCGCGCCATCTCGGCGAGCGCCAGCAGTTCCTTGTCGGTGGCGTTGGCGGGCGCGAACCGGTAGTCGGCTCCTCGGAGCTCGAGGAAGTCGCACATCTCGTGGAGGCGCGAGCGCATGCGGAACCCGATCCGGCAGAGCAGCGAGTTCGTGTCGGTCTCGTCGGGAATGTCCGGATAGTTCGACGTGAAGATCGTGAGCCGGCGCTCGTTGTAGCGCGTGTTGACGATCAGGTTGAGGGTCTCCTCGACCCACTCGCTGGTCTTTTCCGCGCCGAGGTCGTCGAGCACGAGCAGGTCGGCGTCCATCACCGGGCGCAGCACCTCGAACTCGGTGGTCCGCACCACCGGATCGTACGTCGAGCGGATGACGCGCAGGAGGTCACGGGTGTCGTAGAAGAGGGCGCGCGCGCGGCTCGAGGCGACGACGTGGCGGAGCACGGCGACGGCGAGGTGCGTCTTGCCGACGCCCGGCGGGCCTTCGAGGAAGAGGCCCTTGTCGGCGGCGGGGAACGCGTCGGCGAGCTTCGACGCCCTCGTCTTCGCGCGCGCGAGCGATTCGCTGTAGTCCCGGAAGTTCGAGAAGTCGCAGTGCTGGTACCGCCGCGGGATGCGCGAGTCCGCGAAGAGCCGCGCCGTGACCTGCTCGCGCCAGCAGTCGCATCGTTCGACGAGCCGGACGCCGTCGCGCTCGGTCGCCTTCCACCCCGTGCCGTCGCAAACCGGGCAGGTCATGCCCCTACACCATACCATCAATCCACGACGCGCTTCAGGCCCTGCGGCGCGCGCGTCGGCGTCGGAGATGGCGCGGCCCTCGGCCAGGCCGGGCATGTCCGGCCTCAGTCCCGCGCGCCCGGTCCGTGTCGTGCCCGACGCGCGCGGGCGGCGCCGGGCGCCGGCCGGGCCTCGCCCACTCGCGCTCGCGAGGCCCCGCCCGGCCCGCCATCGGGGCCTCCGGCTTGGGTGCGGGTGCGACGGGCGCCGCGCGCGCGATGTCCGCCGGAGCCGCGCGGACGAGGGCGGTGTTGAGCCGCTGCTCCCAGTCGCCCAGCCCCCTGGCCAACTCGCCCTTGACGTAGGCCATGAACTCGTTCACCTCGCGCTGCATGTCCTCCATCTTCTGGCGCATGTTCAGCACGATCTCGACGCCCGCGAGATTCACGCCGAGGTCCCGCGTCAGCGAGAGGATCGTCTCGAGGCGCTGGAGATCCTCGTCCGAGTAGAGCCGCGTGTTGCCTTCGGTGCGCGACGGCGTGAGCAGCCCTTCCCGTTCGTACAGGCGCAGGGTCTGGGGGTGGATGTGGTACTTCTGCGCCACCGCGCTGATCATGTAGTACGCCTTGCCGGCGGCACCACTCCTCTTGGCTGCCATCACGATTCCCTTTCCGGCGCCCCGCGCTCAGGAGCGCGCGGCCTCGCGCCACAGCCCGGCGCGCACGTCGTCCGAGTTGATTTCGCCGAAGGCCCGCAGCAAGTCCCTCGATCGGTCGTCGAGCACCTCGGGCAGGACGGTGCGGAGCTCCACGACGAGATCGCCGCGCCGCCCCTCGCGCCGCGACGGCACGCCGCGCTCGCGCAGCCGGAGGCGCTGGCCCGTCTGCACGCCCGGAGGCACGCGCAGCCGGACCGGGCCGTCGAGCGTCGGGATGTGGAAGCGGGCGCCAAGGGCCGCTTCGTGGACGGCAATCGGCACGGTGAGGTGCAGATCGTCGCCTTCGCGGCGGAAGACCGCGTGGGGCTCGACGTGGACCGTGACGTAGAGGTCCCCCGTGGCGCCGCCCCGGATGCCCGCGTGCCCGCGGCCGGCGATCCGGAGGCGTTCGCCGTCGGCGACGCCTGCGGGGGCGTGCACAGGCACGGCCTCGGCGCGCGCTTCCACGCCGCTCCCTGCGCACGCGGGGCAAGCGGCCCGCCGGGCGCGCCCGGCGCCGCCGCAGTGGCCGCAGGTCTTGGCGAACACCATGTGGCCGCGCACGGATCGGATCGTGCCGTCGCCGCGGCAGGCGGAGCAGGTGAACTCGGCCACGGGCACCGAGCCGGCCCCGCCGCACCCGCCGCACGGCACGCGCCTCACGACGCCCAACTCCAGGTCTATCCCCCGCACGGCATCGGCCAACGATATCCGGATCGAGGCGTGCAGGTCGGCGCCGTCGACCGACTCGCCCGCCGCCCGTCCGACCGTGTCGTGGATGACGTCGGCGAACAGGTCGCCGAAGGTCGACGCCGACGCGCCGCTCGCCGACTGCACCGAGAAGTCGAACCCCTCAAATCCGAAGGTGGAGGCGCCCTCGGGCGCGCCCCCGGGCAGCCCTCGTTCGTCGTACTGACGGCGGCGTTCGGGGTCGGCGAGGATCTCGAAGGCCTCGGCCACGACCTTGAACCGGACGGCGGCCGCGCGGTCCCCGGGATTGACGTCGGGGTGGTACCGGCGCGCGAGGCGCCGGTACGCACGCTTGATCTCCTCGACTCCCGCGTCGCGCGGCACGCCAATCAGTTCGTACAGGTCCATAGCGCCGTCTTATGGCTGCTTCTTCGCCTCGTCCACGACTTCGGCGTCGATGACGTCGTCTTTGGCCGCGCCGCCGCCCGCCGCCTGCTCCCCGTCCGCGCCGGGCTCGGCTCCCTGCCCGCCGGCCGGTCCGGCCTGTTGGTACAGGTGCTGCGCCAGCGTGTGCTGGGCCGCCGTCAGTCGCTCCAGGGCGCTCGTGATCGCCCCGTGGTCGTTCTTCTCAAGCGCGCTTCGCACGTCGGCCACGGCCGACTCGATGGCCTGCCGGTCGGCGGGCGTCACTTTGTCGCCCATCTCCTTGAGCATCTTCTCGGCCGCGTAGACCGCCTGGTCCGCATGGTTGCGCGTCTCGATCTCCTCCTTGCGGCGCTTGTCCTCGGCCGCGTGGGACTCCGCCTCGCGCATCATGCGATCCACCTCGTCCTTGCTGAGGCCGCTCGACGCGGTAATCGTGATCTTCTGCTCCTTGCCGGTCCCCTTGTCCCTGGCCGACACGTTGACGATGCCGTTGGCGTCGATGTCGAAGGTGACCTCGATCTGCGGCACGCCGCGGGGGGCGAGGGGGATGCCGTCCAGATGGAACCGTCCGAGCGTGCGGTTGTCGCGCGCCATGGGCCGCTCGCCCTGCAGCACGTGCACCTCGACGCTGGTCTGGCTGTCCGACGCCGTGGAGAAGATCTCGCTCTTGCGCGTCGGGATGGTGGTGTTACGCGGAATGAGCGTCGTGTGCACGCCGCCCAGCGTCTCGATGCCCAGCGACAGCGGCGTCACGTCGAGCAGCAGCAGGTCCTTGACGTCGCCCGCCAGGACGCCCGCCTGCACGGCGGCGCCCACCGCCACCACTTCGTCCGGGTTGACGCCCTTGTGCGGCTCGCGCCCGAAAAGGCCCTTGACGATCTGCTGCACGCGCGGGATGCGCGTCGAGCCCCCGACCAGCACGACTTCGTTCACCTGCGAGGGCTGCAGCCCCGCGTCGGCCAGCGCCTGCTTCACCGGGCCGATCGTCTTCTGCAGCAGGTCGTCCACCAGCTGCTCGAACTTCGCCCGGGTCAGCTTCATCTGGAGGTGCTTCGGCCCGCTGGCGTCGGCGGTGATGAACGGCAGATTGATCTCCGTCTCCATCACCGTGGAAAGCTCCATCTTGGCCTTCTCCGCCGCCTCCCTCAGCCGCTGCAGCGCCATGCGGTCTCGGCCCAGATCGATGCCGTCGCTCTTCCTGAACTCGGCGATGATCCAGTCCATCACCTCCTGGTCGAGATTGTCGCCGCCGAGGTGCGTGTCGCCGTTGGTGGCCTTGACCTCGACCACGCCCTCGCCCACCTCGAGAATCGAGATGTCGAAGGTGCCGCCGCCGAAGTCGTAGACGGCGATGGTCTCTTCCTTCTTCTTGTCGAGGCCGTAGGCCAGCGCGGCGGCCGTGGGCTCGTTCACGATGCGCATCACCTCGAGGCCCGCAATGACCCCGGCTTCCTTCGTGGCCTGGCGCTGCGCGTCGTTGAAGTACGCCGGCACGGTGATGACGGCCTTCGACACCGGCTGCCCGAGGTAGTCCTCCGCCGCCTTCTTGAGCTTCTGGAGCACCATGGCCGAGATCTGGGGCGGAGGCAGGCGCTCCTCTTTCCCGGCCGACTGGACTTGCACCACCACGTGGTCGCCGTCGCGCCCCACGCGGAACGGCACCATCTTCATCTCCTCGCTGACTTCTTCGTAGCGCCGGCCCATGAACCGCTTGATCGAAAAGACCGTGTTCTCAGGGTTCGTCACGGCCTGGCGCTTGGCCACCTGCCCGACCAGGCGTTCACCGGTCTTCGTGAAGGCCACGACGGACGGGGTGAGGCGCCCGCCCTCCGGGTTGGTGATGACGACGGGCTCGCCGCCCTCCATGACGGCCACGACGGAGTTGGTCGTGCCCAGGTCGATGCCAATGATTTTGCTCATATGTGCTTCCTCTGCGGCAGTCTGTTCGACGCGCTCGCATCCCAGCTGACTGGCTGAGGATGCTTATATTGTCCATAGAATATTATCTCAGTCGCCATTAGTCAAGTACTTGTTGATGCAACAGACCTCCCTCTCGAAGCAAGTCCTGTTCTGTCAATTGATTCTCCTGAGGGAAGTGCTATACTGTCCACGCCTGCCAACCGCCGAGATGCCCCATCTGCCCGGGGACGTCCTCTCGGCCCCGAGGCGAACATGCCCACGTTGCGCCGTGCAGGCTTCCTGGTGTCTTGCTGTGTCGTCCTCGCAGCGCGCGCCGGCGCCCAGACCGCCGAGCCTCACGCTCCGAACCACGATGCGCCTCCTCACCTCTCCGTTGTCGAGGGCCAGGTGTTCGTCGATCGCGAGGAGCGGACCGAGACGGCCGTCGCCAATATCCCGCTGCTCGCAGGAGATCGGCTACGGACCGAAGCCGGGCGAGCCGAGGTGGTGTGTCCCGACGGCTCACTACTCCACGTCGATCGGGCGACGGTCGTCGACGTGATGGCGGCGGATCTTCTCCGCCTGCTAGAGGGCCGACTCGCCTTGACGGTACACGGCGCCGGTGCTCCCGATGAGGCGGTTCGCTACCAAATCGATGCCCCCGCCGCGTCGGTGCAGACCCGCGGCCCCGGCGAGTTCCGCGTCTCCTCAACGGCGGATGGAGCGGCTTCCGAAGTCGAACTCGCGGTCTTCCGCGGCGAAGCCGTGCTGGCGAACGATGCCGGCGCGCAAGCGGTACGCGCGGGTGAGCTGGCGGTGGCGCGCGGCGATCTGGCGCCCAGCCGTCCCCAGTACTTCAACTCGGCTCGATGGGACGAGTTCGATGCGTGGAGCGCTCGCCGGCGGCAGGCGACCCGCAGCGCCGCGTCTGTGGACGATCTGCCGCCGGACCTCGCCCCCTACGCAGCGACCTTCGACCGCTACGGCGTGTGGCGCGACGATCCGATCGACGGCCGGGTCTGGTATCCGACGGTGGCTGCCGACTGGCGGCCTTACTCGGTCGGCTACTGGCGCAGCTATCCGGCCTGGGATGCTTTCTGGGTGGCAGGCGACCCCTGGGGCTGGCCGACCCATCACTACGGGCGGTGGGGCTTCTCGCTCACCTTCGGCTGGTACTGGATGCCGGCTCGTGTCTGGGGGCCGTCATGGGTGTATTGGGCGTACGCTCCCGGGTACGTCAGCTGGTGCGCCCTCGGCCGGTGGAACAACCCGGTGTTCGGCCTGTTCGGGCTGTTGGGCTCGATTGTCGGAAACCGGGTCGACCCGTGGCGAGGATGGAACATCATCGAGCGCCGGCACTACGGGTCGTTCCAATCGATGCACCGCGTCGCGTTCGACGGGCGCCGCCTGGGGCGCGACGACTATCAGCGCTTCGCGGTCCAGCGTCGCGCGCCTGGATGGGCCCCGGGGGAGCGCGGAGGCCCGGTCCCGGGCACTCCGGACCGGCCGCGCGACGTCCGCGGGCCGGACGGGCGGGGCGGCGCTCAGCGGCCCGCCTGGCCGACGGTGCCCCGCCGCTCGTTCGCGGACGCCGAGCCGCGGTCGGGGGCGACCCCGCGCACGCAGCCGGCGCGGCCAACGCCGGACGTCACGGCGTTCAGCAACCGCCGCACCGGGCCGGCCGCGCGGCCGTCTCTCGGTAGCGCGTTCGGCAGCGCGCCGCGCCCGGCATACCAGCGCGCCCCCGCGGCCGGCGCGGGCAGCAGCAGTCCGCTGCCGTCCTCCCGCAGCCTCGGCAGCGCGTTCGGCAGCGCGCCGCGCCCG
>Ga0116178_10001107_pt1 | contig 22639 bp, 9 predicted proteins | sample AD_STIC12_MetaG_FD_89880 | JGI IMG/M metagenome (GOLD analysis project Ga0116178, IMG submission 89880) | Active sludge microbial communities of municipal wastewater-treating anaerobic digesters from USA - AD_STIC12_MetaG | ecosystem: Engineered > Bioreactor > Anaerobic > Digestate | place: USA... | reverse complement strand
AGTGACTTATAATGTGGCTGGGCCATCGTAGTGAAACTCCTCCTCTCTTTCGGATTGGTGTTCGAAGAGAGTTTACGATGGCCTACCTCCTATGCCAAATTGCGAACACCACCATACATCAGCCGCTCCCACCTGGTAGCGTCGCATGCGATCACATTACACTATCCTTCCCTTCGCCTTCAAGGCGAGGGATTTCAACCATCCCCGAGGGGGACATTAATTTCCTGGTGCGCCTCTAAGCAGGCCGTATCAATTCTATCTAAATTAGCGCATACAATATCAAGCGAGTTGAATCCCAGGTACCACAATCCAGCGGCGATCTTGACGGGCGACTTGCCGCCCAAGCTATTTATGAAGAATTCTCTGACCTCGTCGTGATTCCTGCTTACACAGCCCAGTTTGCCCGCGATCTTCTGAACCCAAGTATCAACAGGGAAAACGAGGTTTGCGTTTTCAATCGCCAGTTCAGGATTCATCAAGATTACGTCCCTTATAATAAAAGACGAAAGCTTATCGCCGAGATAATGAATCGCCTCAAGATCTCTGGCTAATTCTGCGGCTTTCCCTTCTCTCAACTGACCTGCCATATAATTGTGTATGTTTGCCGGCATCCCTGGGCGGGTCAAGAAAACGAGGGCACTCAAGACCATCATCAGGTCCTTATCATTATTAAGCGGTCTGCTTCCTTCGCCCCTAGTCCCCTTAATGAGCGCATGCACAAGTGAATATCTTCGGGCAATCTCATCATGAAACGGATGGTCCTTGAGTGCATTGGATGTTAGCCTTGAATTTGCCGTCTTCTTGAATTGGATTATATCCTCTAGACTTCTGGCGAATTCCTCGCGATGATAAGTAATTTTCGTAAATTCAAGTTCACTCGGCCTATCAGGAATGTCGAAATGACGTTTTATTGCTGCAACAATGAAATTGGCATATTCGGCAGAAAGTTCGTCACGGCGGCCCCGCATCGAAGCATGATCAAAAAAGAAATCAAACGCGGTCCACCAATTGGCCGATATGTCATCCCACCTTATAAGGTATTTACGGCAATACAGCTCGCCAAGTATTTCCAGCTTGTCCATGATTCTTTTATCGATCATAGGGCCCTCCGGATTCCCCATTCCTTATCCGAGCACCTCGACCATTTCAGCAATAACTCGGACGTCGGTCTCCTCCTCCGCCGTAAACTCGATAGGTTTAAAAGCGGGATTGATCGGTTTCAGCGCTATTTTCACATGCCGCCAAGTGCCCTCTTCAGACACTGCCTTATCGCTTTGATAACGTTTTACGGTATACCTGCCGCCAGTCTCGGGATCCGACGCATCCCGCAGCTGGGCCAACACCACTTTGCCCTGTCTGGTTCCTTCGATTGGCGCCCTGAACAGGCAATATGATCCGTCAGGGATCAGAGGCTCCATGGATTTCCCGACGACCTTGGCAACGAACATCCCTTTCCTCAGCCGGCGGCCAGTTTCGATCTCGATCCATCGCCAATCTTCAGGATCGACTTCTTGAGGCTCGCTGAACGCCCCCGCGGCCGCTTCAAGGGTCAACAGCGGCAGACAGCGGACATATCGTTGCTCAGCTTTTGGCGACACAAACCTTAGAACGAACCGTTTTGCCTGCCCTGCTGCCTCCTTGGCCCTCTCAAACCAGCTAGCGTCGTCCTTCAAGCGGTCTCTGAGCTCCCCAGCTCCCAAGTAGACTGCGAGCTTTTTAAAGTGCCTCGTCATCGCTCCCTGATCATCCAGATCCGACACCGCGATCTCAATGACTTCGTAGCCATGATTCCTAAGCCAGGCCCGGATTTTCCGGTCCTTCTCTGCGGTCGCGGGATTCCCGTGGATATGACCGCTCAATCCATCCAGATAGATACATATGCCCTCATCGTCCCCATGATGAGGTGCCCGGTAGATTACGTCGGGAGTTGTCGTTCCTATGGCCCTATCAAGCCTAAGCTGCACGCCGCGCACGCCTTCCGGGAATCCGGCGACCTCCAACAAGTGCCTCAGCTTTCGCTCGGCGTCATTTACGGGATCACCTCTATCGCGCCCTGGCACTGCCGGCTGCATAGCGGGAATGTCATGCGAAAATCTGATGCGTTCTCCCCATTCCTCCAGCTTTTGCAGGCCCACCTTTCTATCAAGGTACTTATGATAAAAGCTGTTGCGATAGGTCTGCAGGCAGTCGACGCAAGATGTATCACACGCCGACGGACAGTCCTTGACGACCTCTCTTGCGACCTTCTTTATCTCGTCGAACCGTTCGCAGATCAGATCCAGGAGCCCTGAGCCTCCAGGCATCGGGTCCCAAAGATATGCGTCAACGGCAGTCCGGTCCGTATGGCCCACGACCAGGATCTGAAGGTCCTCGAGATGCATGTCGAGCACTCTCGTCGCGCCAAATCTCATGGCTTCAAGGACACTGTAAGCCGTAGTCTGGTCGCCGCATTCCGGCAACATGAGAGCATCAGCGACGACATCCGCATAAAAACCGATATTCACGACCTTCCTGCGGCACCTTTCTTCATGCGATTCCATGAAATGCTGCAATTTTCTCTCGGATGACAGCGGCGACACGCTTTGACCGCAAACCATGCAGATGGGATAGCCGAATTCCCCGGATCGCTCGATGGCCCTTGGGGCCCCCACATTGACGAGCCTCAGCCGCACACCCCTTCGATGTAGAAGCGCCTGGTTCCCCCACAAGTACGCCTGCCCGCCATTGTGTTGGCCTTTTTCGAGCCCAAGAACGGTTACCGCTAATTGGAACCTGAATTCCTCTTCATCCGAGATATGCGACTGATGGACGAGATCGACGTCGCAAATGGGGATGGCGGCAAGGCAAGTCGATCCAAGGCCTCCGGGAACTGCGCCGGCGCAGATCTCCTTTACCGCCTCCCTCTCCAAAGAGATCTCGAAATTCGGGACTTCGGCACGGTCCTCGTCGATGTCTCGATGAAAGCAACGGGCCACGAAACGGTGCCCATTGGCATAGATCAGGTTGCCCGGCACATACTCGCGGAGGGCCACACTGGGCGGCCGAGGCAAGGCGAAGTCCATCTCTCCTGTCCGGCTCCAATAAGGGATCTCTGCCGTCGCCAAGATGGATCCTGTCTCCAAGCCGTATCCAGGCAGGAAGCCCTCGGCCGCAAAAACGCCATAGGTGTTGACATCATCGAAGCCTTCGGCCTCACGCCGAGACCGCCGCACCATTCCTTTGAGCCGTTTGACCGTGGCGTCGCACCGGCGGAAGATCGAATCATCCTCCGGTCCGAGAGCGCCATGCCTTGCCCTTTTATCGTTGAGTCTGGCGATCTCGTTCAAAGCCCACATCAAGCGCCGCCGGAGCCGCCCCACCACCTCATCGAGCCGGGCGACCGTGCCCAGTACGTGGATTCTCAAGGCTTCCTTGTCGGTGACTTCAGAATCTGCCTCCGGCCACCCTTTAACGAAGATCTTTTCGGCATATTCACACAAATCGTCGGCGTTCCGCTCGATAAGGATCCTCAGCGGCGTGAAGTCAAATGCCGCTGCCCGTATGTTCTCACCCTCGAACAGGTAAGAGGAGATGATATCCGGAAAGCATAGCTTTAGGGTTTCGGCTATCTCATCTCTTTCAGCCCGCTCTCGCGATGTATCCTTGGCATATTGATGCAATCGCGTAATGACTGACGCGTGCACGTGTTTCGCGACCATCTGCTCGTTGCGCATGTTGAACGCCGGCGGGTCGACCCGGCCTTCCAGCAACTTGAGAGGGGCGGCGAAATACGCCCTGTCGTGCGAAACAGGCCTGCAGTAGGTAAGATCGACGGCCATCCTATGCCGCCGTCCGGCTCTCCCCGCCCTTTGCCAGTAGTTCGCCGGGAGAGGCGGCACGTTCCTCATCAAGATCGCATCGAGCTGGCCGATGTCTACTCCCAGCTCGAGCGTGGGGGTGCAAACGAAGGCGTTGACGGCGTCGGACTCGCCTTTGAACAAGTTCTCCAGGCGTTCACGGTTCTCCTGCGGCACCATGGCTGTGTGTTCCTCGGGCCGCAGCATGGTGTAGCCTTCATCGATCAACTGAAGGTTGTAGTCGTCGGGATCCTCACGGATGAACTCCAGCTCCCCCTGGCATCGCCACGCCAGGCAGGCCAGGTTCGGCACGCGCCTGAGCGTCCGGCGTCGGCATTTCTGGCAACGCCAGACGCCATGACTCTGGGCTAGCCTCAACTTATCGGCATTTACTTGGTATGCTCCTGTCACCCCTGGCAACGGCCTGCCTTTTGAACCCTTCAAACGAACGGGCACGAGCAGACCCCTTTCCACAAGAAGATCGAACAGGCCTTTGGCAAAGGTGTCTATATCATCGGATTCGACGCCCCATTTTCTGGCAATCTGTCGGACCGTCGTATCTCCTCGGCTGCTTAGCCATTGGATGATGTAAGTCTTCTCTTGGTCGCCTTCTCGCCTGAGCTTGGTGGCCTTTGGGACACCCAGCTGAGGCAAGTAGCCCTGCTGGATCTCGAGGTCGCCTTCTTGCCAATACCTGGAAAAGACCTCTAGTTCAGGATCAAAAAGCGCCCGACCTCGCCTCAAACCATCGAGCAATCCGGCCAATCCTTCACGGAGATCGTCTGCCGGCAGCCCCAGTTTTCGCGCATTCTCTTGGATCCAAGGAAGAGTGGCGTCAAGCCCTTCGTATTCGACCTTCATTCGCCCCCATGGCTCGAGACCGATCGGCTGCCTAGGCCCAAGCGCCGTCTCCCGTAAAACCTGGATCCTCAGGAATCTCCGCCGCTCTTGTTCGTGCCGGCCCCCCGCGCCTTCCTTACGGGCGACCTGCCATACCTCGGGAATGAGAGCGCGCGACAGCGAATCGTCACTTTCCATTCTCCCGTCGAGATAAAGAGACAAATCACCGATCGAGACGGGGTTTGTCTTGATCCCCTCGGCCATCAAGGCCCGAAGCCTGAATCGTCTGGCATGGTCTTTCATCCAGCCAGCCTGGAAGGCCGCATCCTGGCGGTTATCGCAGAAAACTAGCAATCGTGGCCGTTCAGAATTGTGAACCATGTCCTGGGCGAGAACATGAACGTCGGCCACGGTTGTCGCGCGAACAGGCCGGGCCGGTTCTCTATAGCGGCTTCCCATCTGCCGTCCGTTAGCCCCACAGGAGAGACACTGGGTCAGAACCCCTGGGTTCTTTTCGTTCTGTCGGATCGCATAAAGGCTGACCAATTGCCCGGGAGCGCCGCAATGCAAGCATCTCGCTGGATCGCTGGGATGAACGGCTCCACAATGCCGACAGAGCAAAACGCGGCTAACCCTCTGCGATTCATCCAGATCCTCACCATCGCTTCCCCCGGCGACACGGTCGATCAGAATGACTCGCTTTCCTCCCTGAGCTTCATCCAAAGGTTCCCAGAAGCTCGTTTCCCCCGAACATTCTCCACCGGTCGGGGCATTTCCCGTAAACGTAAAGTCCTTCAGGAAGGTCACGAAATAGTGCTGTCCGCACGTCGTGCAAGCGCTTACAGGAAGATGGGCATGATTTGATCCCCCGGCCTCGGCCTCGATCTCGTCTTCAGCGGACAGCCAAAGTTTCGGCACCGCTTCGGTCTCAGGGTACGTAACAACCGCTCCGCTGATCCCTCGCAGGAAGCCATGAACGACCGGCCGAAGAAGAGGCGCGCCATTCGCTCGCGCTGCGGCCGCCAGGGTGAGCCAAGAAAGGATCTCGGCCTCGTCAACGGGACGGCCGACCTTGTCTTCGATCTCCTTCGGCAATTCATGCAGACTTCGCGGCCTCGCCAACATGTCGGCGAGTTGAAAGACGACCTCGTTCCGGGACAATCCGGAATATAGCGCGGCTTCCCAACCTTCCTCGGGCAGTCCGGCGCCGCCCATCTCTCTATAGACGTCCGATACGCTTATCCCAGTCCTATCTTCAACGGCCTTGACACAAGAATTGAGAAGCTCGCGAGTATCTATCTTCGGCGTTACGGGAACGGTCCGCGCTTCGTCCCAGACTTCTTTTTCATAGGCCTCGCTGATGGCGGTGATCTCTTGCTTGGGAACTCCGAAAAACCTAGACGCGAAATTGATCGCCGCCTCCGGATTCTCGCGGTCCAGGATCGTGGCCGACGTCGCTACGCAGACAGTCCTGTTTTCAGCGACACCGCAAAACGCTTTCAGACGTCTGATCAGACAGGCCGTCTCGCCACCGAGCGCCCCGGTGAAAAAGTGGGCTTCGTCGAAGACCAGAAAGTCCAACCGGGCACCCGCAAACAGCTCAACGTCACGCTGACGGGTCAATAAGAGCTCCAGCTGCTTGACGTTGGTGAGGAGGATCCGGGGCTGCTTCCCAAGAGTGCGCATCATCTCCCGGGAACAGACTTCCTCGGCAGGATAGATCGTCTCGCCTCTTTTCTCGCGGCGTGCCTGGGCAAGTCGAGCCTCGTAGTCGGCCCGCGATGCACCCGCTGGAAGCTGGAAGCCGGCGACGTCGCCCTTCCGCTCTGGCGTCTTTCCGACATACATGCCGAACGGGATCCCTGTCCCGGCAAGGAGCGAACGCAGCCGGAGAAGCTGGTCCTCGGCCAGGGCGTTCATCGGATAGACAATGACGGCGCTGATGCCGGCTGGCGCATCGCCATCTCTTAGGTCAAGGCACTTGCTTATGATGGGATAAAGAAAGCACTCGGTCTTACCGGACCCGGTCCCTGTGGAAACGAGCGTAGCACGTCCCGCACTGATTGCCCGAATCGCGTCTTCCTGGTGGCCATAGAGGCGCGCGAGCTCAACCGGAATGCGTTCGCGCATCAGAGGATGCAGGATGCCTTCCTTAACGAGGTCAGTGACTCGAGCCCCGCTGCGAAATGGTCTAGAGAGGCTGATATAGGGACCTCTAAGCAAGGGGGAATTCCGCGTTTCGTCAAGTGACAGCAGTGTTCGCATCTGATCGTACAGCCGCTCATCCGCGAACGGATATGTCGTCAGCTGGTACTTCAGGAAGCTACGGACGACTTTTTCTGTGAAGGCGATGGGATTCAGGGCCATTGTTTTTCCTCAGTAGCCTATTCGGCTTGGCTGTCGACTATTACTACTCATGTTCTCTACTCCGCAATAACGAATGCAGGTCAGCCATGCTCCTTATTTCGCTTGGAGGAAAATAGGGGTCCACGCTCCTCAGCGTCCATTCTAGGTCTCCGGTTTTCTGTGACGAGAACTTGACGATATTCTGTTTGAGCCGTCGTTGTTTCAGGGCCTTTTAGTAACTCTTTGTAACCGATGTCGCCAAGGATGTTACGAGCATGAAGATGGCACTCTCGCCACGATTCTTCAGGGCTTTGTTCAAGCTCCCAATCATCAAAACGTGGGCCTAAGCGGCTAGCGACAGGCTGAGGATCATTTGCACGTTCGTCTTGGCCCAGCCCATAGTCCGCGAGACACAAACGCTCCGGAACGAGCCATCCCTCTCCCCCGTTTTGAGCTAGGAATTTCTGGACACCTTTTTCTGGAACGCCGCCCTCAGCCTGGATCATCTGCAATAGATCGCTGAACGCGACCAGCGTCAGGATTGTCTGTCGCAGTTCGGGTTGCTTCTCCTTATCAACGCGCCAGAAACCCGTAGGCTTTCCATGAGGATCCGAAATATCACACTCGGATAATATATATTCGAGATCGGCAAGGCTCATTCCGTAAATGCTACTAATGAGGACATCCGCTATTATTGCCTGTCGAAGCCTCTCATGGGACTCAAGCGGAACCACGCGCGCGTTCCACTCTAGCCGAGTAGCAGCTTGCGGTATAAGCCCGAGACCCAAACCCGACACTTTCTTCAACCAGGATAGAAGACTTTTTTTTTCTTTAGGCAGCCCCATCTCTTCAAGAAAGTGATGGGTCATATTCGTGCCAGCGACACGCATCCGTGCCTGCCAATCGAAGATGAAAGAGGAAAACAGAAAAAAGCAGGGGCCACGAAGGAGCAACCTATCGGGCGTCAGGTAATTCACTGAATTTCCGGCCGGAAGGTTTGAAATGATGCCTGACACGACAGTTCGCTCGTTCGTAGCGTTAGAAAGTGATCGAATTCCGATCTTGGTTCCACGAATCACTACTTTGTCGCTATTCTCGTATTCGCGCTTCGCTATTAAGAACTGAGGTTGAATAGGGGCCCAGGCCGCTATGTCCTTATGCCACTCTGCTCTACGTCCTGAGCCACGAATGTGTTGTGCGACATTAGGCCGATGATCATAGAACATTAAACCCTAGAGCGGCAGGGCCGTATCTTCAATCTTGTCCTCCCTGATCCAGGCGTCGGCTTCGCGGGAGAGGATGATGCCGGCGGGGATGTCGGCGCGGGGGATGGGGAGTGAGTCGTAGGGGGGCTGAGCGCAGCGGAGGCGCCAGTTGGTGCGCTGGACGTCGCCGGGCTTGAGAAGGTGCCCGTGGATGAATTGGGCGCGGGCTTGGCGTTCTTCAGGGCCCGCGGAAGTATCGAAGAGCCAATCCTCAAGCTCGACCTCGAGCGGCTGAATCCGTGCCGGATCTATTCCCAATTCCTTCCAAAGCTCGGTGATGGGCCGCCAGTCACCCTTGAGCCAACGGCTGTATTCGTCGGGGCGATAGCCTCTTTCCTCCCACCAGGGCCGCGGAGGGAAGAGCTTCGAGTCGTTGGTCATATGGAATTCTGTGGAGTATTTGATTCCCCATCCGTCGGGCCCTTGGTCACCGAGGAGCACGGAATTCGCGTAGATCTTCTCGAGGATCTCGAGGTCGCGTTTGGATTGGATCTCGAGGATCGCTCGCGATTTCGGGCTGAAGCGTTCGACCTGGGCGCGGCTGTAAGGAGTCGCCAGATCTTCGGCTCGCTCCCAGTCCTCGAGTTTGCTCCTCATAAAAGCCGTGCGGACCGCTTCTGTTGTTCCTCCTTTTTGGATGATGATCGGATTGAACTTATATGACCTGTGTATCTCAAAGATGCCGTCTCGGTTTTCGAACCCGAACAGCCACTCCCAAGAGCAGTGATCAAGGAACAACCGACGCAAATCGCCCGTCCCGTGATCGGAATAGAGCCCCGAAGGAACCACGAACCCGAACCGCCCACTGTTTCTTAACAGAGAATGGGTTTGCTCAAGAAAGAGCTTGTAGAGATTGAGGTCAGCCGAACCCTGATATCGGAAGGGACGAGCGGGCTTTGCATACCCGCGGCTGTGTGCCCGCGTTCGGCGCCATCGTTCGTGCAAGTCGTCATTGTCATTGCCTCGAACGATCGCAAAGCGGTCCTGGCTATTAACGGCAAGCTCGGGATCACCAAAGGGATTGGCGCAATAGCTTACGAAGTTCGATTGGGCCCGGAAATCAGCATTATAGTCGACCCAGCTTCTTTCGACGGCCTCATCAGCAAAATTCGTCTTCTGATGGCCTATCGCTTCTTGCTTGCCATAAGACCTATAGAGCGGGTCGTTATTCGAGAAATACTCTTTTGAATTGGGTTTGGCGATATCCCAAGGGGGGTTGCCGAGCATAGCGTCGAAGCCGGAACCGGCCATTCGGAAGACATCCGGGAATTCGAGTTCCCAGTGGAAGAACCGCTTTCGCGAGGCGATTCGCGAGGCGACGGCTCTCGTTTCATCGGGTGGCGCAGCTAGAGTGGTCGGGAGCGGCGCGGTGTCCGGTCCGTCGGCCGGCCAGAACCAGCAGGCGCACCAGAGGTCCATCGCCTCTTTAAGAGAGCGGTAAGCCTCGCTGCCAAGAAATTCCTCCCTGTAGATGCGGGAGCGCTCGGACGCCTCATGTTCCGGTATGTCGTGGAGCTTGGCTAATACGGCGATGGACTCGGCATGCGCCAATTCGGCCTTCTCCAAGTGGCCTTCGGGGAAGAGGGTGGAATCCGACAAGAACCGCCGAAGGTCGGGCGTGAGGACTTCTTTAACGAACTCCTTGATGGCTCTAGTGCGCGCTTCTTTTGCGAAGTGGACGCCGTTCGTGTGGCTCTTGTCGCCGCCTTCTCTATTCTTCCAGGCCATGACGGGGTAATGCCGGAATTGGTCAAACCAGGCGCCGACAAGGCTGTTGCCGCACTTGATCTTGTGGTCCAAAAAAGTAAAGGGCAGCGATCTGTCCATGGTCTCGATCCAGAGGGAGAGCCGGGTGAGCTCGACGGCAAGTGGATCGATGTCAACCCCGTAGATCGATCGTTCGACAACATAACGGCGGAGCACGGCTTTGGTCTTGGGCTCGAACTCCGGGTGGTCCGGCGGGCAGGGTAGACGACCAGCCCTGAGTTTTTCCCGGGATGAGTCCGAACCGGCAAGCCCCAAGATCTCGTTTAGGGGTCTTCCGATGTCACCCGAAAGCCGTCCATGACAATGAAGCGCCGCGAATAGGGCGTCGGTCAGGAACCGGAGCGCCGCTACGGGGAATGTTCCTGAGCCGCAGGCTGGATCACAGACTTTGAGGCCGAGAATGTCTTCGGGCTTCTTCGGCGTCCAAGCCGCGATTGGAGCCTCGGTTTCAGGCTCGCCGTCAGCTCCAACGGGCGGATCAAAGGCCAGGGGCCTCAAGGCGCGTTGGACGGTAGGAACAGCCAGGCCCGGCCGGGTATAGAACGTGCCTGCGCCTTTGCGGGTTCCGCCCCAACGGACAAGATACCACTCGCCGGGCAGGACGACGCGGCTGACGATACGGCGCGCCGTCCTGGCGACCAGATCTTCATAGATACGACACCTTTCGGGCGTCAGCGAGCCCCGGGGCGGACGGACGAGCTTCGCGGCCAGGACGGCGCTCCGGGCCCACGTTTCAGCCCGAGTGCGGACGGAGCGGCGGGCATCGTCAGGAGCCGAGTCCGCTTCATCTGGGGACCCATCTTCCTCGCGACCCGGCGCCACTTCTTCCGTCTCGGGCGAATCCTCCTGGGCTTCTTCTTCGGCCGGCCCGGCAGCCCCTTCTTCCCCCTCCTCGGCGCCTGCTTCCTCATCCCCTTCGCGACTCGCATCCTTGAGTTTCTCGAATAGGGCGGACAGGGCCCTTTGGTCCATCGCTTCGAGGCGCGAAAGCGGCAGCGCCGGTTCGTTGCCGACCGCAAGGAAGATCATCGGGTCTCCTGCCGGCGCGGTCCTGAGCTCGAAGTCGAGGAGGCCCTCGTAGAGGATCCCGATATATTCGCTGCTCAGGTCCGTGAAATCGACCGGCATGGAAACCCAGGTGCCGGACCGGCCCTGCCTTATCCTTGCGCGAGTGCGGGTGATCCTATCGAGAAGGCGATGGACATCGAGGTCGGGCATGACCTCGCGTTCGAAGCAGGCCGTCTCGAAAACGGCAAGAGCGCGAGACACTCCGTCGGATGAGGCTGGATCGCCCTGGGCGAAGAGCTCTCCGCCATAGGCCGGGATGGCAAGTTCGGGATGGTAGGAACCAATGAATATAAGCCGGAAAAGAGAGAGCAGGCGCGGCCAGGCCGAATAAGCGACCGCCAGGCGCCCGGCGCCGCGGGAAGCAGCTTTTTCAAGCTCCTCGCGAAGGCCGCCGACCCCGTAGGCCGAATTGTAGTAGGGCCTGTCTCGCGGGAGAAGATCACGCGACTCGGCGAAAAGGGCCACGACGAGCCGCATTACGATGCGCACGGCAGCCCGATAGATATCGGCGGGATCCACGCCGAGACATCGTTCTTTCAGTACTTCGCCGTGGGACTGGACAAGTATCTCAACGGCCTCCCGGACTCGTTCACCGAGGACGGCGGAAAGCTCCGCCTGGCCCTTGCGGCTGTCTATGATCGCCTGAAGAAGAGGCGCCGGACGGTCTTTGCCGGCCGGTTTCCAGAGAGCGGGCGCGAACAACGTCCGGAGAGCCGTAACCTGAGGTGAGAGTTCTCCCTGCTCGAACCAAAGCTCGAGGTCCCACTCGCACCAGGCATCGAAGTCGAGGCCGGCAAAGACGAGCCGCCATTGGCTGCCGTTTGTCAGGAGCGCCAGGCGCTCGGAGCCGGCGCGAAGCCACTGAATAACATGGCTCGCGGTTTTCCGGCCGCGGCCTTGTCCTATCCGGGGGACAGAGTCGACAAACACGGGAAGCACGCCGCCTTCACGGCCGAGCCAGAGCTGGCGCGGCCGGACGGCTTCGCCCGTGATCGCCCGGCGGCTCCACTCGGTGGCGACCTGCGGTCCTCGGAACCATTGACCGGTATCCGACCCGAAGCCGCAGACCACCTGGAGGACGAAAGTCACAAAATTGGGGATGTCCGCGCCCCCATCGAGAATCCCGGATGCCGCCAGGCGAAGCTCCTCCTCGATATGCGGCAGGAGGGGAATCGGGGGATGGGCGGCAAGAACGTTGACACGTTCGGGATCGAGCAGCAGGCCCCCGTGCCGAAGGCTGTCCCAACCGAAATTCGCGGCGGCCTTCATCTCTCGCCCCCGGGAAGTCTGATCTCGAGGCTGACAGGGAACACTTGGGCGGAGCCCGTCATGGTGAAACGATGCGGCAGGAGGTATTTGAGGATCCGTTCCCGCTCGCTTTCGAGCTGTTGACGAACCTCTTCGTAATGAGAACGGCGGCGGGCAAGCTCGGCTTCCTTCTCCTCGATCGAGCGGTCGATCGCGTCGAGAAGCTCTCCGGCTTCATAAAGGAAACCCTGCCGGCGTTCTTCTTTGAGGCGACTGATGTCACGCTCGAGCTTGGCCAGCGTGTTTTCGACGATGAGGCTCGAGATCTCGCCTTGGCGGCTGCGGTATCGCTCGTCCTCTTCCCTGCGCGCCGCGACGCCGAAAGCTTCGAGTTCACGGCGCAGCGTCGTCGTGAGCCACGCAGCGTATTCGGAGATATGGGATCTAAGAGCTTTTTCGTTGTCATCGAGGATGTCGCGGGCGTAAGCGATGTCCTTCTGATCGCGGGTCGGACGCGAGTGGTTAAGGCTCTGAGCGGCGAGATGAGGGAGGGGACGAGAGAGCTTGCCCGTTCTGATCGGAAAGGCCACCGTACTCACCCAATGGTGGAACGCCTCACGCAGATCGTTGACGGCCAACTCCTCGAGGCTGAGGAGGATAAGAGCGTCCGCGTCGGCGGGGATCTCGCCGAGACGGACCGTCCAACGAGAGACTTCGTCGGGCCCTCCCGGGAAACGGCGCCGAGTGAGCGAGTTAAGGGCTCTCTGGATCAGGGGGTGCGAAAGATGCATGAGAGATATATCGGGAAGCTGCCGGAAAACCCGGCGTCCGCCGACGTCTTCAAGCAGGGGCCCGGGATCAAAGGCCAGCCGGAGAACCGAACCCTGGGCGCCGCGGGGACTGACGCGCCGAAGGGCCTCATCAATGACCTCGCACCAGCCGGGGAGATCGGGCCTCAGAATCTTCCAAGTGCCTGGCTTTGGCCCTGGCTCGAGCTGAGGGCGTCCCGCGCGGATGGCCAAGGCGGTCTCCAGGGTCCTTCTGAGGGCTGAAGGCGTCAAGTCGAGCTCGGCGGCTAGAGCTTGAAGCTGGACGGCCGCGGCTGATCCTCCCGCCTTGGTTTCGGCGGTCGTGTCAGCTATGAAGGCCGCGCGGCCACGGGCCGCGGCAATACGATTGTCGAGATCGGTTTGAACTCTCGATGCGTTTTCGCCCAAAACAAGGCGCCTGTGGGTCGCTTCGTCGAACAGCTCGTTGGCCGAGCCGAGATCCTCGCGGATATCATTGGCTTTGCTGATCACATGAGCCAGAAACCGCAGGTCCTGGTTCGTGTCGCTCACAAAATGGTGGACGGTGACATCACGCGCCTGCCCATGGCGGTCAAGCCGGCCGTTTCGCTGCTCGAGCTTCGACGGGTTCCACGGGCAGTCGAAATGGAGCAGGTAACGGGCGGTCTGCTGAAGGTTGATCCCCTCGGAGGCGGCGTCGGTCGCCAGCAGGATCCGGACCGGGTCAGCAGGATCGTTGAAGGCCTGCTTGACGGCTTCCCGGTCGGCTTCTTCCATGCCGCCATAGAGCATCCGAATCCTATCCGCGTCGAAATGCTCTCGGAGACGACGAACGAGGTAGTCGAGGGTGGTCTTGTATTCCGTAAAGACCACCAGGCGCTCGTCATCGCGCCAAGCGCTATCGCTGAATAGGAGCGCCCTGATCAGGTCGGCCAAGGCCTTGAAGCGAGAATCTGCGTTTGGGTTCTGTTCTATGATCCCGGCGCCGGACATTTCATACCCGAGCTCATTCAGGGAACGATCGATGGCGGCGATTTCAGCCGAGAGGGAGGCTTGGATCGTCCGAAGCCATGATCCGACGACGCGCACAGCGGTGGCCTCACGAGATTGGGCTTCGCAGTCGTCGCCGGTATCCCGCTCGACGGCCCGGCGTACGGCATCGACGTCGGCTTCGGTGGCCGGTCGATCCTCGCTCAGGCCTTCGCGGCAGCGGCGCCATGATTCGGCGAAAGCCGTCGGACAGCTCAAGAGTCGCTTGCCGAGGATCTCGACCGCGAAGGAGCCGGCTCGGCTCCGCTGGCGGCCGGACTGGACCATCTGGCGCCTGATCGCGGCGCGGAACTCGTCGAAGGCCTCGCTGAGGGCGATCTCCTGCGGGGAAAGGTCAAGAGGAATGGCTTGCGGCGGTCGCCGGGTGCAGAACATCGGTGGATCGGTGCGCGCGTTGATCTCGCGCTTCAGCCGGCGAATGACGACCTGCTGGATACGCTCGCGTTCGGCGGGCCTGATCTCGTCCGTCCGGCTGAAGCGAACCGGATCAAGGATTTCGAGCAGGCCGGTAAAACTATAGGTATGACCATTATGGGGAGTCGCGCTGAGGAAGATCCTATGTTCGAACAGCGGCGCTACGATCCGGAGCATCCTGCAGAGATCGCTTTCCCCGCCAAGAGGCAACGGCATGAGATTGTGGCACTCATCGACGATCAGAAGGTCCCATGGAAAGCGCGGAGTCCCTTCCGTCTGACGCGAAGCGGCGCAGAACTGCTCGAGGACTTCGTCCTGCCTGAGATAATGGTATGAGGCGATGATACGGTTCGAAGAACGCCATGGATTGACGTCCATTCCAAGCTGCTTGCGCAAGCTATATGTTTCGCCCCGGTCAATAAGGTCGAACCTGAGCGAAAACCGTTCCCACATCTCGTCACGCCACTGAACTCGGAGAGATGCAGGCGTTAAGATGAGGACCCGCTGGATGCGTCGGCGGAGAAGGAGCTCGCTTAGGATCAGTCCGGCCTCGATCGTCTTCCCGAGCCCTACATCATCGGCGATGAGGAGGCTGACCCTGGGCATGCGCAGGGCTTTGAGAAGCGGAACCAGTTGATAGTCTTCAATCTGGATCGCGCCGTGGAAAGGGCTGGTGATCGGAAGCCGTTCGAGAGGGCCGCTCCCGTCCGGATCGAGGAATGGCGAGGCCGCCGTCCAGCGCGCCGCGCGAAGGAGCGCATCGTAGTCCTCGGCCGGCATGGGATCGGACGAGGTCGGCGGAAGGGTGGTGGGCTCAAGGACGGTCTTGCGCGGTTCGATCTCCCATAGCAATCGCTCAGAAGAGGGCAATTGGTCGTCTTTGTATTCTATGTGAACCAGGTGGACCCGGCCCCGGTCGCCGTCGTGCGGCTCGACGTTGACGATCACGCCGCGCCGATTTCGGACCGTGGCGAACATGCCGATGCGGGGGAGCTGAGAAGAACTAGCCATAAATAATCCTTCCTATTCCTGCCCCTCGTCCATAATTACCGACATTCCGGACCCCATGACTCGATAGGGGCTATACATAGCCAAGTGACAGGGGAAAATGCTCATCTATCCAGATAGTACCTTATCGTAAGGCTTGCTCCGTTTCCTCTTGGAGGAGTGCTGAGTATCTCGTCATGTTGTTTCATGGCGCTTCTCATGACATCACAACATAAGGGCATGCGGTGATTTCGCCCCGGATATTGTCCGACAATCCTGTGCAGTCCTCCCGAACTAACGTCTAAGTATGCCGAGTTTCTCTTATATGCCTTCGATAGAAGATCATTAAGCGCGGCTTTAAAATGTGCTTTTGTGATGCTCCTTTCTTCGCTTTGATGGTTATCTTCCTCATCACGAAGATTCTCACCGGTCGGAGGCAGTTGATTCTTGGAAATCAGACCGGAAATGATTTGATACGCGATCAGCTCCCTGCCTTTGGTCACGCGAATATCAACGTTCTGCTTTCTGGCTATCGCTCCTGGACCCTCGAGTTTACAGAATATATGCCCCGAGCCTGGCTGAGGAGTTGAAAGCTTCAGAATAAATTCGGGACGATTGGATCCATATCTAAAAAAACGACCCAGAAAGACTTCAAGCGCATCAGGACAACGGCTCAGCGACCGGAATATACCTTGGACATCCGTAGGCAGATCATTGATGGAAGCTATTCTCCGATCGAAAACAGTTTTGTGCTCGCCGGAAGTAACGGGGATATCGCGAGTGTAATCAAGAAACTCAGATGATTCCAATCCAACCTGTGCGGAGGGCTCCTCTCCCAGATCAACCAGATGGGCCTTTCCCTGAACAGGATTGGGTGATTCGGTTGGAAAGCCTTGAGGAGGCGTAGCCGATTCTGTCACATAGATTCGACCATGATCATCCAGGTAGATCGAGCTTTCCGGACGAATTGCGGCTATCTTTTCCTCGGATTCAGAGAGCAGGATCGTCCGGGCGAGTTCCCCGAGTGAAGGCAACGCCGCGGCTCCGGCATATTGTTCAGAGAAGAAATGGACCGCCCTTGCCTTCTTGGCGATTCGATCCCACTCTAAGAGCGTTCTGTAGGAATCTTGACCCGTCAAGTCGAGCACCATCCTTATGCTGAACTTGTTGATGTAGGCAAGCGCCAGAGAAGTCAATAAGGAGTTTTCTTTCCATATCTCCGAGATTTGCGGATCCTCGACATGACAACTGTAAGCTTGAATCTGCTCCTCTGGAAACAAGAATCCATAGAGGCCGGAAATAATGAGTACGTGATGTGATGTGTTCGTCAATATCGCTGGATCGCCCTTGCCTACTTCAGCAAAGAAACGACCGATATTGCGGTGCCGCGCAGGCATCAGCAACGGAGATTCATGGCCTCCAAAATCCGGTCCGAGCTTGAGTCCGGCATTGAGTTGCATACTTGAAATTTCAACTCCATCTCGAGTCCTATCATCGCTCCTGAGTATCTGAAATATCTCTTGGCGCTTCTTCAATAGAACTGAACCGTGTTCAGGGACCGCGGATACGAGAGATGGCCCCGGTTTTGAGGTCGGACTTCCGCCTTGCTTTTTATTGTTGGAACAGATTGTTATGATTAGGACGCCTGTTTTTCCCATACTTTACTCCGTTGGTCTAGTTCCAATCGGGGCCCTCATGGAATCTTCACCCTTTGAATATGCTGTCATTATGCCAGACCAACAGATCTCTTTGAGGTCGATCGGCCACCTGCTCAGGAAGATGGCTAAGGTGTTGTCCACTGAACGGATAATACGATCGGCCGTTCTCAAATTCTTCCTTGAGCCGCCGGCTTACTTCGATACGGTAGTCGGGCGTGATCGTGATATAGCCGCGGTCAAAGAGGCGATGGAGGTCGCTCCGGAGGAGCAGGCCGTTATTCACGGCGTGCGGGCCGCTCTCGATGTAGGGCTTGATATGGGCCGCCTCGAGGACGGGCAAGGAATGCTCCTCGGTTATGGCGCAGGCGCGTTGATAGGCGTCGGTGACCAACACACGGAAAGCCCCTTGTCCGAGGCGAGGCCTGATGGTGGTTTCTTTGCCGTAGCGGGCCCGTTCATCTTCGATGCGTCGGGCTTCCCCGTCCAAGTCATGGATCCGCTGGAACTTCCATCCGCGCTGAAGGCTCTCCCATATTAACTTCCCGGCTTCCTTATCCATCTCGTATCCCTTGGCCTTGCCCCGGACGATCGGACCCTTCCACTCAGGGGCCTGGAACCACAGCGATTCATCAAAGAAGAACGGTTGGGTCAAGACGATACAGCCGACTCGGAAATCTTTATGCGGGTTGTCCGGTATCCTCCGGTAACTGAGAAGCCGCCGGCGCATTTCCGAGTAGGTCGCGGCGCCGTTCCGATGCTCGAAGGCTTCCCAAGCTAAACTGATTGGGAGAACGGAATAAGAGACGAAGACCCCTCCCCCGGCGATGAGGTCCCGCTTTCGAGTTCGCGCGCTACGGTGGAGTTTGAATAGGAAAAGATCGCCTTTGCTGAGCGCGCGAAACTCATCGCCCGGCGACGGCTGCCAGAAGTTGACCTCGTCGACATCCGGGAGCGACCGCAGATAATCGAACCAATCCTGGTCGGTGACGCCGGCGTAGAACCTCATTTCTCCCCCTGGGTACAGGCCTCATTTCCCGAGATCATGGTTCACCGCGGACCAAGGCCTCGAGATCAAAGAAGCTGGCGTCAGCCAAAGCCCGATACCTCTCAGGATGACAGGTCAAAATAAGGATTTGGAGATTTTCGGAGGCTTCATCCAGGATGCCAAGAATCCTGGCTAAGCGGGGCGTATCGGTAGCGGCGAGAACGTCATCCAGGACGACCATCTGACGCTCTTCTCGGGCCAAGACCTTGGCGAGCGCAAGGCGGGTGGAAAAATACAGCTGTTCTTGTTCGCCTCCTGATAAGTTCTCTACGGCGACGACTTCCGCGGCAGCTCCCGGAATGACGCCGGACGGGACGAGCTGGTTGCCAATACCAATCTTCCCGATGCCGCTGCCCGCTATGCGCCGCATCAGACGGCTCGCCTCATCTTCAACGGGTTGGGCATAAGCCGAAAGTACAGCCGACCGGCATTCCGCCAGCGTGTCATACAAGAGCTTGACGGAATCCATCTCAAGCTGGTCTTGGCGGATCTTTTCCTCGAGCCTGACGATCTCTTCCTCGGCGACGGCCAAGGCCGAATAGGGACCCAATGCGATCAGGATCTCCAAATTGCCGGAAGCGGTCCGTTCCGCATCCCGGAGCTGTTGGGCTTCCGTTTGGGTAGCCTCGAGGCTCATCTCGATTTTCTTCAAGGACTCCTCAGGATTTGACCCGAGGCCCCGAAGTTTATTCTGAATGTCTTTGAGCGCTTCTCCTGACGCATCCCTGTCAAGGAGGAACTGTTGAAGCGTTTTGGCTCTTTCTTCTTTTGTCGCACCATCGCTGACGGCGTCGGCTAAGCGCAGTTCGGCTTTCCTTATATTCTGCTTTTTAGACCCGAACTCCCTTAGAACGCCTTCCAGATGCTCCTTTGCTTTCACATCCGCTGTGGTAGCAGCCTGCCATCTCCTTTCCGATTCGCGGATGACGGCATCATATTTATGCTTAAGATCCAGGGCCCTCCTCTTCATCGCCTCAGGATTAGGATGGGCTTTTTGCCAGTCTGGATGGGCCGTCTCCAAGTTCAAGGCAACAGCCTCGTAACGCGCCAGGGCGCTGACCAAGGAGTCCTTATCGTCGGCTCCACAAAAACCTTCGAGTCTCTTCTGGGCTTGCGCTATTTTTTGATCAAGTTGACAGGCCTTATCGTAGAGGTCCTCCAGAGAATCCAGATCGGGCGAGCCAAATGGCCTGGTGATCTCGAGGATCTTGTCCTGTTTCTCCCGATAGGCCTTTTGATACATCCCGAAATCACCGGGCGGGCCCGATATGACCATTCTGGCAACGCCTTCGATGACGGCAGAGATCTCTGGAGTGCCCCTGACGAGGGCCGGATAGCCTGCGGTGAGCTCGACGCAGCCCGGGTCCTCGCCCTTAACGACCTCGAGCCTGCCGTTTGCTTCGGGCGTCAGCTCCAAACGCAGCTGCGTAAAATCCATCCCTTTCTTCGCCTCGTCTCTATCATGGAACAGCTTGCGGAGGCTTTTGATCGTCTTCGTTTCCGGCGCAACGAATCTTGCCCTCTCCTCAGTCAATTCGGCTACTGCCCCTTCCGCAGCCTCGATCTGTTTGATACGCTCCCGCTGCTCCGTAATTTTTTGAAAGCAGCTCAAATATTCCCGGGCGTCTTCGGCATCCTTTTCTGCAATGGAAATGGCCTCTGCGTCCTTCCGAGACGCCTCGAGCCGCTCTCCGGCTTCCTGGACGAGCTTGGCTTTCTTTTCCGAGTCGGATTGTATCAAAGGCAGCTCCGCTTCGGTCTTAGCTACGGCCGAGCCCAAGTCCTCGAGTTCTTTCTCAACCTCATGGATAGCCTTGATCCGGGCATTCAATTCCGCATATTGCGCCGCGATGCGATCATGATCGCTTCGCTTGACACTCTCGGCAGCCGCCAGGGCCCGATAGCTTTCAACGGCCGCTCGGGCTTTAAGAATCGATTTTTCTAGCTCCTCCGCCTCAAGCGTGCTCTGTTTAAGTTGCAGTTCGAGGTTCTCAACTTTGCGTGAGGCGTCTTCGGCCTTCCGGAGGGCCACAGAAGCCTCGGATCTCTTCTCCCTTGCCTGAGCCAGATTATCGTTCAGCGCCACGAGACGGGGAGCGCCTTTCCCTGTTTTTGCTCTTCCTTGCGGAGAGAAGAACTGAAGATACCGATCTTTGATCTTCTCTTCGACTAGCCCGCCCGTCCGTTCGCTGATCTGAAGCCCGAGTGTCTTGTGGATATTCTCGATCAGGTCTTCCGATACCTCACCGATCCTCAGTTCGCCTTGCGGGGCCCAAAGCACTTGAGCGATCCCCCAATGCTTGCTCTGTGAAAGGCCTCTTCCAGGCGAACTCCTAGAGAGAAGTTCTCGGATGGTGTCATCGGCCCCCCGGCCCTCCGCCAGGGGCCGGAAGTCACCGTTTTCCTTGCGCATAAGCGTCGAGAAACCGCCATCGAGGAACTGCTTATGCACTCTGTATTCTTCCCCACCGTGATGGAAGGCTACGGTGATTTTCGGGGACAGAGCCCGTCCCCACGGACGGACCTCGCTGATTTCCTGGCCGCTCACATCGAACCTGTCCATCAGCGATCGCCTGAGGGCTTCAAACAGAGAGGATTTTCCGGTCCCATTCGGCCCGTATATGACATTCAGCCTCTCAGAGAAAGGCCCGACCGATACCTTTTCGAGAAAACACCGCCAGCCAGAGAGTTCAATAGAACGGAGGATCATTGGGAAACCTCCGAGGAGATCATATAGAGTTCGAGAAGCGCCCTGGCGGCGATCGGAGCATCAGTTCGGTCAGAAGCAGCGATTTTTCTAAGGTTGGCCGCGGCCTCCCTGATGTATCCTTCAGGGAGACTTTCAATCCAACGCTCATCGTCCGGGGCCGGCCGTAGCCCCTCTGTGTCCAATTGGACATAGGCGAACCTCGCCTTCAGGACATCTTCAAGTCTCCTCAAATCGGAGATATTATCCGTGTGCAGAACGCCCTTTATACTGAGATTGAGCAAGATATCGCCAGGTCCCTTGAGCCCTTCGATATCCGAACGAAGAGCTACAAGATCCTCCCGAGATATGATCTCAGCGGGTTTTGTTACCCATAGATATTTGCCGGTATGGAGGACGCTGATCTTCGGGGCCGATCCGGGGCTGTCGATCTCGACCAGCAGAACGTTCCCGCTGTCTCTCTCTCCGAAGCAGGACGTTTCCGGCGTTCCGCTGTAGGCCGTCCGAACGGCGCCCGAAGTGTCGGCATATGTCGCAGTGGAATGCCAGTGCCCGAGCGCCAGATAGTCCAAGTTCGCCCGCTCGGCCGCATTCCGAGCGATCCGATGATCTGATTCGGCCTGCGGCATGCCTTCCAGATTGCCGTGGGCGATGCCGATACGAATGACGCCCTCAACGCTTTCGCTCGGAATCCATAACGTCGGGTCTTTTGTCGAATACTTGTCCTTGATCGGGCAAGGATAAATGAGGCCGTTCGGGATCGCTTCCGGCCGTTCCGCATCAAGGACCTTGATGCGCGGAGTGTTTGTCCATGCTGAATTCGCCCAGACCGATCCCGGCGCCAAAGGATCATGGTTTCCCGGAATGATGAATACGGGGCCGCCGAAGTGCTCTAGGATATCCACCAGCTTGAGAACCTGAGTGCGATCGATCCCATTATCTTCGAAGAGGTCCCCGGCCACGATGATGAATTCGACTCCGTTTCCCTTCGCCAACTCGACTAGCCTGCGGACCGATTCCAAGCGTTGTTCGCGGACCTTTTCAGCTGCGGCCCCAACGTGAGTAGCCTTCATCCCGATCTGAAAATCTGCCGTATGGAGGAATCTCATTTGGCCTCCAGGAGTGCCGCAAGGGCGATTTCTATATCACAAGCGGCATACCTTTTTTCTCTCGCCCACTCATGATCGACTTTCGACTTGAAGAAGTTGTATGTGAACGGGAAGATCCGGTCGAAGACCTCCTGAACATCACGGGCCGTATCTATGCTCCCCATGCCCGTAACCGCCCAGCAATAAATCCAAAGCACGCTTTGCGCTTTCACTCGGCCCTGGCCATCGACAAACCAATTCCCTTCGATGGCTTCCTGGAACCTGTTGTTCTGAACACTGTGAATCCAAGCTTCCGCATCATATACATCAAGCTTCAATTGAACCATAGCCGTTCTCCGTCTCTGTCAGAGAATCGAATAATCATAGCCATCATCTTGATCGGCCCCTGACCTGTGTTGCCGCGGACCTCGGGCGGGGCGCCCGAGGCGGGGTCCCAGGCGATCATGGCCGCAGCCGAGTTCGTGGTCCCCAGATCGATGCCGAGCGCACTGATCTTGCTTTGCTTCATGGT
>Ga0116178_10001104_pt1 | contig 22670 bp, 18 predicted proteins | sample AD_STIC12_MetaG_FD_89880 | JGI IMG/M metagenome (GOLD analysis project Ga0116178, IMG submission 89880) | Active sludge microbial communities of municipal wastewater-treating anaerobic digesters from USA - AD_STIC12_MetaG | ecosystem: Engineered > Bioreactor > Anaerobic > Digestate | place: USA... | reverse complement strand
GGCCGGGCGCGGCGCCCTCTTTCGCCTTGAGCAGGACCCCCAGCACGACCTCGCCCTCGTAGACGGCGAGCTCGGATTCGGCGAAGGAGAAGCGGGCCCGCCGCCCCCTGGGGAAGACGAACCCGGCGACCTCGAAGTCGGGGTGGTCGGCGACCGTGAGGGTCGTCGGGACCATGAACTCGTCGAGCGGGGCGTTGTCGTTGATGTGGTAGCCGGCCCTGACCTTGACGATGACGGCGGCCTTGAAGGTCTCGCCGGGGGCGACGGCGGACCGGGAGATGAGGGCGCTCGCCGAGACGACGTGCCCCTCGTCCTGGGCCCGCGGGGCCGGGGCCGCGAGGAGGGCGGCGGCCAGGAGGGGGACGGCGATGAGCCCGATCGCCGTCCCCGATGAGGGACGGCCCGTCCCGCCTTGCCGACCGGGAGATGACGAGGTCATTTTTCCTTGGGGATGGCGTAGACAGGCAGGCGGCTGCGGGCGATGACCTTCTCGGTCGTGCTGCCGAGGAACAGGCGGGCGAACTTGCGCACCGTCGTCGACATGACGATGAGGCCGAAGCCCTTCGTCTCGGCGTAGTCGACGATCCCCTCCCAGCCGTGGACGGCCTTGGTCACGTCCTCGGCGATCTCGACGGCCTTGGAGCCCGGTCTCTTGCGGGCCCGGAGCCTCTTCAGGACCGAGTCGAACATCTGGTCGGTCAGCCGGAAATCGTGGCCGAAGAGCTCGAGGACGTAGAGGAAGGTCAGGCTCGAGCCCAGGGCCTTGGCCAGCCTCCAGGCGTGGTCGCGCTCGGCGTCCTCCCCGGCGGAGAAGTCGGTCGGGACGAGGATCTTCCCGAGGTCGCCGACCTTGCCGTCGGTGCCCTTGGTCACCAGGACGGGGACGCGGGCGCCGCGGAGGATCTGGTGGGTGACGCCGCCGATGAGGTTGCTCTCGTGCGCCGAGCCGCCCCTGCGGCCGACGACGATGAGGCCCGCGGACTCCTTCCGGGCCGTCTTCAGGATGACCTTGGCCGGCGAGCCCTCGGCGATGACGACCTTGTGCGGGCAGACGCCCCGGTCCTCGCACATGCGGTCGAGCCGGGCCCGGGCCTCGATCTTGGCGGCCTCGATCCTGCCGGTCAGCTCCGCCACGACCTCGGGCCAGGCCTCGTAGAGGGCGGGGGAGAAGTCGGGCACGACGTGCAGGGCCGTCAGCCGGGCCTTGAAGGTCTTGGCGAACAGATCGGCGTAGGCCAGGGCTTCCCGCGACTCGTCCGAGAAGTCCGTGGCCCAAAGGACGTTCTTGACCGGATGCATCATGGCGGAGCCTCCTTGGTTCCTTCAGTCTATGACAAGCTCAGTACTTCTGCCAACCGGGTTTGTGCTCGTAGACCCAGCTGTAGTACTCGGCCATCTTCAGCTCCGAGGCGGCCTCCCGGTCCAGGACGAGGATGGCCCGCGGGTGCATCTGCAGGACCGAGCCCGGCACCATGGCCGTCACCGGGCCCTCGACCGTCTGGGCCACGGCCCGGGCCTTCTTCTTCCCGAAGGCCAGGAGCAGGCACAGGCGGCTCTCCATGATGGTGCCGAGGCCCATGGTGATGACGTGGGTCGGCACGGCCGCCTCGCTCCCGAACCCGGCGGCGTTGGACCGGCGCGTCTCGTCGGTCAGGGTCTTGATGCGGGTCCGCGACTGGAGCGACGAGGACGGCTCGTTGAACCCGATGTGGCCGTTCGTGCCGATGCCCAGGACCTGGACGTCGATGCCGCCGGCCGAGCGGATGGCCTGCTCGTACTTCCGGCAGGAGGCCGGGATGTCCTGGGCCAGTCCGTCGGGGATGTGGATCCGCTCCTTGGCCACGTTGATGAGGCTGAACAGGTGGGCCCACATGTAGCTGTGGTAGGACGAGGGATGGGCCTGCGGCAGGCCGAGGTACTCGTCGAGGTTGAAGCAGGTCACCCCGGAGAAGTCCAGCCCCTGCTCCCGGTGCATCTCGACCAGGATGCGGTAGAGCTGGAGCGGGGTGTTGCCGGTGGCCAGCCCGATCACCGCGTGGGGCTTCTCCCGGACGGTCCGGGCGACGATGCGGGCGGCGACCTGGCTGGCCTGCTGGCTGTCGGGCTGGATGATGATCTCCATGGCGGTCCTCCTCGGCCGGGCGCGGGGCGGGCTCAGCGCGTCCGGACCCAGTATCTCCTGATCTTCTCCTCGACGCTCTTGCGGAACTTGTCGATGTGGGCCAGGACGAACCTGCCGACGTCGAGCGACGCGTCGCGGACGAGCGGCGTCAGGTCCATGGCGAACCAGAGCTGCTCGGCCTCGTCGACCTGGTGCGACTGGAAGTAGACGGCGTTGGCCCGGCGCCGGCCGGCCGTGGCCAGGTCGTAGCGCTTGCCCCCCTCGACCTGCGAGTCGTAGACGCCGATGAGGCCCATCGACAGGTTCTCCCGGCGGCCGACGTCGAGCGGGACCTTGTCCGCGTCGTCCATCCAGTCGAGCCCGCGCCAGACCTCGCAGCCGTAGACCGTCGTCGGCCTCTCCTCGGGCGCGAGCTCGCGCAGGGCGGCGATGGCCGTGAAGGCGACGGCCAGGTGGGTGTCGTGCTTGTCGGCCGGGTTGTGGGTGTAGACGACCTCGGGCCGGACGGCCTGGAGGACCTTGACCAGGTCCGCGCGGAGCCGGCCGGTGCCGACGTCCTTGACCTCGGCGCTCGCGTAGTTCAGCTGGACGAGAGCGCCGTAGTTGCCCAGGACGGCCGCCTTCTCCTGCTCCCGGCGCCGCAGGGCGGCCATGGCCTCGTCCGAGAACGAGGCGTACTCGCCGGCCCGGGGCGAGCCGGAGCCGTTGGTGCAGGTGACGGCCCCGAACCAGAGGTCCTCGCTGGCGAAGCACTTCTGGATGCCGTGGAAGGCCATGATCTCGCAGTCGTCCTGGTGGGCGCCGATCGCGAGATGGGTGACGCGGCGGAAGGCGTCCTCGGCGGCCAGGCCGTCGGGGACGAAGACGGACGCGTCGGGCTTGTGGAATCTCATCGCGGGGCCCCTTCGGCCTCGGGCACGCTGGCCGCGGCCACGGCCTGGCCCACGCGCCGGCTCTTCTCGTCGAGCAGGTGGATGCGGACCCGGGCCGCCGTCTCCGGGAACGACGAGGCCAGGACCTCGGCCGCCTTGTCGACGATGAGCTTGCCGCCCGGCCCGGACAGGACCCGCCCCAGGACGAGCAGGTTCCTGAGGCCGTAGAAGACCTCGTACCAGGGGACCGTGCAGCCGAGATAGACGCCGATCGACTCGAAGACGCGGCCGGCCGGGGCGTCGCCGCGGCCCATGAGCGCCTGGACCTCGCTCAGCCGCTCCGGCAGCCGCATCCCCTCCGGGAACGACAGGCCCGCGGCCAGGGCCAGCCGGCCCACGGCTTGCTGGGAGAAATAGTTGGCCCCGACGCCGCGGTCGCCGGACCACTCGTCGACGGGGGCCCCGGGGCTGAGGTCGACCGGGGCGAAGGCCAGCTCGTCGAGCCAGCCGGGGATGTGCCCGTCCGGGTCGAGGAAGCCGGCCGCCTCGCTCGAGCCCATGGCCACGCCGAGGACCCCCGTCTCGCCGAGCGACAGCCGGCCGGCCAGGGCGGTGACCTCGCCGTCGTTGAGGACCTCGAAGGGAACGCCCCACTCCGCGGCCAGGCGGCCGAAGAGGCCCTTGACCTTGGCCTCGAAGAGGTCGGGCGGCACCGAGCGGAAGAGCGAGGCGACGCGGACCTGGTTGCGGATGATGATGCCGGCCGACGAGCCGCCGATGGCGTCGACGCGGGGGAGGTGCGAGGCGGCCTTTTTCAGGCCGGCCTGGATGTGACGGTAGTGGTAGTCCGGGTCGGCCTGCTCGCCGGGCGCCCAGGGGATCTCCTCGCTGAAGACGGGCTCGCCGTCGACGACGGCCGCGACCTTGAAGTCGCTCGCGCCGAGGTCGAAGCCGACGCGGAAGCCCTTCAGGTGGCCGCCGGGGAAGCGGACGGCCTCGCGGGGCTCGGGGAAGGTCGCCGGGCTGTGCAGGGCGACCTCGAACGGGCGCTCGTAGACGCCGGACATCGTCCGGACGTCGAAGGCCCGGGGCCCGGTCTCGGAGTAGTCGGCCTTGAGGCGGCGCCCGATCGCGGCCGGGCCCTGGACGTGGAGGCGCCAGCCGCCGCGCGACCAGAGCAGGAACTTGGCCGCGCGCTCGACGATCCGGTAGGTCGCTTCCGGGTCGGCGTCACGGCCGGGGGCGACGGCCTCGAAGACCGAGATGAGCCCGTCCTCGCGCTCGACGGCCAGCCGGAGCGGGACGGGACCGGAGGCCCGGGCCCGGTCCAGGTAGGCGGTCCAGGCCAGGACGGCCGGCTCGAAGCCGGGGTCGCAGGGAGGCCGCGCGACGGGCCCGCGGGGGGTCATTTCTCCTTGAACTCCACGGAGACGGGGACGAGCAGCCGCGCGGCCGTCTCCTCGACCCGGCGGGGCCAGGTCTTGGCCGCGGGCGCGCCGGGCGCGGTGACGCCCCGCTCCCAGGCGCCGGCCAGCCAATAGGTCAGCTTCGCGCCGGGCCGGACCCGGAGCTTGAGGCCGCGGTCGACGGCGGTCTCGTCGGTCCCGGCCAGGGCGGCGGGCGGGATGACCGCGGCCAGCCCGATCTCGCCGGCGCCGGCCGCGCCCCGGCCCCACACGGCCAGAAAGCCCCGGTCGTTGTCCTGAACGACGGTCTCGCCGGGGAGCTTCTGGAGGGCCGGCCCGGCCAGGACCGGGCCGGCGGGAGCGGCCGAAACGGCGAGGTCCTGGCGGGTGAAGGCGCAGTCGGCGAAGGCCGAGGAGGTGACCGTGAGCGTCGCCTGGCCCGCGGCGGCGGCGACGGGCGGATAGACGGCCCGGACGACCGCGCGCAAGGGGCCCGAGGCCAGGACCTTCACGGCGGGCCGGCCGGCGGCCGCGCCGAAGAGCGGGCGCCGGGCCGCGCCGTCCCAGAGGACGAGGCCGCCGAGGCCGGCCGACTCGCCGGCGTCGAGGACGTCCATGCCCCAGTCCTGCCGCCTGGTCTCGGCCGTCGGGAGCTTCTTGAGGATGAGGCCCGGCTGGAGCTTGCCGTAGAACTCGATCCGGCCGCGGACGAGCTTGAAGGCGGCCAGGTCCGATTCCCAGGCGGCTTCGGGGCCGTCGGGCTCCCAGGCCTCCCGGGCGTAGGCCTTGTCGGTCGTGATGAGCCGGGGCAGGCTGCGCCCGGGCGTCCAGTAGCAGACGAGCCGGGTCGTGGACGACGGGGGCAGGGTGCGGACGACGACGATCTCGTCGTGGTAGCGGTCTTTGTCGAGGTCGTCGGCCTGGGAGACGACCAGAGTGTATTCGCCGCCCTTGACCTCGAACAGGGCGAACATGTAGGTGTTGAAGTCCCAGGCGACCGAGTCCCGGATCGCGGCGACGGGGATGACGACGGGGTGGTTCTCGAGGGTGAGCGGCGAGGGGTTGCGGACCTCGACGACGAAGCTCTTGGTGAAGCCGAGGGCCTCGGGGCTCATCGCCCGCCCGACGGTCTGGCCGGCGGAGGCGGGCGCGGCGGCGGGAAGGGCGCCGGCGGCGGCGAGCCCGGCCAGGAGGGCCAGGGCGGCGGCCGAGGCCGGGCGCGGGGGAGGGGCGGGACGAGGGCGCATCCGAAGGGTCTCCTTTCCGGCCGGATTCACGTCCATTCTACTCCATTTGCCGGGGGAATTGCGACGCTTCAGGTGATGAGGTGGGATTTGAAGCCCTTGCCCAGGACGTCGTAGGTGTCGTTGATGACGACGAAGGCCTCGGGGTCGGTCTTCTTGATGAAGGCGCGCAGGTCCGAGAGCTGCTTGCGGTGGATGACCGTCAGGATGATCTCGCCCTCGCGGTTGAGGTAGAGCGAGCGGGAGCGCAGGGCCGAGCCGCTGCGGTCGAGGCCGTGGAGGATGTATTCGGCGATCTCGGCCGTCCGCGACGAGGTGATGATGACCATCTTGGAATAGCTCCAGCCCTCGAGGACCATGTCTATGACCTTGGTCGAGAGGAACAGGACGAGGTAGCCGTAGAGCGGGGCCTCGAGGCGGCCGAAGGCGAAGCCGGAGGCGGAGATGACGACGAAGTCGGCGATCATGATGCCGAAGCCCAGGGACATCCCGGTGTGCTTGCTGATGACCATGCCGATGATGTCCGAGCCGCCGGTCGAGGCCCGGCCGCGGAAGACGATGCCCAGGCCGAGTCCGAGCATGACCCCGCCGTAGATCGCGGCCAGGACGGCGTTGTCGGTGGCCGAGGGCACCCGGAGGACCTTGTCGAAGAGGTCGATGAACAGCGACGAGACGATCAGCCCGGCCAGGCTGTGGATGACGTACCTCTTGCCCATCGTCTTGAGGCCCAGGAGGAAGACGGGGACGTTGAGGACGAGGATGAGGGCGCCGACCGGGAGGCCGGCGAAGTAATTGATGATGATGGCGACGCCCGAGACGCCGCCGGGGACGAAGTGGTGGGGGATGAGGAACATCGGGTAGGCCAGGCCCGAGAGGGCGCAGCCGACGACGAGGAGCAGGGCGTTCCTGAGCTTGTCCGCGAACTTGTCCATGGGGTTTTCTCCGCAGGATTCGGGCGCTATTATACTCCGTTGCCTGCCGAATGCAATGTGCTCGACGGCCGCGGCGGGGTCTCGGGGATCGTCTCCGCTCGCTGCGGTGAGTTTTCACGCCGTCCCGGTCCGGAGCCCGTTCTTAGGTCTCCGTCCCGAGGCCGGCTAACTCACCGCTTGATGCTCTCTCCGACGACACCCCTCGATCCCTCATCCGCGGCCCGCTCGTGCCCATATCTTGGGGGGGCAAGACCCGTTGTAAGGGGACATGTACCCGGTACGTGTCCCCATCGTCGGGAGGGCCGCCCGGCTTCCCGGCGCCCGGCCATCTGTGCTATGTTTAGGCGCGAGGAGGCGCGGCATGGCCGGCATCGCGACGTTCGGCGAGATTTTGCTCCGGCTGTCGCCGCCGGGGAAAGAGCTCCTGTTCCAGTCGCCCGAGCTGCGGGCCAGCTTCGGCGGCGCCGAGGCCAACGTGGCCGTGTCGCTGGCGGCCTGGGGCCACCGCGCGCGCTGGATCTCGGTCGTCCCGGCGAACCCGGTCGGCGACGCGGCCCTGGGCGAGCTCCGGCGCCGCGGCGTGGACGTCGGGGCGGTCGTCCGCGGCGGCCGTCGGCTGGGGATCTATTTCGCCGAGGCCGGCGCCAACGGGCGGCCTTCGCAGGTCGTTTACGACCGCGAGGGCTCGGCCGTCGCCGAGGCTGGGCCCGGAGCCATCGACTGGGAGAAGGCCCTCGACGGGATGGGCCGGCTCCACGTCACGGGCATCACGCCCGCCCTCGGCGCCAAGGCCGCGGCCCTGACCCTCGAGGCGGTCGCGGCCGCCCGGGCCCGGGGCCTGCCCGTCTCGGTGGACCTGAATTACCGCTCCAAGCTGTGGCGGTACGGCCGCCCGGCCCCGGAGGTCATGCGCGAGATCGCGGGATTCGCCGACACGCTCATCGGCAACGAGGAGGACTGCCAGAAAGCGCTCGGGATGGGCGGCGCGTCGGGCGGCGTGTCGGGCGGCGCGCCCGGCGCCGGGGCAGGGAAGCTCGACGCCGGGGCCTTCGAGGCCCTGACGGCGGAGGTCATGGCCGCCTTCCCCAATCTCGACCGGGTGGCCGTCACGCTGCGCGAGAGCCTGAGCGCGGACTGGAACCGCTGGTCGGCCGTCCTGAGGAGCCGGTCCGGGTTCCTGACCGGGCCGGTCCACGAGATCCGGCACGTCGTCGATCGCATCGGGACGGGCGACGCCTTCGCCGCCGGGCTCATCCACGGGCTGGGCCGGTTCGCCGCCGAGGCCGAGGCCCTGGCCTTCGCCGTGGCGGCCGGGGCCTTGAAGCATTCGATCCCGGGCGACTTCAATCTGGCGTCCGAGAGCGACGTCCTGGCCCTCGCCGGGGGCGACCGGTCGGGCCGGATCCGGCGGTGACGGGGCGCAGCGGGGAGGGCGCGGTGACGAAAGAACAGGCTCTCGAGACGATCCTCCGGACCAAGGTCGTGGCCGTCATCCGGATGAAGGACGCGGCCCGGCTGGCCGAGGTCGCGGCGGCGCTCGGGCGGGGCGGGGTCCGGGCGATCGAGGTCACGATGACCGTGCCCGGGGCCGCCGGGGTCATCCGCGAGCTGGCCCGGACGAAGGCGCCCGGGACGCTCGTCGGGGCCGGCACCGTGCTCGACGCCGGGACGGCCGCCGAGGTCATCGCCGCGGGGGCCGATTTCGTGGTCTCGCCGGTCACCGACATGGCCACGGTGCGGGCCTGCCGCGAGGCCGGCGTCCTGGTCGCGCCCGGGGCGTTCACGCCGACGGAGATCGTCGCGGCCTGGCGGGCCGGGGCCGACATCGTCAAGGTCTTCCCGGCCACGTCGCTCGGGCCGCGGTTCTTCCGGGATATGCGGGGGCCGCTGCCCCAGGTCCGGCTCATGCCGACGGGCGGCGTCACGGTCGAGAACGCCCGGGAGTTCGTCGCGGCGGGCGCGGCGGCGGTGGGGCTGGGCACGGCGCTCGTCGACGCCAGGGCGGTGGAGGAGGGCGACTGGGCGGCGCTCGAGGAGCGGGCCCGGAGGCTGATGGCCTCGCTGGCGGCGGCCGGCCAGGGATGACGAGCGGCGCGGCCCCCCGGTCCTTCTGGAACAGGGACTTCCTGTTCGGCCTGTTCGCCTACTTCTTCCTCTTCATGGCCGTCTCGCTCTTCTTCCTCTTCCCGGTCGTCCTGGAGGCGTTCGGCCCGACCAAGGGGCGGATCGGGATGATCATGGGCGTCCACAGCGTCGTGGCCATCGCCGTCCGGCCGTTCTTCGGGCGGGTGATCGACGTGCGGGGCGGCCGCCGCATCGCCCTGCTCGGGCTGTTCATCCTCATGGCCGCGGTGCCGTTGTTCCACTTCGTCAAGGACGCCGGCTGGGCGCCCTTCCTGCTCCGGGCGTTGACCGGGATGGGCTGGGGCATGGGCATGACGGCCACGATCGCCGCCTGCTCCGACCTGGCCCCGGCCGACCGCCTGGCCAAGTCCATGGGCGTCATCGGCGTCGCCGGGCTGGTGGCCAACGCGCTCGGGCCGCTGCTGGCCGAGGAGCTGCTGCGGAGCGGGGGGCCGGGCCGGCTCTACAACGTCAGCGTGCTCTTCCTGCTGGCCTCGCTCGGCTGCGTGCTGGCGACGCGCGAGGCCGCCTGCCCGGACGAGGGCGGCGGGGGCGGCGGGACGAACGCGCTCAAGCTCTTGCCCTGGGCCCTCGCGGCCGTCGTCGGGTCGGTGCCGGTCTTCCACGGGGCCATCCGGGGGGCGATGATCTACTTCATCGCCGTCTTCGGCAAGTCGGCCGGCATCGAGCGGGTCGGCCCGTTCTTCGTCGTCTTCTCCGTCGCGGCCATCCTGACCCGGTTCAGGCTGGGCGACCTCTCGGACCGGCGCGGGAGGAAAGCGGTCATCCTGCCGGCCGCGCTCATCATCGCCGGGAACCTGTTCGTCATCGCCGAGGTGCGGAGCTTCACGCTGCTCATGGCGACCGGGTTCGTCGGCGGGCTGGGACAGGGGCTCATCTTCCCGGCCCTCAGCACCTACATCATCGATCTCCTCGGCCGGAAGAACAAGGGGCTGGCCATTAGCCTGTACAACTCGCTCTTCTACGTCGGCATGGGCCTCGGCGCGCCCGTGTTCGGCTGGGTCTCGGACCAGGCCGGGTACCGCTGGATGTACCGCGTCGCCGGCCTCTGCCTGCTCCTCTCGACGGCCGTCTTCATGCTCAAAGCCCCCGCAACGGAAAAGAAGGGAAAAGAAGGGAAAAGAAGGGGTCAAACCTTTAAAAGTTTAATTTTCTAGGGCGGGCACCTCCCGAAAATTAAACTTTTAAAGGTTTGACCCCATCCGAAAAGGAGGCGCGCGATGTGCCAGGACGGCAAGAGCGTCTACGATCTCGCAGTGGAAAGGCGGACCATCCGCAAGTTCAAGCCCGACCCCGTGCCGCGGGACCTGCTCGAACGCATGGTCGACGCCGCCCGGCTGGCCCCCTCGGCGGCCAACGTCCAGCCCCTCGAGTTCATCGTCGTCGACGGGGGCGCGGCCAAGGCCGAGGTCTTCCCGGCGCTGAAGTGGGCCGCCTACATCGCCCCGGCGGGCGACCCGCGGCCGGGGGAGGAGCCGGCGGCCTACGTCGTCACGCTGGTCGACTCGAAGCTGCGGGAGAAGATGTTCGAGTACGACGTCGGCGCGGCCATGGAGAACATGATCCTCGTCGCGCTCGCCGAGGGCGTCGGGGCCTGCTGGCTGCTGTCGATAGACCGGGACCGGCTTCGGGCCGCCCTCGGCGTCCCGGACGGGTACCGCGTCGACTCGGTCCTGGCCCTGGGCTATCCGGCCGAGGAGCCGTCGGCCGAGGTCATGGGCGAGTCCTGCCGCTACTGGAAGGACGAGGCCGGGCGCCTCCACGTCCCGAAGCGGGCCCTCGCGGCGGTCGTCCACTACGACCGCTTCTGAGGCGAGAGAGCGGCAAGCCCGGCCGGCTCTCCGCCCGAGAGCGGGGCTCCGGCGGCCCGCCGAACGGGGACGTGCGGCGACTGGGGGCCATCGACTTCCGGCTGGCGCCCTCTTCGATGGTTTGACCCTCTCCAACCGTTGCGGTATTCTTCCCCGTCAGGACAGGAGGTATTCCATGATCGAAGCGCGCCGGCCCCGTTTCCCGCTGGCCGTCCTGGCCGCCCTCGTCATCGTCGCGGCCGTTTCCGCGGCCGTCATCCTCGCCGCCGCCCCGCGGCCGGGCCCGCACGACGCCCGGCCGCGATCTCTGCCGCAAGCCCCGCCGCCGGCGCGCCTCGCCACGCAGGCCGCTCCGCCCGCGCCTCCCGCTCAAGCCGCCCCCGCGGCCAACCCCTACGCTCCCGACACGCCCGAGCCGGGCTCGGTCGAGGCCATCGCCAAGTTCACGACCGAGCCGCGCTTCGGCAACCCCTGGGTGGCCTATGTCCCGGATTCGGCCACCGTGGTCTCGCCGACGAAGCACCTCGGCCGCGTCGTCGGCGCGGCCGGCGAGCTCTCCTCGACCGCCCTTATCTACGGCTACTTCCGCAAGCTCGCCGAGACCTCGCCCCGCGTCCGCGTCGAGACGATCGGCCGGAGCGAGGAGGGCCGCGACATCCTCCTCGTCGCCGTCGCCGACGAGGCCGGCATTCGCGACCTCGACCGGCTCAAGGCCGCGACGGCCGCGCTGGCCGACCCGCGCCGCACGTCCCCCGAGGCCGCCGAGGCCCTGATCGCCTCGGCCCGCCCGGTCTTCTATTTCAACGCCGCCCTGCACTCGACCGAGCTGGGCTCGGCCGAGATGGTCATGGAGCTGGCCCACCGCCTGGCCGTCTCCGACCAGCCGATGATCAAGCGCATCCGCGAGTCGGTCCTCGTCCTCATCAACCCCGTCTCCGAGCCCGACGGCCGCGACAAGCAGGTCGACTGGTTCTACCGCTACCTCAAGGGCAAGACCGACTACGAGCGCCTGCCTCCGGACTCGCCGCCCTACTGGGGCTTCTACGTCTTCCACGACAACAACCGCGACGCCCACCAGATGGCCCTGCAGTCGTCCAAGGCCGTGGCCAAGATGTTCTTCGACTATCACCCCACGGTCGTCCACGACCTCCACGAGTCCATTCCGCTGCTCCAGACCTGGAACGGCACCGGGCCCTTCAACAAGAACATCGACCCGATCCTGCTCGGCGAGTGGTTCTCGATGTCGCTGGCCGAGGTCGGGGCGCTGACCGCGGCCGGCATGCCGGGCGTCTGGACCTGGGGCTTCAGCGACGGCTGGGGGCACGTCTTCCTCGATTCGATCGGCGTCAACCACAACTCGATCGGCCGCGGCTACGAGACCTACGGCAACGGCACGGCCGAGACGGTCGAGCGCGTCATCCGGCCCGAAGAGGAGCGCTTCGTCGACCGGCCCGTGACCAGCCAGGAGTGGTACCGGCCCCTGCCGCCGCCGCGCAAGTTCATGTGGTCGCTCCGCAACAACACGAACTACATGGAGAGCGCCTGCCTCGCCGCCCTCGACTACGCGGCCAAGAACGCCCGGGAGATGCTCCGCGACTTCTACCGCAAGGGCTACAATTCCTGGCGGAAGGGGGTCCAGGGCAAGCCCTACGCCTTCGCCGTCCCCGAGGACCAGGGCGACCGCAAGCGCGTCGCCGAGATGGTCGGCCTGCTCCTCGCCCAGGGCATCGAGGTCGGGCGGGCCGAGTCGGCCTTCAAGGTCGCCGAGGGCGAGTTCGCGGCCGGGACCTACGTCGTCCGGCTCGACCAGCCCTACCGCAACTACGCCGTCGACCTGCTCGCGCCGCAGGCCTTCCCGCCCGACGCGGCCCACGCGCCCTACGACGACGTCTCCTGGTCGCTGCCGGCCCACTTCGGGGTCGAGGCCAAGCGCGTCGACGACGCGGCCGTGAAGGACGTCGCCCTGGCGCCGCTCGCCCCCGGCTTCGCCCCCTCTCCCGGCAAGGTCGACGGCGCCGGCCCGGTCTATCTCCTGCGCGACACGGGCCAGGAGAGCCTGCTGGCCCTCCGCGCCCGGCTGGGCCCGTTCCGCGTCGAGATCGCCGAGAAGCCGTTCCAGGCCGGCGGCAAGGACTACCCGGCCGGGTCGTGGATCATCGCCGCGCGGAACGCCCAGAAGGGCCTGGCCGACGCCCTCGGCAAGGCCGCGGCCGAGCTGTCTCTCGACTTCGACAGCGCCGCCGCCGCGCCCGAGGTCGCCCGCCACGAGTCCAAGCTGCCGCGTATCGCCGTCTGGCACCTCTGGACCGACACCCAGGCCGTCGGCTGGATCCGCCTCGTCCTCGACCGTGAGAAGGTGCCCTACGCCTACATCCGCGACGAGGACATCCGGGCCGGGCGGCTCCGCGACAAGCACGACGTCATCGTCTTCGGCGACAGCTGGTCGAACCTCCAGGACCAGATCCACGGCATCGACAAGAAGTGGGGGCCGCTCGCCTACGCCAAGTCGAAGGAGACGCCCAGCCTCGGCCTCCCCGACGCCTCGGCGGACATCACCGGCGGCATCGGCTGGGCGGGGATGGCCAAGCTCGAGGAGTTCCTCGACGCGGGCGGCGTGCTGGTGACGCTCGGCAACGGCTCGGCGCTGCCGCTCGAGGGCGGCCTCGTCCGCGACGTCCGCCGCCGCGGCGGCCAATTCTTCACCCCGGGCTCGGAGCTCAGGGTCAAGTTCGTCCGGCCCGGCCACCCGCTGGCCTACGGCATTTCGGAGACGGCCTCGGTCTTCCGGTCCATGCTGCCCGTTTACGACATCGACCGGGCCGAGCGCGGCAAGGTCGTCCTGCAGTGGGGGACCAAGCTCCGCAAGGAGGACCGCGAGGACGAGAGCCCGGAAGCCCTCGCGGCCCTGACGAAGGAGGAGAGAGAGGCCAGGGAGAAGGCCAAGAAGGACGAGCCCAAGATGCTCGTCAGCGGCGCCCTCAAGGGCGAGGACGACCTCGAGGGCCGTCCGGCCATCCTCGACCTCCCGAGGGGCCAGGGGCGGGTCGTCGCCTTCAACTTCAACCCCATCCACCGCGACCTCAACCGCTCCGACCACCGCTTCCTTTGGAATGTCCTCCTCAATTGGAGCTATCTCAAAGACGTGAACAGACCTTAGGTTTCCCGGTTTTCCCGGGCTCGAGATCGGACCCGCTCGGCGGCGCTTCACCCTTCTTGGCCGCGTGGCGGAAGCTGGCTCGCGATCTCCGCGAAACGACCAGCGGCATCTCGGCCGAGGGGATGGGCCCGGCCCGCTCAGTTGAAGCGGATGACGAGAGGGAGGCCGACGCAGAAGGCGGTCAGGTCGGATTCGAGCGATCGCCGGTTGCCGTTGAGGCCGGCCAGGCTGAGGGTCGCGCTGGCCCGGATGACGCCGACGTAGGGGAGGAGCTCGACGCCGTGAACGACCGGGATCTCCCGGTAGAGGCCGAAGCCCAGGGTCAGGGACCTCGACATCGGTTTCCAGACATAGGCCTTGTGCAGGGCCGAGAAGACGTCCCCGCTTCTGGGGCCGATGAAGAAGGACACGCAGACGGGCGGCGTCTCCGGATCGCTCTTCAGGCCCGGGTCGGGCAGGGCCAAGGGCCTCGCGTCGACCGGCGGGACGGGGCGGCACGGCAGCGCGAGGACCCGCGGCCTCGCCGGGAACGGCGCGACGGCGCTCCCGGCGAGCGAGAAGACCGCCGCGTCCTCCCGCTGCCCCGCCGCCAGGGCGCAGACCGAGACCGCTCCGAAAAGGGCCAGCGCCCGGACGGCTTTTCTCATATCGCGCGCTATTCTAGCGGGACGGCCGTCTCTTGGCAATCACCCGAAGGGGTGATGCGGGCGGCTAGCCCCCCGCGCCCCGCGAAGCCCCAAAAAGCCGTTTGGCCCTGGCCCGCTTTTGGCTTATAATCCCCATATTCTCCCCAGGAGGTTCGAGCCGTCATGAAACAACACGCCGCGATCGCGATTTTCGCCGGCCTTGTCATCGTGGCCGGGCTTTCCCTGAGCTGCAAGGGCCCGGACGCCATGAAGGCGAAGGCCCGGGAGGAGGCCGCCGCGGCCGCCGCCGAGGCCGCCGCCTTGGCCAACCCCGACAACCCCTTCTTCCACCCCTACGGGACGCCCTTCGGCATGCCGCCGTTCGACCGCATCAGGACGGGGCACTTCCTGCCGGCCATCGAGGAGGGCATCCGCCGCGAGCAGGCCGAGGTCGACGCCATCGTCGCCAACCCGGCCCGGCCGACCTTCGAGAACACGGTCGCCGCCCTCGACCACACCGGGATCTTCCTCTCCGACGTCAACTCCGTCTTCGGCACCCTCCAGGGGGCCCTGACCGACAAGGACCTCCAGGCCCTGGCCCGCCAGACCGCCCCCATGCTGGCCGCCCACCGCGACAACATCGGCCTCAACCCGGAGCTTTTCGCCCGGGTCAAGGCCGTCTACGACAGGCGCGACAAGCTCGGCCTCGGCCGGGAGGAGCTCTTCCTGCTGGAGAACACCTACAAGGACTTCGTCCGCGGCGGCGCCCTGCTCGACGAGGCCGGCAAGGCCCGCCTGCGCGAGCTCAACCAGGCGCTGTCGCTCGAATCGGTCAAGTTCGGCGAGAACGTCCTGGCCGAGACCAACGCCTTCCGGCTCGTCATCGACAACAGGGCCGACCTGGCCGGCCTGCCGCCCTCGGTCGTGGCCATGGCCGCCGCGGCCGCCAAGGAGGCCGGGCTGGCCTCGGGCAAGTGGCTCTTCACCATCCAGGTCCCGAGCATGATCCCGTTCCTGACCTACTCGGAGCGCCGGCCCCTGCGCGAGAAGCTCCACCGGGCCTACTTCATGAAGGGCGACAACGACAACGCCAACGACAACAAGGACATCCTGAGGCGGATCGCCGCCCTGCGCCTGGAAAAGGCCAAGCTCCTCGGCTACCCGAGCCACGCCGCCTTCGTCCTCGAGCAGAACATGGCCAAGACGCCCGAGCGGATCAACGGGTTCCTCCTCCAGCTCTGGGAGCCGACCAACGCCAAGGCCAAGGAGGAGGCGGCCGCGCTCCAGGCCCTCATGGACCGCGACCCCAAGGCCGGCCGCGGGGCCAAGCTGGCCTCGTGGGACTGGTGGCACTACACCGAGAAGCTGCGCCAGGAGAAGTACGCCCTCGACGACTCGGCCCTGCGGCCGTACTTCATGCTCAACAACGTCCGGGACGGCATCTTCGAGCTGTGCGGCAGGCTCTACGGCCTGAAGTTCGTCGAGAGGCCCGACCTGCCGCGCTACCATCCCGACGTCCAGGCCTTCGAGGTCCTGGAGGCCGACGGCAGCCACCTCGGCGTCCTGACCATGGACTTCCACCCCCGGGCGAGCAAGAGGAGCGGGGCCTGGTCGGGTTCGCTGCGGCGGGCCTACTACGAGAAGGGCGTGCGCGTCCCGCCCATCTCGACGATCACCTGCAACTTCACGGCCCCGACGGCCGACGCCCCGGCGCTGCTGTCGATCGACGAGGTCGAGACCTTTTTCCACGAGTTCGGCCACTCGCTGGCGACGCTCTTCTCGCAGGGCCGCTACCGCGGCCGGACCGTGGCCCGCGACTCGGTCGAGCTGCCGTCGCAGATCATGGAGCACTGGGTCCTCGAGCCGGAGCTCCTGGCCGTCTACGCCAGGCACTACAAGACCGGCGAGCCCATCCCGGCCGAGCTGGTCGAGAAGCTCGAGCGGAGCGCGCTGTTCAACCAGGGCTTCATCACCGAGGAGTACCTGGCCGCCTCGATCCTCGACATGGACTGGCACACGGCGCCCGACCCGGCGTCGGTCGACGTCAGGGAGTTCGAGAACGGGTCCATGGCCAGGATCGGCCTCATCCCGGAGATCGTGCCCCGCTACCGCTCGACCTACTTCAGCCACATCTTCAGCGGCGGCTACTCGGCCGGCTATTACGCCTACATCTGGTCCGAGGTGCTCGACTGCGACGCCTACGAGGCCTTCAAGGAAAAGGGCATCTTCGACAAGGCCACGGCCGAGTCGTTCCGCAAGAACGTCCTCGAGCCGTTCGGCATCGACGACATCGAGGCCCAGTACCGGCGGTTCCGCGGCGCCGACCCCAAGATCGACGGCCTGCTCAAGCACCGCGGCCTGACGATCAAATAAGACGGGGTCAAACCTTTAAAAGTTTAAATTCTTGATTTTTTCGCTCGGGCCGCCGGCGCGACCGGGTTTGCGCGACCGGCTCGAACCGCTCCGGCTTCTGAAAAATTAAACTTTTAAAGGTTTGACCCCGTCTTAGACCGTCTTAGAGGCCGGCGGCGCGGCGCAGGGCCGCGGCCTTGTCGGTCCGCTCCCAGGTGAAGTCCGGGTCGTTCCTGCCGAAGTGGCCGTAGGCCGCGGTCTTCTTGTAGATCGGCCGCTTCAGCCGCAGATGGGCGATGATGGCGCTCGGCCGGAGCGGGAAGCGCTTCTTGATGAGGTCGGCGATCCTGTCGTCGGCGATCTTGCCCGTCCCGAACGTGTCGACGAACACGGCCATCGGGTCGGCGACGCCGATGGCGTAAGCCAGCTGGACCTCGCACCTCGAGGCCAGCCCCGCGGCGACGACGTTCTTGGCGATGTAGCGGCAGGCGTAGGCCGCGCTGCGGTCGACCTTGCTCGGGTCCTTGCCCGAGAAGCAGCCGCCGCCGTGCCGGCCCATGCCGCCGTAGGTGTCGACGATGATCTTGCGGCCCGTGACGCCGGTGTCGCCCTCGGGGCCGCCGATGACGAACCGGCCCGTCGCGTTGATGAAGACCTTGGTCTTCGGGTCCAGGTACTTGCCGCAGACGGGCTTGACGACCTTCTCCAGGATGAGCTTCTTCAGCTCGCGCTCGGGAAGGTCGGCGATGTGCTGCTGGGCGATGACCACGGCCTCGAGGCGGTGGGGCCTGCCGGCGCGGTACTCGACCGTCACCTGGCTCTTGCCGTCGGGGCCCAGGGCGTTGTGGGCGTTGTGCCGGCGGACCTCGGCCAGCTTATGGGTCAGCCGGTGGGCGAGCATGATCGGCAGGGGCATCAGCTCGGGCGTCTCGTCGCAGGCGTAGCCGAACATCATGCCCTGGTCGCCGGCGCCCTGCTGGCCGGACTTGGCCCTCTTGACGCCGCGGGCGATGTCCTTGCTCTGGGCGTGGATGGCCACCCAGACGCCGGCGTCCTCGCAGTCGATGCCGTAGCGCGGGTCGGTGTAGCCGATCTCCTTGAGCGTCCGCCGGACGATCTGCTGGACGTCGGCGTAGCCGTCGGTCGTGACCTCGCCGGCGACGTGGACCGTGCCGGTCGTGGTCAGGGCCTCGATGGCCGTCCGCGAGTCGGGGTCCTGGGCGAGAAGGTCGTCGAGGATGGCGTCGCTGATCTGGTCGCAGATCTTGTCCGGATGGCCCTCGGTGACGCTCTCGCTGGTGAAATAGGTCTTCTTCGCCATTTCGCGCCTCCCGCGCCGGAGTAGATTACGCATTATGGGCATGCTGAGGATTTTGTCAATGGATGATGCCGATGGGCCGGCCCGGTCCTCCCGGCTACCGCCGGTCCTTGCCGGAAGCCTCCGGCTGATAAAGGATCTCCTCGACCTTGAGGACGCGCTTGCCGCTCGGGACGGCCCACTCGAAGACGTCGCCGGCCTTGTAGCCGAGCAGGCCCATGCCGATCGGGGCCAGGACCGACAGCCGGTTCTGGGTGATGTCCGCCTCGTGGGGGAAGACGAGGGTGTATTCCGTGACCTCGCCGGTCTGCATGTCGCGCATCCGGAACTTCGAGTTCATGGTCACGATGTCGGCCGGGATGTCCTTCGGGTCGACGATGACGGCCCGCTCCAGCTCCTTCTGGAGCGCCGCCAGGTGCTCCCGGTTGGGGCCGGTCTGGATGGCCGGGGACATCAGGATCTTGTCGAGCCGCTCCTTGTCGAAACTGGTGATGTAGATCTTGTGGGTTGAGTCCATGATGCCCTCCGCTACCTTCCACACCTCTACGACTTCCCCCTGGAACCCGATCGGGGGATGGCTCATTGTAACACACCCGCCCAAATAAAAGAATGCCGCCCGCGAGCCCGGCCGGAAGCTTCGAGCCTCGGGCCTCCCCGCGACCCGGGGCCGGGAGGGCTCATCCCCTCGAGCCCCCGCCTCGTCGGCCCCCGCCCCGTCGGCGAAACGGCGCCGCCGCCCCGGATTGACTCGCCGGCCTGAATGGGGGTATCGTTAGGGCGGTAAGAAAGGGGAAGCGTATTGGAGTGCCCCAAGTGCCGCGCCCCGAATCCGGGCTCGTCCCGGTTCTGCGGCCTCTGCGCGACGCCCCTTCACGGCTCCGCCTCCGACGGCGCCCCCTCGGTCACCACGACCATGGACCCGCTGGGCCGCGGCCTGGCCCCCGGCACCGTCGTCGCCGGCAAGTACCGCCTCGTCGCCGAGATCGGCCGCGGCGGCATGGGCGTCGTCTACGAGGCCGACGACCTCACGCTCCGCCGGACCGTGGCCCTCAAGTTCCTGCCCCTCGAGTACACCGACGACGCCGAGGCCCGCGAGCGCTTCGTCCACGAGGCCCGGGCCGCCTCGGTCCTCGACAACCCGCACATCTGCGCCATCCACGAGATCGGCGAGGGCGCCGACGGGCGCATGTTCATCGCCATGGCCCTCTGCCGCGGCGAGAGCCTGCGGGCCAGGCTCAAGCGCGGCCCGCTCCCCGCCGCCGAGGCCCTGGCCCTGGCCGCCCAGGTCGCCGACGGCCTGGCCGCCGCCCACGCCGCCGGCATCGTCCACCGCGACGTCAAGCCCGGCAACATCCTGGTCTCGCCCGAGGGCGCCGCCCGGATCGCCGACTTCGGGCTGGCCAAGATCGCCGGCGAGGCCCGCCTGACCCGCGCCGGCCGGGCCGTCGGGACGGTCGCCTACATGTCGCCCGAGCAGCTGCGCGGCGAGGACGTCGACGCCCGCACCGACGTCTGGTCGCTCGGCGTCGTCCTCCGCGAGATGCTGACCGGCTCGCTCCCGTTCCACGGCGCGGACGAGCGCTCCCTGGCCTACGCCATCGTCAACAGCGAGCCCGGGCCCCTGGCGGCCCTGCCGCCCGGCGCGCCCGCCGGCTGCGGCCGCGTCCTCGAGAAGGCCCTGGCCAAGGACCCCGGCAAGCGCTTCTCGTCGGCCGCGGAGATGGCCGCGGCGATCGCCGCCGTGCGCGAGACCTCCGGCCTCTCCGGCGCCCATCGGCCCGGAACGGAAAGGCGGGGCCTCGGGCCCGCGCCCCGCCCGGCGCTTGTTCGCTTCGGCCTCCCGGCCCTCACGGCCGCGGCCGCGCTCTTCGCGGCGGCCGCCCTCGGCCTGCCGCACAAGATCGGGGCCCGCCTCGGCCTCGTCCCCGGCCCCGGCGAGGGCCGGCGGATCACGGTTTTCACGCCGGCGGTCCCGGCCGGCGATGCCGAGGACCGCTTCCTCTCCGCCGGGCTGGCCGAGCACCTCCGCCGCGGCCTCGACGCCATCGCCCGCCGGACCCGCTCCTGGGTCACGCCCGAGGAGCACATCGGCGCCTACGGCGTCCGCGAGGCGGCCGACGCCCGCGCGGTCCTCGGGTCGAACCGCGTCGTCACGGGGACGCTCAAGCGCGCCGGCGCGAACCTGACGGTGAGCCTCGAGGTCGTCGACCCGGCCCGCCTGGCCCGCCTGTCCTCCGTCCCGAAGTCCGACAGCCTGGCCAACATCGCGACGTGGCAGGAGGACCTCGTCCTCGAGACCGCCGCGGCGCTCGGCCTGCGCCTCGCGCCCGCCGACCGCGACGCCCTGGCCGCGGCCGGCACCACCGTGCCGAGCGCCTTCGACGCCTACCTCCGCGGGCTCGGCCGCCTGGAATCGCTCAACGCCGAGGTCGACGTCCCCGGGCCGGCCGCGGCGGCGGCCGCCGACGCGGCCGTCGCCGCCCTCGAGTCGGCGGTCCGGCTCGACCCGTCGTTCGTCGCGGCGGGCGTCGACCTGGCCGACGCCTGCCGCATGAAGTTCTCCGTGACCGGCGACCGCGCCTGGGCCGAGCGCGCCGAAGCCCAGGCCCGGGCCGTCCTCCGCTCGAACGACGGGTCGGCCTTCGGCCATCGCGTCCTGGCCGCCGCGCTCCGCCAGCTCGGCCGGGACGGCGAGGCGCTGGCCGAGCTCGAGCGGTCCCGCGGCCTCGACCCGCGCGCCTACGACACGCTCATCCGGCTCGGCACGCTCCACGAGCAGATGGGCCGGCCGGCCGAGGCCGAAGCGGCCTACCGCGAGGCCCTGCGGGCGCGGCCGGGCTATTGGGCGGGCCACGGCCACCTCGGGTACTTCTACGTCGTCCGCGGGGAGTACGGGAAGGCCCGGGACAGGTTCGAGGCCGCCTCCCGCCTCTGCCCCGGGAACCATTACGCCCTGAACAACCTCGGCGCCTGCCATTTCAAGCTCGGCGACTACGCCCGGGCCACGGCCGCCTTCGAGCGCTCCAACGCGGTCAAGAAGAACGCCGACGCCTGCTCGAACCTCGGCGTCCTCTACTACTACACGGGGCGCTTCGGCGACTCGGTCACAGCCAACGAGAACGCCATCGCCCTCGGCGGGACCGAGTACGGCTACATGGTCTGGGGCAATCTCGCCGACGCCTACCGCTTCACGCCGGGGTCCGAGGCCAGGGCGGCCGAGACCTACCGCAAGGCCGTCGCCCTCATCGAGAAGGAGCTGGCCGGCGCCCCCGGCGACGCCCGGATGCGCTCCAGCCGGGCCGTTTACCTGGCCAAGGCCGGCGACACCGCCCGGGCCGTCCCCGAGATCGAGAGAGCCCTCGAGGCGCTGCCCGACGACAGCGCGGTCGCCCTGAAGGCGGCCATGGTCTTCGAGCTGGCCGGGGAACGCGGGCGGGCCCTGGCGGCGGTCCGGGACTTCGTGCGGCTCAAGGGGCCGATGGACGAGGTCGCCCGCGAGCCCTACTTGGCCGGGCTGCGGCAGGACCCGGCGTACGCGGACATCATCGCGGGCATGGCCGGCGGGCGGGGCGAGGCCCGCGACCGCCGATAAGAAACCCGATCCAAGGAGGGGGACATGGCGAGACACACGGTCACGATCGAGATCGACGGGAAGAAACTGAGCTACGACAAGCACTGCGTCCACGTCGATCAGGGGGACGAGATCACCTGGAGGGTCAAGGACGCACGGCCCTTCGCGGTCATCGTCAAGGCCTTCGTGTCGCCGCTCGACTGGGGCCACGCGGTGAAGGAGAAGGACCGGAAGGGCGTCGTCGGCACCGTCCGCGCCGACGCCGCGCCCGGATTCTATCCTTACGGCGTCTGTATCGGCGACGGGTCCGGCCTCATCGTCGACGATCCCGAGATCATCGTCAAGCCGCCCAAGGACCGAAGATAGGTCCGCGCCGCCTTCGCTTCCCGGCCCCGCCGCCGGAAGAGAGCGGGTCCTGGTCAAGGGGAACTACGGGCCGATGAAGGAAGGGGAGCTCGACCGGGCCCGGGCCCGGGGCGCCGAGCTGGCCAAGTCGGCCGGCCAGCAGGGGAGGGCGGACAGCTCAGAACTCGCGGTCGCAGCGTTTGCAGTAGAAGAGATGGGGCGAGATCTCGCAGCCGCCGAGATAGACCTCGCCGCGCTCGGCCTTCATGAAGCCGGCGTGGGTGGGGAAGCCGTACAGGATCGGGATGACCTCGTCCCTCTCGCCGCAATAAGAGCAGGCCTCTACGCTTTTTCTGAGCCGGCCGCGTCCGGCGGGCTTGTGGCCGCGAAGAGGCCCGCGCCCCGTCAGCTGGTCGATGTGTGGATTCGACATGCCGCACCTTCCTTCACATGCTCCCGCTTGTTTCGACCTTAATCATAAAGACCGCCCGGCTAGCCTCAATAGCCGCCGGGGGTGAATGACGGGGGGATATCCCGCGCGGCGGCGGGTGAGCCCCAAAGGGGTTTTCCCCGGATCCCGGCTTGCCCAGCCCCCTTGAGGAATTCGGGTTCTCCCGATCGTCTTTATTGAGGTCGCATGAGTCCGGCTTGACGGAGGTCTCGTAAAGGGTTCAACAATGGCCACGGTCGTGACATCGGCGAAAAGCCAAATCGTCATCCCCAAGAAGGAGCGCGAACGGGTCGGTCTCAAGCCCGGGATGAGGGTCTC
>Ga0116178_10001095_pt1 | contig 22786 bp, 19 predicted proteins | sample AD_STIC12_MetaG_FD_89880 | JGI IMG/M metagenome (GOLD analysis project Ga0116178, IMG submission 89880) | Active sludge microbial communities of municipal wastewater-treating anaerobic digesters from USA - AD_STIC12_MetaG | ecosystem: Engineered > Bioreactor > Anaerobic > Digestate | place: USA... | reverse complement strand
CGGATTAAGCGGCTTCCCCAAGAGAGAGGAAAGCATCTACGACACCTTCAACGTCGGCCACAGCGGCACGTCCATCGCGGCGGCCGCCGCTTTTGCCGAAGCAAACTGTCTCAGAGGCGACAAATCCAGGACAATTGCGGTGATCGGGGACGGTTCCATGACCACCGGCATGGCATTTGAAGGTCTCAACTGGGCCGGTGACCGCAAAAAACGGGTCATTATCGTCTTGAATGATAATGAGATGTCCATCTCGCCCAATGTCGGCGCCCTTTCCTCTTATTTAAACAGGGTCATGACCGGCGGGCGTGTCACCCGGCTAAGGGGCGAGCTGAAAAATTTTCTCAAAAAAATACCGAATATCGGTGAGCAGGTAATCAGGTTTTCCCGGCAGGTTGAAGAATCGGTCAAAACATTCGTTGTCCCCGGCGCCTTATTTGAGGAGCTGGGCTTTACCTATGTCGGCCCACTGGAGGGGCACCGACTTGACTATCTGATTAAAAATTTTGAAAACATCAAAAACCTGGAGGGCCCGGTACTCGTCCATGTCATCACGCAAAAAGGACGCGGCTATAAATTTGCCGAAGAAAATTCCCCCGGCTACCATGGCATCGCACCCTTTGATGTCGCCTCGGGAATGACGATCCCTTCGGCCAATCCGGCCCCATCCTATACAGAAATCTTCGGAAACACCCTGGTTAAGCTGGCCGCCGCCGATGAGCGCATCGTCGCCGTCACCGCCGCGATGTGCGAGGGAACGGGACTGGACAAATTCAGACAAATCTTCCCCGCGCGCCTGTACGACGTCGGGATAGCAGAGCAGCTGGCGGTGACTTTCGCCGCCGGTATGGCGGTCGGCGGGTTTTTGCCCGTCGTCGCGATTTATTCAACCTTTTTGCAAAGAGCCTATGATCAGATTCTCCACGATGTTTGTCTGCAAAAACTGCCGGTCGTTTTTGCCGTGGACCGGGCCGGCATCGTCGGAGAAGACGGCCCTACTCATCAGGGGCTTTTCGATTTTTCCTATCTGCGCAACATTCCGGGCATGATCGTGATGGCGCCGAAAGATGAAAACGAACTTCAGCACATGCTCAAAACTGCCGTCAATTGCGGCGCTCCCGCCGCCGTGCGTTACCCGCGGGGCAAGGGACTGGGAGTTACACTGGACGAACAAATCATTACTTTGCCTATCGGCCGCGGCGAGCTCATCAGCGAAGGCTCGGAGCTGGCCATTGTTGCAGTCGGCTCAACAGTGCATCCATCCCTGGCGGCAGCCGAAAGGCTGAAGGCGGAAGGGTTTTCCGTCGGTGTCCTCAATGCACGGTTTGTCAAACCTCTGGACGCAGACCTGATTTGCAAGGCGGCAGCCGGCACGGGAAAACTTTTGACGGTAGAGGAAAACGTTCTCCATGGAGGCTTCGGAAGCGCCGTGCTGGAACTTTTCGCCGCCAGAGGAATCACCGGTGTGAAGGTAAAATGCCTGGGCATACAAGACGAGTTCGTAGAGCAGGGAACGCAGGCGGAACTGCGACGCGCTCACGGCATCGATGAAGAAGCAATAATTGACGCGGCCAGGCAGATGCTCACCGTAAAGGACGCGAACGGACGCAGATGAGCAGACAGGTTAAAAAAACCCGTCTTGATCTTTTGCTTGTAGAGCGGGGCCTCGCTTCCAGTGTCGAAAAAGCCCGCGCCATGATTATGGCGGGAAGCGTCTCCATTGATGCACGTACGGTGGATAAGCCCGGCCATAATGTGCCCATGGACGCGGAAGTGTCGGTCACCACAGAGGACCATCCCTTTGTCGGCCGCGGCGGCGTCAAGCTCAGGGGAGCGCTGGAGCATTTCGTACTGGATGTGCGGGGCATGGCCGTGCTCGATGTCGGCGCTTCCACCGGCGGCTTTACCGACTGTCTGCTTCAGGCAGGAGCACGCAAAGTTTTTGCGGTGGATGTCGGCTACGGTCAGCTGGCCTGGAAACTGCGTGAAGACCCGCGCGTCGTGGTTATCGAACGCACCAACATCCGTTATTATGACGGGAAACATCTAGATGAAAAACCGGCACTGGCCGTCATCGACGTATCTTTTATTTCGCTAAAGACGGTTATCCCCGCGGTGCTCGGTCTTGTACGGGACGACGCCTGGGTGCTGGCGCTGATTAAGCCGCAGTTCGAGGCACGCCGGGAAGAGGTCGGGAAAAACGGTGTGGTCACGGATGCTGCGGTACACGACCGGGTCGTGGAAGAAATCCGCCTGTTTTGCTTATCCCAAAACATGGAGGTGACCGGCACATGCCTCTCGCCTCTGGTGGGACCTGCCGGCAACAGAGAATACTTTATTTTGGCCCGAAAGAAGCTTTAAATGGAGATCAAACTGGCACAAACAGCAGGATTCTGCATGGGCGTGCGCCGCGCGGTGGACGCGGTGCTGGACATCGCCCAGCGTGCCAAAGGCAGGCGCATTTATACTTACGGGCCGCTCATCCACAACCCTCAAACCATTGAGCTCTTGAAAAGCCGCGGCATAACGGCGGTGGAAAGCGTCGAAGAGATCACTGATCCCCAAAATTCTTATCTCATTGTCCGGGCGCACGGCATCGCGCCTGAGGAAAGAAAAAAAATCAGGGAAAGCGGTGTCAAGATCATCGACGCCACCTGCCCGAAGGTCGGTTATGTCCAGGCGATCATTAAAAAGCACACGGCGCTCAATTACACGGTTGTGATCGCCGGGGACCGCAAGCATCCGGAAGTAGACGGTCTTTGGGGTTACACCCAGGGCAGGGGGATCATCATCGCCACTGTGGAAGAAGCAAAGGAACTGCCACCCATGGATAGGGTCTGCATTGTCGCCCAGACCACGCAGAACACTGAATATTACGAACTCATAGTAGAAGAAATTAAGAAAAAAAGTCCTGAGGCGGTTGTCTTTCACACCATCTGCTCCTCCACGGAAAAAAGGCAGGGAGAAATAATCAAACTGGCCCGCGAAATGGACGCCATTTTCGTCGTCGGAGGTAAAAACAGCGCCAATACCTGCCGGCTGGTTGATCTGGCCCAAAAAGAGAACAAGCCGGCCTTTCACATCGAAACGGCGGAGGAGATAAAAAACCGTGATCTTTCCTCATACGGCAAAATCGGCATTTCCGCAGGTGCATCCACCCCGAACTGGATTATTGACCAGGTCATCGACACAATAGAGGCACAATACATGGTTCCCCGCAAAAAAGCGGGACTGTTGCTCAAGGCATGGCTGTGGTTGGTCAGAATGGATATTTATTCCGCTTTGGGTGCTGCTTGTCTGACACTGGCCGCCGTTAAGCTGCAGGGAATCCCTCTGCGACCGTCATCAGTTGCCGTGGCAGCATTATTTGTTTATGCCATGCACGTGCTGAACCGCCTCAACAGAAACAGGGAGGCCGGCCTGATCGGTTCCTTCCGCGAGTCATCTTACCGTGAACACGCCGGTCTGCACCTGGCGGCAGCCACCGGCTCACTTTTGGGGGCCATGGCTTTGAGTCTGTACAACGGACTGTTTTCTTTTATTGTTTTATCGTTTGTCGCACTGGCAGGCGTCTTATACAATATGAAAATTCTGCCGGGTACTTACCGTTTCCGCAGGCTGAGCGACCTGCCTGGCTCAAAAAATATTTCCACCGCAATTGCCTGGGGCATCGCAACGGCAATCTTGCCTGCTTTGCACACTCAGGCGGGCTTTTCTGCAGCGATGGCGGTGGCCTTCCTTTTCACCGGCGGTCTTGTCTTTATCCGCTCGGCGATGCCGGATATCATGGATATGCAAAGCGATAAGTTGCTGGGCCGCGAAACAATCCCCGTGGTGATCGGTAAAGAGAAAACGCAGATTATCCTGAAAATCATTACATTGATATTAGTAGTTATTTTATTCATTTCTCATCCCGCCGGGTGCACACCCACGCTGAGTTATTTCCTCATTTTGTGCCCATTATATGTATGGATTTGTTTAAGGCTTTGTGATAGAAGGGCTGGGTTTTCAGGGGCCTTTCTGGAAGGGATTCTGCAAACCAGCTATATTATTGCCGGTTTTGCGGTTATCGGCTGGTATTTCCTGAATTGACGGCGCAAAATTTTTATAGGAGCGGCGCATCAAAAATGAAGGGTGTATTTGCCCGATCAGTTGTGCTCTTTGCCGTATTGGCAATTATCGCGTGCGGCGGACTGCGCTATTCACAGCTCGACCCGGCGGCGGGAAACTATCATCCCGGACGGATCGCCGTATTTCCGGCCGATGTCGGCCCTCATCAGGAGGCGAGTCCGGCTGTGGAGCAGATTGCCGCAGATATACTGGTGCAAAAAAAATGGTTCAAAGGCGTTCTTGACGCCGCCTCGCTCGCCGAATTAAGCGCTGCGGACAATGAACTGGGCAAAGCAATGACGGATTATCTGTCCAAATTACAGACGCTTAGCTATTCTGATCCAGTACTTAGTCAAAAAATCGGCGAGCTTGCCAAAACAGACGCTTTTTTACTTATTTCGGTTGATTACTGGAATTATTATCTTAAAAAAGACAAAAATTCGGGGAAGGTAAGCCTTGGATTGCGTTTGGTTGACGCACCGACCGGCAGGATAATGTGGAAGGCGGGGCATGACAAGGAAGAAGCCTATTCTTTTTTCCAACCAAAGCTGGACGGTATCGCGCGGTCGGTTTTAAAAACGATGTTCAACGAAATGCCCCACTGACCGTAAAGGCACGAACTGAGCTTATTTTACGAAAATGGAGATAAAAATGAGAGAGGAAGTCCAAAAAGCTATCGATAAGGTCCGGCCGGGGCTGCAGGCCGACGGAGGAGATGTTCAACTGGTTGACGTGACAGATGACGGAGTAGTCAAGGTAAAACTGACCGGCGCCTGCCACGGTTGCCCAATGGCTCAGACGACACTGAAAATGGGCATCGAAAAAATCGTCAAACAGCAGGTGCCCTCCGTAAAGGAAGTAGTGGCCGTTTAGAGCCGGTACCCGACCGGAAAGACGTTATTTTTTATCAAAGGAGATTTATAACAATATGGCGTATGTGATTACAGACGAATGTATCGCTTGCGGTTCCTGCGAAGATGAATGCCCGGTAGAGGCTATATCGGAGGGTGAAGACAAGTACGTAATTGATCCTAAATTATGCACGGACTGCGGCGCATGTTGCGATCAGTGCCCGGTAGAGGCGATCGTGCCCGGGGAAGAAAAATAAAAAACAAATCTTCAAGGTTTTTTTGCCGGGGAAGAGTCCGTGCCCAGCGGCGGATTTTTCCCCTGCTTTTTTGTTGTTGCAGCCGATTTAAGATGAAATATTTCTTTGGGAACCTTCTCTTCCATGCCGCGGAGGAAACATGAATGGTTAAATTCATCACTTTTGAAGGGATTGAAGGCTCCGGCAAATCCACTCACATGAAATTGCTGGCGGAATATCTCCGTGATGAAAAAATACCGGCAATTGTCACACGGGAACCTGCGGGGACGGAAATAGGGCACAAAATCGGCGACATTCTTTTTAACCGCCGGCACCAGGAGATGTTTGCGGAAACGGAACTTTTCCTGTTTTGTGCCGCCCGTGCGCAGCACGTGCGGGAAGTAATTTTGCCGGCGCTTAAACAGGGAAAGCATGTTCTGTGCGACAGGTTCTCTGATGCGACTTTTGCCTACCAGTCCGCCGGCCGGGGCCTCGATGATGCTTTCATCAAAACGGTGAACAATTACTGCACGGCGGGGCTTAAGCCCGATCTGACACTACTTTTTGATTTGCCCGTCGAAGCAGGGTTGCAAAGAGCGGCCGGGCGCGACGCAAAGCTTCAAGATCCTGCCTCGGCCGACCGGTTTGAAAAAGAAAAGATCGATTTCCACCTGCGCGTGCGCGACGGCTACGCAAACCTGAGGCGGCAAGAACCGGAACGCTTCCGCATTATCGACACATCACGGACGGTGGAAATGGTCGCAAAGGATGTAAGGCGCCTGGTGATGGATTTCATCAAAAACGGACACGCGCCCGGCAGGTAGTTTTACGTTTATGTCTTTTCAGGAAATATACGGTCATGCCATCCAGACAGGCATGTTGCAAAAGGCGATTGCTTCGCGGCGTCTCGGGCAGGCCTATCTCTTCAGCGGCATCGATGGTATCGGGAAAAAAGCTGTGGCGCTCGCCTTTGCTTCGGCACTGAACTGCGAAGCCCCGGCGGCCACGGGCGATGCGTGCGGGAAATGCGCCTCTTGCCTCAAGGTGAGCCGCGGCAACCACCCGGACATTCACATCGTGGCGTCGGACACGCAATTTATCAGAATTGACGCAATCCGGCACATCGAGCAGCAGATGACCTTCAAGCCTCTGGAAGGAAAGAAACGCGTCTTCATCGTCGAGGATGCAGACAAAATGAACGAGCAGGCGGCCAACGCTCTTTTGAAAACCCTGGAAGAACCGGCGGCGAATAATTTAATCATCCTTCTGACCGCCCGCCCCCAGTCGCTGCCCCTGACCATCCTTTCCCGCTGCCAGCAGGTGCGTTTCCAACCAATACCAGCCGCCGACGTCGCACGCTGGCTTGTAGAGAAAGGCGACAAAGATCCCGACACGGCAGGCTTGCTTGCCGGTCTTTCCGGTGGCTCCATAAGGCAGGCACTGGAGCTCGACGAAGAAGACATGATTAACTTTCGCGCCGAAGTCGGCCGCCTGTTGTGCCGGGCAAGCTTAAGCGAGCCGATGAGCCTGCTGGCGCTGGCGGCTTTCCTGGGACAGGACAAAAAAAAGGTGCGGCAGAGTCTGAAAATCGTCAACACGTATTTTCGCGACGCTCTTGTTTACAAAGAAACAAACCGTGCCGCCATGGTCGTCAACACTCATGATCTGCCAGGCATCTCCTCACTGGCACAGCGATTGACCGGCGGGCAGATACTGGGCAACATCTCACTTGTCGAGCAGGCGGCGGCACTTCTGGAAATGAACGTGAACAAATCATTGACATTGGAAACAATGGCATTTAAGCTTTCATTATAAAAACCTGGAACGGAACCGCAAAAGTGCTGACCAATATTATAAGTGTAAAATTTAAAAAGGAAGGTAAAGTCTACAGTTTTGACGCCTGCGACCATATCCTGTATAAAAACGACCAGGTGTTGGTCAGTACGGACAACGGCGTCGCGCTGGGTGTGGTCGTCTCTGACGTGTCACGTTGCGCTCCGGATCAGTTGCCTCACAACCTGAAAAAGGTGCTGCGTAAAGCCACAGCGGAAGACCTCAGCGTCCTTGAAGAGCGGGAATTACTGGAAAAAGACGCAAAAGAATACTGCATCGAAAAAATCCGGGAAAAAAACCTCGCCATGAAGCTGATCACGGTAGAGTCTTTTTTTGACCGCAGTAAAATGATCTTTTATTTCACCGCCGACGCACGTGTCGATTTTCGTGAACTGGTCAAGGACCTGGTCGCGAAATTTAAAACAAGAATTGAACTCAAACAAATCGGCGCCCGGCAGGAAACAAGAATAGTCAAAGGACTGGCTGTGTGTGGCAGGCCCGTATGCTGCGCCGGTGTTTTGCAAAACCTTGACCGCGTCACGGTAAAAATGGCCAAGGATCAGAGCATGTCTCTCAACCCGGAAAAAATATCCGGTCTTTGCGGGCGGCTGATGTGCTGCCTTTCCTTTGAACATGAAGTTTATGCCGAGGCGAAAAAGACCACAAGGGAAATCAAGGCCGCACCACCCGGCGAGGCAGTCCCCAGGCCCGGACAGCAAAAAACAGCCGGGGGGGCAAAAAAAAGCGCCACGCCACCGAAGGAGCAGTAAATAATCATGACCACCCCATATTACATTACCACCCCTATTTATTACGTAAACGCGTCGCCGCATATCGGACACGCCTATACTACGATTGTCGCCGACGCCTTGGCGCGCTTTGCGCGGATGACAGGGCGGGAAACTTTTTTTGTGACCGGCACAGACGAACACGGCGATAAAATAGCCGAAGCGGCCCGGCAGGCGCAAATCACCCCCAAAGCCTACGCAGACCGGATCAGCTCGCAGTTTAGGCAGCTATGGCCTGAACTGGCAATCACCAATGATTACTTCATCCGCACCACCGACAAGGATCACACCGAAACCGTCCGCTATATCCTGCAAAAGGTTTACGACGCAGGTGATATTTATTTCGGCTCCTATGAAGGTTTTTACTGTGTAGGCTGCGAGCGGTTTTACACGGAAAAAGAGCTGGTAGAGGGCAAGTGTCCCGATCATCAGACCCTCCCGGAGTACCGTAAGGAGAGTAACTACTTTTTCCGCATGAGCAGGTATCAGGACTGGCTCATCGACTACATTCAGAAAAATCCGGAATTTATCCGTCCGGAGCGCTATCGTAACGAAGTGCTGGGCTTTTTGCGCGAGCCGCTCGAGGATCTGTGTATCTCGCGTCCCAAGACGAGACTGGAATGGGGGATCACGCTGCCGTTTGATGAGAATTACGTCACTTATGTCTGGTTTGACGCTCTTATCAATTATGTGACGGCCATCGGTTATCCCGACGGCGAAAAATTTAAAAAATTCTGGCCCCAGGCCCAGCATCTGATTGCCAAGGATATACTTAAACCGCACGGCATCTATTGGCCGACCATGCTCCGGGCCGCCGGTATCGCACCATATCAGCATCTGAACGTTCACGGTTACTGGAACATGGACCAGGGGAAAATGTCCAAAAGCCTCGGCAACGTCGTCGGCCCCCTGGATTTGAAAGACAAATACGGCCTGGACGCGTTTCGTTACTTTCTGCTGCGTGATATGGTTTTCGGCCGGGACTCTTCCTTTTCTGAAGAAGCGCTGGTGGCAAGGCTCAACTCCGATCTGGCCAACGACCTGGGCAATCTGGTGAGCCGCACAGTTACAATGGCCATTAAATACTGTGACGGGAAAATACCGTCGCCGCCTGCCCCGGACGCCGAAAACATACTGCCGCAGCTGGCGCAAAAAACGGTGGCCGAAGTGGAAACCTGCTTTGCCGAAATGTCGTTACATAAAGCGCTGGCCGCGACCTGGGAATTGATCGGCGCCGCCAATAAATACATTGTAGAGAACGAACCCTGGGCACTGGCCAGGGATCCGGCCAATAAGGACAGACTCGTCGCCATTATGTACCGGCTTCTGGAGGCACTCAGATGCGTGGCTATTTTGGTTTCTCCTTTCATGCCGCATGCCGCGGAAAAAATCCTTCAGACAATCGGACTGGATACAAGCGTCAAATTCAGCCTGGAGACCATCCGGGAAGCCGAGCCGCTTCCCGCCGGAGCCGAACTGAAACGCCCGGAGGCGCTTTTCCCGCGTGTCGCACTAAAAAAGGAAACCCCGCAGGAACAAGCAAAGCCATCCGCGGACATCAAACCGGAAATCAGCTACGATGAATTTACGAAAATAGATCTGCGTGTGGCAAAAATTATCGCCGCCGAACGGGTGCCCAAATCCAACAAGTTGATTAAGCTTGAGATAGATATCGGCCAGCGGCGCACCATCGTGGCCGGCATCGGCCAGGACTACCAGCCCGAAGAGCTGGTAGGGAAGTCCATTGTTATTGTGGCCAACCTGAAGCCGGCCAAACTGATGGGAATCGAGTCCCACGGGATGCTTTTGGCGACTGACAGCAGTGACGGCCTTGCACTCATCGGCTTTGACCGCGCGCCCCTGCCCGGCGCCAAAGTCCGCTAGTCCCATAAAGTAAACATCCGGCGTCGGCCGGCGCAAAAAAACCGCCCCTTTTAGTGAGGGGCGGTTTTGTTATTGCGCCAGAAGTTGCTCCAGCGCCCGCTGATCAAAGCCGGGCACCACCTGTCCTTTAATGTAAAACAGAGGTGTTGCCCGCACCTTAGCGCGGGCGCTTGCCTGCTGATGAGCCTGCTCGATCTCGTCCGCCTCTTTGTCATCGCATAAATTAAATTCCTCGTTCGTGTCCAGCTTGCCGCTCAACACATCTTCATAGGCCAAAGCGCGGTCTTTTGAACAAATGATGTGACGAATCTTTTTTGCCGAGTTTTCAGAAAGAGGATAGAAAAAAACGTACATCGTGACATCATTCTTCCTTTGCTGAAAGAAATTAAAAGACAGGCGGCAGTAGTAACAGTTCGGGTCGATAAATTCCACCACCTGAGTTTTGCCGCTGCCGATTTTTATCGCCTTATCCAGCGGCAGATTTTTCAGACCGGCGGCCATTTTTTTGCCCTCGCTTTCGCGGGTGAGGTTCCGTTTGTCTTTGGAGATCATGTTTCCCAGGATGATTACATCACCGTCCGGCAGATAATAATACACGCGGTGTCCGTCATATACCTCATAGACGCCTTTTACAGCTGTTTCGTCAAACGATTCGAACTTGTTTTCAGGAAAGCTCTTTTTGAATTGCTCTTCGGGCGCAGTTTTTTGCATCGACGAACAGGCGCACAAAAGTAATGTCAGGGTAAATAATATGGTCTTTTGCACAGGGCGGCTCCTTTTTTGAAATCGACAAAAACACACGACAACGCTATCTACGATGGAGGCGCATTATCAAAATTCATGGCTTAAAGCAAAATTATTTTTTAAGCACCCGGAGGCGTCCGGGCCGGGCGCGGCGACAGATTTTTAACCAGGCAATTATCGGCAAAGAACTAAATCCGGTGTCCGCCTGTGCCGGATCACAAAGTGGAAGTAAATCGACAAATGAAGAAGGCGCCGCCGGCTGATCAGGCACGAGGCGCATGGTCATTTCTTTCATGCCGGCGATAAAATTCCAGAATGAAAGAGGCAAGGATACGGCCTGCATCGAAAAATATTTCGGCCGTCGCTTCGTCCAGAGGGGCAAGCGAGAATGAATCGCCGTGACTGAAGATAATTTTAGCCGCCTGTGCCGAACATTCATTTATTTGTTTGGAGACGTCCGTTTCGCCGTTTTGGTCGATATGGCCGAATACCCCGATCAGCTCCTGGCCAAACTTTTCGATAATAAAATTAAAAATTGCATTGAGCCTCTTTCTCGCACGCTGCAGATACGCCCTTAACTGCAACTCCGGGCCTGTCCCGTCCGACAAATAAGCTTGCGCGCCTGCCCGCAACGCCTCGTGGAAAAGGGGGAACTCTTCACGAAAACGCCGCTCAACATAAATTTCGTAGCCCTGATGGGCGGCGGAAATGATCCTGAACAATTCAGTGAAGGACAGAAATTTCCTCAGACGCAAAGCCAGAGGGGCTGTTTTGACATGAAAGGGATTCCCCGCGTCCGCCAGATAATGTGTAGCTCGCGAAAGGTAGCGCCAGCCCCAGTAATCATTTCCCTGCGCAAAGGCCGCCCGGGCCAGGCGCGTGTTTTCACGCCAGGAATGCACAAGTGAACCAAAGGTAACTCCCGCAACTTTAAATTCCATGTGTCGCCAGCCGTGCGACCCGCCGGTGATTTTCTGCCGTCTGTCCAGGGGCAGGTCGCAATCCAGAAGCAGGTCAGGTTCGGTGCTGTAGAGCAGCAGGATTTTCCAGGGCTCGATGGACAGATCCAGAGGCGGTGAGGAACTGAATTTGCCGTTTCGCAGCTCGTAATCATAGGATTCAAAAGGGTTGAGCCCGCGGACGATTTCAAATGATTCCTTATAAAAATCTATATGGCGCGGACCGGCCGCCCACGGGTCGTCTGCCGCGCGGGGATCCGGCAGCACCGGCACGGGCTTCAGATCCATTATCGGGGGCAGCGCGTTTACAACATAATAATTGATGTACTCGTGTGAAAACCACGGCGCCCAGGCCGGGGATAGGCGCGGGTCTGTGTGGGGATGGACATTCAATTGGCTTCTCTCCATCACGGGCGGCCGCCGGCTAAGACGGCCGCCCGTCTTCAGACTATATTTTGAAATCTGTTTTCTTGCCCCAGACTCCCAAAACGATGCCCAGCTCCTCATGCTCTTTGGCATATTCCTCCAGGCGGATTCCCTTCATTGCCGCATCAATGGCCTGGCGCAGGGCGCGTGCGCCCGACCTGGGGCCTTTGGGATGAGCGTGCACTCCACCTCCGGAGCCGATCATGATGTCTTTGCCCAGCGCATTGACAATGTCCTGCACGTTGTTGGGCGTGATGCCACCCGACGGCATGGGCATGCAGGGCTTCAGGGAACCCATCGGGTAGGTCAGGTTCCGCGTGGTCGCCATGAAACGTTCATGCATGTACATGGCCTTGCCGCCCATCGAAAAAGGCAGGACAATGGAATCCGCCCCGCACAGACGCGCGATTTTTCCAAAAATCAGAGGGGATGAAATACCCTGATTCGGCGACATGTAATAGGCACCGGCCACGTCCATGTGGGCGAGAATCGGCACATTGATCGCCGGATCGTCGGCAAGAGCGCGCATCGCCTCCGGCCCGACCGCCAGGTAATTGACCATCAGGGCATTGGCGCCCGCGTCTATACAGCGCCTGGCCAGATCGAACATCCGCGGCAGGCGGTCGGTCACATTGACCGTATAGAGGGTGTGCTCGCCTGTCTCCTCGTAGACCTCCTTTTCTATCTTCATGTAGGTTTTTACCCTCTTGACCGCATCGTTGTAGCGCATGCTGGCGATCAACTCGTCATCCTTGATGACGTCACAGCCGCCCAGGGCCGCCTCACGGAAAAGGGCCGCTCCGACCTCCAGCGGGTAACCGCTGCAGGGCTTGATCATGTTGTTGAGCAAGGGGCGGCCTTTGCGCAGTCCCAGGGCTTTCCACCAGCCGTCGGTACCGAACTTCGGCCCTTTGTATTCGTTTAATGTCATCTGCGGAAAGCGGATGTCCAAAAGCTTCAGATTCGGCACCATGGAAATATTGCCCACCAGCGCCGTCAGGATCATCGGAAACTGGTCCTCCACGTTCGCCGCGGGAAAGGCGATCTGGATGATATAGGTGCGGCTGGTCGCGTCGGCCGGCACTGCGTATTCATAATAAGGGCACTCATACACACCGATTACCTTCGCCACGTGCCGGGCGCGTATCTCCGGTGTCTCTCCCGGTACGGGAGTCCACGTTCCGGTCGTCTGTTCGATAGCAATCACCTGCCCCATCACCGACGCATCAAACGCTTTGTCCATCTCCGCCCAGTAGGTGGCGATCAGATGGCTTTCCATGTCGATGCTTTCCGGTATGGAAATCGGCTTGTCCGCAAATTCATCGAAATCTTTTTTTATGCAAACCCGGGTTTTTGTCTTTTTCATGATTATCTCCTTATCTTGTTTAGGAATATGTGCAATTACATGCAGCTTAATTTTCGGGAATCAATGAAAGCAGGTATTCCCACACGCCAAGTGTCCTGTGCAGCGCCTCGTCATCATGCTGCATACAGGTATACATGCGGGTGCCGGCCAGCGAACACAGTCCATGGGCCATCGTCACCAACTGGTAGTCGTCGGCCACCTGCTTACGCGCCATAAGTTCAGTGAAGGCATCCGGTGCGTTTAGCTCCACAGAGAAAAAGGCGGTCGTAACATAGTGAATAATCGGACCGTAATTATAGACAAAGAATCCCAGATCCGGTCGTCTGGCAAACAAATCGTTCAGGGCCTTAGTAATTTTCTCGGCAAAAGCCGTTGCTTTGGCCACCGCGTCGTATTTCTCCATCAGCTTGAGAGCGTAATAGCACGCGGCCGTGGAAATTGGATTGGCGGCCAGCGTTCCGCCCATGAACACTTTGTCACCGAAACTGCCGGTACAGGCCTGCATCACTTCGCGGCGACCGGCAACCGCCCCGGATGAGGGAAAGCCATGGGTGATGATTTTCCCCAAAACGGTCAGATCCGGCATAATGTTGAAATATTTCTGCGCGCCGCCCATGCCGAGCCGGAAACCGGTGACCACTTCATCGAAGATGAGCAGCGACTCATAGCGGTCGCAAAGAGAGCGGATGGTTTTGTTCCACTGAGGATGAGCCGGATGAGTGCCGGACTCGCCTCCGACCGGTTCGACAATAACCGCCGCGATGCCGCCTTTGTCCTGATTGTTCTTAAAGGCTGCCTCCAGCGCCTCGAAATCATTGGGCGGCACATCGATGATGTGCTGAAAACATTCTTCGGGGATCCCTCTGGCCTCAAAATTATATGAACCGGGAATATGTACCGAATACACCATCTGATCGGACCAGCCATGATAGCTGCCGCCTATCTTGATGATCTTTTGTTTTTTGGTAAAGCCGCGGGCGATGCGGATAGCCGCCATGTCCGCTTCGGTACCGGACTGTAAAAATCTGACCATCTCCACGGCCGGCATGTGTTTGATGATTTCCTCCGAGGCCAGAAGTTCATATTCCGAGGTCAGCCCCGTGGCCGGCCCTTTATCTCTGATAATTTCTATTATTTTTTCATTGAGCTCGTCAAAACCGTGACCGAGCATGATCGGTGCACCGCACATCAGGTAGTCCGTGTATTCGTTGCCGTCCGCGTCCCAGACTTTCCACCCCTTGCCTCTGTCCATGGTCAGAGGAAAAGGCTTGTTCTGACTCAGATTATGCTGTACGCCGCCGGGAATGAGGTTTTTCGCTTTTTCGAAAAGCTCCAGCGACCGTTTGTTACGCTGGTAGAACAGCTTGCGTTCCACCTCCAGTTTTTCGGCGGGAATCGGCCGCACCGGCCTGGACAGTATCTCTTTCTTCCTGCTTATAATTTCATCAAACTCCATCGGAAAACCTCCTTTTTTGTTCGTCAAGCCTTCAGCGCAGAGGTGCGCAGACGCGCTCTGCATTATTTTTGTTGAGCCTGCGGCAGATTTTGTTGTGAACTTTATACAAATTCAGAAACTCGGCAAATATCTCCCGATAGATGCCGACCGCGGACTGGTTCGGCTGATACTGAGCTTTTACTTCGACAAGGTCAGGTATCTCCTCCTTCCTGATATACCCCAGCGCCACGGACGCCAGAAACGCGGCTCCGCGGCCGTTGGCGTGCATCGGACCGGCAAGCTGACGTATCGGCACTTCCAGCACATCCGCCAGAATCTGCGACCAGACATCGGAGTTGGCCCCGCCGCCGATAAAGTTGAGGAAGGAAAACCTGCGCCCCATGAATTTCTCCAGATATTTGAGCAACCACTTCTGATTGAAGGCCACTCCTTCGAAGATGGCCCTGGCCATATCCTCTCTGGTATTTTCCAAAGACAGGTTGAAAAGTGATGAACGGATATGGCAATCGTCCACCGGCGCCCTTTCTCCATAAAGCCAGGGGGTGAAAATGACGCGGTTTGCCCCGGGCGGCACACGGGAAACGGTTTTGTCCAGATACTTGAAAATATCCGGGACATTGCCCTCCATCAGCAGCTCATCCTTGTTATACAGAACATTATCCTTGAGCCAGGTCAGGCATTTCCCTGCACACTCCTGCTCGTTGAGAATCATATACAGGCCGGGCAACGGACTGGGGAAAGAACCGATACCGTGAAACGGGTCGGTTTTTTTAAACGGCACATGCGCCGAAATCCATGAGGAGGTGCCGATATAAATATGGCCCTCAAAATCCCTGACCGCTCCCGAGCCGACGCAGGCGGAATGAACATCGGGCGTGCCGCCAATCACCGGCGTGTCCGGATTGAGCCCGAGTGTGTCGGCAACTTCTTTTTTCAGCGGCCCCAGAATATCGACCGCACGAATCAAATCCGGCAGCTTTTCCCGCTCCAGGCCGGCCAGCTTCAGCAGCTTTTCACTGTAAACCACTTTCGACAGGTCGCGATTATCCGTCACCCAATGCAACAAAATGGAATCGCCGGTAGCCGCGATTTTACCGGTCAGCCTTAAATTTATATAATCCTTTGGTTCAAGAAACTTGTAAGTTCTTTTATAAATATCGGAGCAGTCTTTTTTCAGCCAGAGGATGTGGGATACGGAATCCTTTCCCGAAAGCGACGGCCCTCCCCCCGAAATCTTGAGCCACTTAAGCAATTTGAGAGGAGGATAACCGCCTACCTTGATCGGAGAATTAAAAATATGATCCATCGCGTCATGCCCGCGGCAGTCCATCCAGATAATGGCGTTCATCAGAGGATCGCCTGCTTCGTCCACGGCAACCGTGCCGGACCACTGCGTCGTGACACTCACAGCCACGATGTCGTCGGCAGGAACAAGCTTTTTGGCCAAAAGCTTTTGTGCCGCGCTAATGATGGCATTCCACCAGCCGGCCGGATCCTGCTCCGCCCCTCCGCCAGCATGCAAAATGACCGGCGTGGGATGAAATTCACTGTCAGCGACCTTTCCATATACGGAAATAAGCGCCACCTTGGGCCCTGACGTGCCCAGATCAATGGTCAGAATGTACTTGTCTGCGGCAGGCATTTTCCATACTCCTTTAAGTTTGCTATAGTATGTAACAAAAGAAAAATAAAAAACATTACAGGTGTGGCCAAAAATATGATAAATGTGGTCAATGTTTGGCCTCGTATATTATAAAGAGTGATTACTTTTAATGGAAGAGGTTAAATTGAGCGAAAAAAAAATCCCTTCATACAGCGCCAAATGGCTGGTGAGTCGTCTGGAAGCACAGGGAATCCCGTCTGAACAGATTCTTGCCGGAACGAACCTCTCCAGGGCCTGGCTAAATGACGGCGAGGCCCTCATCTCGCCCGGGCAGTATCTCACCATCGTCGGCAACGCGCTGGATAAAAGCGGACAGCCGTCACTTGGCCTTCAGATAGGAAGGCAGCACAACCTGGCACAGTTGGGTATCTGGGGATACGCAATTATCAGCAGCCCCACACTGGACGAGGCCAACCGGGTCGCCATACAATACTGGGAATTAAGCGGTTCGCTCGTCACCCTCTCGTACCGCAAAGAGAGAAGCTGCTCTTTGTGGGGAATAAAACCGGCCTTCCCCATGAACAATCTTCGCTCGTGGATTTTCGCTGTGGAAGAGCTCCTTTCCACTTTTTATTCCGGCGCTGTTTTTCTCTCGAAGGAGCATTTTCAAATCGAGAGTATCGACCTGTCCTATCCCAAGCCTGCGCACTGGCGGCTCTACACAGAGATCTTCGACTGTCCGGTACGCTTCAACCGTCGTGTGGATGAATTTCAAACGACCTTTGATTTCGAACAAAGCCCCACCTCCATGGGGAATCCCGCCCTGGCAGAAATCTGCCGCGAGCAGTGCCGCCGGTTGATGGCGAAACTGAAATCTTACGACGAATTGATCGAAGCAATACGCAATCTGCTGATTACTTCCGCGGGAAACTTCCCGCGCCTGCCGGCCGTTGCCGCACAAATGGCCATGAGTCCGCGGACATTACGCCGGCGTCTGGAGGAGCGCAACACCACCTATCAGAAAATCATGGATGAAATCAGGGCAGAGTTGGGAAAAGAGTATATCGTCTCCACAAACCTGAGCGTCGAACAGATGGCCGGACGTCTGGGCTTTTCCGAGGCGGCGGCCCTGCGCCGGGCGTTCAAAAAATGGACCGGGGTCAATATCGCCCAATTCCGGAGAAATAAATACTCACAATAAATAGGTCAAAAAATTTGTTTCGCTGAAAAAAACAAGAGTGGAGCGGATCGCGGCAAGCTTTAATATTTGGGCTTAAGCCCCTCTTTTTAAAGAAGGGCGGGGGAGAATTTGTACTTTTGGCGAAACCTCACTTGCCAAAATCCCTCTAAGTCTCCCTTTAAAAAAGGGAGACATCAAAGAGGAAGAATCTTCCTGAGAGCACGAGCTGTGAGCCACGAGCCATCAACCAGCTGCCATTCATCTAACCCTCTAATCCTCTTTTGACAAACTATAGCATCATCCCGGGGCAGCACGTTTTATGTATCAAAGTGATGCAGCTCACCGTATAAAAAAAACAATTCTTTAAAAGCCCGAAGAATCACCAGAGGATTTGCGCCGGTCTGCTTTCCCGTCTTGCGTGAGTAATGGTGTACGCCTACTTCACAAAACCGATAACCGAGCTTGTTGGCTCGGACCAACAATTCTGTGGAAATCATGGCCCCTTCAGCCTTGAACAAACATTTATCCACCACGCGGCGGTGAAACAACTTAAATGCGCAGTCAATATCCCGCACCCTGCCATGGAGAGAAAAAAGCGTGCGCACCAGGGTGCCCCAGGCAAATGCATTAACTTTTCGCATGAAAGGGTCTTGACGATTGATACGGTAACCAACAATCATGTCTGCTGTTTGTGTGGCTGGTATCATGAGTTCCAGTTCGGCCACATCGAACTGACCGTCACCGTCGGTAAAAAAAATCCAATCCAATTTTGCTTCACGCAAGCCCGTCTTCACGGCACCACCGTAGCCACGGTTCTTATCGTGACGCACATGACGTATACCGGCTATTTTTTTAGAAAGCGCCTGGGCAATTTCGGGTGTGCGATCACGCGACCCATCATCTACAATGATAATCTCCCACTTTTGGACAAGGCGCTCTAAAGTAGCCACCGTATGTAACACGAGCGGCTCGATGTTTTTCTCCTCGTTATAGGTTGGGAAAAAAACTGAGATACTGAGTTTGTCCATGAGCTTTTATCCTTCCTTGAGAACCAAAAAATTTATCTACCAGGAAATTGATCAGCTAATATGAACTTTTTTGTACGGAAAGAGCAACCCGTTTTCCACGCTTTATTCATGTCGGATAAGGATATTTATTCACCCGGGTGGGATTCAATTTTTTTCAGCACCGTGCGGTTGCGCCCCTGGTTTTTGGCCTGATACAAGGCGGCGTCGGCGACGCGAAACATCAGAGCGGGCGTCATGCCCGATGGCGGCGGCGGAAAAACCTCCGTCACGCCCAGACTTAACGTGACATATGGAGCAATGTCCGACGCGTCATGCCCGATGCCGTAATGCGCGACTGCCTGCCGGATTTTCTCGGCAATATGAAACGCTCCTTCGGCAGGGGTATCGGGCAGCACCACCGCAAACTCCTCGCCGCCGTAGCGCGCGGGAAAATCTCCCGGTCGCTGGACCACGCCGCGGATAATCTGCGCGACGGCGCGCAGACAGATGTCACCCGCTTCGTGGCCGTAGTGGTCGTTGTATTTTTTAAAGAAGTCAATGTCGCAAATAATCAGCGACAAAGGCTTTTGGTTGCGCAGCATCCACTTCCATTCCGTGTCCATGCGCTCGTCGTAGGCGCGGCGGTTGGCGATGCCCGTCAACGCATCTGTAGTCGAAATGCGGTACAGTTCGTCGTTCGCTTTTTGCAGGCGTTCCTCGGTTTCAACAAGTATTTCGTACTTGCGCGCATTTGCGATCGGCAGTTCGCAGATATCGCTGATCGAAATGGCCAGATTCAGGTATTCATGGATGTATTTGGGAAAAGCGATGTCTTCCACGGCAACGATGCCGCGGATTTCACCCCGGCGGACGATCCTGCGCATAAACCCCCTGCCGGATGTGGTAAAGCCGCTTTCTCCGGAAAAATCGGTCAGCGTTTTTTGCAGCGCGTCGCGCTTCGGATCGTCGGGCGGAAGCTCCGGCCGTGTCCATAGTCTGTCCGGCCGGCCATTTTTAAAGCTCAAATAGCAGAGCTCCTGCGGCGCGAAGAGAAACGCGTAGACATCCAGCATGGCCTCGACGGCTTCCGATTCCGTTACGATGCGGGCGAGGTTGGAGATGAGATCAAGAGACATGGCGTACTGCGACAACTGCTGCCGTACATCAGCGATTTCCTCTTTTAAGACCTTCTGTTGCTTTTCGGCCCGCCACGAAAGATAGGGCCGGACCAGGTGCAAACGAAACGAGGCAAGTCCGGTGCATAATATTTTGCGGGGTCTGTCCAGATAGTCTGCAAACTCATCGAGCCTTACCGCACTTTGCCCATCCACGCCCGTGTCCAGAAGGATAATGGTGGAGGTGGTTTCGGCAAACATGCTGCGCGCCTGGCTTTGATTGAACCCCATCTCTTCGATATGCACGGGCCATCGGGCAAGCCAACCGGGTGTCGTCAGGTACGCGCCTTCATTCAGACAGGCCAAAACACAGGCCGGATCGGCCGCCAGATGAAAGCACTGCTCCAGTTTGTGGAGAATGGTTTTGCAGCCCGGTCTGTCAATACCGGCAAAGCCCGCCAGGCAGGCCGTGCCGAAAACAACAACCTGTTCGATGTCGCCCTGGGCATCGAGAAGCGCATTCAGTTCCGCCGGCTTCAAAGGCGTGCGCCCGCAGCGCGCGTCAAACGTAATAAGGACGGCATCTTCAAGATTTTCAGCCTCAAGCGCCGCCCGGGCCTCCCGTGCATAGTGAGCGCAAAACGCAAAAGCAATTCGGCCGGCCATCTGTTTATGCTCCGGAAATCGGATATATTCCATGCCGGCGGACGGCTTCGCCAATCGCCAGAAGCGTCTCGTCGGGTACGGCCCAGGGAATCTCTCCGTGGTTGTCCGACACAATGAAACCGCCGCCCGGCCCCGCCTGTAAAATGGCCTGGCGCACTTTTTCATCTGCCTCTTTTGCGCTCCAGCGGCGCATCTCGATGCCGTTTAAGTTGCCCAGAATGCTGATTTTCCCGCGGCAGGCGGCTTTAATGTCTGTGAGATTTTCCACACAACTCACGCCGACGACCGTCGCGCCGGTTTGGACAATGTCGTTGATAATGGGCAGCACGCGTCCGGAGGCCAGATGCGTGGCGGGCGGCCCCTTGATCCGGCCAAGCGTCCGCCGGGCCACTTCAAAACCGGTGCGTATAAAGATTTCGCGCGGAACAATCGTCGGCGATGCTATGGGATCGAAATAGCAGATTGCCGTCGCGCCGGCCGCCAGCTGTGCATTGGCCCACTCCACGCAGAAATCCTCATTGACCCTCATGAGCTTTTCGAAAAGCCCGGGTCTTTCGATCATCAAGTCCAGGTAGTGCTCAAAACCCATCTGCATCACAGGGAGGGAAAAAGGCGACATGACTACACCGATAATCGGGCAGTCGTCGCCCGTGCGCTCCTTCAGCAGTTGGGTGGCCTTGATCACCTTCGCCAGACATGGTGTCTTTTTAATATCGGGCGGGATGAGCCTGTTAATCATATCAGCACTCGAAATAAACGGCCTGCCGGAGTTGGGCGGGCCGTCCGGCGCATAGATAACTTCACCGCCCCAGGCCTCAACTTCCACCGGGGCGTAAAAAAAGGTATACAAGCAATCATGTCCGTATTTGGCGCGCAGACGAATCTGGCCTTCAACGACGTGCTCGGCTTTTTCAAAATAGTCCTTGATGGACATCCCCAGCTCTTTCGCGCCATGCATTGTGACCAGCAGAAAAAGAGGGACACGGTCCGGCTCGTTATGCCCCAGCGTCGTCAGGACGCGCTGCATCGATGTCATCGATTCTTTTTTCATAAGCGGCCTCCCATCATCGACTGGACAATGTCCGGCACGTCGGAGGCGCTAAGACCCATCGCGTCCGCGCCAACATCGCGCCACAAATGATCGTCAAAACGAAATGGGGCGCCACCCACCACCACCCGGGCGCCGAACCCTTCTATTTTGATTTTTTCAACAACGTCGCGGACATGAAGCGCGGAATGCAGCATCAGCGTCGAGATCAGAAGCACGCTGATGCGATCATTTTTCGCTTTGTTGACCAGTTCGTCTACCGTGACGCGGCCATAGTCTTTAAGCTCGAAGCCGCCGGCGCGCAAAACGGCATGGACAATGCGCTTGCCCAGCAAATGGTAATCGTCCAATACCGCAATCGCCATGGGCGGCTGGTCCTTGCGCCTGGGATCATCAGGCGGCAGAATGCCGTCCACCAGTTCTTCACAAATCCGTCCGCTCATGTAAACCTGCGAAAGCGCCGCGTCCCCACGTTCCCAGAGCTCTCCGATGCCGGTCAGCGCCGGAACGATCATGTGATCCACAAGTTCCAGCGGCGTCTGCCCTTTTGCGGCAACCTCCACCAGCCGCCTGGCTTCCAGTCGGTCTACTGACAAAAGCGCCTGTTCAAAGAGCCGGGCCATATTTGTCATAAATAATTCTCCGTTTTTATCAATTGACAATAAATTACTTTTATTGACTGTAACTATAGAGAACATGGTTTTGTGTGTCAATAAGCTTTCAGGTCAAAGACATAGAGTTCCTCACAAATGGCCCCCTTGAGAATATTTTGCATCATTATTCGCCCGGAGGAAAAATTGAATTCAGGATTTCCGGATTTCTTAATTATCAATTAATTCGGCCGGTAAACCTGACAGCCTCGTCACTCTGGATCTGTAACTGCCCCCACTTCACTTAACCATCCACCGCGCATAAAATAATTCTTGACATTACCTATATTCTACGTTAAGCGGACAGGCAATTCAACACCGTAACATCATTATATATTTTAGTGGGCCGCGAATAAAATTCTCAGGTAAGCACCATCAGGCGGCCCTCGCGAAAGGCACAGGCTATGGATACTTCTGGAAGAGGTTCAGAGGCGCAATTTCTGTTTTCCATTTCGGGGGCTCCACCCCTGAGCGTAATGGAATTTACGGCAACCGAACAACTATCCCAGCCGTATATCGCAGACATCCAGATGAGCTGTGACGAAGAAATAGACGTTGCCAATATGCTGGAGAAAGAAGCCCTGCTCACCATCCGTGGCCGGGAACAGGACCGCCACATCCACGGCATCGTCCTTCGTTTCGACTATTACCGAACGATCGGGAGCGGCCTGAAGCGCCGCCACGTCTACGAAGCCAGGGTCGTCCCCTTCACCCAACTACTGTCCCTGGAGCAGGACTGCCGCATCTTTCAGGACAAGCAGGTGCAGGAAATTGTCGAAGACATCTTCAAGGACAGCAAAATCCCTTCCGACCGCTATGAATTCCGTCTGTTCAACAAAGAACATCTGAGGCGCTACTGCGTCCAAT
>Ga0116178_10001094_pt1 | contig 22786 bp, 16 predicted proteins | sample AD_STIC12_MetaG_FD_89880 | JGI IMG/M metagenome (GOLD analysis project Ga0116178, IMG submission 89880) | Active sludge microbial communities of municipal wastewater-treating anaerobic digesters from USA - AD_STIC12_MetaG | ecosystem: Engineered > Bioreactor > Anaerobic > Digestate | place: USA... | reverse complement strand
GCTTGCCTATCTCGTCCGCCGCCTGCTGGAAAATGGCGCGAACAGCAGCTTTGTCCATCAGTTGGCCGACCAGTCGGTCAGCGAAGACGAACTGCTCGCCGATCCGGTTGAAAAGGTCATGGCGGTAGGCGGCACGCGCCACCCCGCCATCGCCTTGCCCGCAGACCTGTTCCAGCCGGAGCGCGTGAACAGCCAGGGCGTCGATCTGGACGATGCCGCCGTCTTGGCTGCTACTGCCACCGAAATCGCCATCCCCGCGAAGCTTGCCATAGCCGCAGGTCCCGGCCCACAAGAGGCCGTCAGCCGCGCCTTGGCCGCCTATCCGGCATGGTCTTCGACATCGCTCTACACCCGCGCCGAATGTCTGGACCGTCTGGCCGATCTGCTGGAGGAAAACCGGGGCAAGTTGATGGCGCTTGCGGTGCAGGAGGCGAAGAAAACCATCCCCGATGCGCTCTCCGAAGTGCGCGAGGCCATCGATTTCTGCCGCTATTATTCCGCGCGCGCCATTGCCGATCTGGTGCCGGTGGAACTGCCCGGGCCGACGGGCGAACGCAATGTCTTGCGCCATGAAGGGCGCGGTGTCTGGGTTGCCATCGCCCCGTGGAACTTCCCGCTCGCCATCTTTTTAGGACAAGTCGCCGCCGCTTTGGTGGCCGGCAATGCCGTGGTTGCAAAGCCCGCCCCGCAAACGCCCGCCATCGCCGCCTTTGCCGTTGCGCTCGCGCATCAGGCCGGTGTTCCTGCAGACGCGCTGCAATTGGTGACCGGCGCAGGTGATGTCGGCGCGCAGCTGACGTCTGACACTCGCATTTGCGGTGTGGTGTTCACAGGATCGGTCCCCACCGCCAAGGCCATCGCCCGCAACCTCTTGCTCGATGACGCCCGCCCGCTGGTGCCGCTGATTGCGGAAACGGGCGGTTTGAATGCGATGATCGTCGACTCCACCGCTCTGTCCGAACAGGTCGTGCGTGATGTCATCATCTCGGGTTTCCAATCCGCAGGACAGCGCTGCTCCGCCCTTCGCCTGCTGCTGTTGCAGGAAGATATTGCGGATCATACGCTCGAAATGCTGCGCGGTGCGATGGATTGCCTGAATGTTGGAGATCCGTCCGATCCTGCAACCGACATTGGCCCCGTCATTGACCAGGCATCCTATGACAAGCTGATGGCTTATCGCCAAAGCGTGAAAGACCGCATCTTCCACAGCGTTGCGGTCCCGGCCAAGGGCCTGTTCGTTCCGCCAACAGTTATCCGGCTGAATGACCTCGACCAGTTGCAAAATGAATGGTTCGGCCCGCTCGTCCACGTTGCGACATGGAAAGCCGGAACGCTCGACGCAACGGTGCAGCGCGTAAATGCCAAGGGCTTCGGCCTGACCATGGGCCTCCACAGCCGCATCGCGCGCAGCAGCGAAGCGGTCGAACAGATGGCGCGGGTCGGCAACCTCTATATCAACCGTTCGATGATTGGCGCAGTTGTGGGCAGTCAGCCCTTTGGTGGGGAAGGGCTATCGGGCACAGGACCCAAGGCGGGCGGTCCGCACTATCTCTACCGTTTCTGCGCCGAACGCACGACCAGTACGGACACGACAAGCGCAGGTGGCAACGCGTCGCTGCTGTCGTTGGAGGACGAGGTTTAATCTGGTTTGAACGCCATTCTCGTCACCCTGAAACAAGTTCAGGGTGACGGCTACTTTTAACGTCATTTGTTTGCAAAAACCCGGCTAAAAGTCCGGCCAGAAGCGCCGTTTAGTGAATAGTGCCCAGCGTCGTTTCGATGCTGAGCATGATGATCAGCCGTTCGATCTGGCGCCAGCGGCAATAATGCAGGTGGTTGCCCACATTGCGGCTCGCTTCGGCCCGGTCCGCCGCCTCCAGTCCGGCGGTTTTACCAAATTGGTCGATCAACGCTTCTGCTTCGACAACATCGCGCGGTTCGACATAGAGCGGCAAAAACATAGGCTGGTCAGGCTTTCACAAGGGTTCCGGGTGGCAGACAGGCCCGGGTGAAACGGCCTGTCTGCAGGAACGCTGATAGCGCGGGGGCATGGCCGTTCCGTCAAAGCAATTGGTTAGCGGAAATTAAGCACGATGTTCCCGCTTGCCTGTCAGGCGGCATTGGTGGCAAAGGGGCGGCATGTCTGAAACGAACAATAGCCAACCCCGCTTTGCTGGCGGCATTTTCATTGCCCTCGGCCTGCTTTTGGGCGCCATCGGTGGTATCGCGCTGAATGAGCCTTCTGCAGGTATGATGATCGGCTTCGGTGCCGGTGTAGCTATCGCATTGGTGGTTTGGCTGTTGGACCGCAAGCGGGCCTGAGAGGATTTAAGCCATGTGGAAACATGTACGTAATATAGTTCTGATTTTCATCGTCCTTGGCCTGATCGGTGTATGGTTCCTGACCCGCCCGGACGAAGCAAAGCTTCCGCTAGCGGCGCTGGAAGGCCCTAAACCCGAACTCACCCAGCCTCGGCCGTAGATGTTTCCGACAATCAACGTGGCCGATGTCGACCGCTGGAAAGCCGGCGAAGCGCCGGTCGCGGCACCCGGCCTTGTCGTCGAACGCTTTGCCGAAGGGCTGGACCATCCCCGCAATATATATGTTTTGCCCAATGGCGATGTGCTGGTGGCTGAATCCAATTCGCCCCCGCGTGATGGCGGCGGTGTTGAAGGCATGGTCGCGCGCTGGCTGATGGGCAAGGCTGGGGCAGGCGTGCCGTCGGCCAACCGGGTCAGCCTGCTGCGCGACGCCGATGGCGATGGCAAGGCGGAGCTCAAGACACCCTATATCACCGGCCTGAACTCGCCCTTCGGCATGGTTCTTGTCGGCGATACGCTGTATGTTGCCAATACCGATGCTGTGCTGGCCTTCCCCTATAAGGAAGGCGCGACCAGCATCACCGCAAAAGGCCGTGAAGTCACCAAACTGAACGCCATGGCCCCCAACAACCATTGGACCCGCAACCTTGCCGCGTCACCTGATGGCAAGAAACTCTACATCTCGGTCGGGTCGAACAGCAATATCGCCGAACGCGGCATGCAATTCGAACGGGGCCGCGCGATGGTTCTCGAACTCGATCTGGCATCAGGCAAGAAGATGCCTTACGCATCGGGCCTGCGTAATCCGGTTGGGCTTGACTGGGACAAGTCGGGACGTTTGTGGACGGTCGTCAACGAACGCGACATGCTCGGATCTGATCTGGTTCCGGATTATCTGGCCCTCGTGGAATTCGGCGCCGATTATGGATGGCCGCAACATTATTGGGGCGGCTTTACCGACGCCCGTGTGTCGCCACCAAAACCCGAAAAGCGCGAATATGAACGCCGTCCGGACTATGCTCTGGGTGCCCACACCGCGCCTCTGGGTCTCGCCTTTGGCTATAATGCAAAGCTCGGCGCGTCCCTTACCGACGGTGCTTTTGTTGCCCGTCACGGATCGTGGAACCGCAAGCCTGCCTCGGGCTATGACGTGATCTTCGTGCCCTTCCCGAAGGGTGAGCCTGTCGGCAAGCCAGTGCGCGTGTTGACCGGTTTCTTGGATAAGGACGGCAATGCGCAGGGTCGGCCAACGATGCTGACGGTTGCGAAGGACGGTTCCTTGCTGGTGAGCGACGATGTCGGCAATATTGTCTGGCGTGTGAAGTCCAAGGGCTGAGGTGTTGGGGACAGTACCTAAAGGGACAGTCCCCGTATAAAGTTACCTTGGGGACTGTCCCTTTTATTCTTTTTACCCCGTCACCCTGAACTCGTTTCGGGGTGACGGGTTTGTGGGATTCGACGGGGAGTAGGATTCAGGATGAAGTCTACTTTCTCCGCGCTCTCCGCGAACTCCGCGTGAACCCCTCTAGCGCAAGTTATTTGGATTACGCGGAGACCGCGGAGACCGCGGAGTTCGCGGAGAGAGTAGATTAGAGGCTTCGCCCGTTCGCCAAATCGTCGCACGAACCAATCCCGTCCCGCAAGCGGGAAGGGGTAAGGCGAACGGAATTCAGATAGGCATCCACCTAAATCTTGCGTCCCGCGCGTCCGGCGAGTTCCACCGTATAATGCCACGCCACCCGGCCCGATCGGCCGCCGCGTTGGTGGGCGAAGGCGAGGGCGTCGGCTTCGTCCCAGTCGAGGTCGAAATGGCTGGCATAGGCCGCGACCATCGACACAAAGGCTTCCTGATCGGCATATTGAAATCCAAGCTTCAACCCGAAGCGGTCGGCGAGCGCGAGGCTGTCGTCGATATTGTCGCGGGCGTTGATGGCATCGGTTTGCTCGGCCATTGTCCGGTCAACGATGTTTCGCCGGTTCGATGTCACATAGAGCCGCACATTGTTCGGACGCGCTTCGGCCCCGCCTTCTAAAAGCGAACGGAGCAGGCGCGGGCCGTTGTCGTGCGTGTCAAAGGCGATGTCATCGACAAACAGAATGAAGCGTCGCCCGGACACGGACAGTTCCTCAAATAACTGGGGCAGCGAGGCCAGGTGCGATGATGATGCCTCGACCAGCGCGACAAACAGCCCTTCTTTCTGCAATTCCCCGACGACGGATTTGACCAGCGCCGATTTCCCCATGCCGCGCGCACCCCAGAGAAGCACATCATGCGCTGCCGCGCCGGAGGCATGGCGGCGGCTGTTTTCGAGCATATCGGTTTTCTGGCGGTCGACGCCGACGATCAGATCGATGGGCAACGGCCGGAAATGGTGGACCGGCGCAAGCCGTTTTCCGTCCCAATGATAGGCAGGATAGGCCGACAGGTCCATCGGCGGGGCAGGTGGCGGGGACAGTCTTTCGAGCGCTTCGGCGATGCGCTTCAAAATATCCGTGTTCAAGCCGCCATCCCTTCTGCGTCCAGCATATACAGCAATTCGGAGCCGGCCATCGCGCTCGTCTTCAGCGAAAGGGCTTCGGCCACCATCACTTCCAGATAATAGCGGCAGGCAACAACCTTGCCATCCAGAAAGGCGTTGCTACCATTGGCGGTCTGTTCCGCCTGTGCGGCCCGCAACTGGCGCAGCATCAGCCAGCCGGACGTCGCAATGGCCATCATCTGGGTGTAGGCATAGCTTCCGGCGAGGCGATCATCGACGCTGGCGCCCAGCATCCATTCGGTCACCTCGGCACAGGCCCCGGCAAGCGCGGACAGGGGGGCATTGTCGCCCGCGTCGGCGGTGATGGTTTGCAAATGACGGCGAATGACATCGCCACCTTCCATAGCCAGTTTGCGGCCAACAAGGTCGGCTGCCTGGATACCGTTGGTACCTTCGTAAATTGCGGCGATGCGGATATCGCGGTAATATTGGGCTGCTCCCGTTTCCTCTATAAAGCCCATGCCACCATGCACCTGTATGCCGAGCGAGGCGATTTCGCTGCCGAGATCAGTGCCATAGGTCTTGGCGAGCGGGGTGAGGAGGTCGACCATTTCACGCGCGCCGTCTTCGCCCAATGCGGCGCGGTCGACATAGCCCGAGGCGAAGTAGAGCAGAGCGCGGATGGCCTGCGTTCCGGCCTTCATACGCAATAGCATGCGGCGAACATCGGGATGCTCGATAATTGCGACCGAATCCCGTGATGCACCACCGGCCTTGGCCGACTGCACCCGTTCGCGCGCAAACCAGATGGCCTTTTGCGTCGCGGCCTCGGCGATTTGCACGCCCTGCAACCCGACATTCAGGCGGGCGTTGTTCATCATCGTGAACATCGCGCGCATGCCGCCGAACTCGGGGCCGATGAGTTCGCCGACACATTCGCCTTCCTCGCCAAAGGCAAGGACGCAGGTGGGCGAGGCATTGATGCCCATCTTATGTTCGATGGAAACAACCTTGATATCGTTCGCCTTGCCAATGCCTCCATCGGCGGCAAGCTGATATTTCGGGACCAGAAACAGCGAAATGCCCTTGGTTCCTGCGGGCGCACCCGGTGTTCTGGCAAGCACGAGGTGGACGATATTCTCCACCATGTCATGGTCGCCGAAGCTGATATAGATTTTCTGGCCGCGGATCTGGTAACGGCCATCACCCAAGGGGGTTGCCGTGGCGCGCAGGGCGCCGACATCCGATCCGGCCTGCGGCTCGGTCAGGTTCATGGTGCCGCTCCACTCCGCCGTGGATAGCTTGGGAAGATAGGCCGCCTTTTGGGCTTCGGAGCCATGGTGGTTGATGGCTTCAATCGCGCCGACAGACAATATGGGGCACAGCGCAAAGGCCATGTTGGCAGCGCCCAGGGAGTCGAGCGCGACGGTCGCCATGCTGAAGGGCAGGCCCTGTCCGCCAAAGTCGGACGGTGCGTTGATCGATCCCCAGCCATTGGCGACATAAGACTGGTAGGCGGCGACGAAACCGTCGGGCATGACGACCTTTCCGTCAATCAGCCGCGCGCCGACAACATCGCCGATGCGGTTGAGCGGGGCGAATTCATTGGCCGCAAATTCGCCGATCCCTTCGACAATTGCCTGCACCACGTCGGCAGTTGAGTCGGCGAAACGGCCATGTTGGGCCAGCGCATCAATCCCGGTGATATGCTTCAAAACGAAGAGTTGTTCGGCGATAGGGGCAGCAAAGGTCATGGGACGAAAAATTTCCTGTGAAAGCGGGTTGCACAGCGCCTATAGACCGAACCGATGCTAGGCTCAAATACCTTGGGGAATGGCTGGGTTGTGCCCGCCGATGATGCTGCGATTACGGCGGCTGCCGACCTTTTGCGGGGTGGGCAGATCGTGGCGATTCCCACCGAGACGGTCTATGGCCTTGCCGCCGATGCCAGTAATGCGGATGCCGTGGCGCATATATATGCGGCGAAGGGGCGACCGGACTTCAATCCGCTGATCGTCCATGTGCCTGATCTGGCCGCTGCCGAGGAACTGGCGGAGTTTGGACCGCTGGCGCGGCAACTGGCGGAGGCGTTCTGGCCCGGGGCATTGACGCTTGTTCTGCCGTTGCGCGAAGGGGCGAAGGTTGCGGCGGCTGTGACCGCTGGCCTGCCGACGATCGCGCTGCGCTGCCCGGCGCATCCGGTGATGCAGGCGGTATTGGCAAAGAGCGGACTGAACCTTGCGGCACCCTCGGCGAACAAAAGCGGAGGGATCAGTCCGACACGAGCCGAGCATGTTTTGGCGAGCCTTGGCGGTGCGGTTCCGATGATTTTGGACGCCGGACCCTGTAAAGAAGGTTTGGAGTCAACTATTGTCGCTATACGCATGGAAAATATAGAAATATTACGCCCAGGACCTGTGACGGCCGAAACTCTCCAAACCTTCTCGAAGCTTCAGCCAAGTCAACAAACCGGCGAAAAGATCGAAGCCCCCGGCCAACTCGCCAGCCACTATGCCCCCACCAAAACGGTCCGGCTAAATGCCCAAGTAGCCGAGGACGGCGAATGGCTCATCGGTTTCGGAACGGTGGCAGGCCACGACAATCTATCCCCCACCGCTGACCTTGCCCAAGCGGCAGCCCATCTCTTCGACGCCTTGCACCGCGCCGACGCCAGCCCATATCGTTCGATAGCTGTGGCGGACATCCCGGACAAAGGCATAGGAGTGGCCATAAACGATCGTTTGAAAAGAGCTGCGACACGATGAAGTCGATCGCATTTTGCGCTGTCCTCGGACTCGCGACCATTGCAACTGCCGCTTCCAATCCTTCTGACGTAAAAGCCTATCAGGCCTTGGTGCAGCAGGATATCCGGATTGCGACTATCGGGTACAAGCTGGCCGCCGCCAACGCGCCTTTTTGCAAAAAGCTGGAGCGGAACCCCGGATGGGTGCTGCAAGACGAGCGACAATATCCCGATCTTGAAACCGCCCGCACCGCTCTGGCATTTCGCCAGCCAGTTGCTGTGGCCGGTATTGTTCCTGCCGGCCCTGCTGACAGAGCGGGGATAATGGCTGGTGATGGATTGCTCAGTTTGAATGGCGTGGCATGGAATTGGTCGACCCGGGCACCAAAGGCAAAGAGCGCGCAGCGGATCGAGCAAGTCCAGGCGCAATTCCGGACGGCATTAATGTCCAACGACATTATCGAGCTTGGGTTGGAAACCGCCGCTGGTTCTAGGACGGTCAAATTGAACCCCGCACCCATCTGCGCCTCGCGCTTCTGGATCGACACCAAATCGAAGCTCGATGCCGGGGCGGATGGTTATAATGTCCGGATCACCGAGGCGTTGGTAAGCTTCGCCGCCAACGATGATGAACTAGCGGCAGCGGTGGCGCACGAATTGTCGCACAACTTGCTGGAGCACCGTGAAAAGCTTAGAAAAATGAGGAAGAGCGCGGGCAATATAAGGGCAACCGAAATAGAAGCGGATCGCTTGTCGGTATGGTTGATGGCAAATGCCGGCTACGATCCTTTAGCCGCCGTGCGGTTTATTGAACGTTTCGGTCGGGCCACAGACCCCGCGCTTATTTCGGACGGAACGCATCTGCGCTGGCGTGGTCGTGTTGACATAATGCAATCCGAAATCAGCAGGATAAATGGCTCTATGAAGTTTAACGGACTGTACCCGCCACCACTGCTCAAAGAAGAAAGCTGATTTCAGTTGCATATTAGGATGTTGTTTCATCTTGCATCGGTTTGTCCTATCACGGACCAAAGAGATATCCAGGGGAGGGCAGGCTTTGCCGCGTTTAGTGAGATTGTTACCACTGATGGGAGCCCTCAGCCTCGTTGCCGCCTGCAGTGGGGAGGGTAGCGCGCCGAAGGCCGTCGTAAATGACGTGCATCCTGTCCAAGTTTATACTGTGCAACGCGAGAGCCTGCAGCGAACAATTAATGCTGTAGGAACCGTGCGTTTTCGTCGTGAGACACCTCTCGGCTTCACGACGGCCGGAAAAGTCGCCACCGTCCGCTTTGAAGAAGGCGACACCGTGAAGCGCGGTGCCTTGCTGGCAGCTTTGGACACTACAAATGTCGGAGCCGATGTCAGTGTCGCCACGGCCGAACGCGACCGTGCCCGTTCGGAATTTGAAAGAGTTCGGTCACTCTATGCCGACGGATGGATTACAAAAGCGCGTTTTGAGGCTGCGGAAGCGGCACTAAAAGCTGCTGATGCCCGTGTCCGGCAAGCTGGTTTTGCATCCGGAACCGCGCAACTTTATGCGCCGTCTAATGGCGTCGTTTTGTCTCGGAATGTGCAGTCAGGGCAGGTAATCGCCGCCGGTACACCGGCGCTGATATTGGGTGAGGGCGACTCCGGTTTCATTTTCCGAGTGCCCATCATTGATCGTGACGCCACGAAATTACGTGTCGGCATGGCGGCAGAAATCTCGATCGAGTCTCTTGCAAGCGATCCAATCCAAGCAACTATTTCGGAAATTGACGGCCGTGCAAATGAAGCCACGGGCGCGTTCACAGTTCAGTTCACCTTGCCGAGCAACTCAAAGCTGCGTTCGGGTCAGATTGGTACCGCCAACATCAAATTACCCGCTTCCGAAGATGGCTCACTTCAAATCCCTGCTAGCGCGTTGTTCGGCGTGCGCACAGGGGAGGGCTTGGTTTATGTCGTGAACGCTAAAGACAAGGTCGAAACGCGCAACGTTGCCATTGAACGGTTAACTGACGAGTTCGTTATCGTTTCGGGAGGCCTCCAACCGGGAGATAAGATCGTGACGTCCGGGCTTGAAAAATTGCGGCCAGGGTCAAAAGTTCGCGCCATTCAAGCGGCGCGTTGACCAATGCATATCGCAGAAGTTGCAATTCGGAGATGGCAGCTAACGCTGGTGCTTTTTACATTGCTATGTGCCTTGGGGTTTTCAGCATTTCAGCAAGTGCCGCGGGCGGTAGATCCACATTTTTCAATGCCAGTCGTGTCGATTGTCGCACTTCAACCGGGGGCTGATCCTGCGGAAATCGAACAAACAATTACCAAACCCATAGAAGAACTGATTCAAGGTCTAGAAGACGTGCAAAATGTGGCGTCAACCAGCACAGACGGCAGCGCGGTGATCCGTGCTGAATTCGACTGGTCGGGAGATCCTGATCAATATTTCAATGACACGGTTCGCGAAGTTACTGCTATTCGGAGCCAGTTGCCATCTGACCTACAGCGACTGACATTCGAAAAAATTCGAACAACAAATACCTCTATCTTGCAAATCGCACTGCTGAGCGAATCAGCCAGTTGGTACCGCATGGAGAAATATGCCAGGGATATCAGCGAGGCGCTGGGCCGATATAAGGAAGTTCGGCAAACTGAAATATACGGTCTGCCACAGCCTGAAATTAGCGTTGCAGTTAATGCTGGGCGGCTTGCTGCTTTGCGAGTTCCCGCAAGTGCGGTAGCCGACGCAATCAGATTGGGTGGGGCAGATGTACCTGCTGGCGCTGTTACAAGCGGAACACGTAGGTTCAATGTAGAGGCAGGCGGAGCATTTCGCGACTTGGAGACGATCAGAAGTCTGCCATTGCGCACAAATGATGGAACATTGCTACGTGTTGGCGACGTAGCAGAAGTCAAATACGGCGCCGCCGAACAACGCGTCAAAGTGAGTCACAACGGGAAAAGGGCGATTTGGATAACGGCAAATCAGAAGCAAGGAACTGACGCTACCAAATTACGCAATTTACTCGTGCAAGAATTGGCACTCCAGCAGAAACTGCTCCCCCCAGACATCAAGGCTATCGTTCAGTTTGATCAAAGTAGAGACATTACGAAGCGGTTGAAAGAACTTGCAAGAGACTTTGGCATCGCTCTCTTTCTGGTTCTTTTTACGCTACTGCCGCTTGGTTGGCGCGCGTCAATCATTGTGATGATTTCAATCCCGCTGTCCATTGCATCGGGTCTGCTTGCAATTTCTGCCATGGGATTCAACCTTAGCCAACTAGTCGTAGCAGGTTTCATTTTGTCTCTAGGGCTTCTTGTCGACGACTCTATCGTTGTCGTAGAGAATATTGCGCGGCATTTGAGGATGGGAAAAAGTCGCGATCAGGCCGCAATCGATGGCACAAAAGAGATCACGATGGCCGTAATGGGTTCGACTGGCGTCCTGATTTTTGCTTTTTTCCCGCTATTCTTTTTACCTGAGGGTGCCGGGAAATTTACGCAGAGCTTCATCGGAACAATAGTTTCAACTATCACCGCTTCAATGATTGTTTCGCTTACTATCGTCCCCTTTTTAGCCAGCCGGATTTTAAGTCGCGATGAAGAAGAAGGGGGTAACGCTTTACTTCGTTGGTTGATGGGAAAGATCGACCGCTTTTACCATCCCATGTTGCATTGGGCGTTGGATCGACCTCGCCGGACAGTCTGGGGCGCATTGGCGGTGACGTGCGCTGCTTTTTCCTTGGTTCCCGTCCTTGGCTTTAGCCTTTTTCCCAATGCGGACACGTCCTATTTTCGTGTTACCGTTGAAGCGGAGCAGGGATCTAGCATTGAAGAAACTGGCCGTATAATCCGTAAGGTATCAGAAGTGCTCAAGTCGGAACCGGCCATTACCGTACGCGCAGAGAATGTCGGAGCGTATAACCCCCCTGTTTTTTACAATGTATTCCAGCGGGGTGAAAACCCCACCCATGGCGAAGTCTTGGCTATCATGAATGAATGGAAGGGAGCGCAATCCCGGGCTATGGTCGATCGTCTAAGGCAAAAACTTGACCTCATTCCGGGAGCACGCATTAAGATCGTTCTTTTCCAGAACGGCGCGCCGATAAATGCGCCTGTCGAGTTTCGCGTATATGGGCCAGAACAAGAAGAACTTCGCAACGTCGCTACTAAGATGGAGCAAATCCTAAGGGATACGCCCGGTGCCCGTGACGTGAACAATCCCGTCGCATTTGATCGCGTAGACCTTGATGTTAGGATCGACGATGCGAAGGCGGCTTTACTTGATGTGCCTTCCGGCGCGCCTCGGCGGGCAATAAGGCTCGCCCTTTCAGGAGAGCGATCCGGAACGTTTCGGGATAGCGAGGGTGATAGTTACCCCGTTGTCGTTCGGTTGCCTTTGGCGGAAACGCAGCCAGTTTCGGCGCTGGAATCTATTTATGTTTCAAACCGCAGTGGTCAATCCGTCCAGCTCTCCGAAATTAGCCGCCCAATATTGGAATCAACACCTGCAGCAATTTACCGTTATAATCTGGAACGAAACATAAGCATTACAGCACAGATTTCTGACGGTGCTGTCGTGTCAAAAGTCAATAGCGACGCACAACGGAAAATGGACTCAATTCCGCTTAAGCCTGGTTATTCGATTGAGATTGGCGGAGAAGCGGAAAAAATAAACGATACTTTTGCTGGCTTCGGGCCGATCGTCATTATCGCCATGTTTAGCATCTTTGCCATCCTCGTCGCAGAGTTTGGTCGCTTTAAAGAAGCATTAGTCGTCGCAGGCGTTATTCCACTGGGGACGTTTGGCGGTCTGATTGCCCTTCTGATTACCGGAAATAATTTATCCTTTTTGGCGGTCATAGGCTTCATTGCGCTGGTCGGCATTGAAATCAAAAACTCGATATTACTAGTAGATTTCACAAGCCAATTGCGTGACCGGGGAATGGCCTTGCGCGAGGCCATAGAACAAGCTGGTGAAGTTCGCTTTCTTCCTGTTCTCTTGACTTCGGTGACCGCCATTGGCGGCTTGATGCCACTGGCACTATTTGGGGGAAGCTTATACGGTCCCTTGGCAATTGTGTTGATTGGGGGCTTGATTTCGTCGACACTGCTATCACGTATTGTAACACCCGCAATGTACTTGCTGGTTGTTCGCAGTGATGAAAATAAGGCTGCAATGCCCTCTATCGACACAAAGGAATTATCGAATGCCACATGAAGAGGCAATCTTTGCCGGAGGATGCTTCTGGTGCACGGAGGCCGTATTTGGTCGACTGAAAGGTGTGCAAAGCGTCGAAAGCGGATATATCGGCGGAGATATTGAAAATCCTACCTACAAGCAGGTTTGTGGCGGCGACACGGGCCATGCCGAAGCCATCCGTATCACCTACGATCCTTCGACAATAAGATACTCCGATTTACTCGACATATTTTTCGCAACCCACGATCCTACTCAACTTAACCGGCAGGGTAATGATATCGGAACACAGTATCGATCCGCAATTTTCCCGTTGGACGATGGCCAGCATCAACTCGCCTCGCAAGGAATAGCGAGGGCATCTGCGGATTGGCCGGCTCCAATCGTGACAACGATTGAAGGGCCTGCAACGTGGTACCCTGCTGAAGAGTATCATCAAGAATATTGGGAAGGTGAGGGGCAACGTAATCCCTATTGCTTGGCGGTTATTCCACCAAAACTCGCGAAGTTGAAAAAGAGTTTTGCACAACAATTGTCAAATTGAGTACTCGCCAAATTGCCAAATAATTATCCTTCCGAGTAATCGACAAATTCTGCAACAGGGGTATTGAAGCGGCATGGAAATCAAACCGATACGCAAAGCCGTCTTCCCTGTTGCAGGGCTTGGCACCCGTTTTCTTCCGGCAACAAAGGCCATCCCTAAGGAGATGCTGCCAATCGTTGACAGTCCTTTGATTCAATACGCCGTCGATGAAGCGCGAGAAGCTGGCATAGAACAGATGATTTTCGTCACTGGACGCGGGAAAAGCGCGATCGAAGATCATTTTGATATCGCCTATGAACTCGAAAAGACAATGTCCGAACGGGGTAAAGATTTATCGGTTCTGGAGCCTACACGCTTAGGACCGGGCAACTGTGCATATGTACGGCAACAGGAGCCTCTCGGTCTTGGGCACGCAATTTGGTGCGCCCGCGACATCGTAGGGGATGAACCCTTTGCCATTTTCCTGCCGGACGAATTTATGCACGGCTCGCCCGGATGCATGAAGCAGATGGTCGACGCCTACCACAATATTGGCGGCAACATGATCAGCGTTCTCGAGATTCCGCACGAAAAAGTGTCAAGCTATGGTGTGATCGCACCAGGCAAGAGTGACGGTGCGGTGACAGAGGTCATGGGCTTAGTCGAAAAGCCGAAGGTCGAAGACGCGCCATCGAACTTGATCATATCTGGCCGTTACATTCTGCAACCAGAAGTCATGCGTGTCCTTGAGCATCAAGAAAAAGGTGCAGGGGGCGAAATCCAGCTAACGGATGCAATGGCTCAGATGATCGGAAAGCAACCATTTCACGCTGTGACGTTCGATGGAAGTCGATACGACTGTGGCTCGAAAGTTGGTTACATAGAAGCTAATTTGGCCGTCGCGTTATCCCGCGCGGATATGGCGGACGAAGTGCGTGCTATTGCGTTCGATTTGTTGAAGTAGGGATAGGCGCGTTAAGCTTCTACTCATATGATACGCGTCAATTCAGGCGACGATCTTTGCCAAGGAGTTGTTATGCGCTTATTGTTGTCTGCTATGATTGTGCTCACTCTTCCTGGATGCGTTGCATCGGTCGTTAAAGACGTGGTTACAGCGCCTGTTAAAATTGTTTCCAAGACAGCGGATGTCCTAACAACTAGCCAGTCGGAGGCTGATGAGAAGCGAGGTCGTGAACTTCGGAAGCGTGAGGAGGCCATAGGGAAACTTGCTCGCCAGCGCGACAAAGCTCGCGAAAAATGTGATGACGGCAACAGCGATGCATGCGCGAAGTTGCAACAACTTGACGAAGAAATTGAAGTCAAACTGGCAAACCCAAATTAGTGAGACTTGTTTCGGTGAAATACTAATCAAGTTCGACAAACAACTGTAACGGTTGTATTTTTGCGCTTGGTCGAATGGATGCTTCGTTTGTCGAACGAAGATTCCAAATATTTGTCTACAGATGTAATCGGGTTATCGAAAGATCCAGCGCATGCGGCGCGGGTCTTTCGGGAGGATAAATGACAGGTTTTCGACGCAAGATTGCGATAGTGCTAACCGGCACATTTTGCATTATTAGCCCTGCACTTGCGCATGCTGAAGGCCGATCCGGCGGCACAGTCAATGTGACGGCGATCGAGGGCAAACGGCAATTTCGCGCCGATTATTTTGAAGTCTATGCGCCGGTAACAGCGTTGGACATGATACGCCGTATCCCCGGGTTTACGATCGCTGAAGGAGAAGGTCGGCGTGGATTTGGCGAAAACGCAGGCAATGTTTTAATTGACGGCGACCGACCATCCAGCAAATCTGATGATATTTTCACAATACTTTCGCGCATCCCAGCGAGTGAAGTTGACTATGTCGAGCTCACCGAACAGGCGGGTGCTGATGCCGAAACGCAGGGGCAAGGACAGGTTGTCAACGTCGTCCGGAGAATTTCTTCCAAGTTGACTGGCACCTATGAGGGCAATGTTGTATTCGGACATCGCTATGGATTTAGACCATCAGTCAATGGGTCGGCGACGCTTCGGCGGGGTGAAACCACTTATGAGTTTAACGTCACCTCTTACTCCGAAAGAGTATACGGCTATGGTCCGGAAGATTTCAAATTGGGCGATGGTAGCTTGGTGGAGCGCCGATACTATAAAGGGACGGGAGGATATGATGGTGCTGGGCTTGGCGGCGCGATAAAGACAAGAATCGGTGGCGCGAAAATTAATCTAAATGGCCGCGTTCATCTTGATGATAGTTTCGATCATCGTACTGGCATTTACTCTAATGCCGCAGACATTTTCATTGGCAATGAGCTCTTGCTGCGCAGTGGACCGAAAAGCGATATAAACTACGAGTTTGGCGGCGACATCGAGTTTAAATTGTCACCCAAACTAACCACCAAGATCATAGGCCTTTATCGCGCAGCAACGGAAAGCAACGACTCCAGTATTGAAACTGCGCGCATAGGTCAGCCAGCTACTTTCTTTGAAACGCGGAATCGAAACAAGCCGGTCGAATTTGTCGGAAGAATCCAAAATGACTGGAGCGCATTGGCAGGCCACGCCATCCAATTTGGTGGAGAGGTCGCCTATAATCAACTAGATGCGCGTTTCTCGGCTGCCAATTCCGTTTTAGGAGCAGTTACCGTTTTTCCGGCATCAAATGTTCTCGTTGAAGAAACCAGAATTGAACCCTTTTTAACCGATGTCTGGGCGGTAAGTTCAAAATGGAAAATCGAAGCTGGAGCTATTGCTGAATTTTCTAAACTGACACTGTCTGGAGACAGTTCCGCGTCGCGCAGTTTTCAGTTTGTAAAGCCTCGTGTCATAGCAACATGGACGGTGGACCCATTCACCACTGTGGAGTTCAGGGTGGATCGTCAGGTCGCCCAGTTGGATTTTGGCGAGTTCGCCACATCTATTGATGTGGCGTTGGGAAATCAGGTTGACGCAGGGAATGTGGACTTAGTGCCGGAGAAAGTTACAACTTTAGCGGCTCAGATACGGCATAAATTCCTCGAGCGAGGAAGCATACAGTTTCGCGGCGAATATCAGATGATCGGCGATACGCAGGATCTGGTCCCGGTAACTTTACGCGACGCCGCAGGCAATATCACAGCTCAGTTCGATGGTGCAGGAAACATTGGCGACAGCAAGAGGTGGAATGGGGAGCTGGAAATTACCCTTCCGCTCGATTGGTTCACCAAGAGTGTCGGGTTCAGCGGTATGGAAGTCAAATATACCGGCCATTACCACGGCAGCCGCGTGACTGACCCGGTGACCGGGCAATCGCGACGTATGTCCAATCGGCCAGTCTGGCATCAGGAGTGGGCGTTGCGGCATGATATTGCAAAAAGCGGCTTCGTGTATGGCGTTACTGCCTATGTGCAGGCCCAGAATAACGCCTATTTTTTCAATGAGTATCGCCGGCAAAAGGAAGGCGTCCGGACGAATGTGTTCATTGAATATTCGAAGTTTAAGTTAGGCACGTTGCGCATACAATATACGAGTATCCCCGACTTCGGGCGCGACCGCTTTATCTATGCGGGTACGCGAGCAACCGGTCCCATTACGCAGATCGTTAACCGTCGGCGTTACCTCGATCCGCTGTTCCAGATAACCCTGAGCGGAAAATTCTGACTATTCGCTTCGAAGAGCTTCAATCGGCGAAAGCCGTGAAGCCCGAATGGCAGGATATCCACCAAATAGAAGCCCAATAACGGCGGAAAAAGCGACAGAAAATATCGCCGTGTCAATGCCAACGGGTGCCGGAAAATCGGCGACTTTTTGAAAAATCGTAGCGGCTAGCATTGCAAGGAATAAGCCGATGGCGCCGCCGATAATGCAAAGGACCGCTGCCTCGACGAGGAATTGGTTACGGATGTCGCTGCGTTTTGCGCCCAGCGCCATGCGCAAACCAATTTCGCGGGTCCGCTCGGTGACGCTGACCAGCATGATATTCATAATGCCGATACCTCCCACCAAGAGGGAGATAGAGGCAATAGCCACAAGCACCGCTTGGAAAATCTGCGTGACCTGACCCGTTGTCTCGGCAATTTCTGTCGTTGTGCGGACGGTGAAGGGATTAATTTTGCCCTTTTGGACACGATACCGATCCCGCAAGAGATTTTTGATCTCTTTCTGCCCTGCCAGTAACGCGTCTTCATCTTCGAAACCAACGAAGAGCAATGTGACATCGTCCGGGCCTTGAGTGGGTGTCGTCAAAAGCCTTTGGCGCAATGTTGTAATGGGGACGACAATCTGGTCGTCATTGTCCGTGCCCAAATTGCTGCCCTTGCTTTCGAGCAGGCCAACGACCGTGAATGGCACCCGATTTACGCGAATCGTCTGCCCAACGGGACTGTCGTCGCCAAACAGCTTGTCCGAAACCGTCTGCCCTATAACCGCAACCCGCGCCGCCGATCCGACATCACTTTTCGTGAGAAAACGACCTTCGGAAGCGTTGATGTTCGAAACGACTCCATATTCAGGCGTTGCGCCCGTTGCTTGGGTCGTTGCACTCCGGCCGGGCGTTACCAATTGAACGCTGTTTCGTATTTGAGGCGCCACCGCCCGGACGCCGGACACTTGGCGCAGTATAGCTTGACCATCTCGTTCTGTCAGTCGCCCCCGATCATTAGGTCGGGGAGGGCCACTGCCGCTATCGGGTTGCGGAACCACGATGGCCATATTCGACCCTAATGTCGCAATCTGCTGCGTCACCGACACTTGCGCGCCGTTCCCGACCGCTACTGCCAATATGACCGAGAAAACGCCAATCATGACGCCTAGGGTCGTCAAAATAGATCGCATCAAATTAGTACGCAATGCCGTCAAAGCGATGGCGACGTTGACGCCCCAACCTGCGAGCGAGGCAACTATGCTATTCATGATGTTCTGCCCGTCGGCGAGACTTTACCAGTTCATCTTCAATGATTTTACCATCGCGAAATACAACTCGTCTCGCGGCATATTCCGCGATGTCAGGCTCGTGCGTTACGACAACTAATGTAATTCCGTCATCGTTCAGCTTTTGGAATATCCCCATGATGTCGAGCGATGTTTGCGTGTCGAGCGCCCCGGTGGGTTCATCCGCAAGCAGCATCAACGGATCGGTAACCAACGCGCGGGCGATTGCTACACGTTGCTGCTGTCCGCCGGATAGCTTTGCAGGCGTATTTTCCAGGCGATTGCCCAATCCCATTGCTTCCAGCTTTAACTGCGCCCGCTGGCGCCGGTCGGCATAACCTACGCCGGCATAGATGAGCGGGACAGCGACATTATCGAGCGCACTGGTGCGGGCGAGCAGATTGAACTGTTGAAATACAAATCCGATTTTACGGTTCCGAATTTCCGCCAGTTGGTCGCTGTCGAGTGATTTTGTATCTATCCCGTCGAGAAGGAGTGTTCCAGACGAAGGAACATCGAGACAGCCAATCATGTTCATGAATGTCGATTTCCCCGATCCGCTGGCCCCCATGATGGCGACAAATTCGCCGCGTTCGATGGATAGCGAGACGTGGTTGACAGCGTGCACTGTTTCACCGCCAATTTCGTAATCTTTTACGAGATCGTGGGTTTCAATTAGCGGAATCGTCATCTTCGTCCGCGCTGTCGTCCGTCGGTGCTTTAGGTTTCAGGGATTTTGTCCGCACCAATATCTTGTCACCGGGTTTCAGACCGGACGTGACTTCGGTATATTCGTCACCCTGAAGTCCAATTTGTACATTTCTGCGGACCGGGCGATACGGATCAGTCGAAACCAGATACACCGCTAGTTTCGGTACCGTCTTGCGATTGGGGTCTTCGGGTTTTTTCTGCTCTGATGCGCGATCTGCCGCTTTTGGACGGAAGCGGAGCGCGTTGGTGGGTACCCGGGTGACACGCGTTTTCGCGCCGGTCACAATCTCCACATTAGCTGTCATTCCAGGCAAAAGCTTACCATCGAGATTGTCGACATCGATGATGACCAGATAACTGACCACGTTTTGGGTCTCCACCGGCGCTTTTCGGACTTGCCTTACTTTGGCTTTAAACACGTCATCGGGATAGCTATCGACGGTGAATGTTACGTCTTGACCCTCGCGAACCTGACCTATGTCGGCTTCATCGACAGATGCTTCTACCTGCATTTTCGTTGTATCGGCAGCGATTTCAAAAAGATTTGGAGTCTGAAAACTGGCAGCAACCGTGGTTCCCGGCTCGACCAACTTGTTAATAATTACCCCGCTCGCCGGTGCAATGATCACGGTGCGGCTCAGATCAAGTTGCGCGGACGATAGTTCCGCAGTGCCTTGCCGGATTTGCGCGTTTCCACTTTGCGTCTGGGCAAGCGCCACCTGCAGGGCATTACGCGCGCTGTTTAGTTTGCTCTGCGCAATATCGAGCCCTGCTTTTGAGACGAAACCGCGCTCCGCAAGCCCTTTTTGACGGGCGAAGTCGCGTTCCTGTATCTCAAGTTCGGCACGGGCACGCGCTACATTGGCGACGGTCTGCTGTAAACTTGCCCGGGCAAGAGCTACTTGAGCTTCGGATTGCTGCACTCTGGCGCGCACTCGTGTGGGATCGATTTCTGCGAGTATCTGCCCCGCTTTGACTGGCGAATTAAAATCGACATAGACTTTCGTGACTTGACCCGAAACTTCGGTTCCGACCTTTATGGTGTTCAGCGCCCTTACTTTGCCGCTGGCCGAAACCTTGCGGAGCACTTCGCCTTGTGTGACCGGTTCACTGACATATTCATATTCATGCGGCGCAGGCCGCACGATCCGATACACTATGAACAGCAGGATCAACAAAATGATCCCCGACCAAATGGGATGTCGTTTCATCCAAGTCGTGACGCGTTGAACCATTTAATTCTGCCCCGCTGTTAGGCGTCCTTTATAGGAGGGGGCTGAACCATAAGCTAGCTAGATCATTGAAGCTTCAAAAAGAAAAGCCCCGCCAGAATCGCTTCCGGCGGGGCTAATGCTTGTAGGCGGTGAGGAAGATTACTCTTCTTCGTCGCCAATTTCGATGACGTCATCAATTGCCGCGTCTTCCGTAGTCAGGTCATCTGCAATGACCATCGCCAGAACATCGTCGCCAATCGCGGCTTCAGGACCCTGTGCAAGTTCGGCTGCATGCTCTTCAGCAGCAGTTTCCGGCGCAATAAGGCTCTCCTGAAGCGCGCGGTAGCTGGCGCGAAGTGCGGCGTCGCGACTGGTTGCAGTGACGCGCATACGGTTCATGGCAGAACCCGTACCGGCCGGGATCAGACGCCCGACGATCACGTTTTCTTTCAGTCCGGTCAAAACGTCCTTCTTACCTTCGACCGCCGCCTGTGTGAGCACGCGTGTGGTTTCCTGGAAGGATGCCGCCGAGATGAACGAACGTGTCTGAAGCGACGCTTTGGTAATGCCCAGCAAAACAGGGTTGCCCGTCGCCGGAGCCTGACCCTTGGAGAGCTTTGCGTTGATCGCATCCATTTCTTCACGGTCGACCTGCTCGCCGGGAAGCAAGGTCGTGTCGCCACCAAAGGTGATTTCAACTTTCTGCAGCATCTGGCGAACAATCGTTTCGATATGCTTGTCGTTAATCTTCACGCCCTGCAGACGGTACACTTCCTGAATTTCAGCAACCAGATATTCAGCCAACGCTTCAACGCCCATAACTTCCAGAATGTCATGCGGATCAGGCGAACCCGCAATCAGGTTATCGCCCTTACGGACAAAGTCGCCTTCTTGCACGTCGAGAACCTTCGACTTCGGAATGAGATACTCAATCCGATCGCCTTCTTCCGGAACAATCGCGATTTTACGCTTTGCCTTATAGTCACGGACGAATTCGACGCGTCCCGAGATCTTTGCGATAACCGCGCAATCCTTAGGCTTACGAGCTTCGAACAGTTCGGCAACGCGCGGAAGACCACCGGTAATATCCCGGGTTTTAGCAGATTCGCGCGTCACACGAGCGAGAACGTCGCCTGCCTGAACCTCGGCACCATCTTCGACTGAAAGCATTGTGCCGACACCCAGAAGATAACGTGCTGCTTCACCGCTCTGGTCATCCAGAAGGGTCAGGCGAGGGCGCAGGTCTTCCTTCTTACTGCGGCTTCCAGCACGATCTTCGGTAACGACACGCTGGGCGATGCCGGTCGCTTCGTCCGTTTGCTCGGTAAGCGTCTTGCCGTCGATCAGGTCTTGATATTTCACAATACCCGATTTTTCGGTGATGATCGGCATGGTGAATGGATCCCATTCTGCCAGGCGGTCGCCGACATTGACTTCGGCGCCATCGGGGAATGCCAGCGTCGCACCGTAAGGCAGACGGTGGATTTCCATTTCACGGCCATCCTTGTCGACGATAACCAGTTCGCCGTTACGTGCCATTGCCAAGCGCTTCTTGCGCTTGTCGACAATGCTAGGCAGATCGCGATACATGACCTTACCCGATGCGGTTGCATCAAGGTTCGATTGTTCGTTCAACTGTGCAGCACCACCGATGTGGAAGGTACGCATTGTCAACTGGGTGCCGGGTTCACCGATGGACTGGGCAGCAATAACGCCGACAGCTTCACCGATGTTCACAGGTGTACCGCGTGCAAGATCGCGGCCGTAGCAAGTACCGCAAACCCCAACCTTGGACTCGCAGACCAGTGGGCTACGAATTTTGAGAGCTTGTAGGCCGGTCTCTTCCATGGCAGCAACCATTGGTTCGTCCAGCAACGTGCCTGCAGGGATCAGAACCTTGCCATCCAGACCCATGATGTCTTCGGCAGTGGTCCGGCCAAGGACGCGCTCACCAAGCGAAGCAATTGTAGAGCCACCTTGGACAATTGAACGCATTTCAAGTGCGCGTTCTGTTCCGCAATCAACTTCGACAATCGTGCAGTCTTGCGATACGTCAACGAGACGACGGGTCAAATAACCCGAGTTTGCTGTCTTTAGAGCGGTATCGGCCAGACCCTTACGGGCACCGTGAGTCGAGTTGAAATACTCAAGAACGGTCAGACCTTCCTTAAAGTTCGAAATGATCGGCGTTTCGATGATTTCGCCCGACGGCTTGGCCATAAGACCGCGCATACCGGCAAGCTGCTTCATCTGGGCTGGCGAACCACGCGCACCAGAGTGGCTCATCATATAGACCGAGTTGACGGGCAGTTCACGGCCATGTTCATCCAAAGGCGATGCCTTCAGCTTGTCCATCATGGCGTTTGCCACCTTGTCACCGCATGTCGACCATGCGTCGATGACTTTATTGTATTTTTCCTGCTGCGTGATCAGGCCATCCTGATACTGCTGCTCGAAATCGGCAACAATAGCCTTGGTTTCGGCAACCATCTCGGTCTTTTCTTCCGGAATGATCATATCGTCCTTGCCGAACGAAATGCCGGCCTTGAACGCATATTTGAAACCAAGCGACATGATCGCGTCGGGGAACAGGACCGTGTCTTTTTGACCTGTATGACGATACACTTGGTCGATAACGTCGCCGATTTCCTTCTTGGTGAGGAGACGGTTGACCGTTTCGAAGGGCACGCGATGGCTCTTCGGCAGGGT
>Ga0116178_10001092_pt1 | contig 22815 bp, 15 predicted proteins | sample AD_STIC12_MetaG_FD_89880 | JGI IMG/M metagenome (GOLD analysis project Ga0116178, IMG submission 89880) | Active sludge microbial communities of municipal wastewater-treating anaerobic digesters from USA - AD_STIC12_MetaG | ecosystem: Engineered > Bioreactor > Anaerobic > Digestate | place: USA... | reverse complement strand
GAGGAACGCGGTGCCGCGGAGATAGCCGGCGATTACGTGTATTCACGAAAACCCAGCCCGGCATTCCTCGCGCACGACTCTTTCGATGCGGAAGCAGTGAGGAGCGACCTGCGAAAAACAAGGGAAATATGCGAGAAATACGGATGTCCGCTTGAATTCATACTCAAGGACATCAGCACGGTTCGCTACCAGCCGCAGCGGCTCTTCAAATGGTCTGAGGTGGCGATGGAGGTTGCCTGCGGGTGAGTTGGCCGCGCGTAATCCAGAGGCCCGGCTCATGCCTCCCTTGTGTGAGCCGGGCCGTGCATTTGCCAGCCTCCCGTCACTCGCTCCTGTATGCCGCCAGCGCCCGGCACTTCCGCACGATGTACCCGTCCAGCGCGCGGCGAAGCCACGCGTAGCGCTTCTCCTCAAGCGCGCGCTCCATCTCACCCATCATCCGTTCCATGCCCGGAACCAGTGTTCCGGAAACACGCACGGCCTCCATAGCCGAAAAGGCTTCTCGAGCGCGGGCCTCAAGCGCGGACGTGATGTCAAACGGGGGTTCAGCGCGAAATCCCGAGATCGCAGTCTCTGCCGCTACCGTGTACGCGCGCAGTTCGTAGGGTGCGAGAGCAAGCTCCCACGGGGACGCTGTGGCTTCTGTAAGCCCGGTGGCCAGATTCACCCTCTCCTCCGGTGACCGGGCGAATTCAAGCTCCACTCTCACCGGGTAATACTCGCGATTCACGAGGTACACGTACCGCCGGTCGTCCCTGACCAGGCTACGCACTGCAACAGGATCGGTCGTATGTCCCACTGTCTCGAACTTCTCGTTCGGAAGGGCTCGGAACACCGAGGCGAACCTGCCGAGCTCTTCCGTATGCGCCGTGTCGAGGAATAAGCCGCCCTGGGTGATGCGGCATGCGTCCAACTCCGCAAGAGCGTGGCAGAATCCTTCGAGGAAATGGCGGCCGCCTTTGAGCGCCGGCGTAATCCGCATCTGGGGCTTCCACCAGAAACCGTCCACCGGGTACTCGGAATGGGATCGGACGATCGCATCGGGCTGCTGCCCGTCCATATCCGACACCACCGGAAGATTCGGGTCTTCGGGCTCCACGGGAAACCAGAGATAGCGGCCCCACGCCTCAACCCAGCAGTTGAAAAGGAACGCCCCGGGCCGGTCTTGCCTGCCAGCGGCCTCAAGGGAACACGTGTCGAGGTAGGCGTGGTCCCGGAACATGCAATCCACCTCCAGCGGCGTATTTACCCCTGCCGCCGGGTTGGCCCCGTGACCGCCCCTGTCCCGCGAATCGCCCATTTCGAGGTCAAGCAGTATACCGGGTTCGTGGCGGAACATATCCCAGTCCACGCCGCCCTCCCGGTAAAACTCAAATGCCCCCGGTCGCGCGCCGAGTTGTGTTCCTGCGTGCATTCCCGAAAACAGAAAGGGCACTACGGTTTCCTGCCACAACGTCAGTGTAACCGTCAAGTCGGGACGCACCCCCCGCAGCGTGTCACGGATTTGCCGCATGAGGTCGCGAATCTTCAGGCACCGCCATTCGATCCATGAGGTTCGGCACCTCGTCGTCAAGTGCAGGTAGCGCTGAAAGAAACGGTCCGGTGAAGTTGGATCTCCCGGAACTTTGAGGCCCGTCTCCTTCTCGAACAGGCGGATGGTGGTGTCGTCGTAGCCGGCCCTCAGAGACCCGAACCAGAGCATTTGTGCCGCGAAATAGTTGAACGAGATACCTGTGAATGCCGGGTACTTCGCATACCGCTCTGCGATTTCGCGCACAAGTGCGAGAACTGCCGCTTGTACGGTCGGGTGGAGCGGGTTGAACACAGGGCCGCCACCGTCCGGATTGGGGCGTTCGCCGTAAAGAAACCGCGGGTAACCCGGCTGCCCGGAATTGAGTGGCTCATATTCGGGCACCTCGTCGAGTTTCTTCGCCAACTGCGACATGAACCGGGCGTCGTACATCGGCGTCCAGTCGCCGGTGCCCGCGCGAACGGTGCCGTTCCAGAGCACGGTATTGTACGTGTCCGCGCCGCGATGGATAGCCTCCTCATCCACCTGCATGCCCGCCATGAGGCTTCCCAGCCGAAGCATCGTGAGCGAGCCGCGAAACGTGAGCCCTTCGTCCGAGAAGCGCTGGAGCAGACCTTGGTACCAGTCCGCTGGATGGGATGTCCAGCGCGAGTAGCACGTTCTGTCCGGCGCCACAATCCAGTCCAGTTGCGAGCTCGGTTCCCGGTTGGAGGGAAACGTCGGGCCATGGTACCACGCCAGTGGATAGGTGAGGCTCTGCTGGCCGGTGTGTTTCATGTACGCAACGATGCGGTCCGTCCACTCGTCTCTATTGAGCGCACCCTCACTTGCGCAGGTCCCGCAGGGATCTTCATACTGAACGCCGATTTCGCGAAACGGCCCGTGTCGGGGATCACGGGAAAACGGTGCGGGCGGCAGGTCGCCCAGTTCAAATACCTCGATTCGCGCCGCCGCGGCCGGTTCTCCCTCGCCCCACGTCATGAAGACGATGCTGCAGTCCGTCCAGCGCGGCCAGAAAATCTGCCGCAATTCCAACATCTCCCCGCTCAAGGGGAGGCGGCCGCCCGTGAGAATGCCCGTGGTGAGGTCGTAACACGTCCCGTCCATCACGCACATGAACCGGCGCTTGTCGTCCGGGTATTGGATCACCACCTCATGTGGCCGCCCGACGTGCTCAATGGCGAACCGGTACGCGAACCGCGCACCGGGCACCCCTTCCGCTTCCCGGTACCGCCCGGCCTCGGATTCCACCACGGCGGCCGTCCCGTGGGAGAAATACCGGTCAGGTCCGAACTCTCCAGTGCAGTCAATCGTCTGCAATAACCGGCGCGAAACAGAGGTTTCCATACCCTCTCCACTCGTGAAAGGAGCAGCGAAATCGCTTCCGCCTCGCTTACTTGGCGGCGTTGAGTTCGCCGCAGAACTCCGCGTACGTGGTCGTCTTCAACCCCATGGACTGCACATACGCAAACGTCAGCTCGAGCATCCGCATTTCCGGATCGAACGCATACAGCGACCACGGATGCCAGATGAGCGACACGAACGCAAGTTCGTCCCTCTTCGCCTTGTCCAGAAACACCTTGTTCACGGCGAATTCCTCTTCCGGCGTTTTCAGGAAGTCCGGCGGGATGGCGTCCGGCATCTCCGGCGGCCAGAGCGTGATCCGGCGGGGACCCCATTTGTTGTGGTTCTTGAGCAGATTCTCATGCCAGCCGTGGCAGGGGATCTCCCAGATTTCCGGGTACCCGTCCTCATCGTAGCGGAACGGCTGGTTCAGCGGCGCAGGCAGGCTGTAGTCTTTCCCCCACGCCATGCTGCTCACATACTTGAGCCCTGTTTCCTGAACCACTGCCAGCACCTCCGGCGCGCCCTTGAGGCCGAACTCGAAACTGCACCCCGGCCGAAGCCCCAGACAATCCCGCCTGAACACCTTCTCGACGACCTCCGTGCCCCGAAGTATCTGCTCCCGTATCCCCTCCGGCGGCTGTGCCGGGCCACAAAACGGGTTATCCCGCAGCATCTTGTGGGAGTACGTGTGGGACGCCACTTCGAACAGCGGGTCGTCCAACAGATCGCGATACTCCCCGGGGTTGCCTTCTGCCGTCGTACCGGTGATGAAAAAAGTCGCCGGCATCGAGTACTTCCTGTGCACCCGCACGATCTCCCGGACTCCCTTGATGCACCGTGGGGATTCCGTATCGTACGCCGCGATGTAACGTGTCATGGGATGTTCTCCTCACGTTCGTCGTATGGTTCCAAGCGCTCTGCCCAGCGCCGTCAGTTGGTTCATGAACGGTTCCCTGATCAGCCCCCCGGGCGTGTTTGGAACGTCCCAGGTGACAACCCCTTCGTGCTGGTTCACGTGTTTCGTGTAGCCGATGACGAATTCATCGGGAAAGCGTGGGTTGTCGTACCCCCATTTCCCGGCAAGGTAGGAGAGGATGTGGTACTGCGCCCCGCCGACGAAACGGCCCGGCAGGTTGTCGTACCCCTGCCAGACGGGGAATGCGTCGCTGATTTCACCCGCAGTGTAGTCCTCAAAGGCCGACTGCGGCTTCACTGGCGTGTGCACGCCCTGATTGAACGCCACGAGTGCCTGTGGATTGCCCGCCTTCGCCGCGGCCGCGAAGCTGGCGAAATTCGGCGGCTCCGGGTGGCGGTACATGTCCGTGGCGTAGTAACAGCCATCGAACCACCAGCCCGAGATCTTCGTCCCCCACCGCAGCGCAAAATCCCGGATGACCCCTTCCCACATCGTCTGGAACTCGGCTTGCTTCTGGTTTTTCGGCTCGCGTACCCACGGGAATTTCGCCACTGCTTCTTGGTCGAGGTACGGCGGCTCCGCGGGCAGATACACCAGCAGCCGGATGCCTTCGGGCGCCAGGGCGTCCGAAAGGTCGCTTACCAGATCCCGGCGCGAGCATTTCGAAGGCTGGATTCCGACGATGCGGTCGTACGCCTCGTTCGGGCAGGCGTAGAAGCCGTCAATCTGCCCGACGGTGAAGAACAGATACCCGGCCCCCGCCGCGGCAAGCTGATTCGCCAGGCCGTCAACGTCGAACGCGTCCACCATCGCGTTCCACTCATCCACCGTGCAGCCCGGGCGATGCATGGTTGCCAGCCAGTGCATGAATACGCCCCATTTCGCGTCACGGAACCAGTCGGTGTTTGCCCGCATCGATGTCTCCCGCATCTGAACCAATCCGCAGCGTGTGCGAATCGGAAGAATGCCTCCAAATTCGCCTCAGGGGCAACCCGGCTCACACGCCCTGCCCCCTCCGACAGACTCTCCTGTCCGACCCCGTTCGATCTCGTCATTCTGAGCCGCGAGCGTCTGCGAGCGCAGCGAAGAATATCTCTTCCGGTGCGTTTCGGAAAGTCGCGCCGGGCATTTCGACAGGCTCAATGACCGTCCTGGAACCGGTGGCCTGGTACGTGTTTCCTACGACCTATGGGACATATATGACGCCCGCTGTCAGGCGGCACAGGCACGGTCGTCGAGTGACGGCCAGGCCTGCGCGAAGGCCGTTGTATCGAGACGACCGGCAACTGGTTCCCACCGGATTTCTGCCACATTCACACACTGGCATCGCGGCGTCTCCGTGTCAAGCTTTTCGACGCAAAAAAGTTCATTCGGGGTACGCAGGCGGACGGGAATGCGACTGCGAGGCGTTCTGAGGACACGCGAGCCAGGCGCAATCCGGGCAACATTTGACATGGTTTCGAAACGGGGTATCTTTAGCAGCATAATCACCACAAATATGAATGCGCCGCCCTTCCACGCAACCGCGCGGTGGGGGATGAGCCATTTCAGGGGCTCGTCAATCTGCGGGATACACGAGAACCTTCGCCTTTTTCGCGTGAACGCACCGCATACCCCCGCGCCATGCGGGAGGGGGTCCCACCATGCGCACCAGATCCCTCGGTTTTGCTCTTCTTGTCGCGACCATCGCGCTGTTTGGCGGAGCAAGCCACGCCCAGACGCCTGTGAGCGGCGACATCACCACCACAACATGGCTCAACTCAGGCTCCCCCTACCGCGTCACCGGCACGGTCACTATCCCCCCGGGCAACACCCTGACCATCGAACCGGGCGTGGACGTGCTGTTTGACGCGGACGTGCAGTTCATCGTGCAGGGAAGCGTCCAGGCCGCTGGCACGGAAGCGCAGAACATCCGCTTCATGAACGGCACGGCCCCGGAATGGGGCGGGATACGCATTTCCGGTGGCGCCGCCAGCACGTTCCAGTATGTGCAATTGTCTGGCGGCAAAGCTGAGGGTACGGCACCGTCCAACCTTGGTGGTGCGCTGATGGTCACCGGGGCGGGAACCAGCGTGAACGTGTCAAACTGCCTGTTTTCGGGCAACACCGCTTTGCACGGGGGCGCGGTGGCGTTCACCACCGGCGGCACAGGGCAATTCACGGCAACCACGTTCACGGGCAACACGAGCACATCCTGGGGCGGCGCCGTCTACATCACGTCGGCGGGCGCGGTGTCTTTTTCCTCCTGCAAATTCGAAGGCAACACCAGCGGGACAAGTGGCGGAGCCGTGGCAGTGGACCAGAGCACCGGGATTGTAACATTCCAGTCAACGGAGTTCCGAGCGAACCATGCGGGGTCGTATTCTGGCGCCGTTGAGTTATACGGCGCGTCCGGAAAGGTGGTAACCTCCACCTTCACCGACTGCCTCATAGAGAACAACACGGCAGCAAGCGACGCGATGATCTACGGGGAGAACTACAGCAACACCACCATTACCAACTGTGTCTTTCGTAACAACATTGGCAATAGCCACGGCGCGGGATTGGAGCTTTACGGCGCGAACGCGTTTGCGACCGTGACAGGTTCGGTGTTTGCGAACAACACGGCAAGCCGCGGCGCCGCGCTGTCCATCAAGTGGTATGCCACCCTCAACGCAACAAACTGCACGTTTGTGGGGAACAGCATCACGGAGACGGGGTTGGGCGGGGCGGTATATACGTACTACAGCACCACGGTGAACCTGAAAAACTGCGTCGTGTGGGGCAACACACCAAATCAGATGTACGCCCAGAGCACGGCGATCAACGCAACCTATTCCGACGTTCAGGGCGGCTGGGGCGGCACGGGGAACATTGGCTCTGACCCGCTCTTCGTGAACGCTGCCACGGGCGATTACCGCCTTCAGCCCGCATCGCCCTGCATTGACTCCGGTGACCCCACCACGACCGACCTCGACGGGACTCGCGCGGACATGGGCGCTCTGGCGCTCGACCCGGCGGACTATCCGGACATCATCTTCGCCCGCGGCGCCCTCTACACGCAGACGTGGCAGACGGGCAAGACCGTGCGTGTCAAGGATGTGGTCACGGTGGACCCGTGGGACGTCTTGACCATCGAACCGGGCGTGGACGTGCTGTTCGACGCGGACGTGCAGTTCATCGTGCAGGGGCGGATCGCCGCGGAAGGCACGGAGAGTGACTCCATACGGTTTCTGCCGGGCATAGCCCAGGAATGGGGTGGCTTGCGATTTGTGTCGGGCGATACCATGTCGAGTTGGTTTAGTTTCGTGCGGATTTCCGGCGCCTACGCGAACGGCGGCGTAAGCCCCGACGGGCAGGGTGGCGCTGTGTACGCAGACGGGTACGACACCAAGGTATTTTTCTCGCGGAGCGTTATCGGCGGCAACCGGGCGGTTGAGTCGGGAGGCGGTATCTGGTCCGGGAACGGCGCGAAGGTCTATGTCTCGCGGAGCGTCATCGCCAACAACTCGGTCGACTGGGCAGGCGGCGGTGGCGGGTTCATTGCCAACGGCGGCAGTATCTCGTTTCGAACCAGCACAATCGTCGGGAACGACGCTGGCACCGTGGGCCACGCAGGCCGCCTTGCCAACAACGGCACCGTGGACATGGCCAACTGCATTGTCTGGGCGAACGGGGAAAACGCTTTCCTCAATGACGGCTCAGGCACGTTGGCAGTGGCCTATTCGGATGTACAGGAAATAACCCCCGGCGACGGGAACATCAACGCCGACCCGCTTTTTGTGAATGCGGCGGCGGGTGACTTCCACCTCATGGCCGGTTCGCCCTGCATTGACGCCGGTGACCCGGCGTCGCCGCTCGACCCCGACGGAACGCGGGCCGACATGGGGGCCTTCTTCTTCGACAAGAGGACCGATCCGTACCACGTCGGTGGAACGATAGAAACGACGTCCTGGCCGGCGGGCGGCACGTACCACGTGATAGGGAACGTCTTCGTTCAGGAAGGCGCCACGCTGAACATCGGCGCGGGCACGGACGTCCTGTTCGATGCCGACGCGCAGATTCACGTCTACGGCGAGTTGCACGCAGTCGGGCAGGAAGGGAGCCTCATCCGCTTCATGCCGGGGACGTCTCCTCAGTGGGGCGGCATCCGCTTCTGGTCCGGGGACAACACGCTGGCGTACGTGGAAGTGACGGGCGTGAGCGTGACGTCCAGCATTACCGAGATCCCGCAGCCCAAGGCCACGCGGGGCTCAGAAAACGGGGAACGACTCACACGCACGGAACGGCGGGCGCAGCTTTCGAACGCGAGCAGGCTCCGCCAGGCCCAGGCGGCACGGGCGGCCGGCGCGTCCAAGCCTTCCGGGACCGCGAAAGCTGCCTACACCGACAACGAGTTCCCTGTCGGGGCGCTGGCAGTGTGCGGCGAGGGAACTTCGCTTGATATCTCAAATTCGTCCATCCACGGCAATACCGCGAACTACGGGGCCGGCATCTATGTGGAGTATTACGGTAGACTTACCGCGACGTCCTGCACCATATCGGACAACCACGCAACCGACGTGACGGACTGGTATTACCGGGAAGGTGGTGGTGTCGCCATCTATGAAGCGCAGGCGCAGTTCACCACCTGCACCTTCACCGGCAACACGGCGGACGATGAAGGCGGCGGTGCGTATGTGGAGAATTACTCGATCCAGGCTCCGGTGTCGTTCGTTGACTGCGTCTTTTCGGAGAATATCGCGGAGCAGTACGGCGGGGGTGCGGTCGAGTTTACAGGCGGTTCTCTTGACCTGACCAACTGCACCTTCACCGGGAACAGCGCGGGGGAAACAGGCGGCGCGGTCGACGCGTGGAAATGGGAGGCCCAGAGTGCCGTTGCTACGATAACGGGGTGCGAGTTCCGCAACAACACCGCGGCTCAGGGCGGCGCAGTGTGGGTGGGGTACGGAGCGGCCTCCACGCTCACGCGATCGTTGTTTGTCGGCAACACCGCACTACCCGCCGGTGAATATACGGAGGGGTATGGCGGAGCGGTGTACCAGACAGGGTACCAGGTTCCCGTCACCATCAACAATTGCACATTCGTCAACAACCTGGCGCAGGACGGTAGCGGCGGGGCAGTCTGCCACGAAGGTTTCGTGAACATCGGGAACTCCATCCTGTGGGGAAACGCGCCGGATAACGTCGCATCCTTCGGCGAAGTGACGGCGACCATCAACTACTCCGATGTTCAGGGCGGCTGGAACTGGGAAGGCATCGGCAACATCAGCGCCGACCCACTCTTCGTGGACTCGGCAGGTGGGGATTTCCATCTGCGCGTGGGCTCGCCCTGTATCAACGCCGGCGGAGGTGAAGTCGCGAATGATCCCGACGGCTCCCCGCCGGATTTGGGAGCGTTCTACTTCGACCTCACCGGGTACGTCTGGGGCGAACTGGCAGGCACATGGACGCGTGGCACGTACCGCGTCGGAGCGCCGGTGTGGGTGCCTTCGGGCGCCACGCTCACCATGGAACCCGGCGTGGACGTGCTCTTTGACGCCGATGTTCCGCTCCTGGTAGAAGGCTCCTTGCAGGCGCTGGGCGAAGAGGGCGAAGGCAACGGCATCCGCTTCTTCCCCGGAGTTGCGCCTGAATGGGGCGGGCTGAAGTTCACGGGCACGCTCGGAAAACCGGCGAATGCCGGAGCCGGCACGCTCCAACGTTCCGCGGGCACCGGCGAAGGCGCCCAGTCCACCCTCCGTTACGCAGAAATCAGCGGGGCCGATGCAGACACGTGGGATCCCGATAGCCCCATGCCTTTCGTGGGCGTGATGGGTGGTGGTATGGGGGTATTCGGGACTTCCGTCGAGGTTTCGACCTGTCGCATCCACGGGAATCAGGCCACGCATGGTGGCGGTCTTGCCGCGTTTGAGGGTAGTATCGCGATTTCTGCCTCAGTTGTGGAAAACAACGTAGCAAACGCCGGATTGGGCGGCAGTTTCGTCGCCGTGTACGGTGGTTTGATGGCGAATGATACCGAGTTCAGGAACAATACTGCCGTAGACACGAGCGGGTTTTTCGCGGGCGGTGGCGGCGGCGGGGGGTACGTGGAGGATTCGTACGCAATTCTGGAACGATGCAGGTTCCAGGCTAACACCTCTGGTTTCTATGGCGGCGGTGTCATGGTAGTGAACAACCCAGATTACCCCTCGCCGACGGAGTTCAGGCACTGTCTGTTCGCCGGGAACGCGGCAGCAGCGGGAGGCGGTGCGTACGTGGCACCCTCATCCGGCGGAGGCCAACGGCTGGCCCTCCGGCTGCCGGATTCGCTCAGAGTGGCACTGGCTGCTAGACCTGCCGCGTTTGCACGGACGCAACAGGAGCCCGGTACGTCGTTTGTCAATTGCACGTTCACCGGGAACACTGCTACCGGGTTGGATCTGAGCGGCGGGGCAGTCTGCCACGAGGGTTCCGTGACCATCGGGAACTCCATCCTGTGGGGAAACGCGCCGGATAACGTCGCATCCTTGGGCCAAGTGACGGCGACCATCAACTACTCCGATGTTCAGGGCGGCTGGGAATGGGAAGGCGAGGGTAACATCAACGCCGACCCACTCTTCGTGGACGTCCAGACAGCAGATTACCGTCTCACCGCTTACTCCCCCTGCGTCAATACCGGAGACCCCGCCGGCGCACCGGACCCCAATGGAACACGTGCGGACATGGGCGCGTTCCCGCTGGAGTTCAGGACCGGCGACGTGACCATGGACGGCACTATTTCGGGACAGGACGCGTCGCAGGTGCTGCAGTTCAGCGTAAAACTGATCCCTTCCATCCCGTTTGCGCTGGCTGACGTCACCAACAACGGCCGCGCCACGGCGCTGGATGCGGCCATGATTCTCTTCAAGTTGCTCAGGTTGAGTCTTGGTGAGGACTTCGCCTTCCCGCTGGACGAGGGCTATTACAATCCCGCCAAACTTGCCATTCCGGCGAGCCCGCGCACGCTCACGTGGGAACGGTCCGGTTCCGCGTGGGAACTCCGGGCGGATAACCCGGAAGGCCTGATGGCGGGTGAGTTTGCGTTCAACGTTGGCTCGGATGTCGCCCTGTCGGCCGAGGCGGGCCAGTATTATGCCACCAACCGCGATGGAGAGATCGTCCGAGTGGCGTTCGCACGGACGGACTTCACGAGCCCGGTGCTGATCCGCCTGGTGGATGATGGCAGGCTTCTGGCGCCGCCTTCCATCGCGTCCATGGAGCTGAACGAAGGCATGACACCGATCCTGCGCGTCGTCCGGCCGGTGGAGTTCGCGCTCGAGCAGAACACGCCGAACCCGTTCAACCCGACGACGACCATCCGCTTCGGGTTGCCGGTTGAGGGCCGTGTGCAGCTTATCGTGTACGACGTCACTGGACGCGTTGTCCGGACACTGGTTGACGCGCAGATGGAAGCCGGCGTGCACTCAATAACATGGGACGGACGCGATGCCCTGGGCCGCGATGCTGCGAGCGGCACCTACATCTACCGCCTCGTTGCGCCGAACGGCGTGCTCGTCAAGCGGATGGTGATGGTGAAGTAAGCGAGGAAGTAACATGCAGAACGCGGGGTGGGCGGGAACGCTCACCCCGCTTTTTTTTGACGTTGCCGCAATCACCGCTCATCGAGTGGTTCCCAGGTTCTCTGCTGCGAACGAGGCGCGGTGAACGGTCATCGAGTGGCGCCCGCGTGCCGACGCGGGCGGCGTATCGAGATGATCCGACCCTCCGAAGGTGAGGGGGCTTCGTCTTGTTGTGGAGGTAGCGGTTTGCTGAGGCTGGATTCCCGCCTTCGCGTCGTGCCGGACACGGCACGCGGGAATGACGGTCGTTGTGTGCCAAGCGGAACAAATCTCTTCAAGATCGGGAGGATGGTACCCGAGGTAAAATCGCGTAGCCGAATTCCCACAGGAACGACGGTCATGTCGGTGGTTACTGAGGACGAACGCTGCCGGCTTCAAGAAAAGAGCGGCGCGTGGAGACCCTCCTTCCCGTCATTCCCGCGAAGGCGGGAATCCCGCAAGTTGCCCGCGGCTGTCCGCGGGCAACCAGCCTAATCCACCAGCTCCACCACCGCCCAGAGCGCGGGATCAACCCAGACCGGCAGATCCGCGCTGTGAGGCCACACTTGCATAGGCCGCTCGATGTCGTGGATGACATACGCCAGGCCGAGCCGGCGGTTGGTTTCCACGTCGTACCCGAAGAGCGCCTGCGCGGGAAGGCGAATCTCCATCGAATACGATTCCGGTTCGATTGAGGCGGCCACCTCCACCTGATCGGGAGTTACTTTCGGCGGGGAAGTCGTTGCCCGGGCGATCTCCGCGTGCTCAAAAAAGGGGTGCCGTGCCCGTCCAGCCCGTCCCTGAGGCGCGAACACGAACTTGTGGCAGTAGCGCCCGGCCCGGTGCGCAGACCGGACGTCCCGCGTGTCGATGTACAGCTCCACGCAGTCCCCGCTTGCCGGTCGGTTGGGGATCACCTGCGGGGCGCGGGTCCGTGGCACTTTCACCGCGAACCACAGCGCATCGGGTTCCCAGGCCATCCACACCGTGGCAAAGGCTTCGCCATCCAGCGCGAGGTCAGGCAGCCGGTGGCGCGTATCCCACTCCTCGCATACACCATCCAGCGCAATTCCGCGTGCCGGGTAGACCCTGGTGGCGAAATTGAACAGCGCGGAACGTGGGATTGGAGATTGCATGGTGGCTTCCGAGAGCGTCGTGTGTTCGGGCGCGCGACATACCCTGCGCCCCTCAGGAAAAAGAAGAATACCGCCCGCCGCGGGGTGCGCGCAATTCCTGTCCGGTTGCGCCCGGTCCCGTTGCCGCCAGATATTGAATAATCCGCCAGGGAAACTTCAGTACCGACCCCGTTTTGGAATCCTGCGGTTCAAACCTGCCAACCACAAACGCTCTGGAGATCGATTCAGTGAACGGATATCACCACGTCAGAAGACGTCTGCGGCTTCTCACGCCGTTTCTTTGCGCTGTCCTCTGTGTGGCGTGCGCAGGGACGCGCAGGGTGGCTCCCCGACCTGCTCCGGAATACGCTACGCCACCGGTTCGCCTCGTTCCTCCACCTCATTTGCGCCCTGACCCGAACCCGGAGCGTGTCGGAACCATCCTCTTTGTGACGGTTTCGCCGCTCTATCTGCTGGAAAAGGCCGAGTATTTCGGTTCCAACGGCGTGGACGGCATCATGATGTCGGGGCTGATGGGAAGCTGGCACAGTGACGTCTGGGCCGCAAACCGTTACACGGATGACCCTCCGGGCACGAGAGTCGTGGGCGCGGAGAACTCCCTGCTGAAGCTTTGCAAACGTATGAACAAGCGCTGCCGGGATGCCGGAGTGGAGTACAACAGCGTTCAGGTCTCCGTAGCTCAACCCGTGCCCGACTGGTTTGATGACGCCGGCTGGGCGACGATCGTCGAGAACTTCCGCCAGGGCGCGATCTTCGCCCGTGAAGCGGGGTTTGCAGGGATTGCGTTCGACCACGAATACATCTCCGATTGGTACCTGCTCCGCAACCCCAGGTACAGCGAACCGGGGTACCCGCCCGAAGCAGAAATCCGCCGGATGGTTCAGCGACGGGGGTACGAAATCATGTCGGCGATGCTGGATGAGTTTCCCGACATGATCTTCTGGCTTCTTCCGGAGAACCCGGACAATTACGACGGCTGGCTCGGGGTTGACATGTTCGTCGGCCTCACTCGTGGCATGGCGGAACGGGATGCGCCGGGAGGGCTGCATCTGTGCACGGAACGGTCGTACCTGAACCTCCGCCCCTGCGGCCTGGCCACGATCAACAACTGGACGAGTGAATCTGCGCGATTCGCGTTGAGGAAAGCCGCCACGCCGGAGGTGCTCGACTACTGGATGCGGCGGTGCGGACTCAGTATGGGTATCTGGCCTCTCGGGTTCTATTACGAGTTCAAGGACTCCACCGGAAAGCCATACGGCTACACCGGCAAGCGATCCACGTATCCGGGGGAATGGGTCGGCTCTTATGCGGACAAGACAGAGAACTACCCGGTGGAGAACTTCGAATGGCAGTTTGCCGGTGCGCGTTCGCTCTCGCGACGTTTCATGTGGCTCTACTGCCATGGAACCGTCCTGTGGCGGATGACGCCAGAGGAGATGGTTCGCTATCGTGCCACTCCGAACGATACGCTGCCGACGGTCTGGAATCTGCCTGAATACCTCCGTATACTTCGGGCGCGCCCCGTCATGCAGGATCCTCTTTTTGAGGCGACGGCAGCCTCGATACGTGAACACCGGGGATTTCCCCCGTTCACGGGATTTGCGCCACGCTGGTGGCATGTGGGCCCGTTCCCGAACTTCATGGACAACTTCGATGTCGTGTACCCGCCGGAACGTGGAGTTGATCTCAATGCCGCCTGCGCCGGCGACCCCTCATATCCCGATTCGCTGCGTGTTCTGCGCTGGCGCGAGTCCGCGACTGATCCCACGGGTTACGTCGACCTCTACGCTCTTTTCGGCAAGCCGGGTCTGCCCCTTGCCTACAGCGTGGCCTGGGTAGAGAGCCCGCGCAGGCAACGAGTCTGGTTCCGGTTCGGCAGCAATGACTACGGCCGCGTGTACGTGAATGGCAGGCAGGTGCACGATATCCGCGAACAGAGAGCGGCCGCCATTGATGATGACAACTTTGAGGTGGAATTGCCGGCAGGACGTTCGGAAATTCTCGTGAAATGTGGAGACGCGGGAGGCAAGCGATGGGGGTTCTATCTGCGCCTGACCGATGCCGCGGGAAATGAAGTGCCCGGCCTCAAATGGGTTGGCTTCCAGGATTAGATCCCTTCGGCAGTTTGGCAAATATCGTGCCGCGGGGGTATCTTTATCGTTCTGATGTTCTGGCTTCCAGACGGTGGTACGTCGCATCGCCAGGAAGCACGCAATGCGCCGGTGAGGTGCCTCACCATGTGAGTGCGCTCGCCGGCGTTTCCATCTGTGGATGGCTGACGCGAGGGCTGCGGTCGTCTGTGGCAGGGCGTTGGCTGTTCGTACGGAAAGGAGTCTGAAAATGGTTCGCGTCACTCTCCCCGACGGCACATCCCTCGAGCTTCACGACGGCGCAACGGCCCTCGATGCAGCGGAGAAAATAGGTCCGAGGCTTGCCAGGGCCACCCTTGCGGCGAAGATCAACGATCTTCCGGCCGATGCTACCACTGTCCTTCGCGACGGCGACCGGCTCGCCCTGCTGACATGGGATTCCCCGGAGGGAAGGGATGTCTACCGGCACACAACCTCGCACATTATGGCACAGGCGGTGAAACGTCTGTTCCCTGAAGCGAAACCCGCCATCGGCCCCGCGCTTGAGGACCGTTTCTACTACGATTTCGAGGTTGCCAGACCGTTCTCGCCAGAAGACCTCGAAAAGATCGAAGCGGAGATGGCGGAAATCATCAAGGAAGACCTGCCGGTTACGCGGTTTGAGCTGCCTGTCGAAGAAGCGATCAAGCTCTTCGACGACCGAAACGAGCCCTACAAGGTGGAAATTCTGCGCGATCTCTCCGACCAGAGTGAACTGGTTCCCGGGGAGAAAGTGAGCATGTATCGGCAGGGCGAGTACGTGGACCTCTGTCGCGGTCCCCACCTTCCCAGCACAGGGAAGGTAAAGGCGTTCAAACTGCTGAGTTCCTCCGGCGCGTACTGGCGCGGCGACGAAAAGCGCCAGATGCTCCAGCGCATCTACGGCACCAGCTTTCCGGACAGGAAACAGCTTGAGAGTTTCCTTGCCGTGCTGGAGGAAGCCAAGAGGCGTGATCACAGGATTCTGGGCCCGCGCCTCGATCTTTTCAGCATCCATCCTGAGGTCGGTGCCGGCCTGATTCACTGGCACCCGAAGGGTGCTTTGATTCGGCACCTGATCGAGACCCTGTGGAAAGAAGAGCACATGCGACGGGGGTACTCTCTGGTGTACACTCCGCACATTGCGAGCGACAACCTGTACCGGATAAGCGGCCACCTTGAGAAATACGACGCGATGTATCGCCCGATGGATATTGACGGCGAGAACTACCGCGTCAAGCCGATGAACTGCCCGTTCCACATCATGATTTACCAGTCGCAGACCCGCAGCTATCGCGATTTGCCAATCCGGTACGCGGAACTGGGGACCGTATATCGGTACGAACGATCTGGCGTATTGCACGGGATGTTGCGCGTGCGTGGCTTCACGCAGGATGACGCGCACATTTTTTGCCGGCCCGACCAGCTGGTGGACGAAGTCTCCGACACCCTTGACCTGATGAAGTTTTTCCTGAACACATTCGGCCTTGATTACCAGGTCTACCTGAGCACGAGGCCCGAGCGGAGTTTCGGGACCGACGAGGAATGGACGGTAGCGACTGACGCCCTGAAGGAGACGCTTGAGAGGGCGGGAGTTCCCTACACCGTGGATCCGGGTGAAGGCGTGTTCTACGGGCCCAAAATAGACGTCAAATTGGTGGACGTACTGGGCAGACCTTGGCAAGGGCCAACAATTCAGGTAGATTTTCAACTTCCCCAACGCTTCGGCGTGGAGTACGTAGGGTCGGATAACCAGACACACCATGCGGTCATGGTGCACCGAGCCATGCTCGGTTCCATGGAGCGGTTCGTAGGCTGCCTGATCGAGCATTTCGCCGGTGCGTTTCCGCTGTGGATATCCCCGGTGCAGGTTGTTGTGTTGCCCCTTACCGAGGCGCAGAACGACGCGGCGACCGAGTTGGCGGGGCGGTTGAAAGCCGCGGGGTTGCGCGCTGAAACCGATCTTCGGAACGAGAAAATTGGGTCGCGGATTCGCGATGCGGAACTGCAACGCGTGCCTTATATGCTCATCCTTGGTGCCCGCGAAGTGGAAAACGGGGCCGTTGCCGTCCGTGCGCGGGAACGAGGCGATCTCGGCGCAAAGCCCGTAGACGAGGTTATTCGCCTCCTTTGCGAGGAAGTATCAACCCGTTCATTGACACCGAAAGTATGATTTCCGGGGCCGCCCCTGTCGTCCGAGGCAAAAAGCGAACAGGCGGCAACCGACTCCGCGCAAACCGGGAAATATCGGCTCCCCGGGTGTTTCTCGTCGGAGCCGATGGAGTTCCGGTGGGCGAAGTCACGCGCGCAGAAGCGCTCCGGCGAGCCTCGGAATGCGGATTCGATCTGATAGAAGTCCAACCCGGCGCAAATCCGCCGGTGTGTCGGTTGGGCAAGCGGGTCGACACGGCGGCGGTCCGTCCACGGCCGGTGGAAGCCCAACGACGGACCTTATGGGTGCCTGCCGGCTGTGCACAGACCGACTTCCGGTTGAAGATCGCCCACGGCCGCCGATTTCTTGCTGAAGGTGGCGTTCTGAAGGTCGTGGTTCCGGTTGAGGAATCACCGGACGCGGCAACCGCCGAACAGGTGTTGGGCAAGGTGGTCGAGGCTTTTTCGGAATGCGCCAGGCCGGGAGCAGTAAAGCGAAGCAAAACGGAACTGACGATGTTTTTTTTGCCGGTCACGTCGAGTGATACTGGAGCGGATCGGCCTGAGACCAGGGAACAAAGGGAGAGCAAGCTGTGCCAAAAATGAAAAGTCGGCGGAATGCTCGATTCCGGTTCAAGGTGACCGCGAACGGAAAGATACTCCGCCACCAGTCGAACTGTAATCATATTCTTACCAAGAAATCGAGCAAGCGCAAGCGTTTTCTGCGCAAAAGCGTCCTTGCTGACGCAGCGGATGTGCCGCGCATCCGACGGATGCTGCTCGCGTAACCAGTTTCATACGGGAGCTGTCTCCACCGGGCAGGTGGCCGCAGCGATTATCACACGGAGTCAGAATATGCCACGGGTCAAACATGGAGTGGCGTCGCACGCACGTCACAAGAAAGCGCTGGAGCATGCGAAAGGGTATTACGGCGGGCGGTCGAAGCTGTTCCGCACCGCACGTGAAGCGGTGGACCGCGCACTGGCCTATTCGTATCGCGGCAGGAAAGAAAAGAAGCGGGACTTCCGTTCTTTATGGATCGTCCGCATCAATGCGGCAGCAAGGATGCACGGGTTAAGCTATTCTCGGCTCATGTACGGTCTGTCGCAGGCCGGTGTGGACGTGAATCGGCGCATGCTTGCCGATCTGGCGGTGCACGATCCCGAGGCGTTCGGCCGGCTGGCAGAAACCGCAAAAGCGCAGTTTTAACCTCCACGGAAGGAGAGGCGGACCACGCCTTGTCAAGAGCGCACGGAACTGCGCGCTCCTGACGAGAACGTCCGCCTTTTTTGCATCATGACAGCGGAATTGCGTGACGAACTTGACAGGATTGCCGCACAGGCACCCGCACGGATTGACGCGTGTGCGTCGCCCGAAGAAGTGGAAGCGTTGCGCGTGGAGTACGTGGGAACGAAGGGCAGTATCACGCGCATAAACAAACTCCTCCGGGAAGTGCCTGCTGACCAGCGGCCAGGCCTCGGCAAACGCGTGGGGGAGGTGCGTTCGCTTGTCCTGCAGAAGTTGCAGGAGGCTGGCCAGAAGTTTCAGGTCGAAGATGGTGCCGGCAGGCAAAAAATCGACATTACGTTACCCGGCCGGACCTTTCTTCTGGGCCGCCGTCACCCACTTACGATAGCCCTTGACCGCATCACTTCGATTTTCTCGGACATGGGGTTCACCGTGGCCGACGGGCCGGAGATCGAAAGCGAATACTACAACTTCGAAGCGCTCAATATGCCTCCGGATCATCCGGCGCGTGACATGACGGACACCTATTACGTCGCCCCGCAATGGCCGCTGAGATCGCAGACTTCGCCGGTGCAGGTTCGAGAAATGGAAAAGCGACGTCCGCCGGTGCGCATCATCGTTCCCGGCAAGGTGTACCGTAACGAGGACGTCAGCGCCCGGGCCATGAATCAGTTCTTTCAGGTGGAAGGGCTGTATGTAGACCGCAACGTCACGTTCGCGGACCTCAAGGGAACGCTGGAAACCTTCTGCAGACGGTTCTTTGACCCGAAAACCAGGGTGCGTTTCCGGCCGTCGTATTTCCCATTCACGGAACCAAGCACTGAAGTGGACGTAAGTTGCATCCTGTGCAACGGTTCAGGATGCCGCGTGTGCAAATACGCCGGGTGGCTGGAAATACTGGGCGCCGGAATGGTAGATCCTAACGTGTTCGGCTTTGTGGATTATGACCCGGAAGAGTACACCGGGTTTGCATTCGGCATGGGCATTGATCGCACCACGATGATGCGGTACGGGGTGGACGATATCCGGCATTTCTGGGAAAACGATATGCGATTCCTGTCCCAGTTCGAATAGGAACGGTGGAAGCTTGAAGGGCGGCAGGGGTCAACTTCACGAAGGCGCGCGCGCATGAGAATCTCACTTGACTGGCTCAACGACTTCATTTCGACGGACGGGTTGTCCGCGGCGAACATCGCTGATCGCCTCACTGCGTCCGGCATAGAAGCCACTCCGATCGGCACGCTTATCGCGGGGGATTCCCTTGTGATCGGGGAAGTGCTGACGTGTGAAAAGCACCCGAACGCGGACCGTCTTTCCGTGTGCGGTGTGACGACTGGGGGCGCTCCCATGACGATCGTATGCGGCGCGCCAAACGTGGCGGCAGGCCAGAAAGTCGTCATTGCACCGGTCGGGACGGAACTGGCCAACGGAATGCGTATCAAAAGGGCCGCGATCCGCGGGGTCACGTCTGAAGGCATGATCTGCGCGGAAGACGAGGTTGGCCTTGGCGACGACCACGAGGGCATCATCGTTCTTCCTCCGGATGCCCCGACCGGCATGTCGTTTCTCAAGTATCTCCATCTGGACAGTGAGCGGCTTGAACTCGAATTGACGCCAAACCGTCCCGACGCAATGAGCCATCGGGGCGTGGCAAGAGACCTTTCCGCGCTGTTTGGCCGCCCGACAACCAACCCAATCACCTCGCCGGAAGAGAATGGCCGCCCGGTGGAAGAAATCACCTCGGTTCTGGTTGATGACCCCGAGGGATGTCCCCGGTACGTGGCGCGTGTTGTCGAAGGGGTCAGGATTGCACCCTCCCCGTCATGGCTCGCCGGCCGTTTGCGGCAGGTCGGCGTCCGGCCGATCAACAACGTCGTGGATGTGACCAACTACGTGCTCATGGCGATCGGCCACCCGTTGCATGCGTTCGACCTTCATCGGCTGGCGGGGCACCGCATCGTTGTCCGCGCCGCGGAACGCGACGAACGATTCACGACGCTTGACGGAACCGAGCGGATAATTCCTCAAGGAAGCGTGTTCATCTGCGACGGGGAGAGACCCGTGGCCCTGGGCGGTATCATGGGGGGGCTGAATTCGGAGATCACTGACGCCACCACGGATGTGCTGCTCGAGGCGGCGTACTTCACTCCAACACGCATCCGTCGAACCGCAAAAGCAGTGGGGCTGCAGACAGAGGCATCACAGCGTTTCGAACGCGGTGCAGACTGGGACGCAGTCATCGAAGCGATCGACTGGGCCGCGGCGTTGATTCAACAGCTTGCCGGCGGTTCCGTTGCCAGAGGGAGAATTGACGCATACCCGAAAACGCTGGAGCCGGCAACGATAACGCTCCGGTGGGCCCAGATACCCCGTGTGCTGGGCGCGGACGTTCCGCGCGAGGAGTCGAAACGGATCCTCACGGCTCTTGGCATACCGGTACGCGAGGAGACGTCGGAGGGGCTTCGGTGCGAGCAACCCTCGTGGAGACCGGATTTGACCCGGGGAATTGATCTGGTGGAAGAAATCGCCCGAATCTGGGGTTTTGACCAGATTCCGTCGAGAGTCGGCGGCGTGGGAGTGCCTCCGGAGGAGGCTCCGCCGGAGCTCGCAATTGTGCCACAGCTTCGTTCATGGTGCATAGGTGCGGGCCTTCAGGAGGTCATCACGAGCAGCCTGGTGGCGCCCCGGTACGCCGACCTGTTCAGCGGCGACGGAGCGAAGGTCGAAATAACGAATTTCTCCACCTCTGACATGAGCGTGCTCCGGACTCACATGCTTCCAAGCCTGCTCGACGTTGCGCGGATCAACTACAGCCGCAAAATCGAAGGGGTAGCTCTTTTTGAACTCGGGCACGTGTACAGCCGAAAAGCCGAGGATGAGTACAATCAGCGCCGGGTGTTGAGTATTCTGCTGACCGGATCAACCGGCCAGGTCCGCTGGGCTGATCAGCGCCGCGAGTGGGATTTCTACGACCTTTCCGGGATCGCCGAAACGATTGTTCAGCGCTGTTCTCTTCGTTCGCCGGAAATTGTACATTATGACGGTGACGAGTTCGTGCCGGGTACGGGCGCACGAGTTCTCGTCGCGGGCAAAGAGGTGGGTCAACTGGGGCAGGTTCGAACGGACGTGTGTGAGCTTTTCGACCTCCCTGCATTGGCGTATTACTGCCAATTCGATGTTATCGGTTTGGCGGCGTGCCAGGCAACTCTGAGCCGCGTGAAGCCGCTTCCTCGCTTTCCGGCCGTGGAACGCGATCTGGCTCTTGTGGTTCCGGAATCAGTGGAATCACGGATGCTGGAGAACACTATCAAAGAAGCAGGCGGCGCGTTGCTTGAGCGCGTCATTGTGTTTGACGTATACCGGGGCCCCGGCGTGAGCAAAGGTGAAAAGAGTGTCGCGTTTCATCTCGATTTCCGCGCGGCAGACAGGACGTTGAAGGACGAGGACGTAGACACGTTCATGCGTCGCATCGTGGAATCAGCGCAGGGGAAAGCAGGAGCCAGATTGCGGGAATGATGCAACGAAATGCTCTTGAAGCCGATGTGGAGGCTGTTCTTACGCGGTACGACACTGTGGCCCGCGAAGTGATGATCCAACTCGCCCGCTGGGGGAGTGAACGGGCGGAGTGGCAGGCGGAGCGCGAGGAGCTGCAGGAAGCACTCGAACGAGCTCATGAGAGGGATGCACGTTTGCAGGTGGCATCGTTGCAAGAAGCGCTCCGACGAGCGATTTCGCGGGTAGATGGCATTCTGGCTGCGGCAGAAGAGGTGGAGTCATGAACGGGATTCCGGATTCCAGGGCGGATGCGATTACCGTTCGTATCTACGGAACGGAATATGCGTTCCGTTCGCCGCAAGACCCCGATTACGTCAAAACTGTTGCTGATACCGTCGATCAGGAAATGCGCCGTCTTAGTGAAAACCGGGTTGTGAAGTCCACGCTGGAAGTGTCGGTTCTGGCGAGTATGCACCTCGCCGACGAACTGCTTCAGACGCGAAAGAAGCTGCACGAGGTGTTGCAGCGCGTGGACCGAACGACGGAGGCGATGGCTAAGATACTGGACGCGGGGCCCTCAGAAACGGCTGCCTGACAGCCTCGGGGCCGAGCGCTACTCGTTGAACCCCCTCTTCCGCGGAGGCGCGTGTGATCACCACGCGCGCATGACGGAACAGGGGGTTTTTTGTTTTAGCACTTGGGCGAAGTTGTTTCCCGGAGGATACAGGGGATGGATCTCGATCCGATCGTGTTCGCAATAGGAACCCTTGCGCTGGTCGTTCTCGCCTTCGTACTCGGGTGGGTGATCGCGAGGAGAGCGGAGCAGGCAAAAATCGGAAGCGCGGAAGACGCTGCTGCGCGAATTCTGGACGAAGCAAAGCGTGAAGCCGCGAATCTCAAGCAGAAAGTCCAGCTCGAGGCGCGAAATCAGCAGCTGGAGATGCAGGAACGCAATCGAAAAGAGGCGGATGCTCAGAGAGCGGACCTGATCAGAATGGAAGCCCGGCTGGTGGAACGGGAAGCAAAACTCGACCGCAAAAGCGATGAACTCGCTGCCCGCGAGGGCGAACTCAACGGCATAAGGAAGGCGCTCGAAACGCGTCAGACAAGCCTTTCGAAAAAGGAAGAGGACCTCAATCGGCTTATCTCCGAACAAACGACGGCACTGGAGCAGATAGCTCACATGACGGCGGATGAAGCGCGAGAGGTTCTCATTGCCAACATGGAAAGCAAAGCACGCGCGGAGGGTGCGCGGCGTGCGAAGGAAATCCGTGATCGTGCGGAACAGGATGCGGAGAGGGAAGCGCGGGAGATTATTGGGATT